>ERZ1026876.34-NODE-34-length-82776-cov-51.251931_pt1 | contig 82776 bp, 114 predicted proteins | sample MGYA00380168_ERZ1026876 | MGnify/ENA primary metagenome ERZ1026876 (study PRJEB33269, sample SAMEA4719804) | human gut metagenome | biome: human-associated habitat; feature: organic feature; material: feces | place: Cameroon | collected 2013-10 ... | reverse complement strand
ATAAGCATATGGAGCTTATAAGCCTTATTAGACTTATAAGCCCATGGAATAATATTATCCACCTATAATAGCAATATACGCCTATAAGATTATAGGCGTATGAACTATATAGGCTTATAATACTTATAGGCTTATATCTTATATATACTTATAATATATAATAAGAAGAGAAAAACGCGGGGGGAATGGGAAAGCCTGGAAAGGAATGGAACCGGGGCGGGAAAGATCGCGCCACGCCCGGACGATATGCCCAGCGGCGGAAAAATGCGGCGCCGCCGTTAGAATAATGCGGGCTGATCTGCTCGGCCTGTTGCCCGCGGACAGTTGCCGCGTTGCCGCTCACGCGTCGGACGGGACTTGCGCCGCGGCTTGTATCGCCCGGACGGCTTGCGTCATGTGTGCGGCTCACTTGCTACCGCGGAACCGTTGCGCCGCGCGGCTGAACAGTCGCCGACGCTATGCGCCCATGTTGCCCCGGTGGGCCGTTGCCCGTGTTGACCGTGTGCGCGTTGTCGCGTTGTCGCGTTGTCGCGTTGCGCCCGGCTTGCGTTACCCGTTGCGCGTGTTGCCGCCGTCGGCGTTATGCGCCCGCCTTGCTTGCGTTGCCGCCGTTATTCGGCGCGGCCCGTTGTCGCGCTCTTATATGTGGATAACTCGATTATTATTGTATAATATACTTGTATAATTTGGTCTGTAGACAACTAAATAAAAAAGTTTTCCACATATAGAACCGTTGATATATAAGGCTTTGCTGGTCGTTTGTATAATCTGGTATTTGCCCTATATATATAGGTATGATATACTATAACCACGGTAAGGGAAGCAAGAAACCCAAGCCGGAACAGTAAAAAGTGGCAGGAGGAAGGAGGCGGGATCGATGGAAGGACAAGAAGCCATGACCGACAAGCAAGCCCAGGAATACAGGATACTAACCCAGCTCGCAACGCTGGACAAGGTCCAGGAACACACCAAAGACCCGGAAACGCTCGAATACATCCACCAGCAAAAAGAAGAGCTTAGAAAAGCGCTCGAAACCCTCTAAGCTCTAAAGCCCAAAACGGGGGGCGGGAAGCCTGCCACCGTCCCCCACATCATACCACCAAAGCGGCAGGAAGTCAATAAAAAAACGCTTCTGGCAAGCGGCAACTTGCCAGAAGGAACCATCAGCAAGGATAGGACTTGCAGACGATCCAGCCCGTGACCGGGCCCGAAGTGGATTATAACGCATTCCTCCTATCTTTGCAAGTGCAAGATAGGAGGAATTATTATTATTATGACCATCACTCTGAAGCACGTCGCCCTTGCTCACCTCTCCATCAACAGCAATAACCGTCTGACCGCCGCCGAAAAGGCCGACGCGCTGCGGGGTCTGTCCCTGCTGGCCGCCGCCGCGCGTGACGGCTCCGTCACCGCCCGCAACTATGCCGAGCTCTCCAGCCTGCTGCACGACTTCCGCCGCCCGGACTACGACGGCGCAGACGCTCACATCCACGCCGCGCTGAACGAAGCGCTCTATTGCTGATTGATTGATTGAGAGGAGATCATAACAATGTCAAAATCCATCACCCGCGAACAGGTCAACGCCATCAATGCCAAAATGTCCAACGGGTTTCACCTCGATTTGTACCATTTGGCCGGTTGGGGCGAAAAGCAAGCTGCAAAGTCCATCAAACTGGACGACGAAACGACTTTAGTCGCTACGTTGACATTCTCGGCCAGCTACGACGAAAAAAAGACCGCCTGGGGCCAGAAATTCACCGTCCCCAACGGGAAAAGCCACATTTCGCTGCATCTTGCCGTCTGGCACTGCAAGCCGGGCGCCGCTGTTGCCACTTCCAATGGCCTGGGTCAGTGGATCAGCGTAAGTGAGGACATGCCGCGCCGCACTTTTTCCGCCATCCAGAAACTGACGGCCCAATATGACGACGATACGATCATGATGCTTTTTGATGACAAGCAGCACCAGCCCGGCCGGCTGTATTGCTGAGAGGGGGCCGCATGTATGCGCTATCTGCTCCATGCCATTAACTGGGTCTATGCGGCATATGCCGCCGCCCTGATTGCGATCCTTGCGGCCCTCTGGGGACTTGCGGCCTGCTGGCTGCTGTGCCTGATCTGATTCTGATTCTGATTGTATCGCCGCCCTATGTGGGCGGCAGGAAGGAGAATATATTATGACTACCACTATCAACCGCGCCTATTATGTTATCGGCGGCCAATACGAGTCTTATTGCTACGGCGCCAGCGATTCCCTGCGCGGTGCAAAGCAGATCGCCGCGCGGAACCGGGAATATTGGGACAATTGGCAGGGCTGGCACACGCCCCGCATTTATGCCGCCGCCGACGTGCAGACCATCACAAGCCGCGGCCGGATCACCACGCCGGACGGCTGGGACGTGATCGTCCCCAAGCCCGACGCCGTCCCCGTCTGCTGATCCTATCACAAGCCCCCGCCGGGCGGGCCAAAGCCCGGCAGAAAGGGAAAAACAATGAGTTACCGATATCCGACAAGAGAAGAACGCGAAAAGACAGCCATGGGAAGGTTTGAAATTATGTGCGAAACATACATCAACGGGAATCAGAAACAAAAGGAAACAATCCTTTCTGTGCTGGAAGACGGCGAACGCCAAACGTTTTTGACAGGGTGTGGCCTTTATCATATGTTTACGGACCAAAGATATTATGACGCAATTAAAAAGGCCGTTGGCGAACGGATTTACCGTGAATGCCATGAAAAAAAATAAACAAAACCCGCCCCGCGCAGGGGCGGCGCTATCTGAACATTGAGAGGAGTATAACCATGTTACATAATGCTATCGCCCGTCTGATCCTTTGGGGCCGCAAGTCCGGCCTTGCCCTTGATCCTGTGGAGTTGTCCGGCGGCATCACCGCCGCCCGCCTTGCCGCCGATCCCGATGATCCCGCCCGCGTTGCGCTGCTCCATCATATCAGCGCCAGCCGTGGCGCGTATGAGTACGAGCGGCGCGGGGCGTCCCTGTACGTATACGCCGCCGCCGACTATGCCGCCATTCAGCGGCGCGGGGCGTGTATCCGTGCCGCCTCCGATCTGTACTTTGCGGCCCGCCGTCCAGATGTATATGCCGCCGATCTGCCCGGATACCGCGCCGCCTGTGTGGCGCTGGGGCTTGACGCTGACCGCTGCGCCGCCGTTGGCGTGGGCGCCGTGCCCGTCTGCTGATCGATCACCATTATTCACATAGCCCCACCGATCATGGTGGGGCATACTTGAAGGGAGCTGTTACCATGGTGCCCAACGTACAAGCCGCCCATATTTCCAAGTTACGCCGGATGATTTCCGCCGCCGATCTGCTCGCCCAGTCCATCCCCTACGTTGCCGACGCTGCCCAGCGGGACGCGGACGCGCTGCCCGTCCTGCACGCGCTTGCCAGTAAGGCCCAGACCTACGCCGACGCCCTGCAATCTGCCGCTTATGATCTCATTGACCCGGAGACGGCGGAGGACGACGACGCATTATTCAAGCTGCACCTGTCCGCCGTTTCGGCGGCGGATCGTCTCGTTAATACCATCCGCAACGCCTGACCGGTCCGCACAACTTCACACATAGCCCCGCCATGATCGGTGGGGCATACAGAAGGGAGATATATAATCATGCCTATGTTGCAATCGTCTATCCACATTTTCCCGCGCGTCGCCCGCCGCTGCAAAGATGCCCGTTATTCTTTCCTGCTTGCCGCCGGGCCGATGGTTTACGCAACAGATACCGCCGTCGCCCTGCGTTCCAGCGCGTTCACCCTGCCGGACGTTATCCAGGATAGCCCGGCGATCGATACGCTTGCCCGCCTGTTCGACCAGTATTCCAACGCCGCCGGCCTTCGCCTTGCCGCGCTCGGCCCTAAAGCAAAGTGCCCCGGCGAATATCCCACCATATCCGATAATCTCCGTGCCTATGTTCGATATTCCAAAAATCAGGGCGAAAAGGCGGCGTTTTATCCCGTCGGGGATTGTATGGTCAATGCTTCCCTGCTGGCCGAGGTTCTCGCGGCGATCCCGGACGCATGCGTTTATGCCGTTCCCGGCGATCCCTACAAGCCGCTGTTTTTCCGCGGCGAATACGCCGAAGGACTGTTATTCCCGTTCCGCGCCACGCCGCAAGGTATATTTCGCCATTTGCAGCGCCTTGCCGATTATCAGCGCGAATCCGGCGAACAAGGTGCGGACCCGTCCCGTCCCTTTATGACGATCCCGCTTGATAAAATCGCAGAACAGGCCGAAGTAGAAGAACAGCGCCGGCAGGAAGCAAAACGCCAGCAGGAACAGGAACGGGAAGCCCGTATGCGCCAGCACCAAGCCGAAGAAGCAGCCGAACGGGAACAGGCCGAAAAAGAAAAGGCGGAAAAACGGGAATCCACGCGCAAAACGCTGCTATCCAACGGCGAAAATATGCCCATAGACGGCGCGGCCCTTTGCGAGCTCGCCGCCGAAATGGGCGTTTCCATTCCCCTGCGCACAAAGGGCTTCATCCTGCAAAAACTCGCCACAATCTCCATTGCGGACGGCCAATTCAAGCGCTACACCTTCCGCGCCAAAAAGGGCGCACAAGGCAGCGACGCCTGTTTCAAGTACATTCAGGCCCTGATCGACGCGCTAAAAATGCAGCCCATCGAAGAAAAATCCGAAAATCTGCCCGAAAAAAATGTTCCAGAGCTGGAAAACCGACCGGCAAATCTGGCAAATCTCGCCGCAAAGGAATCTAACATCCGTATCCATAACATCAGCATGGAAAAATTCTGCGAACAGTTCCAGAAGGAATACAATTTCCTTTACGATTGCCGGGGCTATGTAGCCGGTTATGACGAAGCCGTGTCCGCGTTCGACCGTTTTCAGGCCGATCACGCCGATTTTGTCCGGGAATTTGCCCAATATCGCGGCGACGTCGTTTCATCCGATCGGGAAGCGGCCGCGTTTATGTTCGCCCTCAATTCTTTAGATGATCTGCAACCAATTCCAGAAGATGCTTCCGTCGTTCCTGAACCCATTCCCGAAAATAATGGCGCACATTCCGAAATTCAGCCGCCTATCCCGCCGCAAAATGGCGCAAAGTCCGATGACCGTCCCGCAAATCTATCCCGCAAGCGTAAAAAGCCGAATATGCAAAAGCGCCGTGAATCGGCTCAAAAAACAAACGCCGATAAGACCATGCTGCAATCCTTCGTCGAATCCGATCTTTCCCGTTTCGGCCATGTTACGGACAAAACGCAATCCGCCTTGCAATTCCAGGGCTTTTTCTGGGATGGTTCCAAACTTCACAAATGCAAAAAACCGCTCCATGTTTTCTCCGTTTCCACGGGATAACCCCGACGCTATGTTGGAAAGCCCTGAATTTAGCCGCCGAATCTTATCAAATTCCCTTGCAGGATGGGCATTGCCCATTGTATAATCAATACACGCGTTACTTTATGTCGAAAGCGAGGAATCGTCATGAATATCTATGCGACTGAACTTTATAAAGCGCTTGAAAAATCTCATCCCGATCTCTGGCAGATAAAGGACTATCTGGGCAAGGAAGCGCTGGAAAGCGTTGTTTCGCCCTATCTGGACGAAAACGGCGATCTTGACCCGAATCCCCTTTGGGCCATGCTCGATCCCGCTATCACGCCCGCCGAGAATCTGGAAAAAAACGTGGAAGAAATCTGGAACGTCCTGTCTTCCCGCACTTTGGAAAAGTGGTTCGCGGCCATGACGAAGGAACAGGCCGAAACCATCTGCGAAGTCGTCGAGTATTTCGGGATCGTCACCTTCTGCGGCATTTCCGTTCATGTGAACGACTTCCCGCATGATTGGGAAAAATACCATCCCGGCGAAGGTCTCCTTCCCATCCGCGACAAATGGTTCGAATCCATCACCTGATAGGGCGCAAAACCCTGTATCTATGTTGGAAAGCTGGAATTTTGATCGCCATATCCAACGAAATCCACCAGAAGGGAATAAGATCATGAAAAAGTTTTACGCGCTCGACGGTTCCGATAAAATTCCTTTTGCGGATGAAAAAGCCCTCAACGAATATGTTTCTTCGCATCCGTCCAGTACGCCTCTGGTGACCCATGAATGGGGATCGCCCGAAATTCGCACCATCATGGGCGATTCCTGGGACCCCATCACTTTGGAGAACGAAGCTCCCTATCCGCTGGAAGCAGCTATTCGGCTCAGGTGGAGACGTATCCTGTACGGTGCCCAAATTTGGCACGGTTCAGATTATTATTTCAAAAATATTCGCGTCCAACGGCAAGGGGACAAATGCACCATCACGATGCAAATGTGGAATATCGCCCGCTGCATGATCGACTTCGGGCCTCAGGAAAATTGGCCGGACGAACAGCTGATGACCCGCGTCGTCACCTTTGACGGCGTGGAAGACGGCGACCTTCCATCCGATGATTTTCTGCTCGATATTCCCCAAAAGCCGGTTCGTTTCATCCTGCCGGACGCCGACGAACAGAAGCTCCCCCTCGACGATGTGAACATGGCGGTAGGCAACTGGCTGTATACCGAAAATACCCCGGACGAAGCAAAAGAGATCGTGTTTGACGGCGAACCGTACTATGACGGAACGTGGAAGCAGGACTTGCACGACAGCAAACATCGCTATACCCTCATCATCGAACCGAACGGCGATGTACGGAAGGAATGAAACCGGACATGCTCGCAATCTCCATTGAACAAAAAGATGGCAAAGCCTACATCAGAAGCCCCTATAACGCCGATTTTGTTCGGCGCGTCAAGCTCATGGGCGGAAAATGGGACGCAGATTCCCGGCGCTGGGTCGTGTGTTCGGACGCTGTGGATGCAGTACGAAAAATAATGATGGAGATCTACGGCGAAAGCGACGAATCACCCGCCTTTGAGACTGTAACGCTCATCGTGGAATTTTTGAATGAAGTGTCATCATACAACAGCCCTTATTGTCTTGACGGAAAACCCATTGCCATAGCCACTGGGCGCGACAGCGGGGCCAAACCGGGCGAAGGCGTTGCGTTTATCGAAGGGACGCCAAAAAGCAGCGGCAGCGTCAAAAACTGGTATACCGTCATCCCCGCTGGATGCGTCGTGGAAATATACCGCGTCCCCAAAAGCAAGGCGGTAGAGCTATTGTCGGAGCATCCGACGGATTACAAAGTATCCATCAAAAGCCAAAATCAGGTGGATCGGGGATCCCTTGTGCACGAAAAAAAGAAGCTGCTCGAACGCTTGTCGGAGATCAACCGCCTGCTCGATCAGCTCGACCTGTAAATATGTCCCAGAGCTGAAATTTCAACCGCCAAATCCAGTCAAAAGGAGAACGAACCATGGAAGACCTGAAAGCATTAGCCCAACAGCTCATCAACTCTTGCTACGATAATACTGCGGAAAATACAGAAGCACTGGAAAAACTCTGTTCCGCGCTTGAAATGGAAGAAAAAGTGGACCAGTTCCCGAATGACTGGGAATGGCGCTGGGAATTGACTTGGAGAGCCTGTGAAAAGCTGGGTGTGGAATGCACTTCTCCGCTGTGCCATTTATACGACCATTTCCGCATCGAAGTCCGCGATACCGTCGCTGTTTCTGAAAACGGCGCCGATAAATACTACACGCGCCCCGTTATGACCTGCGACGATTATTGGGAAGCGCGGGAAGCCTTCAAAGAATTTGAGAAAGACCAAAACGGCGTCTGGCAGCTGGCAAGGATCATCGGCATTCGCAATCGTATCTTCATCGAAGAAACCGACAGCGAAGTCGTGCTCAAAACAAACAAACCGGCAGAATTCTGGAAAAAGCCGGGCGAAAAGTACCGTCAATCTCTCCAAAACGAAAAAGAACTGCACCTTTACCGTATCGCCCAGATCGACTGGATACTGGAAGGAGAACCAGACGACAAGCCTTTCCCTCCTGCTGCAACGGAATGCCCACTTTCGATCCCCCCAACAAAAAAAGAGCGCTTGCGCACTCTTTTTCCCTTCCGTCATGACCGTCAAGACACTTTTCAACTCACTCCCAACGGGAGACACCTATTTTATACCATATTCCACAGAAAAAAGTCAAGGAGAAGATCATGACCCAGCAGAAAATCCTTGAAAGCTACGAGATCACCAAAAGCATGTCCGAGACCGCCCGGATGCTGCACCTGTCTCCGCAGACGGTCAAGCGCGTCCTGATCTCCAACGGTATCTTCCCGTCAAAACGTGCGCACCAGATCGCCAATCTGCACGATCTGGGCCTGAACGTTTCAGATATTGCGGAATTTCTCAGAATTTCCGAGGATGCCGTCCGGGTCAATCTGCCCTATACCAAAGGCGGCTATGCAACAGGTCAAAAATCGAAAAACGCCGTGCGTGTCGCAAGGTGCCGCAACAATAAAAGGGCGAAAAGCCAGAAAAGCGAAGAAGAAAACTGATTCGTTTTCTTTCGCCCTAAATTTGCATTTTAAGCCCTCTCGTTTTCTACCATTCCCACGTATCCAGTTTCCCCATTCATCCCATTTTCCTGCCATCCTCGTGCGAAATAAGGGCACATTATCCAAAAGAAAAACGTCGGAATGAACCCGGCGTTTTTTGTTCCCCATTCCTGGCTGGGGCCACCGCTTTTTTCGTTCCTCCTTTTCGGCAGAGGATCGCCGTTTGCGTCCCGCGTTTTCGTTCAGCCTTTCGGCCTAGCCCCTTTGTGGTTGACGCGAAACCCACGGAAAGCTCCACAGACGCCGCCTTTGGGCACGGGGCCTGCTTCATCGCTTCAAACAGGCATTTGCCCGTTTGTTACTGTACTCCATGCTTCACCCGGTCATGCTCTTCTGCCCGTTTGCCGTTGTTGAAGCGGTCCAGCGTTCCTACCAGATACCCGGTGATGCGGCGGATGCGGTGAAATTTCTGCGGCCCGAAGTCGTAGTCCAGCTCTACTTCGTCCCCGCATACCTTGATGTCGATGCTTTTCGGCTCCCTGCCGAAGTTTTCCTTCGCCCGGTCGATGTACGCCTGTATCTCTCCCTGCTCCATCGGCCCGTTCGTTACCGTTACCGTGCAAGCCATGCCTTTCCCCTCCTTTGGTCACAAACATTATACCACGTTTTTGCCCGTCTGAAACAAACCTGCTTTCTTATCCGATTTTGCCTGTTCTTTATTGATGCTTTATCTAATCTTTATCGGTTTTATCGAATCGTTATCGATTTTTTCTTCCCGATAAAGCCGCCGTTCCTTTCCCACGTTCCAACATCAACAGGCCAACAGGGGACATTTTCCCTTCCCGAATGCCGTTCCATATGTTACAAAAGTATGAAGTTCACAATTTGTGTATCGCTGAAATCCTTGTAAATCAACGCTTTTCAATTTCACTATTCACAATCTGCAAATTTCTTTCGCGAAAACCATTGACAATCTGTGAATGGCGGCGTATACTATCACCGTAAGCTAGTTCAACCGAGAACGTTCTTACCGGCGAAAGCCGTAAGGATACCAACCGCCTGCGGGGTTTGAACTAGCACCACGCAGGCGGTTTAATTTTATCGAACCTTGCCAACTAAGATATGCAGCGTTTGCAATCTGCAAATCGCAGAAGCCACCAAGGGGGGCGCAAACGTGCAGCTACGTCGAGCTGGGAAACCAGCAGGAGCCGTCCGGCATATGCGGCTGCCTCAAGACGTCCGGGGAACCCGGTGCGAGAGTCGAGACTGCGTCGAGCGATGTCTGATGATCGAGCCTAGCTGCCTTCCTACCTTCTCAGGAAAGGTCTTGGGGGGTAGGGGGGCAAACTATGCTCAAATCTCCTCAACATCAAGCGATATGAGGTCGGTATTCCAACTCATAGAATACCTCCTACTTATCTAGTATTGTTACTTGTATGGTAACTTACATTGCAACTTGATAACTTCATACTGGTCATATTACTACAGTATCAATTCTTATCAGTAAATAAGGAGGAACCAACATGAAATTCAGGATCACTGTTCGGGCCATGGACGATGAAGCCCAAAAAAGCATCGCCGAAACCGGAAAGCAGAACAAGATCGTTCTCAACTGCTCCGGCTGCACCATCCTCACCACCGATGAGGACGGCGAACCTTCCATGTCCTGTATCCAGCACATGACCGTCGATAGCATTGCGGAAGTGCTTCGCCACTGCAGCAATTACATTCGGGCGGCTGTATGCATCGCAAAGGGCAAAATCGACGCCGATAACATCATGGGCGTCCATAAAACGGAATCCCTGTTCGATCTTCTCAAAGGTCTGCATTCCGATGATGAAGACGATGAGGAATGTGAGGACGAAGACTAATCCCCTGCGCGGCTCACCCCGCGCTTCCTGTGGCAGTCGCGCAACGGCAGCGCATTGGCCTTCCAAGCCAACGGTTGCGGGTTCAAATCCCGTCTGCCACTCCACCCCGCTTCGATAGCTCAACGGCAGAGCATTCGGCTGTTAACCGAAAGGTTATGGGTTCAAATCCCATTCGAAGCTCCATTCCGACGAAAGGAGCATCAGCATGGTCCATCTGGAAGAAACCAAAAACGGCGTCCTGTACTCCCGCCGCATTACCGGCAAGCCCGGCACGCGCACGGAGACGGTGCAGGAGGCCGACGCCCACACCTTCTTTCTGCTTTCCTTTCTTGCCCTTGCAGGTGTAGCCCTGCTTTTGTTCCTTGGAAGCGGGACCTGCGGGAAGATCGTTTCGTGGCTGCTTCGGTAGCGCGAAAAGGTCTCCCACACTTCACGGGCGCTTCGTTCAATGGCAGGACGGCGTTCTTATACAGCGCCTACATTCGTTCGATTCGGATAGCGCCTACCATCGGAAGTGTTCAGGCTGCACTTCCCGAGTTATTTTCTCCTTTCTGGCAAAGCGGAAAGACGCTTGACGGCCCGGACAGACGGGCACATGGGGCACACAGTCTGGGTGCAGGGCCACAGGAACCTCGCGCCGGCCGGTGCAACTCCGTCCGCCCCACCAGACGGAAACGTGATAAACCATGCGGAATTTGTCCCGCCCGTATCGCCGCAGCGCGTAACGCCCGTAAGCCGGTGCATACGAAGAACCACGTGACAGCAGGAAGAGACCGCTGGCAGCCCGGAAAGACGGGCATGGAGCCTGTTCCCTCCGGCGAAGGTGACGCCGGTATCCGGGCAAACGGAGAATCAGTCGAGTGCCCTGAGAAGCGAGTTTGCCGCGCAACTCGACCAGTGCGGGACGTTTGATCCAGCGACCGCCGTCAAACAGGGCGATGCGACAGGCGGCTACAAACGAACAGGCTTTCCAAGCGACGGTGGCCGGGTCGCTCCCGGCTGATGTGAGCGGTGCGGTTCCCTCACGAAGAATGACAATGGGCGTGGAAACGCGGCTGATGGCGGACCAAGTGCAGTGCCCCCCTCTGCACACGCTGAACGGACGTTCAATCACACGCCAAACGTACATGGGGACGTAACTCAACGGCAGAGTGCCGGCTTTGCAAGCCGGAAGTTGAGCGTTCAAATCGCTTCGTCTCCACCAATTCCCAAGTGTCCGTCTCTGAGGATGGCAATGGCTGAAATGCCTATGTCTGGGGCACGGGGCTGCGACCAGCTGGCAAAGAGGTTGACGCGCTGGCAGATGTGCGGGCTTGAAAAGGGCTAAGACCGACCACGACGTATCCTGTGGAAGCAGGCGAATGCCCAATCTGCCGAATCGTTCCCCAACCGTCCACTGCGCACGGAGCTGCACTCTGCGGCAAGTTCCACGGAGTCTGCCGGGACGGCAGGGAACCACCCGTAAGGCGAGAACGTGACCGCCTTCAAGGGCTGCGGGAATCGCATTTTGGAACGGTGCGAAGGCCCGCCGCGCAGTCCACGGCTGCGCGACCCAAGGCCAACGGCATCCTGTTCGCTTCTGTATCGGTAGTTTCGAACAGAAAACGCCGCTGACCGCCCGTGACCTTCCGCCGTCTGTGCACCCGACAGGGGCCATCCTGTCTGGATATCGCGGCTGGCGGAAACGTGCCGCAGTAGCGCAACGGCAGCGCGGCTGTTTTGTAAGCAGCGTGTTCACGGTTCGAATCCGTGCTGCGGCTCCACCCCCCTTGCAGGATGATCCGATGCTTTCAGGCTGGCTAAAGGTATCGGGGACTGCTCATAACGGTTGTCGTTCGTCCGTGCCATGCGAAAAAACGTCCGGCCAGACCGCTGAGGAATGTCTCGACACCTCAACATTCTCAGGCGGCTGGCACGTGCTTCGGTAGCTCAATCTGGCAGAGTATCCGTTTCGTAAGCGGAATGCTGCGGGTTCGATTCCCGCCCGAAGCTCCATTGCCGGCATGGGAGAGTGGTTGCCCCTGCCGGTGTGTCCTCCGTGTGCCGAATGCGAATATTTCATTCGGCCTGCTCGGTATAACCGGGCGGCGCAGGGTCAACTTTCTCCTGCGCTTGCCGCCTGCCACGTTCCGTCCTTTGGCATGGGGGACGGTGCAACGGTCACACAAGGCGGCTATCCCATTTCATACAAAAGAAGACATCAAGCGTTTCACCGCGCTTCTGTCTTCTTTTTTTATATCCAAAAACGGTTCAAAGGCGGTGAACTTTTCGGCTATGGAAACCTGCGTTCCCCACAAAAGGAGAAGACGGACCTGCCATAACTGTCTCTGGAAATGGGACTTGTACGATACCGGCCAATGGCTGTGCTACTGCGAGTCCTCTTCCCGCTATCACCTTCCCGCCGAGGGCGGCTGCTCCCTGTGGGAAGCCGGCATTTCATCCTATTACGCCCCTTACAGTCCAAGATCAAAGGAGGATACCCATCATGAATAAGCCCAATATCCGTTCTTTCGACCGTTATCAGGAGCTGGCCCGACGTACCCAGAACCCCCATCTGGATCGTCAGGGCAAGCTTGCCCACGCCGCGCTGGGGCTGTGTTCCGAGGTGGCCGAGGTGGAGACTGCCTGCCGCACGGGCGATACGGATTCGATCATCGGCGAGATCGGCGACGTGTTCTGGATGCTTGCGGAGCTGTGCGACGCGCTGGGTCTTCGTATGCAGACCATCCTTTCCGACCTTCTTCTCATCAGCGACGCGGAGGACGAAATGGAAGCGCGTCGGAACGATAAGTTCGCGCCCCGTCCCATCCGCGACCACTTCGGGTTCCACGAAATGAACCTTGCCGCCGCTACCATTGCCGGATACGTCCAGAAGACCTTTCAGGGGCATACCATCAGCCCGGAACGCATCGCCCCTGTCATCTGTACCCTGTACGTCCACCTGCGCCTGAAAGCCTCCTATTACAGCTTTTCCGTGTTCCACGCCATGTATCAAAACATCGAAAAGCTCAAGGCCCGCTACCCGGAAGGTTTCTCCGAAGACCGCAGCATCCATCGGAAGGAGTATGAAGAATGAGCCAAAAGATCACGACACAAGCATTCGTCTATGAGCTTGTCCCGCATCACGCTCTCTTCGGCTGTAATTCCATCCAGAATGGGTATGCAGACCTGATTTTCGCTTACTCTCTAGAATATTTTGAGCGCGGTGAAATTGGTTGCAAACTGAAAATGAAGCCTGAAAACATGATCGCTATCCGATTCCCGGACAAGCTCGCTTTCGATCACTTTTGCCGATTCGTGAACCGAGTCCAAAAAGAACTCGAAGAGATCAAAAACAAGGAGGACAAAACCAATGGCTGATAAACCCGCTCTTCACGCTTCGATCTGTGCCGGCCTGACCGACCTGTACGCCCGCAAGAACCACGACTACGGCGATTCCTTCGCCAAGTCCTACCGGGAATGGGGCCTTGCCATGCCCTGCATCCGTCTGGACGATAAGCTCAACCGGCTCAAGTCCCTCGCCAAAAACCCCGCGCAGGTGCAGGACGAATCCATCCGAGATACCCTGCTCGACCTCGCCAATTACGCCATCATGACCGTTATCGAAATGGAATTGGAGAAGGGAGAAAAAATCCAATGAGCATCAAACCAATACTGTTCAACACCGATATGGTACGGGCCATTCTGGCGGGCCAGAAAACGCAGACGCGGCGGGTGATAAAGCCGCAGCCCACAAACCCAAGATGGAACAATATTGGTTGGCTCGGTTGGGATGACGGACATGGCTACAGAATGAAGTCTCCTTGCGAAGCTGGCGATGTTCTCTGGGTTCGGGAAACGTGGAGTACAACCGATAAATGCGGATTATTCCCAAACTGGCCTATCGACGGAACCCATTACATCTACAAAGCCGACGATCCGACCTGCGATGCGGCAAAGGAAGCCTGCTGGTATCCTTCCATCCATATGCCGAAAGAAGCCGCCAGAATCTTTCTCCGGGTGAAGGAAGTACGGGTTGAATTCCTGCAAGCTATGGACGAAGAAACAGCCATTGCAGAGGGCTTCGCCGATTCCCCTTCCGGTACAATTTCTCCGCTCACACGTTTTGCGGAACTTTGGGATAAAACGATCAAGCGCGAAGATTTACGCGAATTCGGCTGGCACGCCAATCCCTGGGTCTGGGTTATCGAATTTGAACGCTGCGAAAAGCCGGAAGGATGGTGCGCCGAATGAATGAAACGAAGATCGAAAACTGGAACGGTTACAATATTCGTTTTGTGCATGTGAACGGCGCATGGGCATCTCCGTCAGCCAGACCATTTATCAAGTGAAAGGAACCAACCGTTATGAAGATCATTGAACCGTCCTATGAGATCATCGACCGCGACCACCTGCTGACCCCCGCGCAGAAGATCGAGCGGGTGGGCCGAACCTGCTATAAATCCGAAGACAAGATCACGGATACCAGCGCCGCTCCCTTCGTTCAGCGGCTCATTGAAAACGGGCACGACGCCATGCTGGAACACGCTTCCATCCTGTTTACCATGAAGCAAACCGCCTATGAAACCATGCGGACGATCTGCTGCGCCTATGAGGAAGAGACGGGAAGACCCTGCTACCTCAAACGTTCTTCTATCCGCTACCCGGATGGTATTCTTCTCGGATTTGTTTCCGGCAACGTCCGTGCATGGCACGATCTGCTGGCATGGAATCACTATCATACCGCTTACCCCGCCGGCATCGAAGAGCTGCATCAAAAGTATCCCGAATTGTTTGAAGCCTATCAGATGCCCAATCATTATCCTGCGCTGGGGAATATGTGCATCTGGGATCACCCGACTTTTATGAAGTTTCTTTCCCAAAGAAAAGAGCCTCTGTTCCTGGAACGTCACGAAACCCTCACCGTTAAATTCAACGTGGACATCGCCGTGGCCCGCGAGCTTTGCCGCCACCGCCTTGCTTCCCACGCCGGAGCCAGCACCCGCTACTGCGATTATTCCAACGGCAAGTTCGGCGGAGAGACCACCGTCGTCATGCCGGAGGAAGATTTCAGCGCCGATTGGGCACGCGCCGCCCACTATGCGGAGGACAAGTACCTTGCCCAGCGTCAGGACGGTATCTCCCCGGAGATCGCCCGTTCCGCGCTGACCGTTTCCACCCTTGCGGAACACGTCGTTACCGCCACGCTGGATGAGTGGAAGCATATCTTCCGTCTCCGAGCTCTGGATAAGACCGGCAAGGCCCATCCCCAGATGAAACAGGTCATGCTTCCGCTGTATCAGGAATGCCGGGAATGGCTCCCGGAAGTGTTTGGAAATCTGGAAAATGAGTGAAATTTATTCAGAAACCAAGGAGGAATCACATGGATAATTTCATCATGTTCGACGGCAAAAAATACCGCCTTGTCCCGGAAGAAGCTCATGAAGAACCTTTGAAAGAGGAACCCATGGAAAGGATAACGGGATATGAAAAGGTTCGCGATGGAGAACCATACTATTTTGAAAACGGAAAAAACCAAATCGTGTATTCTATTGAAAATGGCGGTACGGTCGCTCAAAAGCGTTATGAGGATGCCAATTATTATGGAGATAGAAAACTAGTGGAAAACAACGCCCGTGCGGATAGGCTCATGCGCCTACTGCGCCGTTACGCTGCTATGCACGGCGGGATCGTAACGAAAAACACACAAACGAAAAATGGGCAAAAATACTATATCGGGTACACCGACACAAATGGATTGATTGTCGATTGGTATGAGACAAATTGGAATAATTTTGGGTTGATTTACTTTTTCGACAAAAAAACAGCTCAACAGGCTCTTGAAGACTTCCGTCCCGAACTGGAATGGTACTTCACCGAGTACGAACCCCAGCTCATCTAACCGCAGGAGGCCGCGCCATGCCCAATCCGCAAGAAACCTATCCCATGCAAGCCCCGCCGTCCTCCATCGACGCAGAACGCTCCGTTATCGGCACCTGCCTGCAAGACGCTTCCGCCGTCTGCGAGATCACCGAGCAGCTGGAACCGGAGGATTTTTACACCCCGGAGCATCGGGAGATATACGCCGCCATCTGCCAGCTCGCCAAAACGGGAAAGGCCGTCGATCTGATGACCGTGGGCGGCGTGCTCACCGTTTCCGGGTCGCTGAACACCGTCGGCGGTCCCGCCTACCTGCTGGAATGCGTCCGCTTCGTCCCGACCACGGCCAACTTCCGCACTTATGTGGAGATCGTGCAGGAAAAAGCCATCCTCCGCCGGGTCATCCAGTCGGCCAGCCAGCTGGTCTCCCGCTGCTACGCTCAGTCGGAGAACGCCGCGTCCATCCTGCAAGACGCGGAATCGGTCTTTTTCACCATCGGTTCCCGAAAAGAAGCCGAAAATCACGCCGTTCCCATCCAGAAGGTGGTCCAGTCCACCTATGACAAGATCGAGGAATGGAGCCGTCTGCAAGGCAAAATCTCCGGCGTTCCCACCGGCTATTACGACCTTGACCGAATGCTGACCGGCTTTCACCCCAAGGATTACTGCGTCATCGGCGCCCGCCCGGCCATGGGCAAGACGGCCTTCGCCATCTCCATCGCCAACTACGCCGCCAGCGTCCGCAAGAAAAACGTGGTGTTCTTCTCGCTGGAAATGCCAGCCGAGCAGATATGCCTGCGCCTTTTGTCTCTCCAATCCGGCGTTTCCATGCAGTCCATCCGCATGGGGCGCGTGGAAGAAGAAGGCTGGGTCGCTATCGGGGACAGCATGAACCGAATGGCCGAATCCTCCCTCATCGTGGACGATTCCTCCGCCCTGACCCCCGCGCAGATGCGCAGCCGCTTAAAGCGCATCATGCTCAAAAAGCCGGTCGATCTGGTCATCGTTGATTATCTGGGTCTCATGGCTCCCGATAAAAGCACCGAAAACCGCCAGCAGGACGTGAGCCAGATCAGCGGCAAGCTTCGGCAGATCGCCAAGGACTTGTCTATTCCCATCATCGTCCTGTCCCAGCTTTCCCGCGCCAACGGCATGCGGGGCGATAAGCGCCCCACCCTGACCGACCTGCGGGATTCCGGCTCCATCGAGCAGGATGCGGGCATCGTCCTGTTCCTGCACCGGGAAGGATATTACGACAAATCCGCCGACCAGTTCTCCGGCGAGGTCATCGTCGCCAAACAGCGCAACGGTCCCATCGGTACGGTCGATCTTCGCTGGGACGCAAAGACCGCTTCTTACAAGAACGCCCCGGACGCTATCGCGGCCACTTATGTGTAACGAGGTGAACCTATGAAAAAGGAACAGCTGGAACAAATGTACCTCCGCGCCCATACCGTTCCGCAAATGATCTATGCTTCCGTCCGCTGGTTCCCGCACGAAAAGGAGCCGCCATTTTCTGCGGATGACTACGCCGCCGTTCTGCGGTTCATCGAGCATATGACCCCGCGCCAGTTCATGCAGATGTTTCCCATCGATAAGACCTATGACGGCGAGCACTGGGAATGTAAGGACTACTTCACCACGAAGGAAATGTGCTTCCAGCGGGGCTTTGACAGCCCCATAGGCGACGCTTTCACCTTCTTCTGGGATTACTGCAACCCCTATACCCGATGCTTCTTATCGGGCTTTCTAAAGGCCGTAGAGCGGGAACGCAGACTGGACGGAAAACCGTTCATGCTGGAAGCGTTTTTCGAGGAACAGGGGATCGACATCCCCACCTATCGCCGCTTCGAAGCTCCCAACGGAAAAGCATACTTCCAAAACACTAAAACCGGAGAAATTCTGAAAGAAGCGCCGCCCAGACCCAAAAAACTTTCTTGGTGGAAGGTTATCGAAGGAGGAAAACACCCTTGAAAGAAATCTACATGGACAATGCGTCCACTCATTTTGACTTTTACGCCAACCCCAGTTCCATCCACGATAAAGGCCGCCAGGCCCGCAAGGTGCTGGAAGCAGCCCGTGCCAAAGCAGCCCGCTGTCTGAACGCTAGTCCCGGCGAAATCTACTTCACCTCCGGCGGCACGGAAAGCGATAACTGGGTCATCCAGCGGGCGGTCAAGCCGGGAGACCACATCATCACCAGCAGCATCGAGCATCCCGCCGTCCTCAACGCCTGCAAGTACATGGAAAGCATGGGCTGTGAAGTCACCTATCTGCCTGTCAACTCCGTCGGCGCAGTGTCCCCGCACACTCTGGAAAAGGCCATCCGGCCCCATACCCGGCTCATCTCCATCATGTACGTCAATAACGAGATCGGCACCATCGAGCCAATTCGAAAGCTGGCACAAATCGCCAGAAAGCACGGCATTTTGTTTCATACCGACGCGGTGCAGGCCGCAGGGTTCCTTCCCATCGACGTGGAGGCGCTGGGCGTTGATTACCTTTCCCTGTCCGGGCATAAGTTCGGCGGGCTGAAAGGCACTGGCGTTCTCTACATGCGAAAAGGGCACAAGCTTGCTCCGCTCCTGTTCGGCGGTCATCAGGAACACGGTCTCCGCCCCGGTACGGAAAACGTCCTTGGCGCTAAAATGCTGGCCGACGCGCTGGAATTTTCTTTGGACGAAGACCGAACCGGCTACATTCGCAGCCTGCGGATAAGGTTTGTTGTCAAAATCATCCGTGAAATCACTACCGTTTTTCTGAATGGTACTGTTTCCCAGCGTATGCACCCCGGTATCGTCAATTTCTGTTTCCCCGGCGTGGAGAGCGAGGCTCTGCTGGCTCGGCTCAACTCGCAGGGCGTCTACTGTTCCGCCGGTTCGGCCTGCACCAGCGGCAGTCTGGAACCCAGTCACGTCCTCACCGCCATTGGCCTGACCCCAGAAGAAGCCAACTCCTGCATCCGCTTCTCTCTTGGCCGGAACAACACGGCGGAAGAAGTGGACTACGCCGCCGACTGTGTCATCAAGGCCGTACACGATATTCGGGAACTGAACGGATATGGAGGGGCCAGATAATGGAAAGAAAAACGCTCATCGAAGCCCTGCGGCGCTGTGTACAGCTTGATACGCCTTGCGAAGAATGCCCTGTCTATTCGGAATGCATACAAAATGCAATTGACGCTGAAAACGGATTCTGCCTTGAAACCGATGCCGCCCAAATGCTGGAAGACGATGCGGAACAGCTGCAATACGCCGACGATACCATCCAAACCCTCCTGCACGAGCAGAAGGAAACGTTCCTGAAGCTCCTGCCGGAAAGATTCCCCACTGATCGAGTCTATTACGTCCCCGGGGCACTGGACTACGAAGAGGGCTTTAACGCTGCCATTGACCAGATGATTAAAAATGTGAACAGTTGGAACTTCAAACGTCTGGATGGGAGGAAGGAAACAACAGATGAAGCTTATCTTTCTGGATATTGACGGCGTTCTCAACTGTCATCACACCAAAGAACGCGCCCCCTCCGGCGTGATCGGAATCGAGGACGAAAAAGTGCGTCTGCTCAAGCAGATCGTCGAGCCGGAAGACGACCGACATATCATCCTGACCAGCTCATGGCAGGGTGGCTCCGATAGTGATTTTAACTATATGATCGACACCCTGTATGACGGAGACGTGATCCTTTCGGACCTTTCCCTTACCTATGGGAACTGGCATAATCGCGGCCAGGTCATCCGCAGGGCTGTGACCATCCTGCGCCCCTCCGCATGGGTCGTGCTGGATGATGACCAATTCCCGGACTTCAAGGAGTACCGCATCGGTTCTCACCTGATTCAAACCAGCTTCTACAAAAACGGCCTTGAACCGAAACATGTTAAACGAGCCTTGGAAATGTTGGGAGGTAACGTATGAACGAAATTCAAGTCTTCAATAACGCACAATTCGGAAATGTGCGTGTCATTATGGAAAACGGAAAGCCGCTGTTCTGCGGTTCAGATGTTGCAAAAGCACTGGGGTATGCGCGGCCAAACGACGCTGTTTCGACCCATTGCAAGGGTACGGTGAAACGCAGTACCCTTACAAATGGCGGAAATCAAACCATGCTGTACATCCCGGAAGGTGACTTGTATCGTCTGGTAACTCACAGTCAGTTGCCTGAAGCGGAACGCTTCGAGTCTTGGATATTTGATGAAGTGCTTCCTTCCATTCGCAAAACAGGTGCATACCTTTCCCCAGTCATCGATAGCGCTCTGCTCTTCAAAATGGCGGAAGCCATGCGGGAAAAGGAAAAGCGAATCAGCGCTTTGGAAGAAGAAAAGCAGGCCATGCTTCCCAAAGCCGAATACTTTGACGCTTTAGTCGATCGGAACCTGCTTACCAATTTCAGAGAAACAGCCAAACAGCTCCACATCCAGCAAAAGCAGTTCATCCAATTTCTTCTGGATGGAAAGTACATCTATCGGGACGCTCGCGGAAAGCTCATGCCATATGCGCCGCACGTAGAAAACGGACTGTTTGAAGTCAAAGAGTGCCTGAACGACCATTCACAGTGGAGCGGAACCCAAACCCTTGTTACTCCGAAGGGCAGAGAAACCTTCCGACTGCTGCTGTAAAACGGAAAGGAGCCTTGAAATGACCGAAGCAAAACCCTTCGTCCCCGTGTGGGAAAAAGCGGCCCTGACGTTTGAAGAAGCCTCCGCCTATACCGGCATCGGCGTCAACCGCCTCCGGGAACTGGCAAAGGAGCAGTCTTCCTCCAATATGTTCCTTCGCGTTGGCGCCAAAAGTCTTCTCAAGCGCAAGCAGCTGGAATCCTTCATCGACCGGACCAGCGTTCTCTAAAAAACCTGTTCCCATTTTGGCCCCGGCATGATATAATTTCCGTGTCATGCTGGGGTTCTTTCAAAGAAAGGAGCATCCTTATGGCAACGCGCCGTAAAGATCACAAAGGCCGCGTCCTCAACGCAGGAGAAAGCCAGCGAAAGAATCTCACCTACCAATACCGCTACACGGACGCGAACGGCGAACGCAAAACGGTATACGCCAAAGATTTGACCGCCCTTAGAGCAAAGGAGGAAGAAATTCAGAAAGCTTCCGATCGTGGGACGAACTACGCAGAAGGAAACGCGACCGTGCTGGAAACACTGCGAAACTACACGCGCAAACGGGCTGACGATACCCGCTATACCACACAGGTAAATATGGGCTTTGTTCTGCAAGCCGCAGCAAAATATCCCCTTGCGTCTATGGCAATCCGAAACGTGCGCGTCAGCCACGCGAAGGACTTTTGCCGCCAGATGGTCAAAAGCGGCTATTCGTTCTGGTCTGTCAAACGAGTAAAATGCAATCTGCATAAATCGTTTCAGGCCGCTGTCGACGACGGCATCCTGCTCCGAAATCCATTCGATTTCAAGCTGGATTTTCTTCTTGTCAAGCCCGGCAAGCGGACTGCCATGACGACCGCCGAGCAACAAAAGATGCTGCAATTCCTGCACGAAAAGTACGAAGGAACAGAGTATCTTGATCTGTTTGTAATCCTGCTCGGAACAGGTCTTCGGGTCAGCGAATTGGCTGGCCTCACATTCAAGGACATCGATTTCCAGAACAGAACCATTCACGTGGAACGGCAGCTGATGCGAAAAGAAGGATTTCAACTTTACTGCGAACCGCCTAAAACCGATGCTGGATACCGTTTCGTTTCGATTTCTTCTGACGTTGCGGACAGTCTCCATAATGTAATCTCTCGCAGAGGCATCCTTCCAGTGGAACCATTGGTTGACGGCCATTCTGGCTTCTTGTTTATCAACAAGAACGGGAATCCCAAAGTGGCACTCCACTTCGAGCAGGAATTGCAGCGCATGGTGAAAGCCTACAATCGTTCTCATGAAGATCCTATGCGTCCCATTTCTCCGCACGTCCTTCGGCATACCTTCTGCACCAACATGATTAACATGGGCATGAAACCAAAAAACGTGCAGTATTTGATGGGGCATTCCAGCGTCACCATTACGCTTGATATTTATACCGATTCCAGCCCATCCGAAGCTCACGAGGAAATGTTGTCCCTGCTCGGCTGACTTACACCAAACTTACACCCATTTTTAGGAAAAAGCGTGAAGTTATGGGAAGCTACGTAACCGAAACAGTATACAGCCAACCATGGTGCATCAATAATTTCCAGTATTTTCAACGGTTTCAAGAACTTTGATGAAAATACCCACTGGGCATTCCAAGCACAACCGCCGAACCCCTTATTTTTCAACATTTTATTAACCCACATCTTCCCATCTTACACCACATTTACACCACCTCAAAAAAAGTACGGGAAAGGCCCCAGCATGACAGCCAAACCTTCCCCGAATCGTGCGCCGCAAGGGCGTTTTTTTATTTCCTTATTTTATCCTCGGAATGCTCCGATTAAATGATTGCTGAAAAACTCCGATACATGCCCCCGAAAAAATCCAAACGTCGGCACAAGGATATCGGCAATCGCTAACGTAGCAAGAAAAATGTTTTCCACTAAAAAGAATCTGTGCCATCGAAGCAGTCTCTTATTCTGATTTTTTATGGCTTCCAATCTTTTGTGCAAGTCCTCAATGTGGTCGTCTTTCGCTCCGACCGTCTCCGCATGAGCGGCCAGCATGTCTGTTCTCCCTTCCCGCATGGCCTCTACCTGCTCTTCGGACGCGATCTTCTTTACCCCTAACGCTTCATCCACCGACCCGCCTAAAGCCAAAATCATGGCCGCTACACGGTCGAATGAGGGGCATTGTGTCGAACCGTCGAAGAAGTTGTCGAGCGTCCCTCTGGCAATTCCCGTCCGACGTATCAATTCAGAGGTGCATACTCCCTGTTCGGCCATTTTACTGCGGATGTAGGCTCGTACTTCGTCTAAATTGATCGTATCATTCATCATTTTCGGGAACCCCTTTCGGCATTTTTGGCGCATCATTTCTCATTTTTTGGGGTACTGATTCACAGCTTTCAGCATTTTTGCCGCTTGCTTTTTATGCCCGTGTGTGGTACACCATCACTGGCGGCTGAAAAAGCAAACCCTTCCACTAGTTCCTATTTTACTCCTTCATTCGCTGCATTGCAAGGATTCGACAGCAATCTACACCATTTGTCACAAAGCTGCGTTGACATCGGGGAGCCGGGTTTGTATAATGGGGGTATCGGATCGGGACGTTTCAAAAAACAAAGGAGGATTTCAAATGAAAAAATTGGTATCGGTACTTTTGACTCTGGTGTTAGTTTGTGCTTGTTCCATCGGGGCTGCGGAAAGCAAGGGGCAGCTTGTTATAACATTCCCAAAAGACGAAACGCCTAATTATACTTCGGCTTTGAAAGAATTTGTCACTGGCTACAATAACGTAGCCGATGAAGTGAAAAGTGACGAACATGCGGATCGTTTTACAATCGATGTAATCAAAACATCTTATTTTGAAAATTACGAAAATAGCCTGACGAAAGAAACAGACCCGTTATCCCTTCGCTATTCCGGAAACGTTAACGATGAACCTGTAATCATCTATCTTGACTTTGACGAGAGCGGTTCCTTGATCGGCGCAAGGCTTTCCTACAGTTACGGAAAAGATTCTTCTGCTGAATATGGTACGGATACGCAATTAAAAAATCTGGTTGGTTATATCTGTGCTTTTATTGCTGGATTCGATGATGATGTAGATGCCGTTTCGGTTGCTTTGGATATAGCAAAAGGACTTGAAAACGCAGAAACCGGGAAAATGGGTGATAAGCAGTATAAAACCGATAAAAATGGGTTTTCCGTCGAAGTAACCAACGCTTTGGGAATTCTTTTCATCGAATTAAAGAGGTAACAGCTATAAAAAGTTTTCAAAACCCCTTGACTTTTGTACGGAACTAATTTATACTATGCACGTACCAAACAAGGAGGTGATACAAACGGTACGTACAGGAAGACCAACCAAAGACCCTAAAGGATTAAGGTTTGAGGTGCGGCTATCTGAAAGCGATGCAGCAAAACTCGCTTATTGCGAAGCTCATATCATTCCCAAAATCACTAGGGGCGAAATTGTCCGTCAAGGAATTGATCGCGTCTATCAATCCCTTCTGACCACGGAAAAAGACGCAAAAAAAGAACAGTAAGACTAGTTTGGCGACCGGCTTACTGTTCTTCCACCACACCAACCCAAAGGGATGATGCACTTGTATTATACAAACTGCACTCCCTTTGGGCAAGAGGAACATATGTTCGCATATGTTCTCATGCACTGAAAGGAGTGTTTATTGTGCATCCGAATTTCTTCAACATGCTTGGAAAACAGTTCCCCATTTACTGTTACAAACAGAAATCTGTACTTGCTCTCTATAACGCTATTGAACCCGTTGTGCTGGACGAACGCCTATCCTTCGCAGAGGTGGAACAGGCAACTGCATGCGTAGTGGAAATTATTCGTTCCACTGCCTGCTACAGGCGGCGTTCACCAGTTGAAACCCCTTCTCAGGATTGAAACTGCCATCATTTCTTTCCTGAATCTCTTTCTCTATCGCTTCATCCATTTTATTCAGTGCGCGGCTTAAACCTTCGATGCCCTTTTGCAATTCTTCAAACGTTTCCTGCGGCATTGGTTCTCCGCAATTCGGGCATTCGTAATGTTCTCTGTGCTGATAGTAGTTGGTGGATAATTCGCCGGTACATTGGCAACGCCTGCATTGAATAGAAAATTGAACTCCCATATTACCCCTTCTTTCGTAGATTTGTTCCCTCAGTTTATCACGGAACCTCGATCTCCGAAAGCGAACGAACGTTCTTTCCAAAAAAATCTTCAAACCGGCTTGACATCTTTGTTGCTACGTAGTATTATGTTGCTACAAAGATAGGAGGTGAACAACGTGGGGCCGAAACCCGGCCAGCGGCTGACCGATAAGCCAAAGGATTACATGCTCCGCGTCCGCATGGACGAAGAAACCGTAAAAGTCCTTGAAGAATGCGTAGAAAAGCTCAAGCTTGACCGCAGCAAGGTAGTTCGCATGGGAATCCAGATGGTGAAAAAGTCTCTCGCTGAATAACAAAAAGCCCCGTGCAGCGCCCAACTCTAGCAAAGTCACGCTGCACAGGGTAGCCCCAAAGGAGCGCTTCAATCTTAACACGTTGCGCCTCCTTGGGTCAAGACCATACGACGTACAAGGAGAGTTTCTATACATGAAAAATTTCTGGAATAACATTGGCAGGTGGCTTCTTCTCTGGGCAATTCTCATTGCCAGCATTGCGCTTCAAATCGTGTCGCTCGCTGCCAACCGCCTGTAAGGGAGTGCTTTTCGATGAAGAAAAAAAGTTTATTTACCCGGCGGCTGGAAGAAACGTACCGCATCGGAGAAATGCTCCAAAAGGAGGGCAAGCCTGCCGCTGAATGCAGCGCCTATCAGCACATCGCGTCGATTCTGCTTCTGATCGAGTCCGCTTTGCATGACATCAGCATCGTGCTGGGTCTTTTGCTGGGCCTTGAAATCGGCAAGCTCTTGTCTGGTCTGCTGTAACTCACGTTCCAGCTTCTCAATGTGTTCCTGCATTCCCCTTCTGATGCGCTCCGTCTCCAACGCCGTCCTCTGCTGGGCTTCCAGCACGGCGTTCCTCGGTTCGGGCGGCAGATAGGGAATCTCATCCCGCAGGATGCTTGACGGGTCAAATTTCTCCATTCCCGGTTTTCCTTTCCCATCATGGCATACCATCGCCATGTTAACCCTACCATATTACCAAAATTCGACAAATTCCGCCAGTCGGAACATGTGTTTGCTTTACCCAAAATGGCTCATCAGCCAGAAAGGAATCTTATGAACGAAATCACCATTATGGAAAATCCCCGGTTCGGTAAAGTCCGTAAAGTCATGGTCAATGGCGAGTGGTACTACGTCGCCTCCGACGTTGCCAAAGCCCTTGAATATACCAATCCTCGCAAGGCAGTTGCAGACCATTGCCGGTGCGTAACGAAACGTTACGTACCCCATCCCCAAAGCCCAAGCAAGACTTTGGAGGTCTCCGTCATCCCCAAGGGCGACGTTATCCGCCTGATCTCCGAATCCCATCTTCCTGCCGCCGAAGAGTTCAATCACTGGCTGTTTGACGATGTAGCCGTGTCCGTGGTCGATACCGGCATGTACCTGACCCCGGAACGCACCCAGCAGCTTTTCGCCGATCCCGCTTCCATCATCGCCATCTGCCAGAACTGGCAGGCCGATAAAGTTCGCCTTGCAGCCGCGAACCAGAAGATCGCATCCGATAAGCCCAAAGTCCAGTTCGCGGAATCCTTCGAGTGCGCCGATACCAATATCCTCATCCGGGAATTTGCGAAGATTCTCTGCCAGCACGGCTATGAGACCGGCGAGCAGCGCTTGTATGCCACACTCCGGAAAGAAGGCTACCTCGTTTCGATGGGCGCGGATTACAATCTGCCCACCCAGCGCAGCACGGCGGCAGGCTGGTTCTATGTTCGGGTCACGCCCCATCCCAATTATCCGAATAACGTTCTCCGCAGGACTACGATGGTCACGCCCAAAGGCCAGATTTACTTCCTCAAGCACTTCTGCGGTAAGAACTACCGGCTCTATAAGGGCGAAGACCTCATCCAGACCACGATTGAAGAAAATATGCTTCCCTTTGAGGAAGACCCTTTCAATCACGACGAAGACCTGTTCTAATATTGCATTCAGGAGGATATGACGATGGAAAACCGTTTTGAAGCCCAACCGAAATATACGCAGTTTGTCCAAAACACCTCTGCCGCCGCCATCGACGACGCCCGCTATAAGCTCTCCGCCGCCCGCCACGTGCTGAATATGTTCGCCGAATATTACGTGGACTGCCCGGAGGAAAAGTATCTGTCCCTCTGCGCCACCATGCAGCCCGTCTTCTCCCAGCAGATCGCCGCCGTGGTCAACGCCATTGCCGACGTGGAGCAGACGCTGCTCATCGCCCGTTCCCTGTCCGATGTGTCCGCCGTTCCCGCCTCTGCGGGCTATGCAGATGGCGGTATCCTGCTCCACTCTTCCGATACGTCCCTTGCGCCCGGCGATAACAGCGAAGGCTTCGGCTTTTGAACGCATACAACACATACGATCATAAAGGAGCATACTTATCATGATGAATAACTTCGTTTTCCTGCGCGGCACGGTCCAGCCCAGTTCCATCGCTCGTTATACCTACACCGCCCATTCCTATGTCAAGTGCTTTCTGAACGTCCCCCGTCTCAGCGGCACTTCCGATATCGTCCCCGTCACCTTCTATAAGGAGACGCTGGAAATGGCGAATCAGGTATTGGAACCCGGAAAAGAGATCGCCGTCTGCGGCAGCTTCCGAAGCTATCGCGAGAACGAACATAACATTTTCACCGTGCTGGTCAATAACTTCGTTGTGAACACTGGCGACGAAAATTCTAATCAGGTGCAGCTGACCGGCATTTTGAAGAATAAAGCGACCGTTCGCACCACGCCGCTGGGGAGCCAGATCGCGGACGTCACCTTGAGCGTCCCTACCGAGACCGGGAATAAGGCCATCATTCCCTGCATCTTCTGGGGCTATAACGCCCATGTAGCGGAAACGCTGAATCCTGGCGATCTCATCAGCCTGACCGGGCGTTTTCAGAGCCGGGAATACCAGAAACGCTTCTCCGATCTGCAAGAACCCATTCTCCGCAGGGCTTACGAAGTCAGTGTTTCGCATATTGTGAAAACCGAGCTTCAACATTCTGCCAATTTAATTTTCACAAATCGTGAATAAATAGTTGACTATTCACAAATTGTGTATTATAATCAGCTCGTAAGTTAACAAATGTCATGCCCGCGTGCTATAAGAAAGGAGCCATCCCCAATGAAGTACACCGAAGCTGTGAACGCCTACATTTCCGCCTGCAAGGCAGGCAATAAGTCCGACAAGACCATCGAAAGCTATACCCGCACCCTGCGCTTCTTTGGGGATTTCCTTTCCAGCCGGGAGCTGGATTCGCTGGAATCCATCACTCCCGTCGTCCTTCTGGCATGGAAGGAGGAACAGTCGGCTATGCTGGCTGTTTCCTCCCTCCGGCTCTACGATACCCATCTCAAGGGCTTCTTCGATTTCTGCGTGGACATCGAGTTCCTGAACCGCTCTCCCTACAAAAAGTCCCTCATGGACGTCAAGATCACCGACGCCGACCGCAAGGAGTACAAGAACGTCGTGACCGCCGACCAGTTCCGCATGGTGCTGACCAATCTGCACCCTTCCGATATGCACGTGGCCGCTTACGCCCGCAACCGCGCCATCCTCGCCCTGCTCATGACCTCCGGCGTTCGCTGCGACAGCCTTTGCCGTATCACCCCCGCCGATCTGGATTGGGAAAACGGAACGATCTCTCTTGAAAACGCCAAGGGAGGCAAGAACGGCAATGTGCTTTTCTCCGATGTTGCGCAGAAGCTTGTTCGGGAATACCTGAACAGCGGTCTTCGTCCCGCTTCCTGCTCGGATGCGGAACCCCTCTTCGGTTTCTTCGACCAGAAACACGGCGGCGCGTGGACGCGCTATTCCCGCACCAACATTTCCAACGTAGTCGAGGCCGCTTTCCGGGGCTTCACCTCCGCAGAAGGTTTCCGTTCCCACGCCATGCGGCACAGCTTCGCGTCCCTGCTCAAGGACGGCGGTATGAAGGACGGCGATATCTCCGTTCTGCTCATGCACTCCGACGGCACCGGCAGCGCTGTGACCAATCGCTACATCAAGCGCAACAACGCTTCGGTGTTCCAGAAAGCGAACGCCATTTTTAACAGATTGGCAATGCTGGCCTGACGTCAGCTTTGCTATGCTATTGTGATTCACAAATTGCAAAAACGTGGAGGAACTTTTGCAAAATGAGAACTTTCATTTCCCTTCTATGCGCCATGTGTCTTTCCTTGTCCCCTATCTTTTCCTGCGCCGAAACCCTCTACGTCTGCACCGACGGGGACGATCTAAACGGCAGGGAACGCCCTGACAGGCATTCTTCCATCATGATGAAGATCCCCAACGGCGATACCGTCGAAGCCCTTTCCACCAAAGACGGCTGGGTAGAAGTCGTCGGCGGTGAAAGCAACACGTCGTGGTGCAAAGCAGAGTACCTTTCTTCGGTGCAGGAAGCCGTTTCCTTCCGCAATACCAGCGGAGGCAGAGTGTTTGTCAGGGAGTGCATCGAAGGGGCTAAAAAGGGCACTGTAGGCGCAAATAAGGCCATTACCGTCACAAGGCAGATATTCGGCTGGGGCTACACCGGCTCCGGCTGGGTCGATCTTCAATTCTTCACCCCGCTGGACAATTAAAAGGAGGAATCTTCATGGAAACGATCTGGGCTTTGCTTCTCACCGGCGCAAAGGCGTTCGTTACGGTCGTCGGCTTCACCGCCTCGGCCATCGCCGCTCTTGCCGTTCTGGTGCTTCTCTGGAAGCTCATTTCCGCCATTTTCGGCTTTTCCGATGATTTTCAATAAAGGAGGTCGTTCCCCTTGGTCCGCATGATCGCCGATTTCAAGGATGGTTTTCATTTCAATCTGTTGTTCGATACGCAGTCCGACGCGCTGGACAATCTCCCCCAAATGGAAAAAGTCCACGGGCCGTACCTTCACTTTGAAATATCGGAAGAAAAGGAGGAATCTTCTCGTGTTAACGATTGACCAGAAAGTAGAAATGTACCGTATGCGTCTGGAAGGAAAAAGTTATCGGGCCATTGCAGAAAAAACGGGGTTCAGTTTCCAGTATGTCTACCAATTGCTCAGACAAACAAAACCATGCTATAACGTGAACGTGCAATACGCTGGATTAAAAAACTGGATGAACCAGTCCAACTATTCGGTTGCCAAGCTTTTCAGGGATTCCGGGTGTATGGATAATTATTCTTATGAAACCTTTGGCAAATATTTGAAAGGCAGCCCGTTTATGAGCATCGATTCCATCCGAAAAATCCTTCGTTTTACCGGCCTGACCTTCGAGGAAGCCTTTGGCGAAGCAGAACAGGAGGACGTTCCCGATGCCTGACATGCCCTGCTATCCTTACGTCACAAAAGACCGCCGAACCATTACCAATGATCGGGATTTGCTGGACTGGATACGGGAAAAGGCCGGGGACGATATGGCGGAGCTGGTGGACATACGCCTGAACGACACTTCCTGCTACTTAAACGACGTTCAAGACGCCTTGGACGTGCTGAAAGACAATCTGGATTACGTTTGCATGAGCGTTGATGAGGCTCTGAAAGAGATCGGGAGGTGGGAAACGAATGGGTGATCTGATCGACCGGAATAAAATCTACGAAGCCGTTTACGACCTTGCCTGTAAATCCGTCGGCGTGATCGGTGGGATCAGTGAGGACTACGCCTACGGCCTGCGGGAAGCGGCGCACATGATCGAAGAAGCCCCGGCTGTGGACGCTGTGTCTGTTGTACGCTGTAAACATTGCGTGTATGGAGAACCATGCAAATGGCCGGCTAAGAGTGATGGCTATTATTGCACGTACCCGACGAAATTGACATTTGTTCCATTCAGGGAGAAAAACGACTTTTGCGGTTGTGGAAAGAGAAGGGAGGAAGAACCAAATGGAAAATAAGCTTGAAAACTTCTTCTGCGTCTGCGGCTCGCAAACGGTTTGCCAATCGCAGATTGAGGTTGACGGGCTGAAAGTGAACCAGCTTTATTGCCCGAGCTGCGGAATTATCATGCGTTCCCCCGCCACGGATACAGATGGAAAATGGTTGCGTAAGCATTGGGAAACGATCATTATGCGCGGCAAGACCTGCCAGAAGCGCATGTGCAGGGATTGCCAATGGTATCTGAATCATTGGCAATGCACAAATGAACGAAGCGATTACTACAAAAGCGAATGCTCATCTCTGTTTGGGTGCAACTGTTTTCAGCCGAAGGAGGATGCTAAATGACCGAACTAAAGCCGTGCCCGTTCTGCGGGGGATACGTCCACTTGGACGAGGCGTACAGTTACTTTCGAGATTTTGTACTCTATTGTGAGGGATGCGATATGGTATTTACGCTTGATTCATTCTGTGCAACAAAAGAAGAATTGATCGAAGCATGGAATCAACGCGCCCAGTTAGAGAACAAGGAGAATGCCGAATGAGCGAAACCCAGAAACGAAAAAAGAGGCTGTTTCATCGGAAGTTTGCACGGTCAATCTCAAAATATCCTGCCTGTGAACACCTGAACATGGCTCTTTGGTATCTGCTCAAAAAGCCGGAAGAAAACCGGGATGCGATTGGCGAGATCGTGTACGCAATCGCGAAATCAGGCGGATACATCAATGACGTTCACGAAAAAGCATTGAAAGAAATGGGGTTTATGCTATGACCGAAACGCCGAAATGCCCCTATTGCGGGGAGGAATTGGAAGTAACCCATGCTTTTGTGAACGATGCTACCGCAGCACATAAGTTGGTATACACCTGCTTTTGCCGCGATTGCGGAGTATATACGCCCAAAAGGTCAACACCGGAGGAAGCCATTTCCGCCGCCCTCCACCGCGCCGAGCCGGAAATGAGGCCGCTGACGCTGGAAGAAGTGCGGGCGCATTGTGCAAAAGGGCGGGATGCTGAACCGCTGTGGGTAGAATATGATATGGTGTGTGATATGGCGTTATGGGTGCTTGCGAATACGCCATGTAGGATGAATGAAAAAGACATACCGTCTCTGACGTACTGGCTGAAAGACGAAGAGCTGGTATCCGAATATGGGAAGTTTTGGCGCTGCTGGCCCCGGAAGCCTACGCCGGAGCAGATGACGGCCGCGAAGTGGGAGGAATGACCGATGCAAGGCGAACAACTTATGATCTGTACGGACGGTCAAATCCGAACAAAAGTTGAAAATGCCATCAAACGCCTGCAATCCTTTGAGCCGCCGGAAGGCTACTTTGTGGCATTCAGCGGAGGGAAGGACAGCCAGTGCATCTACCACCTGTGCCAGATGGCCGGTGTAAAATTTGACGCGCATTACAGCGTTACCAGCGTTGACCCGCCGGAGTTGGTGCAATTTATCAAGCGCCAATACCCGGATGTGATCTTTGATCTTCCGCGATACGCTAACGGAGAAAGGATCACCATGTGGAACCTGATCCCAAAAAAAGGGATGCCGCCAACAAGGGTACAACGCTATTGCTGTGCAGAACTGAAAGAGAGCAACGGAGAAGGCCGCATTGTCGTCACCGGGGTACGCTGGGCGGAAAGTGCCCGCAGAAAAGCCGCCCACGATGTAGCCAGCATCAAAGGAAAGCCAAAAGCCACGGAAAAAATGGTGCAGGAGCTTGGCGCGGATTACCGCTTTAACAAGAGCGGAGCGCTGGTACTCAACGATGATAACGATCCAGCCCGCCGCATGGTGGAGCATTGCTACCGCACCCAAAAAGTGATGGTCAATCCCATCGTGGATTGGGAAACGGAGGAAGTGTGGGCATTCCTGAACGAGATCGCAAAAGTGCCTCATTGCTGCCTCTACGATCAGGGTTTTGAGCGGCTCGGATGTATTGGTTGTCCTATGAATGTCAATGCAGCAGCCAACTTGGAAAGATGGCCGAAGTACAAGGAACTGTATCTCCGTGCCTTTGCGCGGATGCTCAAGGCGCGTGAAGAGATTGGAAAAGACAATCTGTATCCGAAGGATTGGAGTACCCCGGAAAAAGTGATGGCGTTGTGGCTGCAAGGCCAAAAAAAGGAGGAATGAGTATGCCATGTATCATGCCGGAAATGCCCTATTGCCCAGCATGTCAGTTTGGGCATATTATTTATTTAGAAGATTGCGAAACGACGCGGGAAGCACTGGAAAGCGATTGCACGTGGGAATGCCTCTGCACGGGCGAAAGATACCAAACATATCAAAAGGAGCAGAATGCATTCTAGACCTTGCCGAAAAACACGATCTGGCGACGATCAGAAAAGCTTTCGAAAACCTGAAAAAGCAAGAAGAAAATCCCCCGGAGTGATCCGAGGGATTTTTATTTACAGTTCGCTTTTTCCAGCTGCCAAAAGCGCGGCCACCACCAGCCCAACGACACCGCCGACAAAAAAACCGATGATACAGCCGATCATTTCCCTCACTCCTCAAAAAGGGGGCGGTTTTCCCGCCCCCGCCTGTTCGGGTCATTCCGCTTCCGCCGTGCCGCCGTACTCGGTCGGCACCAGTTCCGGCAGTCCGCTGTCGATCAGCACTTCCGCAACGCCCTTTTTCAGGGCCTTGGGCACCTGCTCAAACGTGGTCTTCCCAAGGATCACCCGCTGCGCAAAGAACATAGCCATCATGATACACCATTCCTTTCCAAAGATGATTTTTATTGCGAACAGCCGTATGGCTGCAATCGCCTTATGCAGTCGTTTCATCCGCGTATACCACCGTCGCCATTTCGGCAATACAGTCTTCGATGAAATCGTTTCGGTCGCTGATCGCCTGAATCTGGGCTTTCAGCATGGGAATATTTTCTTTCAAGGTCTGGGCTTCCGCCTGCGCCACCGCAAGGGGGCTGTCCAGCTTTTCGCCGCCCCGATAAAAATGCTCCCCGTCGTAGGTGTCGCCGACAGCCACGGGCAAGTCCCCGCAGGGAACCGCCCCCTCAAATTCCGCCGCGCTGGGCGGGTACAGCACCATCACATTCGTCACCACGCCGTTTTCCACCAGTGCGTAAAACGTTTCGTTCATGCTTCTTCCTCCTTACCGATGATTTCGGATAACGGCAATACCGCTGCCGCCCTTGCCGACGTTCGTCAGGCCGTAGTACATGCCGCCGCCACCGCCGCCGGTGTTGGCTGCGCCGCTGGTGGGCTGGTTTCCGTTCCACGCGCCGTTGCCGCCGCCACCGCTGCCGCCCTTGGCCTGTGCGGAGCCGTTGCCGCCAGCACCGCCGCCGCCCGCGTAGAGGATGCCGGTGGATTCGCCGAACTCCCGCGTGGTCGTCCCCTGCCCTTTGCCGGGGGAACCCCAATGGTCAATGCCGATGTTGGCGGCGCTCTGCGGATCGCCATTGCCGCCGTCCGAGCCGCCGTTGTTCACCTGAGTATTGCCATAAGCGCCGCCGCCGCTGCCGCCGCCCAGCTTCGTGCCGCCGCCCGCCGTCACGCCAAAAGCGCTTGTATCTCCGCCCGACGCAAAGGCGCTCTGCCCGCCCGCACCGATCACGATGCTGTAGGCCGTGTTCGCCGCTGCCTGAATGCTCTTCTGGGTTGTGGTGTAGCCGCCGCTGCCCGCCTTGCCGTAGCCGTTGTTCGCGTCCCAGTTGCCGCTGCCGCCAGCGCAGCCGCCGCCCACGCAGAACACGTCCAGCTTGCCGTCCCACTTGCCCAGATTGGTAAACTTCAACGTGCCGCTGCTCTTGAACTTGATGCGCCAGTTGCCGCTTCCGTCGTCGATCTTCTCACTGTCGCCGCTGTAGGTGTAGGTCATGTTAGGATTTTTTACCGTCAGCGTGGCCACCCGGCTGGTCACTTCCCCGGCCTTGTTGGTCACTACGCAGTAGATGGTCGCGGTAGTGGCCGTGGTCAGGCCCGTCAGGTTCAGCGTTGCCGCCGTCGCGTTGGTGATGAGATTGCCGTTTTTATACCACTTGTAGGTATATTCCGCAGGAACACCGTCCGTGGCGATCTGCACCTGAAAGGTCGCCGTTTCTCCCGCCCATACAGTCGCGTTCGCCGGGTAGCTGGGGTCCAGTACGGGAGTAGAGTTTGCTTCCCCCCCGCGCCTTACTAATAAACTCTCGCCCATACCATTCTCCTTATTCCAGAATCCCTATTATTTTCTGTTTCCACGCCCGGCAGATCATGCCGTCGTGTCGGCAGTATCGGCGTACACTACTTCTGCCATTTCAGCAATGCAATCTTCCACAAATTCGTTCCTGTCCGAAATGGCTTGCACTTGGGCTTTCAGCAGAACGTTTTCCGCTTCCAGCTCCGCGTTTGTCATCGGCGCGGATGTTCCCGGCTGGGCGGTATAGTCCCCGTCCATCTCCGCCTGAGTACGCTCCACCGCGCGGTCGTCCGCCAGCTTGTAGCGGTACACGCCCCGGTCGTCCGTCAGGGGCAGGGGCAGGTAGTTTCCTTGGGCGTGGTGGTAGCGGTCGCCGTCGCCCTCGTCGATCTGTACCCATCCTTCAGCGTCGGCCACAAAGGCGCTGCTGTTGATCGCAATAATGCGGTTCTGTTCGTCCGTGCGCACCAGCACGGCGTAGGTTTGATGTTCCATTTCGTCCTCCTTTACAGGTCGGCGGAGAGTATATACTCCGCAAACCACCAGTTAAAATCTGATATATCCGTGTATGCGTCCATCCGTATGTAGTCGGTATATGCAGCTAATGCCCCGGCTGTAATTTGGGCTGTCCCGTTATTAGTATTGATTACTCCGCTGAGTGTTGCCGTAGGATTGATTCGCATCTGTGGAAAAATGGGGATTGCTAATCCGATATAGTTTCCTTTCCCTATGCTTCCGATCTTGATTTTGCGATAATATCTCATGCACTCCGCCAGCTCCGCCGCGTACCCCTTGGGCGTGTAGGGCGGCAGCGTGTCGGCGGTGTAGGCTCCCTCGTACAGGGCGGCCCATGTCGCAACGACCGCCTTTTTGGGCTTGAACGAGCAGCTTATGACCGCGCCGGTGATCTTGGCCATGCGGACGTAGCAGTTGTCGTCACTATGATTAGCGAACTCCGTCCACGACGTTTCCCCGGCAGGAAGAGCGCCCGTACAGAGTGTAAATGTCCCATCGTTAAAGCCTATAACGAGTGTATAGGTAGTTCCCACCTTGGACTCGCTAGACTGAACGTTCTGGGCCATCCACGCCTCCCCGACAGTCAGATGCAGACCGTCCGTGCCGATAGAATAGGTCAAAGCAGCGTCCGTCGCCTGCCAGCGGTCGATGAAATACGTCCACGCTGTGACTGTACCGCTTGTCCCTCCCCGCTGATTCACCAGGTCTGTGAAGTTGCTGTTGTCCAGCAGGTTCCGTGCGGCGACCATATCCAGCAGCACTTTCCCCTGATAAGCGTCCAGCGCGGCGACGTTCGGTTCCGGCGTGGTCAGATTATTCGCCAAATCATAACTGCCGTTTCCGTTATCCCCGTCGCCCATCATCACCACAATGGCGTTGCTCATGCTGCTGTACGGCATCGATACCCATACGTTCGCCCCAACGGTCAATTTACTGGTGTCTATCGTGCTGATGACAGGCAGAAAGATTTCTTTTCCGAACGCTTCCGTAACGCCTACAACGCCCGTTTGGGCGTTGTAGGCTGTGCTCACCGTCATGCTTTTCATGCGCTGACAGTTTCTCGTCTGTTCTTCGATCTTGCGGTTTACAAGCGGTTCTATGGCGTTCCAGATTTTCAGCGAAACGTTATCCGCCATGTTCCATCACTCCGCTTTTTCGGTTTCTTCCAGCACAAAGTACTTCGGCAGGTCGAAAACGGCTGCTTCGATCAGCTTGTCCAGCGTTTCCGCGTCCACCTTCAAACCCAGCTTTTCCAGATATTCCACCACATACTGCTTCTTTTCCGTGCCGCGCCCGTTGCCAACGTAAATCTGTTCTGCCGCCTTCACAGCAATGCCGACGTACATCTTGATTTTTTCAAACTGCGCGTTCGTCACCTTGCTGCGGATCAGCGGGATAATCACGCAGGTAATCACCGCCGCAATCAGGCTGATAAGGGCTTCCACGATCTGGTTCATGTCAATGGTCATCGTTTTTTACCTCGCTTTTCTGTATTTGGTTCTGGCCTTAGAACGGCAGCTGGTCGTCCAGTACTTCCCGATAACCGTCTTCTTCCTGCTTAGCCGGCGCAGAATGTTCTTCGTAGTCCGGTTCTTCGCCCGCATCATTTCTGGCTCTCGACGCACCGTTGCCCAAAAATTCCACCTGCTGCGCGTCTATCACCAGCGAATACTTCTTCCGTTCCCCTTCTCCGAAGCTGGAAAGGTGAACGGGTCCCGTCACCGCCGCTTTGCGCCCTTTGGCAAGGAATTTCGCGCAGGATTCCGCCTGTTTGGACAGCACCCGGACGCTGAAATAGTCCGCAGGTTTCTTGTAGTTGCTCACCGCCACGCTGAAAAAGCACATGGGGCCGTACTGCCCTTCTTTCAGCACGGGGTCTCCCGTCAGGTTTCCGATGATCGTTGCTTGATTCATTTCTGTTTCCTTCCTCCGCAGATTTATCCGTTCCCCGGATCATCCGCACTATTTTTTTCCGCTTGCAGTTCTTTCACGCTCTTGCTGATCTTGAGCACGTTCTCGATGGCGCTTTTCGCGTCGTAGCCCACAATGCCCGTGATGAAGAAGGTCTGCCACGCCTCCGCATATCGCGTAATGGCTTCCGCGTGTTCCTTCGATACGATGATGGCGATCAGTCCGCCGATGTTCGTAATAGCCGCTATCGCCAGTACGCTGATGGTGATGACGTGCCCCCACGTCAGAACCGTCTTTATCAGGTCGTTTTTCGCCCCGGAAGGGGCTTTCCCGCTGACAGCCATACCAGCGTCACATCCTTGCCGTGGCATGTTTCCGGGCCGCTTCCAGCGTAATGACGGGGCTTGCCATGCTGGCAGGCTTGAACTCCTTCGCCTGGCCGTATCCGCCGTATTCCAGCGTCGCGCCCGTGTTCACAAACAGCCGTTCGATGCACTGCACACTGGAATTGCCGGGGCTGGTGCGGTAGTACCGCTGCTTCATAATCATCGGCAGATGGGTATGCCCGTGAATGTAGCAGTCGCAGTCGCAGATGCTCGCCATGTCGGCCAGCCTTATGGCCTTCGCGCCTTCCTTGCGTCCCCCGCCGCTTCCGTGGGTCACGTACAGCGTGTACCACTGCTTGGAATACCGGTTTTTGTGCCGTCCGTGGCCTTCTTTTTTGCCAAAGCGCAGGAACACGATCAGCCCGTCCGGCGAATATCGTTCCTCCACGCCCAGCTCCCGGCACACCAGCCGCGTAATGTCGATGCCGTCGTCCCGGTAGGCCCGCTGCTCGTGGTTCCCTGCCGTCGCTCCGGCGATCTTCCCCGCGATGGGCCGAAGCAGCGTACACAGTTCGTCTATCTGCTGCATGGGGCTTAGCTTCTCGCCGTATACGTCCGATACGCCGCCCCGCGTGGCCGTGTTCATCAGGTCGCCGTTCAGCACCGCTACGCCGTAAGGGTCGCTGGCGATCTCTTCAATGCGCTTGTAGACCAGCGTCATGTTCGCGTGCGGGTCGCCGATATGCAGGTCGCTCAGGGTATATACGTTGCATACCGGCCAATCGTCCGGGCAGTCCATTCGTACACAGTGCATGGGTTTCACCTCTTTTCCTTGCCATCACTGTACTTAATCCCGTTATTTTCGATGCGGAACAGGGTGCATTCCCACTTTTCCGTCAGGTATTCGCATCCTTCGCAGCACACGGGCCGGTTCTCATCGCTCATGTACTGCCCCCGGGTGACGCAGCACCTGCATTCCTTCCCGCCGCGCTGGGCAAAGCTGCATTCGATGCACCTCATCCGGCTTCCACCCCGGCTTTCTTCATCAGCCGTACAAGGGTCTCCGCTTCTTCCAGCGTATCGCAGTAAATGGAAACGCAATAGGGGCCTACCGGGTCTTCTTCGCCCGGCTTTTCGCCGTTTTCGTCCGCATACACGGTCAAAAACTTGCTCATCATATACCCTGCGTAGGTCTTGCCGGTGCTGGTATCGTCCCAACGGATGCTGGCCCATGTGCCCGTATCCGCCGAGCACAGCACCAACGCGCCCGCAGGAACGCGAACCACCAAATCGCCGTCCGGCTTGTCCCGAAGGTTCACCGTGCTCCCGCTTTCCACCACTACTTTGCAGGTCTTTCCGACCAAAGCGCTCATGCTGTTTTCACTCCCTCCTGTTTCGGCGGCGCTATAGATCACCGCTTTCAAATATCCGGCTCTCCGCCAGCTGTGGATGCCGCTTCCGATCTTGGTATCCACTCTGGCTGCCGGGCTGGTGGCATTGGTGATGCCTAAAGGCTTTACGCTCGTGACCAGCCCAATATGAGTATAATCCCGTTCGTCCCCGTCGTAATATTTGCCCCCCGCACGGTAATCCTGCGGCAGGCCGTAGCCGTCCTCGCTCGGCTCCCGGTACTTGAAGATCGCCATGCCTTCTTTCAGACCGCTGGCGCTTCCGTGCAGGTCGAAGCAGTCCTGGCAGTATACCCGCTCGATGCGGTTGCTCCCGTGGTAAATGCTCTTCCCGGCCATCTTGTACGCCCGAACGAACGCCCCGGAGCAGTCGATGCCATTCTTATCGTTCGTCCCCGGCGATACGTAGGGCCAGCCAACGATTTCTCGGAACCGTTCTTTCATGTAATTAACGGTCAAGTCCGCCAACGATGTTCCCTCCTTTTTCACGCGTCAGTACACGCAGCGCCACATTGGGCCGTCCTTGTATTTCACTTTCAAATGGAAACGACAATGTTCGCAATCTCGTTTTTTGATTTTGCGTTTTATAATGACGCACATTTTTTATCACTGCTTCCTTTCTGGTGCTTAGGAATCGTTCGTGAAATATATTCCATTCATGGTATAATTTCCGGCTGAAATTCTGTCGTTATTTACTCTTATTTTATTTTGACTTTGGTCAATATAAAATGATGTGGCGTTGTTCAGCCAAACTCTCATCATTGAAGAAAATGGAAGCGTTGCCAAATTAAAACCATAATCACCGGAATATTCTTGCGTCACATTTATTTGATACACAAACAAGCAGACAGGTCCAAAACGCAAAAAGTTATTTATCAAAACAGTGACATTATTCGGTAAAAGATTTTCAATCTGTCCATTCAAATCCAACGTATTCAATCCAATGTTCGTTAATACTTGGTTCTTTTGCGTATTTGTTAATTGCTGTGAATCGGTAATAACAGCTTTTAATGCGTTTCCAATTCCCTGATCCACCTGTTCCCCTGTGTATGCCAGCGTGTATTCTGCCAAAACCAATCACCTCACATAAAGATATTTTTCATCAGACGTTGTTAGCTGACGAGAATCAGCCGTAAGTAGCTGTTTTGCTTCATCTTTTGGCGGCCATTTTGTGATCGTCGCTATCGGAAAATCATTCACGCTGACAGCATTGATCGTCATATTCCCCGTCTGCCCGATCGGAATGCTGAATCCCTGTATCAGGTGGCGTTCCGTGGGCGCTCCCGGCTTGTCTTCCCGCCGTATCTCCACGATGTTGTTTTCCACCAGATGAAACATCTGCGTGCTTTCGATGGTCACGGCTTTTTGCAGCACCGTCATGCGTTTCAGCTTGAAGGACGCATACGCCTCGCAGATATCGTCCGTGTAATACCCCTGTTTGCTCTCACGATACGTTTTACGGCCTACCAGATACACATTGGTATCGCTGGAAGGGTCGTAGTTCGTAGCCCTTGCATTGGCCGTTGGAGACGTTCCCAGCGCTTCCCCGTTGATGATCACGTCGTTGTACATCTCGCTGTTCTTCACGGCGTAGGTCGCGCCTAAAAACTGCTTTCGGCTGGGCTGGAACGTCCACAGCACCGGCTTGGTGGTGTCCAGTATATCGTCCTGACTGGGGTCGAGCCGAAGCGCTCCTGTGTGGTCATATCCCACCCATCCCGCCAGCATGGTGTTGATTCCAAGCACAATATCCGCCAGCGTCCCGTTTTCACTGTCGATGCGCAGGGTGTACGGGGTCAGCACATTGGAGATTTCCGTACCGTCCGGCAGGGTCGTGGTCAGGCCGTTGTAATAGTCCGTAAAAATGGGCTTTACGTTGTCCACCGGCTGGCCGTTCCCTTTGTCTTCCGCCAGCAGAGACGATATCGCCGTAAACATGTCGCTGTTCACCGGCACTTCGTAAATGCCGTCCAGATTTCCGCCAAGCGTCCCGTCCAGATTGCTCCACTTGTCTTCCAGCGTGTAGTTGGCTTCCTTTTTTCCCGGCTGGAACACTTCCTCCGGGTCTTTCACGCAGAATATGCCCTGCGGCAGGTAAAAGTCCGTCCCATCCGGCAGCACCAGCCCCATACTCAGGCGTATCTGCTGCCCGAACCATACCCGGTTCACGTTGTAATCGTATGCCCCGTCCAGATTTGCCAATGTGACGGTCGCCTGTCTCCGCTTCCCGTTTTGCAAGTTCACGCTCAGGTTCCCGCTCTGAATAAAGGCGTTGCTGCGCGGATTTCGTTCGTTATTGTCCAGCACGAACGCCACGCTCCCGTCCGGCTGTAAAAATTCCAGCTTCGTTCGCTTGATGAACGGGGTTTTCAGCGCTTCCAAATACTGCTGATAACGGTTCAAAGGTACTCACCTCCTTTTTGACCGTTTCTATAAAGGGAAGGGACGGGCGTTTGCCCGCCCCCTGTTTTCCCTATCTGGCGTTCCTGATGACAGCCAGACCGTTGCCGCCTCTGATGCCATTCGTTCCTCCGCCCTGTCCCAGCCGGGAAGCATTGTTCGTCTCGCCGGGGCCGCTGACCGTATCGCCTGTTCCAAAGATCTTCGTTGCGGCAGCGCCGGTTCCGTTCGTTCCAGCGTCAAACGTTACCGTTCCGATGGAGTTGACGTTGCATCGATACCATCCTGTGCGGCCTTTGTAAAGCGTTAATCCGTTTGTATGCTGCCCCGTGGTAATGGGATAATACAGATCGACTGTTTTTACGCCGCTTCCGATGCTGACCCCGTTTGCGCTCAAACTGGAATAGTAATAGACGTTGCCTCCGCTGCCGTTGGGGCTTGTCACCTGACAGCTTGCATATCCAGTCGAACCAGACGTAGCCGCGCCGCCGCCGTTGACGGTCGTGCCCATAGCGGATGAAGAAGAACCGCTGTTTCCCACAGCCGTCGCTCCATTGCCCACGGCGACTGCATAACCGGTGTTCAGCGAAAGCTGTTTTTTGTTGACGGTCATGTAATACCCGCCGCCGCCGACGGCTGTACCTCCGCTGTTGGCTCCCGCACCGCCGCCCGCCAGAACAAACAGATCGACAACGCCGTTCCAATTCCCGAAACTGGTAAATTTCAGCGTGCCGCTGCTGTTCAGTCTCAAGTTCCAGTTATTGGAACCCTCGTTTACAAAAGTGCTGCTGCCCGTGTAGATGTAGACAGGCAACGGGCTTGTGACGGTCAATGCGGCCGTGCGGCTCTTTACGCTTCCGGCTGCATTCGTCACCACGCAATACACGCTGTGGGAACCAACCGAAGCGCCGTTCCACGTCACCGAAGAAGCCGTCGCGTTCGTCCAGATCGCCCCGTCCCGGTACCACTGGTAGGCATATGCGTTCGGTACGCCGTCCACCGCGATCTCTACTTTGAATGTCGCCCCGTTCCCTGACCATATGCTCGCATTGGCAGGATAACTGGCATTCAGAATAGGCAGTTTTTTGACTTCTCCGCCGCGGCGAACCAGTAAACATTCGCCCATATCAATTCACCACTTTCATGATGATCGGAAGATCGACCGTCGGCTTGTCGCTGTAACAGTATGCCGTGACCGTTCCCACACCTGTCTCCACCCTTCCGACATAAGACCACGCTTCCAGCATCGCGTTTGCCGTATCGGCGCTGGTGACGCCGTTCATGTTGATGTCTGTGATCGGGCTGTCGCTTGCCGCAATGCCCGCCACGTTGATCGTCTGCGTATAAGGCGCGGAAGCAGACCACCCGGCGGCGGTCAATGCCCCATACAGAGTAGCCGTTACGGCGTTTTGCACCGTGAAGGTGGACGTCTGGTCGTTCCCGTATGTGATGGTATACGTGTCCACCGCCCCGGAAGTTCCCGTTTTGGAAATGCTCTGGATGCCTTTCCCGTTCGTCACCACAAAGTTCGTCGTCGTTCCGTCGTCAAAGGTGATGGTATAAGTATCGGCCTCTCCGCTGGTGGATGTTTTTTCGATCGTTGTGATCCCGTTCCCGTTCGTTACGTTGTAGGTGTCCGTTACGGTGCTGTTATCGTAGTAAATGGTATAAGTATCCACCAAGCCGGACGAACCCGTTTTTTTGATGTCTCTGATACCGCTCCCGCGTTTGCTCAAAAGCTGCCAGTAGTTTTCCCACCCAGCCGTTACGCCGGGGGAAATGGATACCACGTTGTCTACGATGCTGGCATAGCTTTGCCCGTCCTCGCCTACAACGACGGTCAATCGGCTGTATACCGTAGAAGGGCTGTATTCGCCGCCAAGCGTCATGGCGACTTTCCCAAGGTCTTTATAAGCCATAAGGCGTCACCTCGCTTTACTTCTTCACAATAGATACGATGTCTTTATTAGTATAACGGAACTGCGTTCCTTTGCAGAAAAGGTACTTGCTTCCCCGTTCTAGTACCTCGTATTCTCGCCCGTCAGCCGTCAGGACGTATTCCTTCGGCTCCTTGGTTCCGCTATTCGGGCGTTCCGTCTGTTTTCTGGTCTTTTTCTTTGTCTCTTCCATGCCTGTTCGCTCCTTTTCTCAAGTTTTGGCAATAAGGTTATGCTGCTGGTTGATCTCCAACTCGGCCATTCGTACCGTTTCGCTCGTAAAGTTTTGAGCAAGGTCGATCTCGTTTTGCAGTTCCAGCACGCTGCCGGCGTTCTTTTCCAGATAATCGTCCGCATAGTCCCAGCGCAGTTTGCCCGTCTGGTTGTCGATGGAAACGCTGGTATTCACGATCTGGTCGACCGGCCAAAGCGCATCCGCACTGGTCAACGCAATGGAAACTCCCTCTGTGCTTCCGATCTCCACCCACGGGAAGGTCATCGTCACCGCCTGATTGGGCCATTTATCTTCCACTTTCATGGTTATGCTGCCGTTCGGCCGGATGTGCCGAAGGTTCCCTTTGCGGTCGTTCAGGAACAGGTCGTACCCGGATGAAGAAAGCTCCATGATCTCGTCTGCCAGCGCCGCGCTGTCGTTGTACAGGCTTGTTTCCGTACTGCACTTCCCGATGAGCGCCGTCAGCGTTCCCGTGCGGTACAGGCTGTTTTCCGGCTGCCAGTTGGGGTAGCGCGTAAAGTTTTTCTGTACCGTAGGCGCGTTGTTGTTGCTCTCGTCTTTGGTTTCCACATTCAGCCTGAAAGTATATACGGCTTGCGGATGATACGCGCCGTCCGCTTCTCGTTTTGCGGCCAGCAATACCACGTTCCATCTGCACGGTACCACGGTGTTGCTGGTAAACGGCGCTCTCGTAAAGATCGTCGCGCTGGAATACCACAGCTGATAGGTGTAGGAATGATCGTTTTTGGCGCTGTAATCCAACAGTCCCAGCTGATCTATCCCCAGATCGGCTAGATGCATGTATTCGCCCGTCCCGTTGTCGATGCGGTACAGCGAATATCCTGTGGTGTCCGTATTGCCCCCATTCAAATTCTCGTTCTGAAAATCAGTCAGGAAATAAGTGGAAGAGGTATACACAGGCTCATATCCCGTGTCCGTCATCAGATCAGAAAGCGTCTGTTCCGAAAGGTTCCCTTTTTCTATCCATAAATAGGAACAGTTCTGCGGGCCTGTCAGCAGCATGGACGTTATCGTGCCCTGCGGGATGGCAACATCCCAATTTCCTTTTGCGTTTCCGCTTGGGTCTATGATGAAACAATAAAACTTCCCATTGGAATACCCGATCACATACTCGACGCCCAGATTCGTATCTGATACATTTTTGGTTATGATGCTCTCGTTTCCGCTCATCAGACTGATGCGGACGTTCGCTTTGCCGTTGGCGATATGCTGTTCCATCTTCACAGCCAACGTTCCGCTGTCCGTTCGGAACGTTACGGGCGTACAGGTAATCTCTGCCGTCGTCGATATATCGGGATAAGCCACGCCATGCCAAAAGAAACTGTACGGAGCAGAAAACGTAAGGGATTTTTCCCCTTCCGTCGCCCATTCTACCGCGCTGTTCTCTCCCAGCTCTAATGCGCCGTTTGCAAAGCCGTAAGCGCCCGATGGGCTTCCCAGTATATTTCTGGCGCTGTTCCAATGCACCATGACCCCGTTTTCGCCGCATTGCTGTTCCGCTGTGATCTCTGCGCTTCCTTCTGCCGTCGCATAGTTGACATAGACCGTCTGGATATCGCTGGTGCATTGCTGCCCCGACTGGGTCTCCGCCGTCACTTCAATCCCGTAGATCGTCCCCGTAAACAGCGCGTCGTAACTGAAAAGAAGCTGGCTCGTTCCATATACCGTTCCCGTATCTTTTACGATCTCATCCCCACGGTTTCTGTTGTAAAGTTTCCATCTGACCCATACGATCGGGTCACTTTGCTCCTGCGCATAGGTCGCTGTAAACTGATACGTTCTGGTCGTAATGGGAGAATCGTATGCGTTGATCGTGATCGTGGGTTCCGACCACGCTTCTATCACGGCGGCGCTGCTCTGTGTAATGCTTTCCGCGCTGGTTTCTCCCCACCATTGCGTGATGACCATTTTGTAGCTGTTTCCGTTCACGATCCCGGCGTTTGTCAGCGTTTCTGCCGTGATCGTTTCCGCTTCAAAGTATTGCACCGTACCGTCCGCCAGCACCCCGTAAAAGGGGCTTGCAAGCGCAACGCGGCCCGTCGTATAGAGCTTCGTGCTGTTATTGTCGTATTTTTGCAGCACGATCTGATAGGCCGTCATTGGGCTGTTGCCGTTTACTTGCCACGATACTTGAAGCCCCTTCCCCGCGTCAAATACGCCGCCACCAACCCCAGCAAAAGTGCTGGGGCTGATGTTGGTCGCCATCTGCAATGCCATCTTCCTTCACCGCCTTTTCTCATTCTCCGGCATAAATTCCCGTGCTTTCCAGCAGGTCGGAGATCGTCATTTTACTGGGGTCTCCCTGCACGGTCACTCCGTTGATCGTGTAGCTTACGTTGTGAGAGTCGTTGTTGGTGATCGTGTTGTACACCGTCGCGCCGTCCCCGTATACGTGCAGGTTCTTGCCGTCTACGGTCGCGCCGATCTGGCTCAACGCGCTTTCCCACGTGCCCTTTCCGGGCTGAATGCTGGATGCTACTTCTCCCGCCGAAGAAGATGCGCTTTCAGTTTCGCTTCCGTTGGGAATATTTTTGACCCCTTCAATAATATCCCGGATGGACTGCTTCTGCTCAGGCGTGAGGTTCCCAAGCCGGTTAATGGCCGCGTTCAGGTCGCCTTCGGGCAAGTCCTGCGTAATGGCGATCTGTGCCCAAAGCTCCGCATAGTCCGCCATCTGGCGTTCCATCGTCTCTATCTGCTTTTCCAGCGGCTTCATCTGGGCTTTGTAGTAGTCTTCCAAGCTTTGAAGCTGCTGTTCCAGATCGTAAATGCGGTCTTCGTTGGCGGTCTGCTGTCCCTCTATGGCGTCCAGTTTCTTTTGGTAATCGTCCTCAATGCTGGATACCTGCCGTTCCAGCGCCTTGATCTGCAACTCGTATTCATAGTCGGCCAAGTCCTTTTCGGCGCTTGCAATGGCGTCCTGCGCGTCCTGTACGCGCTTTTTGTCCGCCATCCACTCCCATTGGCCCTTTTCCGTGTTGAAGTAGCGGATGGTACGCTCGTTCTGGGCGTTTTGCAGCTCCGCACGGGCTTCCTCCACGGCCTTCTGCTTTTCCGCAAGTTCAAGCTGTTCGTCCTGAATGTCCTTCGCGTCGTTCATCGCGTCGATCTGGTCTTGCAGGGGCTTGGTCAGCTTGTCCCGCTCCCGTTCCAGAAGCGTAGTCTGCCGGTCTAGCTGGTCGTTCACCCTTTCCAGCGCGTCTATCTGGTCGTCCAGCGGCTCTTTCAGGTCGTCCCACTCGTTCTGGATTTTGTCCACCAGATAATCCAGATGGTCTTTCGCCCGGTCGGCAAGGTCTTTGGAGTAATTGTAGTAATCCTCTACGATCTTCCAAGGATCGTCTTCGTCTTCTTCTGTGGTGTTAGATGCAGCTGCACCACGTCCTGTATTTTTGCTATTTTTATTATTGCTTGCCGTGGCAGGCCCTTTTTTCTCGGCGGTGGGGGGAAGCTTTACATTTCCCTTCCCATTGCCTCTTTCGTAAACTTTATCTGTGCGTTTTGTTCCCAAAGCATAAGCGCTAATCTCTCCGAAGTTGCCAGCCCCATTCAGCGCTTTTTCCGTCTGGATATGGTTTAGAACGACTGCGCCCGGCTGCAACTGAACCAGCGCTGGTTCACCGCCATTGGCAATGAATGCCCTGCCGTTTTGGCTGATGATTTCAGGCCCGATCTCATTCACAAGCGCTAATCCGCCGGGGGCATTTTCCGTTCCTTCGGCGAACGGAGACCAGTTTAGTCTTCCGGCTTTGTCACCCGTCAAACTGGTTGTCCCAGAAACGCCCACTTTAATATCGATAGCCCTAGGAACACGAGCGATCGCAGCGGAAAGGTCATCAAATTGCCCCGTTGCTGTTACAGCTTCGCTTGCATCGACGCTTGTTTTTACTTCTTTTCCGACATCTTCCTGATCCGAAATAATCTGTTCTACGGTTTCTTTTGCATTTTTGGCGTCAATATCCATCGAAAGTTCTACATTAGGATTATGAGCAAGCGCATTTAACTTGTTGGCAATATCTTCCGCGCTTTTCCCTGCTTCGGTGCTTTGACGTACAAATTCCTTTACGTCAATTTCACCCGTGGCGTTTTTTGCCGCTTTTGCAATATCGTCGAAGCTGATCTCTGCTTTTTGGTTTTCCTGTTGAATACGTTCTGTGCTGTAAATATCCAACGCATCGCCCAGCATGTACCAAAAATCAGCGGATATTCCTGTTGTTTCAACAAGTTTATCCATGTCGCTGACCAGCATACTGATGCTTCCATCAGTATTTTCAACAAAGGAAGCCCCGGCTTCTTCCATCCCGCCGAAATTTTCCTCAAAGTTCTTCGCCAGATATTCCATTTTGTCGGAAACGGTGCTTTCCTTCATCAGCCCGCCGACAAACCCCGTGTATGCAAATTCACCTATCTTTTGGAAGTTGTAGCCAAGTTCTCTTTTCTTGTCCTCGGAAATAAACATTTCCAAGAATCCCTGATATTCCCGGCTGCCGTATTGCTGATTATTGTAAAATTCCTGACCAGCGCCGTATTCCTTTTGCAGCTCTTCCAGCGTATCCCCGCGTTCCCCGGTGTCTTGCAGCTCTTTTTTGAACCGTTCCAGCGCGTTCTGGGCGCGTTCCAGCCCCTGTTCCCATGCATCCATGGGATTGCCGAACTCATCAAGCTCAGTCCAAGTTTCCAGCCATTCCTGAAGCGAATCAATATTATCGTCTATGGCATCCTTGGACGTTTTGAAACCATCCGTAATGTTATCGTAGAATACTTCTCCGAGGTCAACACCGGCCTTTGTCAGTTGGGCAAAGGTCTCTTTGGTAATGCTACCGGTCTCGTTTTCCTCTTTTTGCGCCTTTTGCAAAAGCCCCAGCTGATTCTTGTGCTTGTTGATCTGCTCGTTAATGTTGCCAAAACCTTCATATGTATCAAGCCAGTTCTGAGTTTCATCTACCAGCCCGGAAAGCGCATCCCCGGCCAAATGGAACCCGCCCGTAACTTCATCATAAAATACATCGCCAACGTCCAAACCGTATTCTGCCAGCTTCTGCATGGTTTGGGCGCTGATCTGCCCTGTAATATTTTCTTCGGCTTGCGCCTCGCGAAGCGCATTCAGTTGGTTCCTGTGCTTCTGAATCTGATCGTTTACGTCCGTCAGACCGTCATAATAATCAAGCCACGTTCTGGTATCTGTCGTCAGTTTTTGAAGTTGCCCATCTGCCAGCTTATAACCGCCGGTAACATCATCATAAAATGCCGTTCCAACTTCTACGCCTGCCGCCAGCAAACGGTTGAAGGTATCTTCGGTTATTTGGCCTGTTTTGTTTTCTTCTTCCTGTGCTTTTTTCAGCAGAGAAAGCTGCAGACGATATTTTGCTATGGCTTCAGCAAGCTTTTCATAGGTTTCTTCTTCCGTATCCGTTGTAATCGTTGTATCCGTTTTCTGTTTCTGTTCTTCTTCTGTAATCCCCAAAATTTCTTCGATCAGATTCTTATATGCAATCGCGTTATCAAGCTGCTGCTTAAGCAACTGATCGGAATTGTCCATCGAAGAATAATCCGGGTTTCCAAGCGTATCAAAATAACTGTTGATTGTATCAATCTGTGCTGCAAGCTTATCATAATAATCTAAAAGGTCAGATTCATCTTCTACTAAAGACTCTTTATAGTCATCGTAATCTTCGTTGGCATTGTCCAGTTCTTTTGTTAATTTTTTTACCAGTCTTTCATCGGTATCATCCTGTGCCTCCGCTTCTTTCAATTTGGCAGAAGCTTCCAATACGTTTTCTCTTGCTTCGTTAAGAGATTCCTTTGTACTGTTATACTGCGCGATTTGAGCGCCTAGTTTTTTTCGGCCAAAAGTGTCGGAAGTATCTTCCGACAAATTCTGTTCGCCCTCAGTAATGCCAAGCTCTTTCAATGCTTTTTTAGCATCTTCAATGGCTTTTTTCGCCGCATTATCTGTTTTTACTTGCTGAAGCGCTTGCTGCGTCTTCAATTCCTTATTGATCTCGCGCAGCCGTTCCAATTCTCCTTGCTCGGTGTATGTCAATTTTTCTTTTGCGTTCAGCTCGTCAATATTTTTCTGGTTTTCTTCCAGTTCGGAGTTGATGGATTCAAGAGACTGCTTCTCTTTTTCATACGCCTGCGAAGATTTTTTAGCATCTTCAAAAGCTTTATCTTTGTTTTCTTCAATCGAACGGGAAATGGATTTGACGATAGAAATAATCAGAGAAGCTATCGTCATAACCCCGCCAATGCCAGTAACGATAGCAGAAAGTGAAAGCCCTCCGCCCTTGAAAGCCTCAATTAAAGATTGAATACCCCCTGAAGCAGCTACAAAAAGATCAGGCAGTTGTAATGCGGTTTCTTTAATTTTTAATAATATATCCTCAATTTTAGAAGCTTTCAGCATCGTAACGATACCGCCAATGCCAAGTGCTGCATTCCAAAGCGAATCGCTAAATGACAACGTAGCGTTTGCTACATCAATAAAGAACTTAAACAGACCAGAAGTGAGGGTAGACGAAACAAACTTAGTCCAAGTGGCACTAAGCTTATCAAGTTTTGCCTGCCATCCGTCCAAATAACGCTCATTTTCTTCCATGGCGCTACCGGCGGCTGTAGCATATTCCGACTGCATTTTCTGGTAAGTGTCCCAGTTGTCCATCAGAGCAACCAAAACGTTCGCCTGACGTTGACCGGCTACGTTCTGTGCAATGGCGCTCTTTTGCACCTGCGAAAGCGTATCCCATTTTCCGGCCAGTTCATCCAGAATATCGCTGCCTTTACGCAGTTCGCCGTTTTCCATCGTTTCAATGTCGGCAAACTCACGCAGCGCCTTTGCTGCATTGGCAATGCTCTGTCCGTCAATCAGTTCTCCGTCTTCTGTTTCGCCCTTGATCTGCCGCAGATTCATAAAAATCGTGCGCAGGCCACGTGCCATTTCAGAACCGCTTCTCTGGGTCGCAGCTGTAGCCGTTCCAAGCAAAGCAGTAAATGTCTGCACACTTTCACCGGCAGATGCAAACACACTGCCAGCGACCGTCATGCCGTCCGCCATCTTAGACATATCAGTAGCGTTTTTATTGCTGACTTCGTTCATGCCATCCAGAACGGCAGTCAATTTTTGGATGTCACCTTCATAGCCAAAAGCGGCATCGGCAGCCAGCAAAAAGGAATTGGCCTGTTTACTCGTTAAATCACCGGCATTTTGCGTTAACAAGCTTAATTCGGCCATTTCTTCGATTTTGTCACCATAACCGGCACGTGCAAATGCTGTTTCGGCCTCAAGAACATCGCTGGCAGTTCGCCCATATGCCTCTGCAAGACTATACGCGCCTTTTTCCAGCTCTTTCATTTTTTCATTTGTCGCGCCGCTGGCCTTAGCTACGTTGATAAGCTCGGCATCAACGGCTTTCATTTCAGTTACAGCAGCTTTGAAGCTTTCTGTTACAAGCTGAATTACTTTTTGCTCAAGAGCATATTTGAGAGAAGCTTTTTTACTGCCAGTATTTCCAAAACTGCCAAAACTCCCCATATAGTCATCATCAGAATAAGACGGAATACGATATGAAGGAGTACTCTGTCTGGTAGTTGAAACACGGCTCGTTGTTGTTTGAGTAGTAGAAAAATCTATTTTAATTTTTTTGTTATTAAGTTCTTGAATTTTTCTCTCTACGGTCTTAACACCCGCATCAAACGACGAAGTGTCCAATATCGTTTTAATCTGAATTTCCGCCACTTACCACACCTCATTTCAAAAGGATGTTCACAGTATTTGCTATGTGCTGTTCTGCCTGTCCGCTCCCCACATACATTTCCTTCGCAGGCTCCAAAAAAGGCCGCTGGCCGGGATTTGGGTCAAGCGGAAAGTGCCACGGTCCGCCTTTTTCCACTGCGTCTGCGGGAGCGCCCGCACCGTCATACGGTGGAAAATCGGAGTTACCGGGAGCCGTATTCGTTATCACAATGGAAAGGCTGTTTGCCTTCGCTTCTTTGGTCAGTTCGTTGTACGCTTCGCTCATAATGCCACCTTCGTCGCGGCGAACATACGCTTTTGGCTGATAACGGCCATATACGTTCGTCTGCACCGATTGCTTGATCGCCTCGTGCATCCCATCTAAAAGCGTCGTGTTCATGGCGTCCGCTACGGCGCTTTTCACTTTTTGAAGCATCTGCTTTGCTTCCTGTTCAAAGGTGCTCATGCTTGCGGCTCCTTTCTCTTTCGGGGGCTATGCAAAGAGGGCAGTTTGGTTTTGTTCCCTTTGCATAACCCCCTCGCGTTTCCTTGAGGGGGTCGTCGTATTGCGTTTTAGGCTGTTACCGTTACGGCCACGGTCGTCTTGATGGAGGTGTTATCCTTCAGCGTCACCGTCAGTTCCGTATCACCGGCAGTCGTGCCGGACACATCGCCCTGCTCGTTCACGCTGGCAATGGAAGCACCGGCAGCGTCGATCGCATAGGTCATGGTGCTGTAGTCGAGCTGCTGCAAAGTGCCGTTGGGCATAACGCCCTTCACGGGGACCTTGGTAGAGCTGCCGGATTTCACCGTCATAGCACCGCCCACAACGGCCAGACCAACAACAGATGCGGTCACGGAAGCGGACGGCACATACAGCACCTGCGCAAGGCCGGGGATGCTGCAATCGTTGCACACGCCTTCTGCGGCGGCTTCCTCGTAGGTCAGAGCCGTGCCGGAAAGGTCGGTGGTGGCAGCAGCGGTTTGGCTGGCTTCGATGTCCGCCTTGCCGCCGAACTGCATCCGGGGGATGATGATGTACAGGTCGCCCACCTTGGTCCCCTGCAGCACGTTTTCCGCGCCGCTGGCACTGTAGATCGGGATCTGCACCGTTACGTGCTTGATAGCGGGGGCGAACATACCGCCGATGTTGAAATACTCCGCGCTGGCGTTCTGCTGGAAATACGTCACCGTGTAGCTCTTGCCGTTCGTAGCCGTAAAGCCCAGAATGGTCTTGCTCTGCACGTCGATCTCATAGGCAGTGCCGGGGGCATTGGTCACGCCCGCTTCCACCACGTTGCAAATGGCCTTGGTGTAGCCGTAGGGCGCGGCGGGAGTGTTCGTCACGGTCAGCGCCGTAGCGCCCGCAGTGATCACTTCGCACACAGGGGAAATGCCGCCGTAGGCCACCGTGCTGCCGACGCTCATGGCGCGGGCGCTCATGCTGAAATCAGCAGCCGTCAGGGTCAGGTTCACCGCGCTGTTGTGGGGGATCTGAATCACCGTCGCGTTGCCGATACCGGCCTGAATGGCGCCCATGTCGCAGGTCGTCGCAAACTGGCTGGTCTGCATCTTATTGCTCTGGTAGTCCACATCGCCGGTGGTGATGTTCCGCACTACGACGTTGCAGGTTCCCTTTGCATACAGGTACTTGTTAAGCAAATTGACCATTTATTTCCATCTCCTATCCTTGTTTGATCGGCATGGCGTTCCCGCCGATGCCGGTTCTCTGGGTAAAGGCGCTCAAGGGTTCCAGTGCGCTGCTTCCTTCCCTCTGCCGCTCGAAGCACCAGCTCGGATACGGGTTTTCGTTGTTTTTGAAGCTGTAAAATCCGCTTCCGAACCGGGTAAAATACTTGTCCCGGTTGATGGCTTCTCTTGCCGCTTCAAACTCCCTCACCGTCCATTCTGCCAGTTCCTTCGGGCGCATTCGGTACTGATAAGCCACGCTCATCACCAGAGCGTTCATGTCATAGTCCAGTTTTGGCGCTTTCAGCTCGTTCAGGTCGTGTTCCGCTTCCACCAGCTCCGGGTTTTCCGCTTCGTCGGGAAGCTCAAGCCCGTTCTGCCTTGCGATCACTTCTCTGAACTTTGGGAACTGAGATGCATCGATTCGGAAGATGGTATCGCTGGCTCTGCATACGATGGCGTTCAAAATTCGCGGGTCTTCTTCTTTACACATCGCGTAGAAATCCGCCGCATTCTGTTTGGTCGCCAGTGCCAATACCTTTACGACCTGATACATCAAGCCGATCTGCATATCCGCATCCATTGCGTGCAGAGCGCTCAGATAGGGCATCACTGCATAAGCGGCAGGGAGTGTTGATTGTCTGATCGTCAACACACGCTTGCAGCTGCACCATTCCGCGTAGTCCCGCATATGGATGGGGTATACGTAGATACCGTTTACCTCTTCCGGTTCCTCGTTCCATAAAGCGCCGTAGTTCTCTGAAATGCCGTTTCCCATTCTCTTTTTTCCTTTCCGTTCATTTCAGGTGGGATATACAGCAAAGAGGCCGCACGCGGCGTTTGCCGTATGCAGCCTCTTCTGCCTTCCCATAGCCCACTTGCTATGAGGAAAAATGTTCTCTTTTACTGGTCGTATTCATCCGTTCCCGTTACGGACAGTCCCATCGTCAGCCGGTATCCTACGTTCGTCGTTTCATCGTTCATCGGCAGGATACCCGCGTCCGGGTGGTCGTAACGGTTGAAGCTGAATACCATGCCAGCCGCCATATTCACACCGTTCAGCGCTCTTAAGCAGTCCAGCGCCATCGCGTAGGTTCTGCTCAAGGCCGTTGTACGGGAATTGGAGTCGTATGCGGCGTTCGTCAGGCATTCGATGATGACGCTGGCTTTCGCCGTGTAGGAATCCACCGGGCTGACGCGCCCCATGTAGATTCTCAGTGTGGTCACGCCGTGGGTCTGTGCCTGATTGACCAGCTGCTGGGTGAAGATTCGGTATCCAGTCGGGTCGGGCGGCTTGTCCGGGCTGTCCGGGTCGAATACCATCTTCATTTTCTGCTCTGCCGTCGGCATAGGCTCCGAAAGCGGATCGTCCCCGTCGTAGTACAGGTATTTCATCAACCGGCAGCGGTAGCTCTCGTTGCTGTCCTCCGGCGTGTAGTCTTTGGCGGGCATATCCATCAGGTATTCCCGCACCATGTAGGGGACTTTTTCCATCTCCGGCATGGTGCCGAAACCCTGTACCCGCTCATACGGATAATACTGCTTCTCTTTACTCCACAAGATGAAGCCCCTCTTTCACGGGTCCCGTCTGCCCGTTTTTCGCTTTGGCTTCCTCGATCTTGTCATGCAGTTCCTTTTCCACCTGTTCCATGCGTTCCCGAAGCTGTTTCAGTCGTTCCAGTTCGGATGCCGCTTTGGCAATATCCTCTTCCGATACTTTCTTTTCAGGTTCGGTCTCCTGCGACTGTTCGTTTTGCAGTGCTTCGCCAAGTTCCTGCATGGAATCAGCGGTCATTTCCTTAATGGAAGTGCCGATGGCCTGCATCATGCGCGTTACCACGTCGTTGTTGTGCCCCAGCAGAATGTCGATCTCGTGCGCCAGCATCCAGCGGAAGTCCTTAAAGTCGTTCAGCAGGTCGAATACCTTCTCCCGCAGCTCCCGGTCGGTCTTCATCTGCTCCAACTGGTTCAGCACATGGCTTTCGCCCCACTGGTCGTAGACGTTCGCGGGCATTTTCAGATTTTCATAATCGATATGTTCTTCTCCGGCACCGTCACCCTCGTAGGGAATATGCAGGTATTCATGTGCCAGAACGCCCATCAGGTAAAGGTTCGTATACATGTGGTATTCCTGATACCGGTCGGGCATCGGTACGCTGTCCGTGCCGTCTCCCTTTTCCGTGTACTTCATCAGTACTTTCACAATGCACTTCTGGGCGATGGTTTCGGCCATCTCCTGCTTTTTCATCAGCGGGATATAGTCCGTCGCGTTCTTTACGATCTCCGGGGTAATCACGATCTTGTTTTCCATTCTTTTCTTCCCTCTCTTTACTCAAATGGAATCGCTTTATTAGGGGGTTATTTGATCGGCAGATTCTTCACTCTTGCCATCAGGTCATCCAGAAAGCCGTTGCCGTTCAGATTGTTATGGTATATCTGATGCATCGCCGTCAGGTCTTCCAGTTCTTCCGACGTTACATACCCTTTATGAATGTAGGAATTGCCCAGATGCTTGATCCGGTCATACAGAAGCATCCGAATTCCCTTGGCAATATCGTCTGCCTTGCTTGTTTTCTGCGCCTGCATCTGGGCTTTCTGCTGCAACTTCCACATCACAACAGAGAAAATGCCGCTCACCAAAGCCGCTACAGCGCCGCCGCTGCATATAGCCGTCACCACCATTGCTGTCGTCCCGTCCACGGTTTATCCCCTGCCTTTTTCTTCCATTCTTTTGGGGCATTGCCGCGCCCCCGGAGTATTTTCAAAGCGCTGGGTCTGAGGACAGAAGTATTGGTGAATGCAACACGCCTGAGCACGTTCCATCATGGTAACGGGTTCTTTTCCATCTACAAACAGGTTTCTGCATAATACCTGATAAAAACCGCGAACCCGTACCGCTTTTTCGCACGCTTCGTTCAATCTCATCACCACCCAGTCAGTTTGATCTCTACCGTTTTTATTATATTCTTACATTCGGCAGTCATCACAAGCGGCTGTGTAGAGGGCAACCAACACTTGACTTGCACGATATTTCCGCTCTGTGCCGCGCTATACGCCGCATCATCCGGCCCGGAAAAAGAATAAGCGATGCTTTCTTCCGTCTTTACGCCATCTGCATAATACGCGGCCTCTATGGTGCATTCATCGTATTTGGCAAGTTGTTCAGGAACAGGAGTCATCCATTCCAAACTGGCCGGAATACTTGCTTCCTTCGGCACCACCGTAACGGCCATTTTAGCCGTGATAGACGGGTTCTTTTTCAAGGAGCATAGAATGCTCGCATTTCCCTCTTGAACCGCTTTTACGCGCCCCTCAGAGTCAACAAGCAGTATGTTTTCGTCGCTGCTGCTCCATAAATATTCAACGCCGCTTTCCGCTTCCGAACTTCCGTTTCGATAGGAAACCGGAACGAATGTTTCTTCCTGCCCGGCTTTCATTTGTACCTCTGTCGGTAATGAAATCCTCCATTGGAAGGAAAGCCCGTCCGCGACTCGGTTCTCCATATCGTCTATGGCAAGCGGTTCTGCGCTCTCCAAGTCGAAATACTGGATATGGGCGCTGTCAATGTCCTCCGTAAACTCCTGCGCAAAATCCTGTACGCCGCGTACGGAATATGCCTGATGCCCAAGAATCATGCGCCGGTTGTGCATAATCTCTTCCGTTTCCGGGTTCAGCTGCATCACGCTGTGCTGATAAGCGTCTATCAGGATCATGCCTTCCTTCACGCTGTTGCCGGTCGCAAGGTCTCCTGCGCCCTGCCCATAGCAGAAAGGCTCGTGCAGAATGTTCCCATAATAGTCCAGATGGTTCCACACCGCGTTGCACCGGCGGATGACGCTGGTCCCCGTAATGCTCTGGATGTTCATAGGGTTTACCACCAGCCAGGTGTTCCCGTTGAAGATGACCTTTGCCCCAAGCGGCAGGAAGTCGATCTTCGGGTTTTCCACCATGATCTTCTGCCAGTCGCTCCCCAGGTTCTTCCCCGTCGTGGGGTCGATCATCATCGCCGTGCGGATTCTGAGGGGCTTATAGGCGTAAAAATCGTTGTAATCAAGCCCCTGCACCTGCGCCAGAACCATATTGCTGCTCCACCGAAGGTTTTTCCTGGCAAACGCTCTGGATGCGTCGGCAAAATACTGCCTCTGCGTATCCCCGTTATACGGGCTGTTCGTTCCCCGCTGCAAATAGGGCTTTCCTGCGGTCAGAAGGGCATTTCGGATACCAGTCTGCATTCAGCATTCCCCCTAACCATTGCTCTGTTCAGAACGTTTTACAGGTGGTCTCATCTTGTGGCTCTGCGGGATCGTCTGTCTCCGCATCAGGTTCTGTTCGTACCGAAGCAGCGCGTCGTTCAGCTGAGTCCGGTCTTCTTTTTTCCGCGCCGTTACCGCCGTCATATGGGCGCTTTCACTGGCGATGTCGAATGTTTTATCACGAATTTTCGGCTGAATGTTCAAAAGGTCGTTTCCAAAGCGGCGCATCCATGTATAGGCAATGCACAGCGCCAGAATGTGGCACTGCTCATAGTCCAGCTCATAATCGAAAACGCCGTCCGTGTAGAAGTCCATGTCCACCTGCTGGCCTTCCGCTACATTCCCTTTGATGGTCACGTTCCCCGTTTCCGGGTCGTAGTCACTGGCTACTGCGGTTTCCGCCACTTCGCCCGTAGCGTCTGCCGTCGCAATGACTGCGCTGCACAGCTCGTAGCCCTTCATTCCCGTTTCAATGGTGAAGGGAGCCGTCTGGTCGCTTTCTGCCGTATACAGATAGTCTCCATACTTCGGCACCTGAAACGCCAGCCATTCCTGCGCTTCCGGGGGACGGGAAAACAGAGGGATGGAGTCGATCAGCAGGTCGCTCTTCGCCCGAAAGAACCGGGCCGGGCTTAACGCCAGCTCTTCGTTCCAGTATTCGTCGTTGATCTCCTGCATGGCATACCGCGTCAGAATGTCCGAAAAAGTCACCGCCATCGCTTTCATCCCTCCTTCCCTGATTACAGCGTCACTTTCGGGCCGCCCGCATAGGCCCACTGCACCTGGAACCACGTCAGCGTCGTAGAAGCGGCAAATTTGATCTGGTCTATCCCGCCGCCGTAGATCACTCCGTATTCTCCACTCGGCATTTTCACGGCCTTCAACGTGTTTTCTTTGTTGAACGTCACCGTAAATTCATCGGCAGACCGCATATCACACACACCGATCAGCGGATAGTGTGTGTCTCCGTCGAAGAAATCCGCTTTGATCGCGCTCTGAACCGTGCCGATCACGTCTCCGCTGAATGCGCTGGTCGTGTCCACGTTATAAATATTGCCCCAATTCATATGGCGCTCCCATCCCTTCTTTTCCAAATGGCGATCTTACAAGTCCTGCTTGTTCATAGCTTCCAGAATCCCGGAGAACAGTCCGCGCTTCCTCGCGTCGCTGTCGGGCTTGTCGGCGAACATACCCTTCGTCATGTCGTTCAGCTGCTTCACCAGATCGCGGCGATTCGTTACCCGTTCATCTCCCTGCTGGAATGCCGTTACGAACCGACGGGCCACCATTTCCTTGTAGTCGTTGCACAGCTTCGGGAAGATCGCCAGCATTTCTTCGCTGCTCATGTCCAGCATCTTCGCAAAGGCCATTTCATCCATGAACTCGCCTTCCCGGTACTTTACGCCGTACAGTTCCCGTTCATCGTCTGTCATGCCGCTCAGAACGATCAGCATCCGATGGTCCAGCATATACTGCACCTGATCGGAATAAAACCGGCTGAAATCGCTCTTGGGCACGGTCAGGATGCCCCGTTTGCCCGTCACACGGCCATAATAGCCGCCGTCTCCGAATACAGCCACGTTATCGTCCGCCACTTCGGCCTGAAACCGAAGTACGATCTTTTCCTGATCTCCCTGCACCTGAATGATGGTAGGCGTAGAAGCATCTCGCACCTTGGCAATGGCTTCCGCCACGATGCGGTCTACCTCTTCCTTGGTGAAGGTAGGTTCCTTCTTTTCCTCCACGGGAGCAGCCGTTTCCTCTAGGGTCTTTTCCGCTTCCTTAACTTCCTCCACAACCTTTTCCGCAGCTTCCTTCTTGGCCGCACGGGCTTTCCGCATACGCTCCGCAGCGTTCTTTTTCTGTTCCTCGCTCATTGCCATTTGTCGCATCTCCTTTTTCTATGGCCTGTTTTTCTCTGTTGCAGACGGACGGATTTGCACCGCCCTTCGCTCTCCTGTCTGCATGGGGAGGGGCTTTTTTGCCCCTCCTGAACGGGGAAGCGCTTGGCTTCTCACGCCGTTCTCATTGTGTCTGGTTCCGTCTGTTATCAGACGGGGGTAATCACGGCGAGCTTGGACGCGAAGACGGGCTTCACATCGATGCTCATGGACACCACGATGTCGATGGTCATGTCCGCCGTTTCGTCGGGGTTCAGCTCCAAAGTGATGGGGCTGCCTTCCTCGAAGCAGACGTACACAGGCTTGTAGCTGCCGTTGGGGGCGGCAGTCATCCAAACCATGTTGTTGGGCACCACTTCGGTAATGGTGGTGTTCTGCGTACCGGGAACGACCACGTTGTTGATGGGGAACAGCCGCACGCCCATGAAGTCGTCCAGATAGCCGTACCGCGCCCACGGCACGCCCAGCATGGTCGCCAGAGCGGCGTCCAGACTGGTGTTGGTGCCGTTCGCGCTGGAAGGCAGCACATGGCTCAGTGCCAGCAAATCGCCAAAAGCCATCACGTTGGAAACACCCGTGCCGTTCAGCATGGCAACACGTTTGGCCGCAGTGACCCAGTTGGTGTTGGAGAAGGTGAACTGCATATTGGTGGGGGTGTACATGGTGTTGGTGCTGGCCGCGACCAGAGCGTTCACCCACAGCGCCGTGATTTTGCTGTACATACCAGCGGAGATGGCGTTGAAGGTACGGCCCAGATCGGCGTCGTTGCCCGCCAGCTGATACCACTTCCACGTCGCCTTGGCGGTACGCAGGGTGGGGTTCATGGTCAGGGTCTTGGCGTACAGGTAATTGGATGGCTTAGAACGGGAAGCGCCCCAGCTGTCGTCCTCGAACAGGAAGATGTCGTTGCTCTGTACGTCGATCTCGTAGGTCTTGCCCAGCGGCGCATACACGGTCTGGGCCAGCCAGTCCATAGCGTCACTGAAAGTAGCAGGCAGCACGGGGGTCACGATATCGGTCACGATGCCGGCCAGCGTGCGCAGGAAGATGGGATTGGTGAAGTAGCCGCGCTGGTTTTTGCGGAACTCTTCCATCGTTTCGGGAGATTCCTTGCCTTCCAGCTTGTCGCTCACCTTTGCGCAGAACAGGAGCAGGTTTTTCTGAACCTTCTCGTTCAGCGTCTTATAGGTCATGTTCTCGCCCAACAGGGAATTGAATTTTTCCTCACGCTTCTCAGCGTTGCGCAGGGCGTTCATGCTCTTGCCGGCGTATTCCGCAGCCAGCAGACGGCCGCAGCTCACGATGTCGGCGCGTTCGACGCTGCCGCCGCACTGAGAGGCGTTCACATTGAAAACACCGCTGGAAAGGTTGTTCAGACGGATGCTATCCATTGCCATTGTTTATCAACTCCTTTTCAATCAGCCGGCATTCACGACGGCGAAGTGGGCTTCCACGTCGATGTAGCCGAAGCTGCCATAAGCGCCCTCGGTAAAGTTGCCAGTGCCCAGTACCGTAAAATAGGGGGTCCCGTTGGTGGTGGGCTTTGCGGCCGCGGGAAGCAGCTGACCGTCCTTCACCGTCAGGAACTTGTTGGAACCCAGCGTGGTAGTGGCGTTGCCGATACCGAAACGGTAGTGACCGCCCTCAATGAACTTGATCTTGGTATAGGTCACACGCCGACCGGCAGGTGCGGGAAGGCCAAGCGTGTTCGCGCCCACCTTGAAGACCTGGCCGGTCACGGGGTCCTGCACCTCGTTCACGTCGAAGGTGTTGCAGGCGTAAATTTCCGTGTCCATCAGGTCGCCTGCCACAGCGGCAATCATTTTCCACGTGTTGTTGTTATTCACGCCGGTGTATCCCTCGTTGGGCAGCAGTGCGCTTTTCTTGCACAGGAAACCGGCAGAGCAGATTTCCTCGGCGTCGGAGCCGTTGTAGAAAACGCCGGTGATGTTGGACTGGCTGTCGAACTCATGGTTGGAAACCTTGGTTTCGAAAGCGGTATTGGCGATGTATGCCATGTTCTCTCACTCTCCTTATTTCAGCCGGTTGTAAGCGGCCATAATGTCGCTCTGGCGTTCGCCGCCCAGATTTTCGTAGGCGTTCCATACGGTGCGGGCGCGGTTCTTGGCAATGGTCTCGGCGCTGTTCTTGCGGATCACGTCCATGCACATAGCCTTTACAGCCGCGCAGGCGCGTTCGTCGCCGTTCCATTCACCGTCCGCATTCACGCAGTCGGCGTACACATCGTTGTCGATGTCCTTTTCCACGTCCTCGCACACCTTTTCGTCTACCTGCGCTTCGCCCTTAGCTTCCTGCACCTTGTTGATCTCGTTCAGTGCGGCGTGGATCGCGTCCTTTGCCATCTGGCAGCGGCGTGCCTTTTCCTTGTCCTTCATTTCCTTAATGGAACTGTTCAGCTTTTCCACTTCGGTTTCGGCTGCTTCCGCCTTTTTCGTCGCTGCGGTAAGCTGTTCCTGAAGCGTGCGCACATAATCGTCCAGCGGGGCGGAAATTTCCAAAGCGTCATTTACCTTTACGGTCACAGTGGCGTTAGCGCTCTGGAAGCGGGTATCTACCACCAGATCGGGTTCCGCTTCCGTAAAGGAATAGACCTGAATATCGCCGTCCTTCTTGGAGCAAAGCGCCACGTTCAATCCGTCTTCGGAAGCGCAGATCACTTCGTGATCGGCAAACATCGCTTTCAGCTGACGCATCCGTTTGCTGTTGCTCATGTTGGTTTTCACTCCTTTATCTGTCTTTTCTGCGGGCTTCGGTTCCTCTTTGGTCTCGCCCATATAGGAAGCTGCCCGCAACTGAAGCTCCCCAAAGTTCACCTGCGACAGCGGCCTGATTTCCGCTCCTGCCACTGCCGGGGGTACGTCGTCGCCAAGGATGGTCACGCCCAGAACGGTGTACTCTTCTTCTACTTCTTCGCCGTTCTCCATGCGGTTCTTGGTTACAAGCGTCTCGATGGAAACCGACATGCGCCCCTGCGACGCTATCTTTTCCACCGCTTCCCTTGCATACCAAGTCCAGATCGTGCCCTTGCCGATGATCCATTTATTGCCTTCTCTGTTCTCCATGCGCATATCGTCCTGGTTCACAGAGAGAGAGCCGATGATCCGTTCACTGTCTGCATCAGTGAAGCTGGCGTATTCCTGCCCGTCGGCAGTCCGCTTCATGCGGAAGTTGTGCCCATCGCCTGTTTTCGTGCCGGAGCGCGTATAGGCGATCAGGATGGGTTTCCCGGCGAACAGCGGCCTGTGCCGTTCCAGATTTTCATATCTCCATCCGTTAGCCGTCACTTTGTCGTTCAGCAGTTCCAGCTCTACCGTGTAGAGATAATCGTTCGCCTTTTGCAGAAACCGTATCTCGCCGGAAAGAGTCCTCAGCTCCCGCTTTTCAGGCGGTTTTTGAGAAAATCTGCTCATTCGTCATCCGCCTCGCTTTCCGTCAGCCGTTTCACCCAATTGTCAAAGCTGGTCCTGCCGGGATTGGATTCCCACATTTTCCATGCTTCCAGTACCTTTGTCCGGTCGGCGGTATTCTCCATTTGCAGGTTTTCCGCGCTCAGGCTCATGGAATTGTTTTCCGTTCCGGCAGTCGCGGCGATAAAGCGGTTCAGCGCCGCGTCCACATCGAAGATCACGTCTGCTACCACGTCGAACGCTTTGTTCATATCTTCGATGGTCTCATCAAACTCCGGCGTTCCCGGATAGGTCTGTTTCAGGTGGCTTTCATGCAGAATATCGCCGAACTTGTCCAGCCGTTCCAAATTGGCGTGTGCCAGCTTGTGAATAAAATCGCTGGTAAACGGCAGGCCATGTTCCACCCATACGCTTTCCTTCACCGTATCCAGCACGCGGTTCGCCCAAAGGTAGGCGTAATTCACGTCGCTTGCCGCTTTCAGCATTTCGGCGTTCCGCTCATCGGCGATCATCTGGTATTCGCTGAATCTCATAGCCGTTATCCATCCTTTCTCGTCAAAATAGAGAAAGGAGCCGGTGCAACCTCATCAGTTGCTGCCGGCTCCTTTTAGCCCTTCCTGCGGCCCTTTTGCCACAGGGATACTATATTTAATTGCTTTCTTTACTTCATATACGACGATCCCTTCCCGGTTTCTTTTTATCTCTACGCTGTTGCCGCGGGAAAGAGCGTCTTCGATGGCTTTCTGCACCTGCTTTTCAAGCATTCGCATCACCATCCTCATTTATTGTATTCTTTTTTTTACGAACGATCAAATCGTCCTCTTCTGGGGCGTCTGCGCGTCGAAAAGAACCGAACCCGATCACTCCGCACCTTTTACAATGGAAGTAGCCAAAATTCAAGAACCGATGCAGCATGGTTCCTGTTACCATACAATTCGGACAATCCATTTCATAATGTTCGATGATCCTACTCATATCTCGTTCGCCCCCGTCGCATCGTCTATGTCGGCTTCTCCGCCGCCGGTCAAGGCTTCTCCGTCGTTGCTCGGTCTTCCGCCCTGCGGGTTTTCGGTTCCTCCGCCAACAGGCGGCAAATTGTTCCCATCTGCACGGGCGCTGTAGGTGCTCACCAGCGGCAGTCGCTTGCTCATCACGTCGATCCCCATGATCGCGTTGCTGATGCTCATATCGTCCAAAAGCGTCATACCGTTCATGGCGGCGTACTTCATCGTCGCAGGAAGGATTCCAAGCGTCATGCCCTCTTTCGCTTCCTTGCGCATCTGTTCGTCATCCGCCAATGTCCCGAACATCATGAAACGCCATTCCCAATTCGGGCGCAGTTTTTGGATCAGTGTGTCCATCATGCGGCTGAACTGACCGTACATATGCTCCGCAAACCGGCTCTCGATTTTCAAGCTGATCTGCGCCACACCCGCGCGTGCTTCGCTGTTGGTCGGGATCAAAGCGCTCATGCCGCTCTTTTCCATCGCGTATTCGTATCCCGCCGCGCTGATGCTGTTGGCGTTGGGGCTTTCCGGCAAGCTGACCAACTGCATGTCCTTGAACGGAGCGCTGAATATGCCGATGCCGCCCGTATTGTTGGCCTGCATCATGGAATAGAACAGGTCTTCGAACAGCGTTCGTCCGGTGGGGCTTACCTTGATGGGGTCTGCCTGCGTGGGGCTTACGGCGTCGTAGGTCTCCAACTGCCCCAGTACCATGCTGACCAACGGATTCTGGACGATCTCCAACTGTACCTGTTCATACTGCGCGATCTGCGCCATGCTCAAATACAGGCCCGTAAAGGGGGATACAACGTTGGGCTTCACATCATCTATCTCGAACGTCCACGCCTTGTCTACGGGCAGATAGACCCAGTAAAACCACGTTCCATTCTGGTTGTATACGTCTGGCGTTTGCCCAAAAGCTCCTGCTCCGTATCCAGCATTCTTCTTATAATTTTTCAGCCACTCAGTTCGAATGCTCTTTCGGCTGGCATACACCACGCCCTTTGGACTGACGCTCACATTCCCGTCCAGCGACCCCAGAAATTCGTCCATAAACGGTTCAAACAGATCGCCGAACTGATAGATGGTCGTTCCCGGCTGCAAGAAATAAAACATGTTGAACGCGACCGTATATTTGCTTACATTGTTGAACCCGGCGATCTTTACCCAATCCTGTGGCAGCTGCTGCATAAAGGCACAGCGTACCTTGTTATGAGATTTATCAATGTCAATCCTCGGCACATAGAACACTTTGCCGTCCCGAAGACACTGCCCGACGATCTTCCGCATTTCCCGGTCTGGCTGCATTTCTTTCGATAGTTTGCACAAAAGCCGCCATTCCCGCTTGAACGCTTCGCTCTTCGCATCTTCTTTTTCTACGTACTCCGGGTATACGTAATAATGGTAGGTCAACAGGTCTTGATACGTCGTGCGTATCTTCTGCATGGGATACGCCGTGTATTCCAGTATGTTCCCCACTTCCCGAAGAGAACGCTCGTTTTCGTTCGGATCGCGGAGCATATCGACGATCTCATCTTTCCCATGCTCTTTGGGAAAACTGCTGATGTTCTTTACCCGGCGGTTCTGAATAATGGGGTTCGCCGTGTACATGCTGCTGAACGGCGCTGCGCGGCGCAAGGCGGCTCGAATGTTGTCTACAGGCATATCCCCGTACTGCGCATTCAGTTTTTGAAACCATTCCTGATAGTTCGGATAACCGTTGCCCGACTGCTGTTTCTTTTTCTGCTGCGTAGCCATTTTCTCACTCACCTGCCTTTTCTTTTCTCACGCCCAGCGCTTCTTTTTCCGCTTGAAGTTCTTCTTCAAACGCCTTCATAAATTTCAGATCGTTCAGCGCACATTTTTCCATGCTTTTTTGTGCGCGTTCCACACATAATTCCGTAATGCAATCGGCCAGCCATTCTCGTTCCGCTTCGGTCAGCGTGTCCAGAAAAGCGTCGTCTGCGACCGCAAACAGCTCGCTTTCCTTTCGGCCATAGACCAATATCAGGTCGGAGTCCATCCGGCAAAAACGGAATTGGGAGGCTTCTTCTGCCGCTTCTTCCGTCGTAGGGGCAAACATCACTTTCCATCCCCTTGGCATTTCCTCACCTCCGCATATTCCCGCCGGTTCTTGCCAACACTCTGGGCGCCAGTCTGTTTCTCAGCGGTCGTCTCTCGCCGTTTTCCGCTCCCGTAAAAGCGTCCATGCCGCCTTCAAACGCCTTCTGCCATTCGCTTTCTCTGTGGATGCTGTCCAGCAGGTTCTTGCGTTCCAGTCTCTGGGCAATTCGGAGCGCATATTTCGTGGCCGACCACATGTCTCGATTGATGGAACGGGAGATTCGTTCTTCCCGGAACCCTGCTCCCGCCTGCCGCTTTTTCAGGTTCGATATCTGCCCTGCCATTTCGCGGCATTTCAGGTAGGGTCTTGCGATGGTCGGGTCGCTTACATCGTCCTTGATCCGATGCACCCGCTTATACGCCAGTACGCCTTCGTTGATGTTGCTGGTCAGAATGCGTACATTCCGCTGCTCCCACTCTACTTCCGCATACCGCAGCATGTCGTTTTCATTGTCGTGGTCATCCCGATACCCTACACTGTAGCCGCCTGTGGCGTTGATCTGGTAGATCACCGGCAGTGCGCCATCCAGTTCCAGTTCGGGCAGATCGTGTTCCACGCAGCACAGCGGCGGAAGCCCATCTCCAAGGTCTTTGTGCAGGTCTTCCAGCACAGCACGTCCATAGCTTCGAGCGTCGATGGCGATATACGTGGCCTGACCGCCGTCCAGACAGAAGCGGAACCAGCGCTCTTTCAGCTTTCTGGCCTGTATCATACTGTCCTTCGGGTCTTCGTCCATCACGTAGACCACGCTTTTCAAAAACCTGTCCTTCTTATGCTCTTCCCACTGCCGTTCACATTTTAGCACGGAAGTAGCGCACTTTGCGTTCTTGCTCCCGTCAGCGTAACTTACGTCGTAGCTGACGATGTAGATAACGTTCGGGTCGCCGCAGTGCCGGTTCTCCATCACGGTAACGGTCTTGCTTTCCGTCAGGGTGCTGTCCCGTATCACGGGGTTTTCGCACGTCCCCGTCCAGATGGAGCCAAGCTCCCGCAAAAATTCTTCCGGCGTTTCCTTGCTTTTCAGGTCGTTGTACCAGCTCAGATTCCGAATCCCGTTCAGCACGGCTACCGACGCTGGAATATCCATCGCAAACCCGGAATACCCTTCCACCATTTTTTTCAAAATGGCGCTCCTGTACCCGAATGCTTCATTCTGCTGCCTGCCTGCGCTGGTCACATAGGTTTTTTGACAATCCGGCAGCATGGGGTCTATCTGCCCGTCTACCAGTCTGTGGATACGGACGGCGGGGATAACTACCTGACGCAGTTTTTCATGGTCAAAGGCTTCTCCCTTTTCCTGCTGCGCCACTTCCTCAAAGAACGCGCTGCTGGCGTTCGTACCGCGAACCACGGCTACGTCGATGGAGCTTCCGTATCTTGTCTCAATGCGGAAATGGTCTATCGTATTTGCCTTTACTTCCCACATGGAAGCCAAAAGCGGGTAGTTCTTCGAGATGCGCTGGAACGCGTCGCTGATAATCTGCGTTGTCTGTTTCAGCGTCGGCCCGAAATACTGCATCTGGATTCCCGGATACAATACGCCCTGCTGCATCTTACAGAAAAGCCCGGTGTAACTCTTTGTCAGACCGCGCCCGCCGGTGATGAAAACTTCTTCGTTTCGGACTTCGACCCGCATCATCATGCACTGGATCGGCGCCAGCGTATAATCCGGATGCTCCGCTTCGCAAAACGCAGCGAAACGGTCAGGGTAAAGCCGCCAATAAGCGATCAGGATAGCGGCGGCTTTCACACATAAAGGCTCGTATACGCTTTCTTCGTCTACATCCAGCATCTTTCTAGGGGCCGCCATCAGTGTTTCGCCCCCTGTCGATGCACCGCCATGCCAAGTTCCATCATGGTCTCCCGTTCCTTGAAGGAAGGCTCTGCCATAAACTCGCCAAGCCGGTCTTGCACCTGCAATTCTTCCGGCAGCTCCACCAGCTCGCTCAGGCCGTTGTTCATGCGCATGGTGTTGGTGATCGCCAATATCTGTGCGTCCAGCGCATCCCGGCTCATATTGAAACGGCCTTTATCATTGCGGATGTAGTTGATAACGCCGTTCAGCAGCAGTACGCCGTCCTTCATCATGCCGTGCTTTTCCAGCGCGGTCACCAGCCCGTCCACGCTGCGCTTCACAATGGTCTTCTGCTCCCGCGCCGCTTTAATCATGCCGTCCGCCTGCTTGATAGACTGGTTCAGCGCCGTAATCATCTTCGTGTCGTTTTCCCGGATAGCGTCTTCCCGCAGCATCCGCCACTTCACCATATCCCGCAGGTGCATCGCCACGCTGTCAAAAACATCCTCGTTGTCGCTTTTCAGGTTGCGATAGTCCCGCTCCATGGCGATATACCGTTCGTCGCTCTGTTCGCCCCAACGTTCCGACAATATTTCCCGAATTTCCGGGGTGATATCTTCCGGGCGTTTCAGCTTCGGATTCTGGGTCTCTTTGTTTTCGGCCATCTCAAACGCCCCTTTCTCTCTATATACGCTCCGCAGAAAGCCGGAGGAAAAACCTTCTGCGGAGTTTGGAAAGCGGTAAATAAAAAACACCGCCATTCCACCAATCTGCAATCAGTGGAACGCGGTGTTCCGTGCTATACAATTTTATTATATAGCACCTTTGCACACTTTGCAAATATTGAATCGTTTTCAGCCGTTTATCTCATCCATGCATTCTCTTGGAAGCGGCCTTGCTACGCCGTCTTTCAGCAGGCATTCCGTTTCTGCCCCGCATTCTTCACAGGTAATGGTCACTTCGCATTCACCTTCAATATCGAAAGCACGTTTTTTTCTTTTGGAAGTCAGCCGCAACCCGTTCGTTTCCCCCAAAAGGTTCCTGCATCTGCGGCAATACAGCGGTTTCATGGGATATGCCATCGTCAGTCACCACCTTCATGGGTCTCAGCGTAGCGTCTTCCCATCACGCGGAAGTTCGTCGTGCCGTTGATGCGCATCACTTCTTTTTCCCACTTCTTCCTGTTCTTGTAAAACGGGCAATCGCTGCTTTTTTCACAAAGCATATCGTTCAAAGCGCTGCAATAAATGTACTGCCCAGCCGGATTTTCTTTCACCACGTATGCAAAGCAATCCGCTTTCACCTTTTTATCCCTCCGCTCTTTTCTTCAAATGTTCCAGATAATCAGCCAGATTTTTAATGGTCAATACCAGCCAGTATGCCACGATGTACAGCCACATATTGTCCTGATTCAAAAGCCCGATAAACACCACCAAAGCGATAGCCATCAGGGCGATCACACACCAGAAAGACACTTTTTTACAACCGCTCACTCTTCTTCCTCCGCCCAATGCACGTTCTTATATTTGCAGAAGGAACCGTTCTCCGGCAAATCCTCCATCAGAAGTTTATCAAGCGTCTTCCGATAGACGCATTTCTTTTCATCTTCCTTCATGCCAAGGCAGATGCAGCACTTTTCTTCCGCAAACATTTTCAGCACGTCCCGCAGAGCGCCCGTTTGCACATAAGTGAAATCGCTTGTTTCTTCTATGTTGACCGCTCTGCGAATCCTTAGCGCCATTTCCATGTTCGCCCAGTTCATGCGCATGGTATCCAGTTTCTCTTCCGGGACGGTTTTCAGCATATCCGTTGCAATTTCCAGCGTATCTTCCGCAATGCGCCGCATCTTTTCGGTGTTCCCGGTCATTTCCAGCCGCTTTGCAAGCGTTTTACAGGCCGTCTCAGCCTCCTGCGACAATCCCAACAGGAATTGCATCGACTGGCTTTCATAGTGCCTTAAAGGCGTTCTTTCCATCATTCTTTCCTCCAACTGGCATAGTGCCCTAATCCAGATTCCTGCAACATGAACGTCGTCGCTACTGCCAATGCCGACCAGACGTCCGCATGAAAACCATACAACGTGTCAGGTGTTGCTTTTGTCCCTCTGCCGTTCTTGAAGTCGAATTTGGCATACGTGTCAATCAATGCCTGGCGAATGTTCGCGTCCTTAGCCTTGGAGCTGTTGCAGAGCGTGATTTTTTCTTCCAGACGATAAACGTACTTCACCGGGATTCCGCAGGCGCATTCTGTAAATCTGCCTATCCACTCGCACGTTTCAAATACTTCACGCCCAACAGCCATTCCCATGGAAGCAACCCGCTCGATCACCACGAACTGTTCCAAATCTGTTTCTTCGTAAACGAACTCATAAAGGGCTTTGGCTGCTTCGTCGTTTTCTACCTTGCCGATTTTCAGAATCGTTGCCTTTTTGGGGTCGAGCGCCATCTTGTCCCCTTCTAGCCGCTCAACCCGCATCACCACGTAGGCGCTTTTCACATTTCCGGGATCAATGGCGAATATCTCCACGTCATTCATCGGCGTTCTCCTTTTCACGTAGCAGGTGCGACAATTTTTCTTTCAGTTCTTCCGGCATTGGAACGCCATTTTCGGAGGAAGTCTTTTCTGCTTCTTTCGGTTCTGGAAGCCCGTCTGTGCTTTCATCAGCCCCATACAAGCCCTGTAGCCGTGGCGGCAATTTCCGCTTTTCCCGCGCTTTCGCCGCTTCATCCCGGTAGTTGCGCTTGAATCCGCTGGCCACGACCGTTTCCAGCTGCCCCACGTCCATTTCTGCATAATCTGTCAAAAGCTCATGCCCGCCCAAGCACTTCTGCACCATTTTAGGCAGTTTTTCGAACTCTTCCTGTGCGTTATACCGGCTCCTGCTGATGGCGCTTCTTACCAGCGCCCACGCCTCGTTTTCTCCCAGTTCATCCTTGTCAGGCGGCAGAAGCTCCATCAACTGACCGATGGTCGGCGGGAACCCGCTCGTATCGCTTCGGATGAATACTCGCGCCGCGACCGTCATTTCCGAAAGGTCTTTGTCTGGCAGAAGATTGGCCCACACCAACGCCATTTCCTGCGCCTGTTCTTGGCTCGTGTCGCGGAAGAAACGGGGATATGCCGAACTAATCAATCTCAATAGGCGAGCTGCATCCGTCTGGTTCAACGCCTGTTTCCTCCTTGCCAAACGCAAAATCAAAAGGATTTTCCATCGTGGTACGCAGATCAGCCCGCACTTCGTTCTCGTACTGCCCCTGGTTCAGCCACGTAGATGGGTACGGAATGAACTGCCCGTTATTTTTCTTCCAGTCTGCTCCGCGCTTCTGGTCTTCAATAGCCTGCATAATGGTTTCGAACAGCGTTTCGTTGGGCTTGATCTTATCCCACGCTTTTTTCGCGGCGGTTTTCGCCATCTTTCGCGGATACGCCTTCCAGAACTGGTTGAAACGCTGGTCATTAGCGTTTGGAACGGATACCGTATCGTGTTCTGTTCCCGCTGAAACCCTGTAATTCGGGTCGATCATTTCCACAACGATGTCAGAACCGGGGATTTTTTCTTCGTGTTCCGGGATTTCTGCCATCGTGCATTCGTGCTCGCTGGTTTCTGTGCTTTCATCATCCGTTTCCTGTCGGATACCCAACAGTGTACAAAGGAATTCTGCCGGGATAAGCCCGTAGTGGCTTTCCGCAAGCTCTTTGCAAATATTTTCCTGCACCTTTTCTACCAAAAACGAAAGCAGTTCGTGCGTAGATTGGCTGAAATCCCGATGAGTATACTTTTTCTGCACCTGTTCCTCCATCATGCTTCCTCCTAAAATCCTGGGTCTTCGTATTCCCCAGCCGAATAACCGTCTGACATTTCCTGTTCGTAGTCGGTTTTCATTTCAGCCGCATAATCGTGCTGGTCATGTACAAATTCTACCTGTATCTCGTAGGTCGGTTTCCCAGTCCGCTGCGTCCAATAATCGCTTTGCCGCACGTATCCGGCCACCAGAAGCCTTGTTCCCTTGTCCCACTCAATCAACTTTTTAGCCAGGTGATCGTCAAAGCCTGTCGTCAAGGTAATGGCGTTTTGAACATCTGGTTTCTGTTCCATCCCTTTCGGCGGTTTTTCCATTTCGGCAAAGGCTTTCCACTGATATTTTCCGTTTTTCATCATGGTCAATGACGCTTTTTTCAAAAGCGTCACCACACCGACCATCGGATACCCGTTCTGCTTGAATAGCGGGTTCCCCAAAAGCCGCATCTTTCATCCCTCCTTTCGGGAGCGGTCTTTCCATCGACCGCTCCCATTGCTGTTTTTATCAGGCGTTCGGGTCAAATACCGCTTCGAACGGGTCTGCCGTCCGCTGGGGATGAGCGTTCTTGACCATTGCTTCGGCAACTGCCTGTTTCGGCGCTTCCTGCACCACAGTCTCCGCTTCCATCACCGTTGCTTCCTGCGTCTCAAACGCATCACTGAAACCGTCAGACCCGGCAATCTTTTCGTCGCTTTCCAGCGCCGTTTCCAGTTCGGTACTCTTAATGCCCCATTTGGTCAAAAGCTGTTTCAATACCGTTTTCTCGCCCATGCTGTCGAAACGGTTGTACCATGGGGAAGAACACTTGCGCAGTTCCGTATCGGTCATTCCAGTCCCAGTTTCAAGGTACGTCTGGTACTTTTTGAACAATTCCGTATCAAACGCCTGGCTATACCGTGCAGCCCATCCCAGCATCTTTTCCTTGCTGAAATACACGCTCTTTTTGAAACCGTTCAACAGTTCAAAATACGCCAGATAACCAATGACAGGGGTCTTTTCCCGCTGGTCTTCATCCTCGATAAACTCGAACTTCGGCTTCCCGGTATTCTTGTCACGGCCTTTGTATTCGCCCTCACGAATCTCAATGGTATCAATATCAAGATACTGTCCGCTTCGAATCGCCAGCTGCACCAAACCGTTCTTTCCGATCTGGAACGTGGCCTTGTCTCCGTAAGGAATGATCCACGCTTCCCCCAAGGAAGGAGAAGTGGACAGATTCAACGCCGCGCACTGTAGACCCGCGCTTACGATACTCACGGGCGTGCAGTCTTTCAGCAGCGGATTCGCCGTGTACACGGACATCATGTTGCTGGTGAACTTTGTCATCGCCCGTTTGTCCCCGTTGAAGCTGGCTCCGATCATCCGCTGCATACCATTGCTGGCGAGCGCGACAGAGAGGGGAGGATTTTTCCCATTGCTTCCGCTTGCGACCAAACTATTTTTTGCCTGTGCCATCTTTCATACCGCCTTTCTCAAATATCCCCATATTCGATCCCGTTTTCCTGCATAAACTTTTGCAGGGCACGGAGCTGTTCCATCGTTCCCTTTACCTGAAAGCGGATCACGGTCTTGGTTTCGCCGTCGTACTGTTCCATCGGCTTTGGCGTTTCCACCGGCACTTCGGCAGGATTTTCCTTCGTCTGTTCTGCACTTACGGCATTTTGAATGCTTTCCTGCGCCCGCCGTTCTGCTTCCATTCTCCGCGCTTCTTCCGCTTTCCGGCGTTCCTCCCGCGCTGTGATTTCCCGCTCGATATCCTTCTTCGTCTGCAAAACGCAAGCAATGCTCTTGGTAGAACGATATCGGGCTTTCAGGCTAACAGCCGTAGAAGAATCTACTGTTTCACACAGTTCCTCCAAAGCAAGTGTATCTTCCACGTACCGGGAACAAATTTCTTCTACCTGTTCCGTGGCCGCTTCTAAAGCGCAGGTAACATTCAGCCATTTCGGGTCAAAAATATCTTCGAAGGAAACATACTCTCTGGCAGTGCCGATCTTTTCCCGGAATACGGCTTCCAGCTTGTCCCGTTTTTCCCGTTTCTTCCGTTCTTCAAAGACTTTGATCTGCTCGTCAATTTCGCGGGCCGGAGCGTCGCACATTTCCAGCAGCACCTTGATCTTCTGCTCGAACTCCGTATACGGTTCCATCCACTGCTTCTTTACAGTGATTTTGTTCGCGTTAATCGCATCCCGCACTTTCCGAAGCATCGCCCGGTCTTTCTTGGCCTCGGCAATACCGTCTTCCGTCACCAGAAGCCCCTTGTACTTCTCCAATTTCTCGGCAAGCTGTGTTTTCAACTCATCGTAGTTGAACGCGATCTCCTGCGGTTTAAGAGCCGTACTCAGATCAGTCGTCATTCGAAATTCCATGTTCATCCCTCCTTACTTGACCCACTTATCAATCGAATCTTCGAAGTAGAACTTCACAGCCATTGCACTGGCAACACACTGGTCGAATTGCCGCCCGCAGAAGGTCAGTTCCTTTGACACTTCTTCGGGAACTGCTACAATGCATGGAACCAGCCGTTTTTTCATATCTTCCTTGGTGTAGTAGAAATGTGCTGAATTAGAATCCGGTTCCGTAAGCAGCCAATCAAACGAAAACACCACATCCACATGGCCCGTCACATAACTGTCATACACTTCCCCGGCGTTACAGTCATATGGCGCGTCGTTCCAATCGTCTCCCCAATAATCGTTGCATTCATCAGGGCCGATGAAGAACCGAACCACATTGCCTTTTCGCTGAAAGTCGATGATTTTCCCGGTCTTTACCGTAGCTTCCAGCACTTGGAACTGCGGCTTGTATTCCGACATAATTTTTCCTCCTAATCCAGGTATGTTCTGCTGCAAAATGGGCATCCTGTTATCAGATGCGTCTCCGCATACTCCACGCTGTATCCGCCCATGTCGTAGATGTTTCTCCCGCAGAAGGAGCATCTTCCGTCATGACCGGCATACAGTTCCGAGTAATTCGGCCATCCTCGCGCTTCGCAGAACTTGTCCTGTTCTTTTTTGGCTTCCATGGGGTCATAGGTCACTGTAGTTCCTCCTACAATTCCGGCAGGATGGACGACGGCTGAATCCCTTTTACAACATTTTCTTCCCAGAATCGAACCGACTTCTGTTTCAGCCATTCCATGTCTTCCACACAGGTTTCCCGTTCGAACTGGTACTTCCGAATCTCGCAGTCCCCGTCCATTTTGGTCAGTTTGGCGTACAGGATCACAAAATCCCATCCCGTCGCGATCATCTGGTGCAGGCATTGGCAGTAATAGCCCTGCGGAACGCCGTCCTTCCATCTTTCCCATTGCATTTTGTTGGAGGTCATGGCCGTCTTGATTTCCAGTATTCCCCGCTTCCCGGTGACAATCTCCGTCAGTTCCCCGTCCAGCGTCGCACGGATGAAGGGGCAATCGTCCTGATACAGAATGTCGAAGGGATGGTAGTCCAGCTTGTATTCTGGATAACAGGCTTCAAACATCACCCGCATCGCAGGTTCCAGACGGTTCCCATACTCCACGGCGCTGTTCCCGGTCATATCCTTCTTTTCAGCCCTGCCGGTTTTCAGCCGCCAAAGCTCCATGTTGCTCATGAAGGAGCTTTTTCCGATCACCGCCGCCGCTTCGCTGGCTCCAATACCCGCTTTCCGCGCCGCAAGCCATTCCTCACGGTTCTCGTGGTGCTCCCGTATCAGCATGAAGCATCACCGCCTATACGATATCTGCTCACCCGTATCGCTTCCGGGTTTACCTCGCTGGACCATACCGCCGTTCCTTTTCCGTTAATGGCTTCCCAGATCAGCGGGAAACTGCCGGAACCGTCGAACAAGCTTGCCATCGTCGGATGGTCTTTTCCAAGCGTTTCACTGATGCGGCCCAAAACCCATACCCACTGCGGAAGAGCAATACCGTTCCCGTAGATTTGATACTGGTTGCTCTCCGAAACAGGTTCCTGTAGCCATTTCCGTATCTGCTTGTCCGTCTTCGGTTTCTTCCCGTTGATTTCTGCCCATTCGGCCCATGTTCCACGCCAGAAATCCAACTCGCTATCCGACACGTCCTCGTATTCGGGAACATTGGCAAAGTCATCAGGAAGTCCTTGCAAACGGCTGCATTCCAGCGGAGTTAATCGGCGTATGATATACTTTCGCGGCGGTATCCCGCCATAAGCCGCGATAGGCTGCTCATGGTTACAGTTGAGACAGGGGCTTTCATTTTGCCCGACCTCTGCTCTGCCTTGCCCTGTCGCAAGCACCAGCGGCGTATAATCGGTGATCCTGTCGCAGTGGTCGCCCGTGATCGTGCATACCGTTTTCCCGTCTCCATTTCCGCGAGCGTCGTATACTACTTCCGGGACGGTATTACCGCCGCTCATAACGCTTTTCAGCGTAGGGGCTTCCTTCTCGGAACACCAGATGCCGCCCGCAGCAGAGCCTTGGCCGCCCATGAAGCATCCGCATTTTTCGACCACGAACGGCTGCCCGTTATCTACGCATGGCGACGAATCAGCTCTGGCGCGCAAACTGCCCGTTACCGATGGATAGCAGATCGGTGCATAGCACACAGCGTGCTTATCCTGCGTGTTCAACGTTGCCGAAACATCTTCCGAGAATCCTTTCCCATTTTTGTTGGATTCTCGGTCTACAGTGTTTCCTTCAATGGAATAGCAAACTCCGTCGTTTTTCCCGCCGCCGCATTCCCCGGCATAAAGGCTATGAAATGAACCATCCACTTCAAAAAGTCTTTTGCTTTGCGGGTCTTCTGGGTTCAGGCATTTGCATTCCCAATCGCGACTGCTTCCTCCAACGCTTCCCGCAGCATGGCCGGTAATTCCTTGCCACGCTTTTTGGCTCGTCTCAAGATTCCAGCACATGCCTTGCTCGTCAAATAAAATCTGTGGGGCGCATCCGCCTGCAAAATCTGCGACAAGCGAGATTCTACGGCGGCGCTGGGGCACTCCGTAGTAACGGGCGTCCATGATTCGCCACGCAACGCTGAAACCGTCTCCCACGATGCACCCAGCGGATTTCCATTTTCCTTTCGGAGGTCGAGGCACAACAGCGCTTGGGTCTGCGACTTTGCAGAACTCTTCAAGGACGATTCGGAAATCTTCTCCGTTGTTGCTGGACAAGGCTCCCGGAACATTTTCCCAAACGCAGAATCGAGGTCTAACATCGATACCTGCCCTTCCAACTGCTTTGTCACGTTCTCTCATCTCCTTACATATCCGTATTTGCTCCATGAAAAGTCCGCTTCGCGCACCGTCAAGACCGGCACGTTTCCCCGCAATGGACAAGTCCTGACACGGGCTGCCGCCGATCACCACATCCACAACTTCCGATTCCGCAACATTTATCTTGCTGATGTTTCCGAGGTGTTTCATACGCCTTCACCAAGCATTTCTTCCATGCTCATTTGCCCGTCCGTCACAACGCTTTCACAGTTCTTTACCGCCTGACGGTAATAACTGTCTTTCAGCTCGATCCCAATGGCCTTGCGTCCCATTTTCAGCGCAACATAGGCTTCGCTTCCGATGCCGAGAAACGGCGTCAGCACAATATCCCCCGGATTCGTCCACAGCTCAATTCCGCGCTCGATCACCTGCAACTGCAATGGGCAAATGTGCCGTTCATCTTCATTTTCCCGTGCGCTCCGATATTGCAAGGTGTCTGACGGGTTAATGTCCATCCATACGGGGCTGGCGTATTTCTGCCACATGGCGCAGGGGAAATCACCCTCCGTATGCGTTACCCGTTCGGCGTTTTCACCCGGCTTGCGCATCGTCACCAGATAATCGGGGATTCCTTGCCGGCTCATAGCACTGTCTTTTTTCAACTGCTTGTACAACAAACCAAGCGCTTTCGTCCTCTGCATTGCCGTTACAGGATTACGCCAAATACACACTTCCGAATGGAAGATGAACCCCATTTTTTCAAAAAACCGAATCAGTTCTCCACGGAAGTCCCGAATACCGATGAAACCATCCCGTTCCTTGCTGGTCGGCAGATTCATGCAATGGAAACTCATCAGCCGCCCCGGTTTCAGCACACGGTACAGTTCCTGGGCAATATACTCGAAGTGTTCAAAAAACTCTTCATCGTTACGGCAGTTCCCCAAATCCCGGTCGCTGTTGGAATACGTGTACAGCGAAGAAAACGGCGGCGAGTAGATGATGTAATGCACAGAATCGGCAGGAAGTGTCGGAAGAATCTCGCAGCTATCGCCGTTATACAGGCAGTACTTGTCTGTAATGGCCTTGTCTTTAATCTCTACCATTGGCTTTTACGCTCCTTTCCCCGTCAACCAAACGGGAATTTCCATCTCTTTATCGGCTTTGTACTCATCCACCATTCGTTTGGTCTTTCCCATGTCGGCTTTCAGCGTTTCTTTCGTGTACTGCACCAGCGATCGCATCATTGTTTCTGCGTCTCGCTGCTTCCGCTCGATGTTTTCCCGCACAGTACCTTCCCCGTCGCTGATGATGATGTACACATCTACCGGCTTTGTCTGTCCAAAACGCCAGCAGCGGCGCACGGCCTGATAAAAGCTTTCAAAGGAATCGGAAAGACCGACGAATATCTCCTTGTGGCAGTGCTGCCAGTTACAGCCGAACCCGGCAATCGAAGCCTTGCTGACCAGACACCGGGCCGTACCTTCGGTAAAAGCAAGCATCCCGGCTTCCTTTTCCTCAAGGCTCATGGAACCTTTCACTTCTACAGCCCCGTGAATGGCCTTTGTCAGTTCCTCGCTTTCCACGTTCAGGTCGCACCATACCAGTACCTGTTCGTCCGTTTCGTTGGCGATCTTTGCGGCGGCTTCCACACGCTGGAAAAGGCTTTTTCTGCGAGCATCGCGCCGTTCGTTCAACGTCTGGCACGTAGGTGCCACGAACATCATTTGCCCGTCTTTCTCCATGTTGTCCGCTTCCACCCGGATTTCGTGCATCCGCAGGGGAGGAAGGTCAAAGCCTTCTCCCGAAGCGCCTATATCCTTCGGGCTGTTCAGGCAGCACGCCCACGACGCTACCCATGCAAAGAAATGTTCCTTCGCATGGCCTTTCAACCGCCATTTCTGCGTTTCTCCACCGTCATGAACAAAATAAGTTGCAAGCATTTCCGTTTGCTTCATTACGCCTAAAAACTCACTGTGCGTTCCCAATTCCACATAATCGTTGGGCGCTGGCGTAGCCGTGCAGCACAGCTTATAGGGAGTATCCCGGAACATCTCTTGCAACTTATTTCGCGTCTTGCTATCTTTATGTTTTATACAACTGCTTTCGTCTAATACGACTCCGCAGAACCTATCCACATCGAAGTGGTCTATCATTTCGTAATTCGTCACGTTGATACCCGGCTGAACATCCTCCTGCGTCCTGCATACCGTGACGGGGATCCCGAACTTGATCCCTTCCCGCTTTGTCTGCTGGGAAACCGCAAGGGGAGCCAGTACCAACACCGGTCTTCTTTCGTGTTCTGAAACCTCTTTCGCCCATTGAAGCTGAATTGAAGTGTTATGGGTCACAATGGCATTTTCTGTCACATAACTGCTATCTGGGCTTGACACGCTGATACAAACAGTACGTTGCTTCCCTTCAAATTCGATTCTGTCAATCCAGCGCCCAACCGCTCTGGTGTTCGGATTCCACTTACAGGCTTTTCTTTTTAACCAAAACAGATTGAAGGTTCGAATTGACACTGTTATTGAATAGGATTTCCGGCAGATGATGTTTTCGCCATTTTTCTTATAAGCTCCCATTTTTGTGCTTACTCTGGCGATGCCACCAAGCCCCTGCACCAATTCCACAACATCGTCTTTCAACTGCTCACTAGTTGTGTAATATTGGCAACAGTCACCCATTGCGCAACCATCTGTATCCATCAAGCCTTGTAACAGCGCTAACCTTTGCTGTATAGAGCCATGAAGATACTGCACCGGAATAAACTTCTCATACGAACGTTTACCGTACAATCCCATATCTATCAGTGCTTGTCTGAAAGGATGTCTTTTTGTTCCAGTGCAGCCTGTGCAAAATTCCCATTCGCTCTCTTTGCATTTTGGCTTAAGAACAACACCATCAGGGAGTTCCGAATTTATCCGATGAAAAATTTCAAAATCCAGTCCAGAAATTTTAACAGAACCTTCCATATAGCCATCGCCAATCAACGCACCGATAATATACGGAGATATTGGTAACGGTTTTTCTGGAAATTGCACTGGCTCTACCAACGGAATATTGTAATTTCGGCTTCTTCCATTCAAACCGTATCTCAAGTTTCCGCAGTGAAGTAGTTCCTCTGTTGACATGACCTTGAAACCTTTTTTACGGTTCCTCTCATTGGCTGTTTGAACCCAATGCAAATGGTCTTTGTCAAAAACTGCATTGCAACCGTCTGAATAATAAAATCTGTACGTGTCAATTTCTTGTTTTGGATATACGCCTTTTACGCTGTACGGTTTTCCATCTCGCGCTATGACGAAATCCCCAATCTTTAGTTCTTGAATCTCCACCCAACCCTTAGGCGTTAATACTTTACTTCCATAGGGCTGTCCTTTTCCCATACCGCAATCGGCGAAAACCGCCGCTTTGCCCTTCCGCAAAGCCCAATGGACAATATCCGTCTGCCAGTTAAATAATTTCGGGTTTACTTCGTGGCTTTCAAACCCGCATTCACGAACCGTTACGCTCTTCTTCTGTAAAAAAGAAGCGTAATCAAGCATCAAATTCCCCCGCAACTACTCGCACAGGGAGTACCATATGCATATACTTCTTGCCTTCCGCAGAAACGATCGTAGCAGGCCGCGCTTCACCGGCCATTTTCATTACGGCATTCTCTTCCGCAATCGACGACACAGCCGTTTTGAAGTAGGCGGAGTTGAAAGCAATGTTCAGGCTTTCACCCTGCATATCGCATTCCAGCGCTTCCGTAGCGGCGCCAAATTCGTCGTTGCTGGAAATCGTCGTTCCTTCGTCCGTGATCCGCATTTTCATCAGCTGCTTGCCGTTGGAAAACACCCGAACACGGTCTACAGCTTTTTTCATCTCTTCCACACAGAAGCGGATCGTCGTCGTGCTTCCCGTGGGAATGATCTTCTTATAGTCGATATAGTCCCCGGCGATCAGAGAAGAATGAAGCATCACGTCCCCAACGGTCAACTCAACGTTCTTTTCGTCGAACGCTAACGTAACCCTGTTTTCGGACTTGGAAAGCATCCCCGTAATGGTGTCTACTGCCCGTGAAAGAACAATTCCCTTTCCCTCACCCTCTACATCGCAGAACATTTCGTCCAGCTGGTAAAGTGCCATGCGGAATCCATCCAGCCCGACTACGTTCACATATCCGTTCTCCACGTTGACGAAAGCACCGCACAAGGTACGCCGGTTTTCGTCCGTACAAAAAGCATAGCGAACCGTCTGCAACGCTCCCAGCAGTTCGCCGGACTCGACTTCGATCTTTACCTTCGGCGTAATGCTCGCAGGGAATACGAAGCTCTTTGCATCCAGCAGCGCAATGGAAGCCTTGCTAGGCCCGCACTTTACGTTCAGCTTGCCGTTCTTCTCCGCAAGTACGCACGTTCCGCTTTCCATCTTGCACGCCATGTCTCGGAACAGCTTGCCGTCCAGCATGATCTCGCCATCTTCCTCTACCTTGCAATGGCTTTTCTGCTGGATCGACTGTTCCCCGTTCGTGGAGCGGATGGTCAGTTCGTTATTCTCGCTATCCGCTTTCAGATAAAACGCATTCGACCACGCCGCTACGTTCTTTCCTCCCAGCGTAGCACCCGCAGTCCTCGCCAACCCGGCCAACACGCCGGACTCAATTTCGAATTTCATGTTTCCTCCTAAAATTCACAAATTGCAAATGCTCAAACCTTGAACACTTCGATCGTTTCCGTTCCGTAGAGATTCGCCATGTCCCACAACAGATATGCAGGCCATGAGGTCTCGCCTTTCTCCATCCGAGCCAAGCGATACTTGCTAATCCTGAGTTTTTCGGCGGCTTGCTCTTGCGTAAGTCCCTTGTTGATCCGCGCAGCAGCTGGGGTAAGCCATCGCTTCTGCTGACTGTTTTCCATCTCGTTCACCTCCGTTCATTCACAGATTGCAAATACATACTACATCGACGTTCACGGTTTGTCAATGCATTTTGCAAAAAATGTATTTTCGAATCGCAAAAGCTCTTCTAAACCGTTGACAGTTTGTGAATGCTATGGTATGATTCCTAATGAAATCAATGCATTTATCGCGAAAGAAAGGATGAACTTTATGCCTGTTAATGACAGTCAGATGTCCCATACCGTAGCTGTCTTTTCCAAAAATCTTACCAGCTTGGTTAAAAACAAAATGAGTGGACTGCCGTTTTCCCAGAGCCAATTCGCGAAGGAAAATAATCTGGGCACAACTGCCCTAAATCAATGGTGCAACGGAAGACGTTTCCCCAGCGACGAAAATCTGGATCGCCTTTGCGAAATCTTTCAAGTCCCGCTTGCTGAACTTTTTATCGAACCGGGGCAGTCGATAAATATCGATAACAAAAACGGTAAAATCGATAAAACCGATAAAACCGAAACCGCTGTCGCAGGTAACGACCTCAACGTTTCACAGCTTCGTGAAAACATAAACGCCATTCTGTCTAACGGCGCAAAAGAATTTGTTGTCAATTTCCTCACCGACCGTCTTTCTCCAATGATCCTTCCCAACGATTCCCTTCTCTGCGCTTCCCCCAACAGTCTGAATAACGGTCGCACAGCACTTTGCCTTTTTGATCGCCAATTCGCTATCTGCTCCGTTAAAACAGAAGGAAACAAATTCATTTTTACCAATCTCAACATCCCTTCTCAATCATGGCAGCTTGAATCTTCCGCAGCTTATTCCGACGTTCTCGGAATCGTACTCAAGCTATCCCGCAATTTCTAAAAATTCCAAATCAAAAAAGACCGTCTTTCCGTAAAAATGGAAGGGCGGTTTTATTATGCCTTTATTTCGGGCTAGAAGGCCGTTTATTTTGATTTTTATTCGTGGTGTGAGGAAATACTGGGGTAAAAATAAAACGCAAGGAAATGGGCTTAAAATTGATTTTAATGACGGGAAGACCTGCTAGACAAAAATCCGCGAAAAATCGCGCCCGCGCCCACTGAAAACGGGGGTATCTCCCCCGGCTGGTGCCTGCCTTGCGGCTGTGGCGTGCCATTATTGCTATAATGGCACGTTGTACGCTGGTCGGGCGGCGGCTGGCTGGCGTGCCGCCGTCGTTAGTTGAACACGCCCGACGCGTAAAAATTGCAATATTGCCGATAACACGCCCACACGCGCGGGCGCTCAAATACGGGTAGACCGTCCCTGCCTTACTAGAATAGTTATATAGCATACTAGACCGCATATACCCTATAAGCATATGGAGCTTATAAGCCTTATTAGACTTATAAGCCCATGGAATAATAT
>ERZ1026876.31-NODE-31-length-83822-cov-99.760813_pt1 | contig 83822 bp, 158 predicted proteins | sample MGYA00380168_ERZ1026876 | MGnify/ENA primary metagenome ERZ1026876 (study PRJEB33269, sample SAMEA4719804) | human gut metagenome | biome: human-associated habitat; feature: organic feature; material: feces | place: Cameroon | collected 2013-10 ... | reverse complement strand
ATTCTAATGCATCTATTAATAAACTCAAAATTATCTATATCATCTACGGAGCTATTAGTATACGTTAAATTGTTATTAAAATTATAGTCTTTTTTATATAATTTTAATAATGTTTTATATCTATTTGCAAAGATTTTATTATCCATACTATCTCCAATTTTTTCTAATAATTCGTAAGATAAAGGTGTATAAGGTTCTTTAATATGCTTATTATACACTATATATTTTTCTATATCTTCATAAGGCATTAAATAACCATATTTACCTCTAATATCACATAATATCTTTTTTTCCCTATTATTTAGTTCACAACTAAAATGATTAACTATAAAAATAGAAAATATCATTTCATAAAGATATTGTCTATAACGTATTTTACTATCAATATTAAATCTATTTATTTCTTGACATAATGGTTTATACTTATGAACTATATCATAAGCTATTGCCTATTTAAATTCATTAAATAAATCATTTTTATGCTAATAAATAAAATCTATAAGTCTATCATCTTTTGAATATATTACATTATCATTTAATAACATAATATGCTATGGATTAGGAAATATAAATTTCTAATTTAAAGTTTGATAAATATTAATGGCCCAAATATCTATATTATCTATTTTAACATTGATTGTATTACCAGTAGTAATACATAATATATCTATATCTCTGGCCCGGCCCATTTCTTGTGTCGCTTTATCCCCTATATAATAAGCAAATAAAACTTCACAATTCTGTTGCTATTCAAATTTTTTAATCCCAAGGTTTATATGAACTTGGGTCATTCCCTCTGGCGGCGGAGCCGGAACAAACTCCTGAACATCCTCCGCATCCTCTACTACATGAGCTACTACAGCCACTACATCCTCCATCACAAGTTCCACGGCAACTACTCCCACCGCAATCGCCTTCACAATCCCCAGAACAATTACTTGCACAAGCTCGAGTGCAATGACCAGAGCAAGTTCCTTCACAAGATCCCGTACATCCAGTACATCCACTACAGCTACCTTCACAAGTACCACTACATCCAGACATACATCCTCCGGTGCATTGAGTATAACATAGGCCAGTACAATTAGCGCTACAGCCAGTATTAACCCCCTAAATTGGATAAGTCTTATAAACCACTAAATTAGCTTCGATATTACTTAAAGGAGCATCTTTAATTATTATAGGATGTTCTTCAGTTGCCGGATTATTTTTTGAATTAATCGCGGTCATAGGCTCTTCAATTGCATTGAATGTTTGTTCCTCTATAATACCTTTTGCTTCAAAAGTGCCAGTAGTTAATGCATCATTTGCGCGATCGGCATAAGTTGAGACGCTGCCATAGTATTTACGTCTTGCGCATTCATTTGATATTTCTATAAGAAGCTACTGAAATCTTTCAGCAGTTATTGTCGTCCCTATTTCCATCTTCCGCCATCTCCTTTATCATTTCTAATTCTTCTTTTGGAATAATAGCTAAAGCTTTATCCTCTATACCATTAAAAGATAATCTTTCATTCTCTCCTAATTTCTCATAAATAGAATTAAAATAATATAAAGAAGCAAGAACAGTAGCATAATGCATATCACAAATAAAGGTTGCGCGTTTATTTACGCTACCCATTTCTTGATAATTATAAGCAGAACACCATCCACATCCGGTAGAAATATTACAATCAAGGCACTTGTCAGGAGACTGAGAATTACGAGTAATAGAACGTAATTCTTTTACGCGCGAAGCAGTTAAATCATCTTGGCCGATACCTTTTTCAATATCACCAATACAATATCCTCTATCTGGACCTACGCTATCTTCCATATAACGTAAACAAGGATAATATTTACCTTGCCAATTAATTGCTAACATTTCGCCAGCTCCACCACAATAATTTCTATCTTCCTGGTCGTCTTTAGTGCCCGGATGCAAATAAAAAATAGAAAGATAAATCTCTCGCCATAAATCATTTTCCAAAAGATAATCAGCAAGTTTTTTTAATTGCCAATAAAGAGTAGCGGCGTGATGAAGTTCCCAACCTTTTTCATATACACAATTAAGATTAATATTCTTATATCCATTATCAATCATAGATACAACAGCACGATAAACATATTCAACATTTCCCGGCGCAATAGTCATTTTACTACCAATTTCGTGGTTATAATGTTTCATATAATGCCTGACGGCCTCCATGGCTTTATTATAACTACCTGACCCATCGGGAAAAACCCTGCAACTATCGTGTAATTCTTTATCCCCATCAATAGAAATAGAAAGTCCCAAAACATTTTGATTTTTCTTAATATATTCTTGTACTCTTGGGTCAAAATAAAGGATACCATTTGTACTTATACTAATCATGTATTTAGTGACCCAAGGATGATGTAATTCAATCATTTTACTTACAAAATAATCAGTAATTTGGTCAATTAAATCAATCTCGAGAAAGGGCTCACCGCCAATAAATTCAATTACTACTCCCGGAATTTCCCAAGAATTAATATAATCTTTAATATTATCATTTGCGTTGAGTAATTGATCAATAGCTTTTTTGGCTGTTTCAAAAGTCATTTTATGGTGTCCTTTGAAACCTTGATAGCAATAAGTGCATTTCAAGCAACAATCATCACAAACCTGAAAAGTTAAATTAAATACATATTGTTTTACATCAGAATAATCATTTTCAAATAATCGAGCAATAAAATTCTGATATTCTTCAGGCTGTTGTATAAATTCAGGAAAGAACATCTACACTCACCTGACCTGTTTTAAAATCAAGGGTCCAAGTAAAATTATCACTTTCAATTGCGGGTTTAATATAATCATCTTCCATCTGTTTCTTTGCTAATTCATACTTGGTATAGAACTCAATATATTCTCTATGGTAATCATTAAAAGCTTCATTCTTAATACCTTGGCGCGTCATAAATGCGCAAAGATTACTACGAGCATCTGTCTCATATGCCAATCTTTGAAGATAATTAACCATTTCTTCTGGAATTTCAATAATCTTCTTCATATTATTTCCTTTCTATATTAAAAAATTCAATATATTAAATTAATGTATATTGTCCTTGTAATTATTATAACATAAAAAAAAGAGAAAGTCAAAAAGACTTTCTCTTACAAACCGAGCCGTTCCAAGAGTTCTCGAAGATTCTCTTCTTCCTGTGGAGTAATTTCTGTGGTCTTACCCTGTGGACGAATAACATTATTATCTCCATCTTCAAAATTCAGTTCATTATTATCGAAATCTAATGATGTAAAATCAGAAACCGCCGTTTTTGGACAAGTCAATGCAATAGCTACTTGCACATTCTCCCCATTTTCACGCATCTGTACATAGTATTTCTTCTGATATTCACCCAGATAAGCATCACCAAATGCTTCCGCAATCTTTTTAACAACTTCTTCTTTAGCTTTTGTGCCTCTTGCTGCCATTATTCTTCTTCTCCTTCTTCTTGTTCTCTATCAAAAATTATTTCATCATAACAAGGTAAACAATAATCTTCATTTGTTTCATCATCGTGCATATAAGTAAATGCGCGTTCACCACAATTTGCGCAAATTATACTATCCCCACCACAGGCATCACAATAATACATTTCATCTATTTCAATTGCTTCTGGAATATAGATTCTTCTACCACAATTTTGACAAGTAGTAAAATCTTCTTTTTCTTCTTCACCATATTCTAATTCGCAATTAATACAAAGCATAGTTTCACTTAATACGCAATCTTCTTTACCACAAATACAACATTTAACCGGATGACCTATATGCACTTTAGTTTGTTCATTACCTAATAATGTAGTTAATGGTTTTACATTAGATTTAGACTGTCCAGGAATAAACCAATAGGGTTTACGAAATGCTTCACTAAAACTATAATCATATACGGTAGAATATAAAGGGTCATTATAATGTAAAGGAGTTGGTGGGTCAATAATTACATCTTTTTCAGAATACATTTTTTCTCCAAGAGGTATCTGACGATAAGTACCAAATTGAAAATCTCCAATTTCATAATTATCATATTTTTCATCAACCCAGTCAGTATAATCATTATATCTGCCATAAAAGGCTTTAAATGCTTCAAGTGCCTGATGCTTTAAATCTTCACAATTAAAAGGATATTGCCGTCCGGCAATAACCAGTTTATTATCATCTGAAATATGTAAAAGCATACGCCATTTTTTATTAGTCCAAGGCACAGTAGATGGGAACCTTGGTAAAATTGCATTTTCATCTCCCTTTAAATAACAAATGACAGTAGCTCCATCCGTCATATAAGATAAATTGCCAGCGCGATATTCTCCATCAAGGGCATGACAAGAACGCCAATTATATGTATTTTCACTTAAACTTAAATAATCCAAAGGATGAACAGACATACAAAAAGTGCCGGAAAGCTTACAAGTTTGAATAAGACGACTGGCATCAGTCTGAATAGCATCTAATAATTCTTTATCTTCAATAAAATATTTAAAGGCTTTAATTATTTTCATTCCTTTTGGAATATGATAATCTTTATAAACATAATCTGTGCTGGTAATATTTGTATAAAAATCTTTTTTAAAAGTATCAACAAATTGTGCTAAATCCATAGCTTTCTTTTGCCAATAAAGATGGTCAATAAAATTAGCTAATTCGGCATACTTATCACTTTCACTAACTTGTGCAGTTATAGGATGGTCCATTTGATAAATTAATTCTTTTCCATTATCAAATATAAATTTCTTCTTATTATTATACCAATCTTCCATTAATCCATCAATATGGAGCCATTCTTGTTTATAATTTTGCGAGAAAGCAATTACTTTTTCGACCTATTCTTTTACGTCTTTAAAATTCCACGGCATTTATTACATACTCTTTCCTTCATATTATCTGTATAAAATAAATTATAGCATTTCTCGCATTGTTTAATATGCGGATCTTGTGCTAAACATTCTGGGCAAATATGAACTTTTACCCCATCCATATCTAATGGAAAGTCTTCCCATTCATAATAAATTTTATTACAAAAACTACAATTTAAAAGTTTATCATCATCCAAATCACTTTTATATTGATTGGTTAAACTAATCCACTGAAGATATTCTTTACTGGGAATAAATTTGTATTCTTCACTTAAAATAGCATTATCAAGCATTCGGCATACTTTATTAATGGTATTATACATAGGGCGCAAGAAAAGAGTTTCATTAGCCGTATGTTCATTCTGATAGCCAATAGACAAATTAACACCGGCAATCTCCCATTCGGGCATAATAATACTAATATCAGTAAAAGAGCCAACTGCTTCTTTAAAGCCAAAGCTTTCTATATATTCTACAAAAGACCTATTATCGCACTCATAAAATACACAATCATTATTGCCCATACGGTCCAATTCAATCATATATTTAATTTTTGGTGCTACTGGATGTTCCATTGTAAACATATGTGCTCCATAACCACCAACTTCTTCATCAGTTGTAAAAAGCACATAAGGTCTATATCCCTTATGAATAATTTGAATAATAGAAAATACGCCAGCTCTATCATCAGCACCAAGTCCAATAGCACCTTTATATGAAGCTTTGCGCTCATTATACCAAAAAGTTCTAATAGGTTCTCTAAATACAGTATCTACATGCGCGATAAGCATAATTGGAATAGTACCTTTAGCATATACATAATCTTCAGTATATTCTACTTCTTTATATCGACTTGTAAGAAAATCATTTAGAGCTTTTAATAAACCCATAGGGCTAACTTTAAATAATCCTTCCAACAAACCTTTACTATTTTCAGTAAATTCAGGAACTAAATTCTTTTTACCCATATAAAAATTTCCTTCTTTTTTGATATAAATATTATATCAAATTTTTTATTTATTTTCAATAGGCGTGATTTGTTCTTCCTCTTGTTTCATTTGCTCTTCAGCCCATTTGCGTCCGGCGCGTTCAAAATATAATACTTTATCACACATTTGGCAATAAGGTTTAGGTGTTTCACAGACTTGTTTACAATTAAGACGCATTTCATCAAGACCTTCATACACCAATCTATCATCAATATTAGTATTTAAACCAAAGATTAATGTATTCATATCATTCGGCCAAGCCTTATCTTCAAAATAAATACGATAAAAAGCTCGTTCTTGTGTAGGTCCATCATTTTCAAATTCACAAATATCAAAATAAGGCTCATAAATATTAAGCTTTTCAGGGCGTACCCAAGTACCATGCAAGCCACTTACGCGCGGAATATCGCCTTGTTTATAAGCTCTATTGGGCACAATTCTTAAAGGAATACCAACTTTTTTTACATTGTCTAAATCAAAAAATAAAGGCGCATCTACATAAGCGTATGCAACTCCAAGCTTTTTTAAATTATATAAATCATAATAACTTTTTGCAGGTTCACTATAGAAAAAAGGTAAATCATATTTTTCAAACCAATGCAATGTTAAAAATGGATTAAGATCGTGCGCACGTACATAAATTTTATGTCCTTCAGTCAAACCCGCCTTGCACATTGAAATACTTTTCCAATCTGTTGGCTTTTGTGCAGGAACGTCAATAATATAATCTTTATCAGGATACTTTTGAATTAAGTCTAAAAGCTTATCAATATAAGCATGTTTTACTTCAATCTAATCTGCCTTTTGGAGATATTGTTCTTCTTGATTATGTCTTAAACAAACTTTCATAATCGTCCTCCTTTTTATATTATTTTATCATATTATAGTTTTTTAGTCAAAAAATTTCTAAACTTATTTTACATTTGGGTGTTCGGTTGTGCCCTTGACCACGGCGCGAGCAACAGCCCAATTAGCGCATAAAGAAAGGGTAGGAAAAATCCTACCCTTAAATAAAACTATCACGGTACTGATCAACTTCATAAGTTGAAATTGGGAAGTTACTACGACTATCTTTGAACTTATCAATTTCTTCTTCGCTCAAATCATTAATATCAATAAAAATCATAGGAATATTCCAACCTTCAAAATAAGAGAAATCAGAACTTTCCTTAATCCAATGAATACCTTCGTGGAAGAAGTCAATAAGACAAGGCTCATTTTCTTCACTAATCCAGCAATAACCTACATTGCCATAAAGTCTACCATATACTCCATCAGTAAGATAAACACGTGTCATATTCTCAATAGAATGTACTTCATCAGTAATCATATCAGTAGGAAGCTCGGCAACACAACTTGAACACAGACATTTACCATCTACCTCCTGGACATCTTCGGCAAAGATCTGATCGCCGCACGATTCACAATAAATAGGTTCATCACAATCATCACAAAGTAATGTATCTGTTCTATCAGGTGTTTCATCACTGCCACAACACATACAAGACCAAGGGCCAGAATAATAAATTTCAAGACATTCGGTATCCGGCAATTCTTTAGAAAGATACGCCGTACCAATATTACCATTACCAAAGTCATTATACATATGACCAGTGCCAAAAGTAATCTGATACTTTTTTCTTTCATCATCGCCAAGCCAATAGAAAAAATTCTCTTCGGTATCAAAATGATATTCATTCTTGCGTTCAGTATAATATTCTCTACCCGTATATGCTTTAACGAGTTCGGCAATCCAACCTAAGACGGCGCGCTCAATACTGGGGTTCTGATAAGGATAACCTTTAACGCTTGCTAATACATTAGGATGAATAATAAACAATTCACGCCAGCTTTTGGAATTCCATTTAAAATCTCCAGTAGCATAAAAATCTTTAGTAGAAATATAGGCAAGAATAGCCATATCACTATTCATCATTTCAACAGTACCAGCACGATAACCGCCTCGATCCTGCCAATTCATGCAACTTTCCCAATTATTATTGTTATCACTCATAGTCATGAAATCAAGTGGATGAATTGAAAGAGTAATTTCTACTTCCTTCTGGCGCAATTCAGTGAAACGAGAAATAGCATTTCTAAATGCTTCATAGCCGGTAAGACCATAAGTATCAGCAATCTTGCGCAATACACGCATTACCTTTGTACCTTCATTAAATTTTACAATAGTGCCATCGGGGGTTTTAAATTCTACTTTATAAATAGTTTTATTATTATAAAGGGTTTGTGCATTAAACAAATCGCAATAAGAATAAAAAACAGTCCAATATTGATGTTCTTCGGTGGGAGACATTTCTTTAAAAATGTGCTCTACAGCATGATAAAATTCTGTACCTTCTTCATGACCGGCAAGAAATGCGCTAATCTGCTGAATTGCATTTGCTCCATTATCATCAACAATAAAAATGCGCTTAAGGGTAAGTTGATCGCCCATCATATGAAACATTTTTTCTTTATTGGCATCCCAATACTGTAAAACATAATCAAGGTCTTTAGCTAAAACAGCTCTATGACTAATTCCACCATAAGCTTCAATATAATCCTTAATATTTCTCTTATCATTTTCAGTTAATGCTTCATAAGGCGTCATAAAGTATTTCTCCTTCATTTCTTTATATATATATTATATAATATTTTTTAAAAAAAATAAAGGAGAAATTCTTTTATCAAGAACTTCTCCTTTAAAGAAATCAAATATATATACATAAAATACTTCAATCGCTATTGCGGTCAATAAATTTTATTTATAAATAGTTCCTTTTAACTTATCTGGAATATCATTATTTAAAACTTCTTTCCAGCCAATAATATTACCTTCAAAACCTTCAAGGTCTTTAAAATTACCCGTTGGGCAAGTTTCGCTAATTTTACTATCAACTACTAATTCAATTAATTCATTACAAATAATACCGTGAATAAGATCCCAATTTTTAGTATGGCGGTCTTGTTTTTCATCCGTCTTAATTACCTTAATCTCAGAACCATCTTCACAAATAAATATCCATTTTGAACCAATCTTACCAAAGTATCGCCCAAGAGCACAAGCCGTAAAGCCATCTTCAGTAGCCAAAGTGCCGTTATCTTGAACTGTCAAATAATTATGGATTAAATCCCATTGTGGACTATCGCGATCTGTAATATCTGTCCACCATTCAAAAGGTTTATTAGTATGATCAATTCCGCAATTACAATATTCTGTATTTCCGTATTCGTATTTGATTTCTTGGGCGCCTGCTTCTGCGCCAATAATATGCGCACCATACACAGGCATCATCATCATAGCAATCATAGCGATTACAAGAATGATATTTAAGAATTTTCTCATATTAAATCTCCTTTGAATTAAAATATCACATTGAATTTAAAAAATCCAAAAGAAGCATTAAAAAAAATTGACCGCGCATTAAACACGGTCAATATTATTTATTTCACCAAGTTTATTAGACCAATTATATACATCATCCAATAGGTCAATACAATTGAAGTAAAGATACTTATGTCTACTAACTATTCTATCTACATGGTAATGACCGCAACACATAGCATTAAAATGGATTTTATTTTGGAGCTGTTCAAGCCATTCTTCCATTGTATTATCTACTGTTGATTGATCCACTATTGGTAGAAACCTATCCGTTGGGCGCATAGACATTGGACAAGTATGCGCGAATACAAAATCAAAATACTGACTCGTTTGCGTAATAAGGTTTTCTGCTTCCTTCATTTCTAATTCTGTCAATTGCTCATTCGGCCACCAAGGCAAATTATTCGCAAGACGATAATATTTATCAACTGAATAAGCTCCGCCCAAACATAATGTTCTATATTCACGCTTATCGGTCTTAATATAATAAATACCTACATCTTGAAAATATTTAATATTAGGATATTCATCCTCTTGCCATACAATCCCCTGCACTCCTGGGTCCCATATGCGCTTCATACCCATCACATCTGAAGGGCGCATCTCATGATTTCCGCGCAAACAATAAAATGTATAGCCTGTTTCATTTAATCGGCGCTTTAAGTTTTTATCACTTTTCCATCCGACATTAATACCAACATCACCAAGAATAATAATTGCTGTCTCTTCTGGAATAAAACATTCCATACGATGTTCAGAAAGCCAATCAAAATTACGATGTGTATCTCCTCTAATTAGAAAGGTTTTATTCATTTAAAATCCGCCTTCCAAAAATCTATATCTATTTTATGTCCACAACAAGGACATTCAACACCTTTAGATAAATCTTTTAAATCACTATAATTATAAAATTCTACAACACATTTAATAGCACATATATCACAAGTAAACTCAAGTTTCCTCAGTCTCTACTTGAGTATCTAATTCTTCCGCAAGTTCATCTACCTTTTCAAGAATAGCCGTAAGGGCAATAGACATAGCTTTAAAATTAGTCCAATGAGATGTCAAATAAGAAGCAAGTTCATCAGCTCTATCGGCAATATATTCTAAATCAGAACGTTCAATTTCAATTTCCATTTAGTTCTCCAATTCTTTTTTAATACCCTTTTCAATTACTCTATAAAGAAAATTATTAAGTAATTCATTGGCATATTTATCATTTTTATTTTCATGTGTGCTAATAAATTCATTACTAATAGTATCAATATTTTTAATAATAGTATTAGCATGGTCGCGTGCTTCAGTTAAAGAATAGGCATAAGATCTAATTTTCATAAGATAATCAAAGTTGCTCGGCTTTAAGCATTCTTCAACTGGCATGCCATTGATATAACGCTTTAAATAATTACCGATACGAGCCAAGTGTAAGAGTTGTTTCTGGTCGTAGCCATATGTATTAATTAAATCCATCTTCGTAGGATAAGGATGTTCAAGATCTTTATATTTCCTATAAGCTAAACCTTGCATAGTCTTTACAGCTTTAACTGGATTAAGATGTGCAATTGCTTCTCTATTATCATAAAGCATGCGCCAATCTTCTTTATACTCTTTGTCAATTATTGTATATTGAGTAAAAAGAGTTTCAATATAAGTAAGATTTTGTTTGCGCAAATTATCTACATAAAGGCGTACATCTTTCAAATCAATATGTTCATCATTCGGGCAAACATGAGTAGTAGATAACATAGGTCTACCAAAAGCAATTGTATGTAAACTGGGAATAATTACCGCGCGAGTATCTACATCACTCTGTTCCCTATCTAATCCATAATTTTGGCTACCATAAAGCGCGCACGCGCAAACAGTACCATAATTATTTCCTTTTGAACCAATTGCTTGCTCAGCTTTAATCGCATGTTCATATACTCTATCCCAAATCCATTTATCTGGATGAAAATTCATAGCTATCACTCTCCATATATAATTTTAATTAAATCTCTGGTTAAAGATGCCTCAGTCTCAAGGCTATTAACCTTATTCATATACCCATCAGCCTCCCAATCCAAGTCTCTAGCTCTAGTGCTAAGTTGAACCGGCGTCATATCCAAAAGTTCAGGATGTTCTTTAACCAAATCAAGAATATCTTCTTTCTGATATTTATTCCAATCAGTTTTATCAATTAATGTAATAAGGTCATTAATTTTCATCTTGCTTCTCTCCAATGATTACGCTTAATAATATTTCTCATATTACAAATTTCTACGGGATTAGTGGTATGAAGATGAATAGGAATTGTCCAATTCTTTCCATAATTCTTCTCAATCCAAAAAAGAATATTAATATAATCTCCGCCTTGATAATAATATTGATGCGGATTATGATTTAAACTAATACATTCAATTAAATTTTGTCCATAAAGTTTAATAAGATTAATTGCACCTGTAGTAGAATAAATTCTTGTCCAACCGGGAGGAGCATCAATTATAGCATCTACCCAAATCTTAATCATCAATAATCTCCTTTAGTAGTAAGTTCTCGAAAAATAACTGGACTATTATCTTTTGGACAATTTATATATTTTACATAAGTAATAATTTTTTTATCAAGGACATCTACGATTTCCGCGGTTTTAATATCAACAAATTTACAAGCCCATAAATAACTACATTTTTCGCATTTAGTCCAAAAATAATCTTTATTCATCAGCTTCTAACCACCATTCTGAACCATTTTCATTATAGACTAAATGTAATGGAATTATTTTATCATCTTTCTTTAAGATAATTCTTTGATCTCTTGTCTTAGAAAGAAGTTGTCTACCAAGCCTATCATAAAGTTGAAGCCAGGTTCTAATCTTTGGTTTCATTTTTAATCTCCTTTGTATAATGAGGACATTGCAAACAAGTCCAAGAAAAAATTTCTTTCTTTTTTGTATTTCTTACACAATAATACTCATAATCCGGATGGTCAAATACATCACCATGCCAAGGTGTTGTATCTTCATACCTAAAATAAATACATTCAGCCATCAGCCATATCCTTCCAAGAACAAGTGTTAAGCCAATATCTTGTCTGATTATTTTCATCCTTGGAACTACCAGCAAGACCTTTACCAATAAGACTATGCATTACCCCAGATGCACCTTGAGGAGTAATTTCATAACCAAACTTACGCTTAGCGAATGCTGAAATTTGCTTTGCGGTAAGAGCCCCGCCAACAGATAATACACGAATAACCATTTTAGTCTTTTCCATTACAACCAATCCTCGCTTTCTCTGTCGTCATCTGGATGTTCCAATTCATCAACATTATTAATTTTAATAATTTCCCAATGATAATCGGCATGTTCCAACCAATCATCTCTGCCCCACGTAGCAATTTCACTTTTAATATTTGCAATTTTTTTGAGGGTAGCATTTTCTTGAATAATAGCTCTTTCTGTTTCTTTAAATTTACGTCTAAAAAGTTTATAATCAGGATCATCTTTTGAAGTAAATTGCTTTTGAAGTTTGCATCGTTCAGTTTCATCGATTGCCTTTTGGCGCTTTTCGCGTGCTTCAGCTTCTACATCATCAAGGTGCTTCATATGCATTTCGATATGATGTTTAACCCAAGTAGATTGATATAAGCTATTAAGATATTCTTCAAGTTTTTCTTTGGTTAAATAACCAATATCATATTCATCCCAGCAAGGACCTCGCCATACCTTATAAATATCTTCCATAATTACCCTCACTTTCTATATATATTATATCAAATTATTTATTATTTTGCAAATGAAACCGCCTTTATAAGAAAGTTAGGAATTCTAGTTCCATCCATTTCTTTCCGTTTCTTTTCAACCAACTTATCCGACACGAATAGATTTCTTTCCTTTGGAGTCATTTCATCGGCATCAACAATATTAGATATTGCCCAGATACCTTCAACGGTAGTATCACGATAAACTTTATTAGATAAATCACCAAGGTCATAATTGTCAAAACAAGTATCACAAATCTGGCAATCATATCTTACAGTCTTCGCGCGCGTCTTATCTTTATTATAAACAATAATATCAAAGACATCACCAAACTTAACAAAATCATCTTCCGCCCAATAAGCATTACCGCAAATAGTACACTCAGTGAAATAGTCGTTCACACAGTAATCACAATAATGTTCACCATTATGTTCATACATTTCATCTACATCGAAATAACCACCGCAATCATAGCATTGTGCCAAGCCACAGCAGTTAAAGCAAACAACAGTACTAGAACCATCAAAATCATCTTCTTTAAGTTCTTCGCCACAACTCATACATTCAGTTTCACCTGAATAATTAATTGTGCCGTGATAATTGCTTGGAAGCTCATTACTTACATAAGCCGGATGTTCATCATAGTAATCATTATACATAAACTTTGTATCCATCTGGAAAATTGCTGTATTATCAGGAAGATAAACCTTTTTACCCGAAGCAACAGAATATACATCAGAGAAATAAGACCAACCCATATTACTCTCACCAAGTTCTTTAATCCAATTGAGAACAAAATTATTAATAGTATCATTTCTATAAGGATATTCCTTAATAGTAGTAATAATATTTTCGTTCACAATATAAAGACAACGCCATTTCTTATTAGACCAGGTGCGCTGTTCCATGGAAGAAGGCCGAGCCGGGTCATTACAAAGAGGATAATAAGGATGATCGGCAGTCAAATAGGCTTCAAGTACAACAGCGCTATTCATCATTTCAACGGTTCCCATACGGTAATCACCAACGTTATACCAATTCATACAACTATCCCAATTACAAGCATTATCACTCATAGTGAGATAATCCAAAGGATGAATAGACAAACAAACATTACCATCAAGTTCGCTTGTATTAAGAATTTGCGAATGCCAAATACGGAACTTTTCAAATTCATCTTTATCCAATTCAAACCAATCAACAAGCTTTGCTATAATACGCATAAGCTTCATATTCTTATCAATCTTCAAAGGCTTGCCATTATAATGCGGACCACGGTCAAAGATAAAATAATTAATATCTTTATACCTTTTAAGGTCAATGGAATTGCGGGCAAGCGGTCCGAAATCCATAATGTCAGAAAGCAAATACCAAATCATCTTATGATTAATTTCATTTGGAGCCGAACTTAAAGTCCAATCATCAAAATATTTTCTACGAATATCATAAAATTTATTAGAAAGATAACAACAAGTTCCACTTTTATCTGGCTCACTCATCATTTCATCAATCATTTGCTCAAGTTCTGCATCGCTTTTTTTATAATGGACTTTATTGGAGATAATAATATTATTGCCCAAAAGCTTAAAAAGATTTTGCTTATTATTATTCCAAAAGCGCAAACGATATTCAATGGGTGCGCAAGCGCCCTCAGTGTCTGTATCATACTGTGAATACATATACATGTTTACATAATCATTCAACAGGTCTTTTTCTTCTTCGGGAATAAACTTAATCAAATCTTCCATATTATTATCTCCTTTATTTCCCATTCTTTATATATATATTATATAATATTTTTTAATAAAAATAAATAAAACCTCCTAGTCGCTTCACTAAGAGGTTTTTAAAGAGGGAGACGAATGTTTTTTACTTCTTCATGCTATTCATCATAAACATAAGAGGAAGTAGGTCATTCTTATCTGAATTCTTGTCTTTCGACAAGAAATACAGCATCATAGGATTAAATTCAGTGGTTGTACCACCCATCATAGAGGACATCATCATCATAGTCATAGGGTCAAAATCCTTATTGTCCTCGTCCATCATAGCCCACATCCACATATTACCCATAGGATTTTCCGCGGAAGGAGCCATCATCATATTGTCAAAAAGACTTACAATCTTAGTAAGGAAACTAAAATTAAAAGGCGACTTATTAGGAAGGACAGTCTTCTTCTCACCAAGGGCAATATCAATTACAATCACATCACCCTGCTCAGTAAATCCAAAAACAAAACAGGGACGTCTATTGAAAATAATAAGGTCGCCGGCGCCAACTGCATCAACAGCAACAGGAACTTTATAGAAGAAGTTATTACCACTAAAGTTCATAACATCTACATCCATCATTTCGCCGTTAACCTTATCATATGCTTGATATGTACCATTACTATTCTTTACCGCCAAACCATAAGGCGACATACGAATATTATCATTATCCTTAATAGGACCAAAATCAAAATTAAACATTTTCATTTTTTTATCTTCCTTTTTAGTATTTGTTTGTTCCTTCAAAGTCTTTTCCAATAGATTTAATCTATCGTCAATTCTATTTACTTGATCTTGCTTTGCAAATTTATCTGTTTCAATACTTACTGAACCATATCCAATTGGTTGAACAGTACTAATTACCTTATTCCAATCAAAATTAGTTGAAACCTTTGAATCCGTTGAAACATAATTTAAATTAGAAACCGGAGTAGTTGTTGCCGTTGTTGTAATAGCATCCATATTCTTCTTTTTCCTTTCTTGCGGGAAAAGTTGATAACAGAGAATACGTGCGCCTACTGTCGGATTACCCTTATAAGTTTCATTTTCATCTTTTGAGCCAGAATGCCACGATTTATCATAGGGTATTGGGTTACCCATTAAGTCTAAATCGAGAAAATAAAAATTATTATGAAAGTGTGTTTTTACAAGATACTTTCCAAAGTTATCTTCATCAAAATTAAGATGATAAACAAATCTATATTGTTTTATAAAATGTTTCTCGGCGAATGTATCTTTATTATATGCTTCGATAATTACATCCGTAGGATAATATGGCTCTTTAACAGAAACGGCAAAATAGATCACCCAATAATCATATTCTTTTTTAAGATTCCGCCAAGTCTCATAATCAATCTTGCTATACTTTTTATCACTTACAAGCTTTGCAAAAGGAGCAAGAACTGACTCACGCCACGCACTTCCTACAAAAATTTCTCCATCAGCAATAGGATCATAAATTCGCCAATCTAGTCCACATTCAATATTACTAGGTTTAAGCCATGCGCCCATTATCTGCTATACCTTTCCCAAATCATATCTTCTTCCGCAGGTGTGAGGTTTTCAATGCCATATTCAAGACACCATTCATCAAAATGTCCCTCTACATAATAACGCGGGTATTCATTCATTTTATTAATAAGAGCATTAATCCTACCCAGCTTCGTATCTACCATACCCGTTCCTTCAGCCTCATTCATAAAAAGAAAATAACTATCATCGAAACCAAACATAGAATTTATCTCCTTTATTCTTTATATAAATATTATAACAAAAAATTTTTATTTTTTCAAATTCTACTTAACTACAATAGTTCCTTCCGGGCGTTTTTCATATGTAAATTTGCCCGGCATGTAATTCTTAATATCCCAATTAGGGTTCTTCATTTCTTCGACAATCTTCTTTGTATTCTCTGCGCTTTCAACAATTGTTTTCATACTCTTTTCGCGCAATAGATTGCATTCGTTCTCCATAAGTGCAACAAACTCAAGACTCTCTTTATTCTTTGCCATTTCCTTATCGCGCTTATCCTTATCTACATAAAAACGCATAAATTTTCTATAATCTTTATAAGTGGCAAATTTAATATAAAAACTAGCACACTCATGTGTTCCCCAAATATCGTGGTACTTTTCTCGCTTCTCTTTTGGAATATCATAGTACACATCTTTAGAGCCGATAGTCCACTTGTCCGGGCAAATGCTATAAAACTTAATGAACTGGTCATATGTGAGAGTGGTCTTTTTAGCTTCCCGATGCCATTGATCGACACTCTCATTCATATCATTATAAGCATCTTTATATTTATTATAATTACAAAGAAGCGCAATACCAAGGATAGAAAGAACCATAACCGCGATTATAATAATAAAAGTCATCTCTTACCACTCCATAAAAATTTTATTAATCTTTTCCTGATTAGCTTCTTGATATCCGGCAAAGGTTAAATCTAAAAAATAATTAACCATCATGCTGGTAAAACCATTATCATCAATCTTATTGCAAGTATATACCTCGCCGTCCCACATTAAATCACTATAATAATTATTTTCCCATTTAATTAGACGACCGCGCCAATTATGTCCTTTATATGCCCAAGAGTTATCATCAATAGTAGTGCCATACTTCATAAGATTATCATGTAATCCTTCGGCTTCTTCTTGAATTTTCTTCTGTAGATTAACTACATAATTAGCAAGTCCATCAAATGTGAAATCCTTCATTTGGCGTTTTCCTTTTATATACATTATAATCCATAAGAGGTTCGGCAATCATTTCATCATCCATCATACTTCTGTACACCTCGTTAAATAAGTAATCTTTTGCTTCTGGAAAGTATCAAGATTTTTAATAGTACCTTTTACACGATGTTCTGTTCCAACTTCCCAACTTTTAGCTGATGTATTCCAACAATAAAGGTTATCATATGCGTCAACAAATGTCATAAAATGACTAATGCCATAATAGCCTTCTTTTTCAATGTTTTTTACAACGGTTAAAGTGCGCTCAATCTTTTCACCAACTTCACCCTGCCACTGGCTTGTGCCTTCATCATAAACAAGGTCTTCAATAACCTTTTTAATTTCTTTATCGCTTTTCAAAGAACCGTCATCATTACCAACATATTCCCAATCAAGACGGACCGGTGTAATATCTTCGGGCACATCTTCTGGAATTTTATCCGTAGATACGATATACCATCCCCACAATTTAGCATACCGAGCGACTGACCTTTCAAACCATTCAAGATTTGCATAAGTATTACCCTTAAAGATAGTAATATAACCTTTCTCAAAACCAAGAATCTGCTTTCTGTCCGCGGGCTGAATAATTTTTACTTCAGGATAATAACGTGCATATTCTGCTGCGGTATACGACTTAACGCGCTTAACCTTGCCATCCTTAGTGCGCACATCGCAATAGCGTCTACCATTTTCAATATAAGTATCGCGCACAATTTCCAAATCCTGATAAGATTTTGCAACAAGTGCCATTATCTATCACCCTCCTCAAAAAGCTGCTTATAAAGAATATCAAGACATTTATCAATTCTTTCGGCTTCATCGTTATCAATATATTCATAATTACTAACGCAAAGATTAAGAATTGCACTATAAGCTTTAATAACTTCATCTTTTGTGATTTTGTTCATAGTACCGTCTCCTTTTAATATTCTTTATTTCTCTCTCATTCTTTATATATATATTATATAATATTTTTTTATAAAAATAAAAGAGGAGTCTCTTATCAAGACCCCTCTGTATAATCAATCAATTCAATCTCTGACCAAAATGACTGCTCATACCAGCTTGTCCAAGGATTGTTCCTATAAAACTGATGAATGAGCACTTTTTCATTGAACTCTTTTACTTGAGTATAAAGCAATTCATTTACGCCTACTTTTGAAGTTTCAAGGAAACTATCCTGATGTTCTACCTGATAAACAATAATATTACGTTCAGCTTCTATATTAGCACGATCAATAGGCGCACGGGCTCCCTGAGCAATAAAAACAATTGTGCTACAAAATACTACAAGAACAAGCATACCGCCTATTACCCATAAAAGGATATCCCAATCACTAAAATTATCATTTAAACATTTTGCAATAATAAAACAAACTACGCAAATAACAAGAGCCAACAAATACAATAACATAATTATTCCTCCACTGTTCTGTAGCCTTCAACATCTACATCAGCCATATCGCTAATGTCGAAATCATCATCATCTTCTGGAACATTATAATCTGCCTTGGCAGCATCAATAAAATCAGCAATAGATGCACCATGCCAGCCCCAATTGTCCACTCCGCCACACTCTAATGCTTGAAGGGTTAAACTATCATAGAGCAAGTCTTTTAGTTCATCTTTAGGCACAAGACAATAAATCACTTTTCTTCCTCCTTGTTCTTTTTATGAAACGGCCAGATAGGCAATCCGGCGTCTACTCTATAATTTGCCCACTGAAGAAAACCACATACACCAACAGCAATCGCAAGAATAATAATAGGGTTCATCTCAAACTCTCCTTAATTTCATCTACTTTATCAAGTTTTTCCCACGGACTATTACATTCAGACCGTCCATATTGTCCAAAGCAAGCATATGGAAGGTACGGTGTTTCACGCAATTTAAGATTATTTATAATAGCTTTACCATTATAATTAAATACAACATTCGCAATTTCTTTAAGTCTTTCTACGGATACTTCTGCATTAACTGGATTAAGGTCAATTTCAAAAGGCTTATCCCATTGCGCAGTATAAATCAATTGAACAGTCATAGCGTCACAAGCTCCGGCGGCGACAAAATTCTTTGCCATGTAGCGCGCCATATAACTACCATATCTTGCGCAATAATTAAGACTCTTGCCGACACTAATTACATCAATAGGACAATAAGGACCATAAGCATTTTCTCCAGCTTTTACTCCAGAAACACCAAAAGCTTCAGGAATATCACTTAAAGGATTAACATATAGCTTGCAATTTTTATCCACTTTATATCCAAGAGTTGCAATATTGCAAATGTTAGTAATATCTGGAATAATATCTTTCGGGTCTTTTACGTCCTTATATCTTGTGCTATAAATAATACTATCAATACATTTAAATTTGCCATTCTCATATCGCGCGCCTACTTGACATCTGCCATAAGGCATTGACCAATAAAGCTCTTCCTTCTGTGCTTTACTAAATGTAATTACTGAAATATTCTGGGCAACCGTCTGCGCGATAGGCATAAAATCCATAGTCTCACTACAGGCATACCCATACACTGGTCCATATTCCCCACTACCCATATCTTCTTCAAGGAACCAACTTGTATCATTTCTAATATTGTTGATAAATGTACAAGTATTACAATTAAAATCCGTCTTATCATTATCGTATCCAATGAAACGCAATGTTTCTTTTGCAATTTCTTCATAAGGAATAGTTCTATTTATCTGCCCCACTACACCAGATAAAATAACTACCCCAGGAAAAATACTACAATGGATATTGATTAATGCATCACAATCAAGCTGTAGAATATAATCAGTAATACTTTCTACAATTTGGTCACATACTTTATTATATTCCCCAGAGAAACTACTTGAACAAGTATAATAGTTATTCATTTTATTCCTCTTTCTTTTATATATTTTCTTTCTTATTTATTTTATATATAAATTATAACAAAAAATTTTTCTTTTTTCAAATAATTATTAAAAGAATAAAACGCAAAGCGTTTTATTCTTTTATAGACACCGTATAGTTATACCCGCACCGGAACCAACACGCATAAAGAAAGTCTTTGAGCGTGGGGTATTCATCTTTATGCTCCGGCCACCATTCTTTTGCAAACTCTTTGAGATAATGATAAGCCATTCGGCGCATCTCATCTCTGGTGTAATGGAGGTCACAAAGAACATTTTCTTTTTCTCCAAAAGGAGAATAGAATTCAATACAACCATGTGATAGTTCAAAATGTGGCGTTTTCATAAGGTTCATCCTCCTTGACCTGTTGCAACCGCGACGGGCATACAAATATAATAACACTTATTATAAACTTCCATTACATTCTTATACTCCTGGTCATGTGTTTCAAAATATTTAAATGCAATATCCAAAAGGCTTTCCGGAACGATGTTATACATTTCTGCTTCGTGCGCTGTTGCTGTAATACTACTGGCTTCCTTGCCGTCGGGTGTATAAAAAATATAGTCATAATTTTGTGTCATATAGATTATCCTCCTTTGCCCAAATGCGCTTGCAATTCTTCAAAAAATTTTGTATAATATAATTAAGAAATACAAACATTCATATCATTTATATAATATTCTTCTTGAGTTTTTCCGGCGTAAAAGCCAAACCACCAAGGTAATGTGCCTGTTTTATAAAATCCCCACTTATACTTTAGATAATAAGGTGCATCATCCGTTTTATAATAAGTATTATTATCTAGAGTATTATCATTATAATAGCTAGTATCAGAAAATTTTACCCATACCGTTCCATTGGAAGAAAATGTAATATAATTGTTTTCTATAGGTTCAAGAAAATGTTGCTCAACTTTATAATTACAATTATCTACTGTTGGAGTAAATAATGTTGAAAAGATACCACAGAAAAACATTGCTAAGATTAAACCTACAAAACTTACACCAATGAATAATATAATTCTACCACCAATAGATATATAATCTTCAGTCAATGCTATAATAAGCGCTACAATTAATATAATACAAATCCAAGCCATATATTACTCCTTAATAATTATAGCATAAATCAAACAATAAAGTAAGAATAAGGAGAATAAAAATAATATATTCCATTTATTCTCCCATCGTTTGGTCATTTACAAAATCATTTACTACGGTCCAAAAGTTAAAGGTAAAGGGAGGCATGAAACAATGGTCAGGTAAACAAGCAACCTGTGTAATTCCTGTCTTTGTATCAATCATCTCAAACACTACTGCACATCTATTGGCGCTACCATCTTCATAGGTGAAGTGCTGGAAAGCTCGTGTGCGAATTTTAAAACGCCCCTGCCACTTTTCATCATCTTCAATGTTCTTATTCATCGCGCGAATAGTTTTCATAATTTTGCGCTTCAAGTTATTTTTACTATGTGTGCTACGTGAAGCACTCCAAAATGCATAATCAGTTCTCATCTTTTCCACTCCTTAATTTTAAATTGATAAAGCCCCTTACTATAATCAGTTTCATCTTTGACTACTACAATAATATAATCAAAGAATGGTGCATCTTTAATTAAGATATAATTAATTCCATCGTGATAATTATTATCATTAAGATTTTTAATAATTTCTTTAGTAAGACCTTCTCGCGCTATCCACACACTTTGTGTATTAGCTTTAGAAGTTTCCATCATCTGTGCATTACATTTGGCTTTAAGAAAACCTAGAACAATTTGATGGGTTGTTTTCATATAATCACTCCCTTCGCGCGTAGTCTATCTTCATCTGTCATTCCTTCTGGAATATATTCAATAATATCTTTAGTACACCACATATCAACATCACTGGCGATGTAATCAATAAAGGCATCTCTACCCATTCCTAAAAGAATGTGAGTTTCATAAAGATACCATTGTTCTGTAGCTTCTAATCCGGTTTCATATAATTCCTCTTGGAGATACTGAATCATATAATCTGCGCATTCAGCACAATAATCATAATATTCAGTAAGTGCGGTATTAAAGTCTTCTGTAATAATTATTCTATCTCCTGGAAGCCAAGAATAATTATTCTCTAAATGTAATCTATTATGAAAAATATAACCTGTCATATTATCACCATGCATAATTTAAAAGATAAGTTGTAAAGACCGGCGGATATTCTTTAAAAGCATTAAAAAATTCTTTTTCAACCGAGTATTCTGCGCATGCATCAATATCAAGGCATCCAACAGGTGTTGCTGAGAAATCACTATCAAGGTCTACCTCTGAAATAGTATAGCCAAAGAACATGCGTTCACCACCATAATAGCTACGAGTAATATAATCATTATCATTCCATCTATCAAGAAGCTTTTCTTTTTCATTTTCTGTGTAGCCATTGCGCGCACAGAATTCATCAAATGTAGGAACATCATTTTCGCCAAAGAAGAAACCACGGGCAATCTTAGCACAATAATCAACACTCATTTTTATTTCCTCCCTATTCTTTATATATATATTATATAATATTTTTTTATAAAAATAAATAAAGCCAGTAGAGAATTAATCTACTGGCTTTAAGTAATAGGTTTATAAACTCCTTTAGGAAGTGTAATAATTATATCGTCATCTTCTAATGTTCCAAAAGTGATATAAGTGCGCCAATCTTTATATTTTGGATAAGAAATACGCTTTACATTAGGTTCTTCGCCGTCTCGTGTAACTCGTACAGTAATATAACTTTTATCCATATCATAGGTTTTAATTATACCTTCTTCAGTAAGACAAATAAGGCGATTTTCATCGCTCCATTGGACAAAAGCTTCATCATCTACCGCTTCCAATTTATATTGATATACTACTTCGGTTTCCATATCTTCTACCTTAGAAAAAGCATAAACTACTCCAGTAGATACAAGAAGACATAAAAAGGCACACACTTCGAAAGCACAAAGAAACTTAAAAAACCATTTAATTTGTTCGCCAGCGGTATCTGGGTCTTCATAAACATTAATGATAGCAAATATAATGGCGGTAATAAGTCCTAAAATAAACCAAAACATTTTTATTCCTCTATATATTTCATAAATTCTGGATTTTCACTTGCTTTAAAATTAATATAATACTCTCTTATAGTTTCAGACTGAGGCAAACCCTCTAAATATAATGTATAATCATCTTCGCCACGCTTGGAGAGATACATAAGAGGAATAAGTGCGGTATTAACAATAAAAAGATAAGGATAAGCTTCCGTCTTAATTTTAAAAATCATATATTGCCTCCACAATTCATACAATAAATTTTATTATTAACAATTAATACTTGGTCATTGCGCAAAATAGCTCCACATCGAGTGCAATAAGGCGGATTAGAACAGAAGAGCTTGCACGCAGGGTCTTCGGCGCAAACGCGCAAGCCTTCAAACATAAGACATTTGCCGGATTTGTCAATTTCTTTAGATAAAATACTTGGCAATTTGGCGTATCCGCATCGTTCACATTTATTTACCACATCACATGCTCCTGAATAGCATTAAGTGCTTCTTCACTTACGTCAAGGCAACCATCTGGCGCAAACACTTCAAGAGAAATACTTTCAATTCCATCAAAATCTTCAAGAATTTTCTTCATAGCAAGATCAAATTTTGTATCATCAGGCGGATCAGGATCTACATAGACAAGACCTGTATCAGTGCGCAACTTACCACTAATATTCCAAACAACTTTATATCTAAAATACATATTTAATTCTCCAAAAACTCTCCTTCATAAATTTTACTCCAACCAAGGGCGCCTTCGTGAAGTGAATGAGCTTCTAAACTTTTATGATAAAGAAGAGCATAACTTTTCCAATTCTCAATGACATATTTTCCTATAGGGACAGGAGCATATAGACAAAGAGAATTAAATGTATTTAAAGCATCTTCTTGCGCGCAAGCAAGGACAAATTCTTGTGCATCATTGCGCGTTTTAAAAGAATATAAACCATAAATATCTTCAAGATCACTATTAATTACAGTATAAATTTTCATAATTAGTCCTCCAAACTTGGAATTTGTCTAATATAATAATTAAATCCGCCCAGATAGAGTACGATACCTTCATTACTACAATGGTATTTTTTCCACCAATCACGCAATGTATCAATATATTCTTCAAGCGTATCTGCATCTTTCATTTTATTAATGCCATAATTACATTCTACGAAATCTTCTTCTTCGGCAATAGATAAGACAAGTTCTTCGGCAGAGGCACGACTATCGCAGCAAATTAAATCATCATTAGCACTATTCCAAATAATATATTTCATTAATCGGGCACTTCACTTTCATAGATTTTATGAAGGAATAGAATAGAACCTTCGCTTAGACCATAGCATTCAATACTCTTATGTCGAATAGTAGCCTTGTCTTCCCAATTGGACAAAACATATACTACACTGGGAACAGGAGCATATGCAATATCACCATTGAACAAATTTAAAGCATATTCTTCGGCGCATGAAAGAACAAATTCTTCGGCATCCCCGCGAGTTTTAAAAGAATAAATATTAATGACAGTATCATAATCAGCTTCAACTACTGTATAAATTTTCATTTATTATCTCCTTGTTAATATAGTTCATTTTCCACAATAAACATCTCAGATGCTCTAAAAAGACTATAGCTTTCAAGGCTTCTTCCAAGAGCTTTAGCAGTTATAATCCAATTAGCCATTACACTTTCCCCGGTAGGTTTACCAAAAGGAAAGAAATCCCATTGAATATCACTATTAAAGCAATTTACTTCATTTTCTTGCGCGTTGGCTAAAATATATTCTTCGGCATCGCCGCGCTCTTTAAATGAAGCAGTCGTATCAATGTCTATACCAAAAGGACCATGCAATAGTACAGTATAAATTTTCATTTAATATACCTCTAATTCTTCAATAAGATAATGTCCGCCTTTGAGCCAAAGACCAAAGCCATACTTAGTTTCACAACTTACTTCTGGATAAAACTTTCTAACTCCATTAATCCACTCATTATATTCATCATCATTAAAATTCATATAAACAAATGTTTCATAAAGATCAGCTTGCGCTAAAGTAAGAATATATTCTTCAGCATTGGCTCGAGTTTCACAAATGCAAATAGGCTTTTCATTTTCCGCATCAAAATCAATTTCAGAAATTAAATACTTCATTTAATATTCCTCTCCGATAGAATAATTATAATAGTCATAATAGTCAGCAGCCATAAGAAGTGTCCAACCATAAAGAGAAATATCATCTTTATTAGAATAAAATTTATTATAATCTTCCCATTCAGGAATTTTATCTTTAAGATATGCTTCCATAGGGTCATCACCAGGCTTTGTCATAGTTTCGGCATAGTCATAATAATAGTCATCAAGGAATGTATTATATGCTGTTTCTTCGGCTGCGGCGAGAATTAGCTCCTAAGCGTCTTCTTTGGTTTTACAAATACCAAGGATACTTACATTAAAATTATCGAAATTATCATAAACAACATATTTCATAATTAATATACCTCCACTTCAGAAATATAATAGTCTCCTACTGAACAAAGAGCATAACAAGACAAAGACATATCATTTTTTCTATCTTCATTCCGATATTGTTTCCACTTATTGAAAACATCTTTGGCATTCTTTATTTCAACCGCCCAAAAACCATTAATAAGTAAATCACAAAACCAATTGAATTCGGCTTCTTCGGCAAGTGAAAGAATGTATTCTTCAGCATCCGCGCGTTCGGCAAAAGCAACTTTCATATTTTGTCTGTCATAAACGTTATAAATAACATAAACTTTCATTTAATATACCTCCACTGCTTTAATATAATATTCTCGACTTTCCATAAGAAGGTCAAACCCTTCAAGAGTTTTATAACCTTCATTGGGGAGCTGACTATTATGATATTCCATTGCTCCGCGTCGGCATTTAAGGTATTCTTCAAGAGAAGAATAATCTCTATATTGAACACATCTAAAAAGATAATCTTGGTATTCGGTTTCTTCCATGATAGTAAGGATATATTCTTCGGCATCGGCAAGCGTGTCACAAGCAGTTTTAATTTCTGTGAAATCGTAATCTTGGTAATAAACAACGTAGCGTTTCATTCCTTGTCCTCCTTCAATACTTCACCAAGGAAGTGCATAATAAATCTATTGCCTTTTGGATCGGTTGCCGTATTTACATAAAGATAAATTTCATCGGGGTCATTGGGCATTTCCGCCGGAGGGTAATCGCGCATGAATTGTGCCATCTTTTTAAGCGTCTTAAGATACATTTCTTCGTGTGTCATTCTTTATTTCCCCATTTCTTTATATATATATTATATTATATTTTTATATAAAAATAAAAGAAGCTAGAAAAATCCTAGCTTCTTTTATTTTATTCAAGCTCCTCGTCAATCACTATTCCGTTATGTATAATAACGCGCTTATTGTTATAATCAAAATATACTTCATTTTCGCTTTCGCTTACATCAAACTTGCCTTCCCATCGGCGCAATTCATTACCATTATAATCATATACAATGACACATCTATTAAGACCGCCACCATAATTAGATTTCATGGACTTCCAAGAACGCTGGAATTCCGCCCCACGGAAGAAAAGCATAAAAGAACTACCTACAAGAATAATAACAAGGGCAATAACAAGAATAGCCTTTAATGTACCATTCATTATCTAATCTCCTTAATAATATCTTTAAATCTTTCAAATAAACAATTAAGTTCTAAAAAATCTTTTTCGATGTAGTTAAGATTTCTATTAGTAAGGTCGATTTGCGCGTCATGAATATCACAGCCTAATCGAGTGAGCGCGCCGGTTGTATCTTCTACATAAGATAGAATACGCGCATAATCATCTTCGGCAATCTTATGCTTCTTTTGGAAAAGTCTCATAATTAAAGCTCCTTTTAGTCTTTGGTGGCGAAGTATATCATTATACCCGCCACTACTCCTATACCTAAGCAAAGTAATGCAATATTAATCATATTAAAGTTCCTCGGCTTTTACTCTAAATTTTTCATCAGTTAATAATTCTAATGTCAATTTATCACGATATTTATACGGAATACGATATAAAGGTATATTATGTTCTAAACAATATTTATTTTTTTCTTTATCTCTTTGCTAATATTGTTTAAATTTATCATAAGTCTAATGCCAATCAGGTGTAAATTTAGTATGCTATTCTCCATCAAATTCAATTAAATATTTATTATCTACATAAAAATCAAAACGTCTTTGAGGTAAATCTTTAAAAATATATTCTTTTTGATAAGGTATGTTATTCTCTTTTAAAATATTTTCAATATTTTGTTCCCCTATTGACTTTGATATACAGCCACAGGATTGTGTATGTCCTGTTTGTAAATTATGAGCTCTAACAGTTATGGTATTACCGCAATCACATTGGCATTTCCAAAATGTAATTCCATCTTCAATATAATATTCTAAAGGAGTTAATTTATCAAATTTCTATCCAGTTAAATCTTTAAAAAAACGTTGATGAGTTGCTTCACGATTTAAACAGCCACAAGATTTAGTATTTCCGGACAATAAATCATTAATTGGTTTTTCTATTATATTACCACAATCGCATTGACACATCCAATAAACTTTTCTCCTATTCCCGACTTTAGTTCTATATAAAACTGTTAATCTGCCAAATTTTTTACCAGTATGGTCGCTAGCACACATACCACAACTTTTTGTTCTACCACTAGAAAGATTACCAGCTTTGATAGATTTTATTCTACCACATTCACACTAGCACCACCAATATACTTCGCCTTTTTCTTTAGTTTTTTCAAAATCCTATTCTAGTACGGTTAGTTTTCCAAAAACCTAACCAGTCCTATCAATTTTAGAAGGCATATTTCATTCTCTCTTTCTTTAAATAACCATTTCTTCTTCAATTTCTTCCATATCAGGCATTTCGGCGTCAACCTTAATCAAGTTCTCAAGCACTTTAAAATTGTAAGATTTATCTTTTGCAACATCAAAGCGTGTACCATTGAGCCGGCGTACTACGACGCCTTCAATAATATGAGAAGCATCAATAGTAGAAGGAATATCTTCGTACTTTTCAATTCGTGCGAGAAAATCTTCTTCAGTAGTATAAATAAAACGTTCCAATTCAGGCACAGTTTCAAAACCCATTTCTTCCGCACGTCTTTTAACAAGGTCCCAAGGATATTCAATCACTACACCTTCTGGAGTAGTATAAGTCATACGATAAATGAAGTAACGATTAAGTGGTCTTTCTTCATAGCTACCATCACCATAAGTATAATAACCAGTTTCGGTACATCCATAAGAGAAAGTAGTAGTTTTACCATATTGCTTAATAAATTGCTTATCTTTTGTCTTAGTGTTATCGCCACGAGACATGATAGGAACAGCGCCACCATAATTATCCTTATAGAAGCCGGCGATTTCACCAAAGCATTCTTCATTTAGCATAAGCTTATTCTTAAACTTCTCGCCCCATTCGCGCCGGAAATCATCTGTACCATAAAAACCACCATTAGAGTTATTAGTAAGAACGGTGCGTCGAGTGCCAATAAGATAACGAGCTTCGGTCTTCTGGGAAAGATGAGATTGCGCGTTCATACGCCATTTCTTGGGCAACCAATTGCAATGTGCAATAAACTTGGTAAGGAAGAAACCTTTTTCGCCGGTGATGACGGTTTGATAAGCATTACGAGAACTCGTTCCATGAACTTTCTCGGTAAGACAAATGATATCGCCGGGCTTGAACATATCCATATTAAAGCGAAGCTGGGGTGTATCGATATGTTCTGCAAAAAATGGATACTTAATACGATGCTTCTTTGCACTTTTGGTATCTCGAGTTCCACGAGCTACTTCCGCGGGCTTATTTTTATTTTTTGGAATATATTTTTCGGCAATTACATGACCATTAAAGGTAGAAACAATATCTCCTTCTTTAAGAGTGCTAATATCACCAAAAGAAGAAAGAGAGGAAAGAGGCATAAGCAAACCTTCAGACCTATTGCCGCGTAGACGGATTGCGCCAATATTACGCTTTACCGGGTCAATGAAACCGCCAGTGTCATTACCATTTTCATTCTTACGGCGGAACAGGTCATTCGCCTTACCATATTCTTCACTAATTTGACCGTCGGTAGGAAAATAGATATAAAGGTCATTTTCATTGACGGATTTATCGACGATAGTGGTAATACCAAATACTTCACAAGCATTAAGTCTATCGGCATTTTCCGCCGGTCTAATATTTTTTACTTTACAAACATAAACATTATACATATAATACCACCTTTTCTTTTAAGATGAGAGGCAAAAATGCCTCTCAATGATTGTTTAAAACATTAGTTAATAGGAGTAAAGAAGGCAATACTTTCGGTAATCCAGCGCATTTTTTCGGTGTCATAGTAAAGAACACGGAAATTACTACCTTCGTCTCGGAAAATTTGCGCAATGTCATAGATTTTGCCGTCTACATTATTTTTCATTTTCATTCTTGTTTCCTCCAAAGAATATTAAGTGTATTAGTGCTCCAAGAATAGCTAACTGTAAATCCTTGTGCTTGTAAAATTTTTGAAAGCTCTTTTACGGTATAATTAGTTGAACTTTCGAGGTCTTCATCAGAAAGCACAAATGAATAGATATAATAGCCGTTTTTGGCGTTTTCTAGAAGAGCTGGTGTAATTTCTTCAATAATTTGATTGGCGCGAGCAGTAGCCTTTTGATGCCTTTCATCTTCTGCTTGGGCGGTCAAGGCTACTGCTTGCTCATAAAGGGAATGGCTCATTTTTCTCTCCTTTACTATATATATTATATAATATTTTTTTATAAATTTCAAATTGCGCTGGAGGCTAAATGTAAGTAGCCGTCTCGACCAAAAGTAAATAGATAAGAGGAAGCATTAAGTGGCGCAATTGCCCATTTTTTTGTTATTTCTTCTTGGTTGCCGGTTCCGGTAAAGAAATAAGCTAGTGCAATTTCATCTACGGCTTGTTGATAATCTTGTTTATTGGCAAAGTATAAGGTAGGAGAGCCGTCGCGCCACCAATAGTATCGAAAGATTAATTTAATGGTAAGCGCTTCAGGGTTTTCAATTGTACAATATAGGCAAGATATATCAGGATAATATTTATAATAAATGTCGTTGATTGTTATAATGTTATCCATGCGCGTTACCATGGGTCCGGGCATAAGGTGCCGAAGTATTTGAGATTAAATTCATTTTTCTTTTGGTTTTCAATTGCGCGCTCTATATCATGCCATCGAGATTTTGCTTTGTTCCAAAAGTCAAAGGATGCAAAGGTGAAGGTACAATCTTGGCCGGAACCATCATTTAAAAGGAGATAAAGTTGGTATTTATCTTGGTAATGACCGAAGTTAACACCTATGATTGCGCGAACAGGATAGGATAGGTAATTGGTACCATCGGTTGTAAAATGGAAATAGGTATTCATACTTTACCTCCAACGGCTCGTAGATATTTTTCCCAAGTATCGCGCGCGTCAATAAAGTATTTATATTCACTAAAGCGGTAAGTGATAGGGCCGGATGAGCGCGTTGTAATTACCATAAAATTAGTAGTATTATTATCTACTTCGGTTTGGAATTTAATCATCAAAATTTCGTCTAATAGGATTGAATAATCTTGCCCAGGAGCGATGCGGAAGGTGAAGAAGCGCGGTTGCATATGGTCAATCCTCCTTAATGTTGGACATGTAGGTATCTACGACTCTTGTGTATTCGGCGTAGTCTACATTAATAGATGCTACAAAGGTATTGAAGTCGAAGACTGGCAAGCCGTCGTCATTTGTATAAGTCCCGCCGGAGGCAGGTTTTCTAGACGGACCTGATGTTTCGGCGCGCTCTAAGGGGCATGAATTGAAGAGGCTTACGGTTTTGCGCAATTCTCTTGGCATATGCACTTTGCCATTATTGGTAATGTATCCAAGATAAAGTTGATGATATTTATCGCCGGGGATTTGGATAAAAGCCGGCATTTTTTCTTCGGTGAGAAGGCCGTCGATTGGGCAAAAGTCTTTAAGGCAATAAATGGTATCATTGTCTAAATGCATCTTGCGCATTGTGCCATATGTTGTGATGTAAACTTTATATTGAGTGCTGTCTACACGAATGGAACCTACTTCGCCGGATTGGGTTCTGTAATTCATTTTCTTGTTTAAGGGAAGGGCGTTAGCCCTTCACTTTATTTCCTTTCTTTTTATTTCTTATATATATTTTAATATATTTTTTTAATAAAAGCGAATAAAAGGTTTGGTGTAAAATGAAAGTTGAAATATTTTTGTAGCCATCTCCCGGATTTTAGATAAAATTACAAGTTTGAATATTTTATTAAAGAGTAAGGTAGTACAATCTTTTCTACAAGTTATACATAAGAGTTTCTAGAAGAATCTTTTGATGAAAGTTGTAAAAATGTTCCGCATAGTCAGCGAAGTAGATAAAATTACAAGTTTGGACGTGGATTAAATAATTTTATTACAATTTATAACAATTAAACTCGTTATAAATTTCCTAAAATTTTTTGGGCCAACGCGGTTAAAGTATTTATTTTAATTTTTAAGTATAGTAGAATATTAAAGGAGGAAATTTTATGCCAAGTAAACGTGAAGGCTATCACAATATTGCAACTCGTGTTAAGGATGATGAAAAGAAACGCATTGATGAATTCTGTTAGGAAAATGACATGAGCGTATCGCAATTGATTAGAAAAGCCATTAAAGAGTATATGGATAAGGAGAAGTAAGATAAAATGCCAAATACAAAGATTATTTATTCATTAAAAGTACATATTTATTTATAGTAGTTGGGTTTTAAATATATTATCGAAATGTAGAACCCGCAATATGATTGGTTAAATTGTTGGGTATATGAAGAAACTGATGAGTTAAAAAAAGCTCTTGATATTTATTTCAAGGGGGTTTAGAAGAATGATAGAAAAGTTTAAAGAAGCCCCTTGTTTAAAGAATAGTGGTATTATTTATAGTGATAGTTATAAATCGGCTAAAGAATTATATGAGCTTGATCCTCTTAGAGGGGGAGAATTAGCTATGACTATTTTAGAATTAGTTATGACTGGTGATTTTAGTAGTGATGATCCAATGTTTAAGATTATATTAAATCCATTAATTACCGCGACTGCGAAAAGTGATGAAAATTATAAGAAGAAAGTTAAAGAAGGTAAATTTAAAGATATAGAAGAAAATATGTTAGATAAAATTGCTGAGTATTATAATTAGGGTTTAACTTAGCAATAGATTTCAAGTAAATTAAATGGAGCAATTACTTAGTAGACTGTTGGTAATCGTATTAAAAAGATAAAAGAAAAATATCCTGAATTATTAAATGAAGAAATGCGTGATAAAAATACAAGCAAGAAAAAGCTTGTAAAAAATGAAAAATCTTGTAAACAAGAAAGTGAACCTTGTAAAAATGATTTTGATTTTTAACAAAGCATGAAGTTTGTAAAATTATTATTTTTACAAGGAATTTTACTTGTTTTACAAGGATAGGCAAAAAACTCCTTGTAAAATGCTTGTAAAATTTTAAATGAAACATATAGATTTTTACAAGGAATTTTATATAGTCCTTGTATTTACAAGGAATTTCATTTAATTTTACAAGGAATTTTATTTAGTTTACAAGCAAAGTGGATTTTTACAAGCTCTACAAGGACAATAAGAATAAGAATATAAATGAGAATTGTTTGTAAAGTTTGTACGCTATCGCGTACAACCTTTAATATGCTTGTTTCTCGTGGCAGAAAGAAATTAAGTTGATTAGGCGTATAGATTAGATGTAAAAATGAAATGAAAAATTAAGTTGTAATTGTCATTTAATTAGTTTAGAAAAATGAAATGAAAAATTCATTTGAAAAAGAAAGAGAGGATTAGTAATGAGTAATTATAATAAAAGTATTATAGTTAGTAAAGATAGTATTGATAAGGTATATGGTATAATTTAGTATTTACCATTAGAGACATAGATGAAGATTATATTTGGTTGGTTAGCATCTGAAGGTAATAAGAGTGAGTAGTTATATAAAAGATTTGATTTTGATGAACCATTAAGAGTATATGTTGATTTGGTTAGAGAAATATTAACTTAGAATGTTCCAAATTGTGATTATGGTAATATTATAGAATAGTTAAATAAAATTCATAAGGAAGAAGGATATAAATGTTAGTAATTGATGAAAAGAAATTATCTTAGACTACTATTGAGGCTATTGGACATAATTATGGCATAAGTGATGCCGGATTAATGTTTGATGAATATGCTAAGAAAGTATGCTAGGTATTGTCTATAAATAAAGGAAGTAGACGAATATTTGATAGTAAGATTATTAGACCGTTAAGATTATGCGGATTAAGAATGTATTTATTTTTACTAAGCGGAAGACCATAGACGTATGCGGAATATGCTGATTGGTAGGGAGTAGAAGTAAATAGAAGCTTAAGAAATGATTTCACAAGTGGTATGGAGGATTTAAGACGGAATGGAATAGTGGAAGAGGAAGTTCCGTGAATGATAGTAAATGGTATAAATAGAGGTAAATAATCGTTTAGAATGGGAAGTTGCCTGCCCTTCTACACAATATGCTAATCTTATTTACCCTTTTTAATTCGGCCACTATCAATTGCTTTTTCTTTTTTATTCTTATGTACCATATATTACCACGGTGTCAAATATTTTAATTTCCATATATTTCCAAGTAAAAATAAAAAGAAAAGGAGGCTGTCAAGCCTCCTTTTTACCAACCCATCTTCTCAAAAAGACTATCAAATACTTCGTCAACATCCTTATCCTTGAGAGATACCTTAACCTTCTTGGGTGTAGCCTTAACCTCTTCAAAGATACTACCAAACTTATTAGCAAACTTTACCGAAGCGTCGATAGTAGCCATAAAGTCTTCCGTAGTAAGTGTCGTATCAAAGTTATAATAATTCTTCAAATAAGTATTAAGGCACTTAACGATAATATCGGCATCTACCTTCTTATTCTGGTCTCTCTTGGAAGCCTCTTCCGCCTTCTTAGCTTCTTCATCTCTCTTGGCCTGAGCCTTATTCAATTCATCTGTGATGCTCTTGGCAATATCTTCTGCGGATTCACCATTTCTCAGACGTTCATAAAAATCGTACATTACTTGATTCTTCGAATCTCATATGGAGATTCTACTCCTTCTTTCTTTTTTATTTATTCTTTATGTATATATTATAACAAAAATTTTTTTATTTTGCAAATTCCAGAAAATGGAAAAAATGGAAATATATGGTAACTAAATTCTTTTTTTATAATTATATCATATTATTTTATAAAAGTCAAATTGCCGACTTCTTTTTTTTAATATTATATCATATTTTTATTTAAATGTCAAGTCGCTAGATTCCGGGAAAAAGGGCCATATGATAAAATCGTGCTAGATTGAGCAAAAAATTGCCATATGTAGGTTTAGGGGGGAAATACCGGCCAGCTCGCTCAGAGCCGGCCGGGCCAGATATTACCAATTGTTCCAGCATTTACCAAGGAAAAAATTTACTTTTTCTTCCAAAAATTTCCTTGGAAAAATTTTCCAGTAGATGGTAGAAAAAGGAAATGGGAATAAATCCCATTTCCAATTTTTTACTTTCTTGGGCGCATTAGGGTCAACCGGTATTTTCTTCCATTGTAAGTAAATTCCATCTCGCGCTCGGGATTTGTAATGGTAATATCATCCAAATCCATATCATAATGGTGCGCGTCTTCAAGCTTATCTTCCAAATATTGGATTAGGTCGCGCTTATCATTATCAACTTTCTTTTCGCGCTTCACATAGTCAACCTGTTTCCGGTCTGCCCTTCGCGCCTTCTTCGCTCCGGCTTCAAGTTCCGGCGATAGCTCAAAAAGCTTTTCGCCTTTGTCTATCCTCTTGTCTGTCTCTTGGACTTCCCGCGCTTCGTCTTCTGTTATGTTTAGCACTCGCGCAAGTTCTTTCAAATCCATATGTTTTCAATCCTCTTTTGGCTCTAAATGCCAAAATTTTTTTCGGCTACGGTTCAATGTTCATGCGCGCTCAAAAACTAGATAATCTTAAACCGATTCGTAGGTAAAAATCTATATGTTTTGAGTGTGGGGAGAGAGTTTTTGCGCTCTCTCCCCACAAGCTTTACGCGATAACCTTAGTGTAATAGACCTTGCGCTTCTCAATGGTCTTGCTTACTCTGCCATCGCCCACAAGAACGCCCATGAGAGACGCCATACGCTGATTAGACATCGGCGTTTCATGCGCTTCATTATACTCTGCCACAAGCGGAAGTTCCTTGAGCAAGTCGGGCATGCCGTACACCCTATCCGTTTCCATCTGGTCATATGCCTTATTGGCAAGTTCCAGCTTTTCGGTGTTTACCTTCGGCGTGCCGTCCTTATTCTTGTTGCTCTTGGAAACGGAAGCAAGAAGCGCTTCAAGCTTTTCGCGAACTTCATCAGTAATGGGTTCGCCATTCAGGACGATGTTCAGAGCGTTCGCATAAGTCATCTGGTTCTTTTTCATAGTATCATTCTCCATTCTAGCGGTTAGGTCGCTACCCATTTATTTTTTGTTCCTTCCCTTGGAACAATTATATTGTATCACAAACCTTATGATTCGTCAATACCTTTTGGAAAATTTATTTAAGAAAATTTTTCGAGACGGTGAAAGAATCGCGCGTTTCATTTTTTGCTTTGTCTAGCTCTTATCTGATTTACTCAAGCCTATTCTCGCGCGTTCGGGGAGAGAGGACTTCAACAGTCCTCTAAACCCCAATCCTTGTCAAATCTTCCCAGCTTGCGGAACGGGAAATATTCAATTCCCATAGTGAAATTATGCTTTGTCTTCTTTGTAATGAGAGAGAAAAGCATACTTTCAATTTCCGCATCTTCAAGCGCGGTGTGCGCTTCTTCAAATCCTAAATCGCCAAAGCAGAAAGCAAAAGCCTTTTCCGCGTTCGTCGGGTAATATTTACCAGAAGCGCTTCTCCAATCATTATCATAACAAGCTTGCTTATACTCCGGCGTATTGAGCAAGTGTTCACAAGACAAGCCCCACAAGTCAAACAGCGGATATTCCTTGCCGCGGAAACGGAAAACCGTAGGTTCAAATTCTTTTTGTCCGCGCGGCTTATATCCTTCGGCGATTGCATCACATCGCGACTTTTGGAACTCATACCAATCATAATATTCCGGTGAATATAATTCACTGATATAAAGCTCCGTGAAGGGTAAAGCCTTCTTAAAGTCAAACATTGAATTATATGCGCCAACCGCTTCAACCGCGTCAAGGTCTTCAACAAGCTCTGCAACTGCTCTTTTCCAATCCGTCAACTGGATTTCGCCTTTGTCTAAGCGTTCAAGATAAATCGGACGCTTAGAAGCATAATACGCTGTATTAAAGACATCGGGAACGCTGAAAATCTCAGAAATGAGATAAGACGCTTTCTTATAAACGTTTCCCTTGACGTCTACAATCTGCCATCCTAAATCGTAAATCAACGGTTTAGCAATGGCGATATTCTTTCTCTGTTCCGCGCTATACTTCGCGGCATACGGAAGTGTAGCAGTTTCGCAGTCAAGGATAAGATAATACTTTCTTCTCTTGTCAAGCTTTGTCATAGGTTTAACCATCCTTTAATATAGTCATTAGGGTTTACCATCGTTCCCCTTAATGCTCCTTCATTATAGCACATTGAAAAGCATTTGTCAAGAAGTTTTTTTTATAAATTAAAAATTCTTTTTAATACTTTGTTGTGCCGTGCCCAAACGCGCTTACTTTTTTTATCTATAGATAGTTTATCACATTTTGCCCAATTTGTCAACAGGTATTTTTATCCATTTTTTGTGTATAAATATACATACCATTATCTGGAAGTGTACGCCGTGCGCGGACACTTTAGCGCTTTAGCGTATTAAAGTGACGCACTTTAGGGATTTAATACTTTAGCGCGCGAAAGTTAGATTTCGCTGGAAAAATTGGTAAAAGCTGGAAAAAACGTAAATTCTGCGCGTGGTGTCCCATCACGCGCAGCTCAAATGTCAATAGGCAAAATGCACAAAAAAGGGAGAGGTATTTCTACCTCTCCTAAGCATTCGCCATTACCAAATTGTAATTATTTTCAAAAACTTGTAAATCTTCGGCAGTCGGTTCAAAAGCTTCAAATCTATCGTTTGGAATAAATTTCCTTGTTTTCCTGAAGTAATTGCGCATTAGGCTTTCAAGCACCTGCGCCAAATCATCATTCGGCACTTGGTAAGTTTTAACAATTTCAATATTTGAAATTGTAATACCATCCCTTTTATACTCATGCTTGAGAAGTCCGTACATTCTTTTGGCAATTACATTGGCTTTACCAATTTTTGTAAAAACCCAATTTCCGGCTTCATCAAACATTTTGATTAGATAGGTATTGCTTGTTCCTTCTTCTTTTGGGCGCTTCTTGGTGATAAAATCTCCAATAACAAGAATTACTTTATTTACCTTGTCCAGAATGTACTTTTTTGCCCAATCCTTACAAGCGTTGAAGATTTCTTCACAAGCTTCAAACCAATGAGATTTCCAACGCTTATTTGCATTGTCAAATCTTTCCTTTGCGCCCTCAAAATCGTTAGACGAAACATAATCAGAATAAGTGGGATTTTTTGCCATTTTTATCACCTTTTTCAATTTTTTTGGAAGAAAATGGGGAAAAATCCCCAATTTTCTATCATTTTCTGTTTTTAATGAGCGTAATCGTGTATCTATTCGCGCCAACTGTGAATTTTATTTCCCTATCTACGTTAGAAATGGAAATATTTTCACAATTTACATCAGATTGTGTCAAAAAATCGGCAATTCCGGCGATAACTGCTTTCTTTTCATCATCAATCTTCTTTGTTTTGGTTGTTTTCTTTGTCATTGTATGTTCGGTCACATTTGCCAGTTTCATAGCTTTCTTATGCTCTTCTGGAGACAAATCAAAATCAACCTTTTCATTTCGGTCAATAGCTTTATCGGCGTCCAAAATGTCAACTGCTTCATCAATCGAGCATTCTAGCTTGTCAACTAGATTATCCACTTTTGCCCATTCCTTATCAGACAACTTTCTCACTTTCAACTCACTCCCTATTGGTTAAGGGTGGGGCAAATGCCCCATCCTTTACGACTTCTTGTAGCTCACCTTCCGCTTCTCCGTAGTCTTAATGACGCGCCCATCATCCACAAGCGGCTTCATCAGGGACGACATCTTCTGAGTGGACATTTCTTTACCAGTAGTTTCCAAAAACTCTTCAACTACCGGCAGTTCCTTCATCAGGTCGGCGGTACTGTAGGAACGCTCCGCTTCCATCTGTTCCCAGATATGCTCGCTGAACACAAGGTTCTGTTCCTGCTCCTTCGACAGCTTCTTTTCGCCGTCCGCCCCACTCTTCTTACGATTATCCAGCATTTCAATCTGGTGATTGATAAAATCAACCATTTCAGCCTGCTTCTTCTGGAAGTCTTCTTCATCACTTTCAACGCTTGCAATGAAGTCGGAGATACGAACAAACATTTCACGACGAGTAACCTTATTCTTTTCCATTTTTACCAATTCCTTTCTGGTTTATTGGGTTTTCCTTCCCTTTGATGAATTTATTATATCACAGAGAAATTATTTTGTCAAGAACTTTTTTTTATTTTTAGCTCTTAGCTTACGCATTTCTCTATGACATAAATTATTATAACACATCAGGCGGAGATTGTCAAGAAATTTTTTAATTTTTTTTACCTTTTTCCTTGGCGAAACTTATAAGCCTTTTAGCAGGATTTCGCGTTAGGTCTTACAAGCTCCATCTGATGTATCGATTATAGCACATCAAGTGCTATTTGTCAAGAGGGAATTTTATTTTTTTTTACACACGAACCGCGGAAGTTGTGTAGCCCGACTAACTATGTCAAGCACTTTTAGTTGCTGTTCCCTCTTGACATTATCTATTGTAGCACATCAAGTGCTATTTGTCAAGAGGTTTTATATATTTTTTTAAGAAATCTTATCTCATAAGGAGCGTACAACGTTTCTTTCCTCTTGACATTATAGAGTATAGCACATTTCGGGAGATAAGTCTATTGACATTTTGCACAAAATTTGCGAAAAAAATTGTGCAAATTGTCTATTGAAATGAAATTCTCGCCGTGTGGAGCGTACACGGCGAGGCGAAATCTTCGCCCCACCGCTTCCAAATATTTACATAGAAGTTTCTTCCTCTTCACAAGCCACTTCCAGAAGTTGACAGATATTCAAAATGTCATAAATTTCCGGTTTCTCAAAGCTTTCCTCAATGTCCCAAACATCTTCGTTGTAATCAAAACAAATACAACCACAATATTCTCCATCAAGATTGATTGGATAGCAATGTAATTTATCTCTATCGCAAAATTCTTTATCAATCCGGTAAGGGAAATAACTTTCTTTCGGTTTAATGTTCCAATAAGCAATAGGAGCACCATCTGCGCCATAAATGGCAACCGGCACTTCATTTCTTCTAAACCAAGCAATGATAACTTTGATAAGAAATTCCATTTTCAATCACCTACCAAATTCTGTCTAATGTATTCTTCATCTTCATAGAAGAACTCACCCCAAGGATATTTACAGATGTACAGAGCATCTGTATCATCCCAAGCCATCACAAGGGCGGTATAGCCGCCCTTATTAAATCTCTTTCCTCTCATTCGTTGAAATCCTTCTTTCCATCAAGAATTGCCTCAATCTCTGAAGTGGTCAGGCGGTCAACCTTTTCTTCAATCTCATGGAGAATTACTCCATCATCTCCGCAAATTTCCTCGGTAATGTTCAACCATCCATTGTAGATGTGAAGCAGGACAAAATCGCCCGATTCGATTGTTCCACCGCAACAGCCACAGATAATTTCATCCCTATCGTCATTCCAGATACCGGCTTGAATAGTTCCCTCATTATCCATGAAAATAACCTGATGATTCATTGTATCATTTCCTTTCCTTTTGATAAATCAATTATACCACAGGTCAAGGGGCTTGTCAAGCCCTTTGATTAAATTTTACCCCAATATCTAAAATATCTTTAAGAATTTTTTCATAATTGCGCCATTCACCATAGTGGTAGTCGGGGTCATAGAACCAAAGACCATAACGTTCAACAATTCCATTATTGATTTTAATAGGCTTTTCATAGCCCATGTCTTCAAAATAATCATTGATGAATTGTGCCCAAGCGTAGGAATGAATTTCTACCGCGCCGATTTCATCACATTCAGGATAATCGAATCCTTCAATTTCATATCCTTCTACATTCCACATTTTAAGCGGTTCACAATTTTCTGTTCCGCACAAATCATTATAACGACATTTCCATTCGTGATGAACACATTCAGCTTCATCATCAAACACCTGCCCGCAAAAGTCACATTCGTAAGTAGTGATTTCTCTCATTGTTATCATTTCCTTCCCTTTTGGTACTATTATTATATCAAATTTTTTTTAATTTGTCAAGCCGGTTAGGAATTTTTTTTATAATTTTTTTCCTAACCGGCGTATGCCTTAAATGTAAATAGTTCCCTGACCACCAGCGGGCGGATTCAGACTATCTACGGTAATCTCTGTTTCAGCATCCTGTCCATCTTCATCTTCATACTCAACATGGAATGTTAAGTCTCCAACATTATCCAGATAATCCTGAATAGCTTTGTTAATTGCATTCATGTATTTTGCTTCTTTAGCTACGTCTCTGTCTTTTTTCTCTCTGTAAGCAAGACCAATCAATGTAGCGATTTCATCTTCTGTCAAGCCTTTCAGCATTTCTTCAATATTATTATTTAACATTGTATCAATTCCTTTCTTAATTTGTATCTTAATTATACACGGTTTTAGGATTTTTGTCTATTGGCAGAATAACCAAATTTGTGAGTAAAAAATTGTGCAATGTGCCAAAAATCTAAAAATCCTCGCGCCTGGCCCGTGGGCGCGAGGCTCAAAAAAATTAAGGGGAAATTTCCCCTTAATTATCATCTGCGTGTTCATCAGGTTCGTAAGCCAGAAAGAAGATTTTTGCACCCTCATGCTGAGCCGCAAGGTCACGAGCTTCCCCGCGGCTCGCACACGGCACACCTGCAAAAGTTCCATCCTTTTTTACAACCGCCCACCGCACATCAGTCCAATCAAATTGTTTCATGGTATCAATTCCTTTCTTTGGATAAATCTATTATACTACAATAGGGGTTGTTTGTCAACCCCTATTTTATTTAATCATCGGGCAAGTGTTCATTCCATTATCTTTCATCCACTGAATAAAGTCTTCTGCGCTAAGTTCTTCGGATAATTTCTTAAAAGAAAGTGTATGGTCTAATGGTGAATACTTTGTAACACGATGAACCGGATATTTAATTTTGTTAGGGTTGTATTTTTGAGCATCCCAATACTGTATATTTTCAATGCCAATAGATTTAATCTGATTCGGCTTGAAAAGCTTATAATAAATAGTGCCATTGATGTAGCCATTAGAAATTCCGGCAATCAATTTTTCATATCGAATTTCTTCTAAGGTGTCTTTTGGTTCTTCTGGGGAATAAATCAACTGTGTTCCCCAATTTAACACTGGGTTTCCATCACCCATTTCCATGTAAATGCGTTTATAATATAAATTTTTCATTTTTCATTCTCCTTAATCCAGTTAATAATTTTTTCACCACATTCAATGCAGTCAATGCCGTAAATATCTTCATCATCCCGGCATTTGAACATCAGAGGACAACAAGCACAATCATCAAATGTCTCGACCCATTGCTCAATGCAGTATTTCAGTTTTTCGTCAGTGCTCATTAGGTGTTCCCTCCCTTAACCTTGTACCAATAGTATAACAGGTATCGGGAGAAAAGTCAACTGTCAGAATGCACAAAAATTGCGGGTAAAAATTGTGAAAAGTGCTGAAAATTTAAAATGCCTGCCGCGGCGTGGGATCGCGGCAGGCTCAAATAAAAATTCCATTTAATTACAATAGATAAATAAGAAAATGGGAATCCAGATTTTGGATTCCCAAATTTTTCAAAGTTCAGTAATATAATTATCTTCCATGGTCCAGACTGCGCACAAATCATCATGTGAAAAAAGGGCATCGGCTTCGGCGAGCTTATTTTCAATGTCAGTTAGAAAATCTTCAATGTTTGCATCGAAATATTCATCTTCTTCTTCGGTTGTTCCATCAACATGGTTACCATAATCTTCCATCGGCTTCCACTTATCATCAACTTCCACTTCTACGGGAACGCATTTCGTGACATAAGCGATAACTTTCATTTTTTACCAATCCTTTCACATTTCAAAAATAGAATTTCCATTTACTGTATCAACGCACAATCCATCATAGGGAAACTTTGCTCGGATTTCTTCAAGAAACTCTTCGGCATATTCATTGTAATAGTCAACGGCTTCATCCGGAGCATTGTAAAAGTCTGGATAGTTTTCGCAATCGCTTACCAGTTTATCCCATTTTCTATCAACTTCAATTTCTTTTTCAACTCTTGCCGGATAAGATACAATAACTTTCATAATATCACCCCAACGCAATTAAAATTCTAATGTCTGTTACTTCTTCGAGTAAAATATCAAGCTGTTCGTCATTCATGATTATTATTTCCTTTCTGCTCTTTTAAAAATGGGCAATCAAATCGGAAGCCTTGACGCGGAATAGTGGCATACGCGCCAAGCTTAGTACAATCTGTCCCGCTATATCCTTGTTCATAAACACGTTCAGTGAATGGGCAATGCTGGCAGTCTTCAATTTCCATTTCAATTTTAACTTTCATTATTATCAGTTCCTTTATATCCCCAAGTGATAATTTTTGTAAGGTATTTTACACCCATCATGTATTTTTTCATTTCTGAAATAAAAATATCTGCGTCTCGTTCGGTCTGAAAATTTAATTCATTAGTGTAGCCAAGTCCTTTTTCATCGACGCCGCCATATTTGACAGTAATTTTTCTAGGAATCATTTCTTTACTTCCTTTCTGCTTTTGGATAATAAGTTGTCTGAATCATTTTGTCTATGCTCCAAACTCGTTTATATTCATCTTCCAATAGGTCTTTAATAAATTTGTCGGCGTCTTCTTCACTGTCAAATCGTAGTCTATCATTACTGAGTACACCAAACATATTTTCATATTGATACCAAACAGAATAATTTTTAACAATAATCATTTTGTTTTCCTCTCTTTGAATGGGCTTTATTCAAGCCCATTCAAGATTTCTTTCAAAACTTCCAAGATGTCAACTTTAGTTGGGTCAATCGCACCGCCCAAGTTCCAATCCCGGCGCACTCTTGCATCATCGTCAAAAAGAAGAGCTTCTTCATCTTCCTTCAAACGCGGTTCTTCAATCTTATGTTTTGGTGTTCCATATGCTACACATCTAAGGCTATCAAATGGAAAACCATAAGACTTGAGCCATTCGCGTTTTGCATGCCGAACTGCCTTATCATATTCCGGCGTAGGCTGTTTAGAAAGCCAAGTGATAACCGAAACGCGGATACCGCTATTTTTAAGACTACGCAAGATACAAGCGAGTTCAGCCATATCCACAAGCGGTTCGGCAGTCTGATAAGGTGTAGGGTCATAAGACCGGAGCTTCTCCAACCAGTTAGGAACGTTGTACAAATCAACAATACTGCCGTCTAAATCGAATACGATTTCCTTAATCATCTTGTTTGTCTCCTTTTACTAACTTCATATTCTTGCTTATTTCTTCTGAGCAATTCTTCAAGAATAGTATTGCGCTTATCATATAATTCTTGTGCTTCTTTTCCTTCCATACAGGGAAGATAAGTATTAAAAAGCAATTTCAAAACACTTGTTAGATTACAAGTAGTGGCATGTTTAATTTTCATGTTCATTCTTTCTCCTTTTGGAGTGTCTTTATTATATCACAAGGGGATTGTTTTGTCAATCCCCTTGATTAAATTTTTTTTCAAATATTTAGGGCAGAATGTCAATATCCGGCAAGCTGGAATAGAATGCAATCTTGTAATGGTAAGGATCAGTATGCGTGCCGGTAATATCTTCTACAACGTAGAGAGTATAATCATTTAGGTAAATGTAATTTTTCTTATATTCATTTGCCCCAACTTTACAAGTGATAACCAGTTCTGAAGCACTGTTATTGCTAATTGACATATAACCTTCGGCATAAAGGATAATTGTATCAGTTCGGGCATTGTAAACTGTAATTCGACGTTCGCAACCGAAGTTATCAGCTGTCACATTCAAATTATTATTTACTTTGTCTGCTGGACTACAGCCGGCAATAGAAATTACAACTAACAGAGCCAGAAATACAATTACAAGTACAGTTTTCAGTTTTTTCATTTTTCATTTTCCTTTCTTTTGTTTGGTATTTTCTTACCTTGATTATAGTATATCAGATACAAGCGGATTTGTCAAGTGTTTTTTTTCAAACTAATTTGATATTTTTATAGTTTTCAATAGCCCAAGCACTTGCAAATGGCATAATTGACATATCTTTTACACCATTATTTATGCTCATTTGGATATTTTTTCCAAGAGCATAAGCATATCCGATTTCCCAAGCTGTTCCAGAATCAGAATACAGACCATCATATACAACAAATACCATGTCACAGTCTTGAATCGCCGCAATATCCATTTTGAAAACTTCCCTTGCCCAATCTTCCTGCGACATATCCCAAGCATTCGGGACAGTGTGTTCTTGCGGCACATATACATCATATCCAAGCCGCCGGAAACCTGCCGCGTAAGAATCAATTCTTACTTTTGTTTCAGGACGGAAAAATGCTCCAGCCATATAGATTTTCATATCAAATTCTCCTTTCAAGACCCGATTGACAAAATATTTCCATTTTTGTCAAATTCAAACACAATGTCTTCCCCAAGGCAGGCATTCTCGATTTCGACATATGTTGTTTCATCAGTAACAATGGATTGCAAGTTCCCATTCAGATGTTCCAGAATTTGGTCGAGGGCTTCGCGGTCAGTCATTTGATTTACTTCCTTTCCTCTTGGATTGTCTATAGTATAACACAGGGCAACCCAAATGTCAAGACATAAAATGGAAAATGCTTTCGTCAAATTGCACAAATATTTGGTCGGCAAGTTGTAAGACTTGCCGATGTTTTGGGAAATATTTCCAAGAGCTGGGCTGGTAAGATTTGGAAAACTTTTTTACTTTAGCACTTTAATTGATTAAATTCCGGGCTTGGCGATTGTGAATTTATTCACCTATTGTCGCCAAGCCCGGGTGAAAGCAATTTTCCAATAAATGGAATGGAAATCTTTGACAATATAAAAATTTTTATGTATAATATTGGTATAAAATATATTTCCTTTTATTTCCTTTCTTTTATATATATATTTTAATATATTATTATATAAATTTCAATATAGAAAGAAAGAGCAACATACCTAACGGTACGTTGTCTTTCTTTCATAATGGTAAAAATCAATCCAAAATATGGAGTTCCGCCTTAACTGGAATTACTTCATCATCACCTGAAAGATAGTCCATAGAACCATCATCCAAATTTACACAATCCCATTCTCCATCTTCATCTGAAAGATAATTGGTTTTCATATAAAAAGTCTCTCGCTTATCTGGTGTAGTAAATACACATCCTTCATATAGGTCTTCAAACGGTACGGCATTAGGCTCTCTTTTCTTAATGATTTTCATATTGCGCGCTCCTTTCAAAATAAATGTAACTCGGCATTCCGTGGGACAATTTTAACTTCTCTGTTAAAATAAATAAATTCATTCATGTCCAAATCATATGCGTTATATGTAATAGGGTCATTTACACTTTCAACTTCTGGAACTTTCATATAATGGTTTCCGGTGGATTCATAGAAAAATATGTCTCCATTGCAAAGGTTCTTGAAGAAGTCCTTCTTAAAATCTCGTTTTTCAATAATAGTCATTTTTATTTACTCTCCCTTTTCTGTTTTTTCAAAGTGGACGCTACCAACTTTCTTTTTGTATTGCTTTCAACTGCTTTCATAATTTTTGGTCTGATGCAGTTATATTTGTCGGCGTGTAGATACTCTTGTACTTCCTCCATAGTCAAATAATACATGGTGATTAAAACGGTTTTGTCTTCGTCAACAATGACCGCAACGCCAGTATTTGTGATGTATAGCCAGCGCCCTTTCTTCCATGCTTTCAACTCTATTACTGGTTCGCCAATGCCGGTGTTCAACTGAATTTTGATATAACGTTCCATGCGCTCTTCGGTCATATGTGCGCTAATTGCTAATGTGGTAAAGTCCATATTATCATTTCCTTTCTTTGGAAGAGGGCTTTTCAGCCCTCGTTCCTATCATCTTCAATGTAGCGATTCAGAAATTCTTCGCAGGTTTCCGCGGTTTCGTTCATATGACAAGCGGAATAGAAAGGGCAGGTGGCGCAATCACTATGACCTGTAATAAGGTTAATAAGCATTTCCTTATCGAGAATTTCATCTGCAAAAGTAGACATTTTCATTTTCAATTTCCCCTTCCTTAATCAACATATGTGGTCAATGTGCAAATCCATTCGCCTTCTGGATACTTTCCCCGCACGTCGGAGAGGAAATAGCCAAAAGCGATGCTGATTTCCCCGGTTTTTACGTTGTACATTTCGAACTCATTCATTTTATTTACCTCTTTCTTTTGGTTTACTTAATTATATCATATAGCCTATTGGTTGTCAATAGGCTATATGAAATTTTTTAAGTTAATTTTCTTCAATACATCCGCAGACTGTATACCACAGACTCTGATATTCGTCATATGTGCGGGCATATGTCAGGCAGAATTCATTTATAGATTCTTCCGAAAAGTCGTGGTCATTATCAATCCATTCGTTCAGCTTGTTGGCAATCATTTCCGTATCCATTTTTTGTATCCTCTTTCTATTTTTTATTTTGTTCCCCTTGGAACAATTATAGTATAGCATATCACCTACCAGAAGTCAAGACATAAAATGGAAATTTCATTCGTCATATTGCACAAAAAATTTGGAAATATTTGGTATGGAAATATATGCCATAAACTGGTAGAATATGGAAAATGGAAGAATATATCATAAACTGGTATATTATGGGAAATGGAATATATTGTCAGATATGGCAGAATTTGGTTGGAAATATGTGGAAAACTGGTAAAATATGGAAATCGTGGCGTGGCGAGTTGCCCGAAGGAATTTGCAACTCGTCCACGCCCCGGCGCGCTTTAGTCATATGAAGTGTTAATGTGTTAAAGTAAATGTATAAATATTCATCCCAGGAATTGGTAATTCCAATTCCTGGGATTATGGGATTAGATTGCCATATGAGCCAAGTTTTTCCATTCATATGTGATGGAACGATTGTATTTTTTTGCCAACTCTTTTGCCTGCGGTTTAGTGTAGGCATGTTCGGTAGGACTGACGTAATATTTTCCATCTTTGAATCGAATACTAAAACTCATATGTAGGTAGCCATCATAATGTTTAATTATATCAAGAGCTTTTTCTGGAGTGTCCCAGTCAATAGGGCAAGTATCTACTTGATAACCGCCCTTGTACCGTTTAATTTTCCCATTTTTAATATTCAGGGTATCGCCATCTACCATTTTCCGAATCGTCCGAACGTTAATCATTTTCGTTTCTCCTTTTCTAAATCTTAAAGCCAAATTACTGCTTGATTGCCGCGCCATCTGTAAATTGAAAGCTGATTGCATTTTTTGCCAATTTCAACCGCCTCGCGTTTGGTGGAAACTCGTTTAGAAATGTCAATGTAATATCTGCCATTCTCAACCCAAACGCCGCATGTGCCCTTGAATTTTCGAACCGCCTGTATTGCCATTTCGGGAGACAAAACCTCGACGCCATTAGTGGCTACCTGATAGCCACTTTTATAGCGCTTAACTTTTCCATTTTTCAAAGTCAAACCGTCGCCATTTGACAGTTTCCGGATGGTACGAATGTTAATCATTTCAAATTCTCCTTTCAATTTTCCCGTGTGAGAACGGCGCACACTTCGCCATTCATACATCTATGAACGTCAAATTCAATACCCTTATAAACGTCGCTATAGAGATATGTCCAATCTGAGCCTAAAACATAAGCCAAAGGCTTAACCTGAAGAGTGCCATCTTGAATGCTTTTGACTGTCATTTCAAATTCCTCCATTTTATCAAGTGAAGAGGGTCTTAGCCCTCTTCACTCCAATTTGCTCGGGACCTATCAAGGTCTACCTTAAAGACTTCCCAATGCTGGGGAATGATTTCAAACTCCTGTGTTGAGAGGTTGAAAGCATTAGCGCCATCAGCCCAGCCCTCTGCGCCAACTGGAATATAGAGAATATCATCCCATTCCCCGTTGAGAGTAAAGAGGTCGTGCGCATTAAGCGCGCCTTGCTGAGTCCATTGTCCTGCCCATTTACAATTTTTCATTTTTAAATTCTCCTTCCATTTTATGGTAGAGGGCTTAACCCTCTACCATTTGAAACATGTTCCAACTGCTGTATGTGGGGCGCCCGGTGGCTGGCTTGTTTTGCGCAACCACCTGCTCAAAGGACAGGGCGAACCAAATGATAACCGCGATGCCTGTGATGGTCAAGGCAACTTTAAGATTTTTCATGCCAAACCCTCCAAAAACTGGCGGTATGCTCCGCGTGCATGGGTTTTTCTGAAATCCGCGTTAAAACGTTTTTCATTCCGGCTGAAATACCAGAAGCCGTATGCGGTGAAGCTTCTCATATCTCTTCTGGTAGGGAAGCCCAGAACATAACCCGTATACGGGTCAAATGCGCAATAATTGTTTTCCAATTTTTTCATTTGAAAATTCCTCCAATTCAAAATTGTTTCCTGCGGTCGGGCATGCGGCTTGAGAATGGTTAGACCTTGCCAGCCCTTAAAAGGGCTGGTAGGTATGTTTCATAAACTCCACTTCGTGCGCCATATGGTTTTCTAACACTGTTTCGGCGTTGAACTCCCATAAGGTCTTTTCAAGAAGTTCGATGCTTTTGGCATATGCCTGGAGTAAAGAGGCGTATTCCTTATACGACGTTTCAATGTCGTATCTGTCAATTCCGGCGTCCTCTGCTTCGACTGGGAAAAGCTGGTCGTCACGAGTATCCAGTTCGCGCCAGTCCTCATATACTTCGTCCGCCAAAGTATAGAGTGTAAAGAACATAGCGACTGCGTCGCTATATGCCTTATGTACATTGTCCAAAAATTCAAATTTCATAGTTGTACTTCCTTTCATGCACGATATGTTTCTACTCCACATTCATAGATGCGGAGAACTTCGCCTGTGTCTCTATCAACGACACAGTGCTTGCTTTTGAATGCTTTAGAGAAATATCTGATAGCTTCGCAGGCTTCCTTAAAGTTGTGCCACATAACCCCATATGAATTATTTGTGGCATTATAGCTCTGGTACATAGTTGCCACCTCGCTTCTGGATGTGGTCGCTTAAAGCGACCACATCTCTTCATAGCAAGCGATATGCCAGTATCGCCTGCTTCTTGCCAGTTCTTTAATGACACTTCTTGCATAGTAGCTATCTACGTCTGCAATGGCATTTGCCAGTTCTTTTGCATCTCTTTGCGCGGCGTCTTCGGTGTAGTTGGCTTCAGCAATCTGCCTTGCCAAATAGGTCTGCTGGTCGTACAACCGGCCGCTTGCATTCCGGTCGTAGTCTTTGCAACCGACCATATAGCGCCAATCTGCCTGTATTCTGCTGATGGTTGTTCTCATAGCTTTAGTTCTGATGGTTCTACGGATAGATCTTTTCATAATAATACCTCCAAAATGTTAAAAAATGTTTGTGTTGGTGTGTGCCGGAAGAGGTTTAGCCCTCTTCCGGGTAAAGCAAGGTGTACAAAGTCTCCCAGAAACTGTCAAACACCTTATCAAACGTCGAGTCCCAGTCCTCGACGTTTTCCCGTAGGTCACTTAGGCGTTCACACAGATCGCCATAATACCCGCAGGGTTCCCCGCACTCGGGGTCAATAGTTCTGCGAGCATAGCTGAGCTCATACTCGCAGTTTGCGACTTTGCGGGTCAAGTTTCCCCATGCGGGAATATCGCCCTCGACCCAGCCGCGTAACTTGTCACGCAGAGTATCAGAGTTATACTCTGATACATCTGCGTGACATTCACGAATGCCGTCAATGACGTCATTCGTATAATCACTCAGCTTGTCACGAATCATTTGCTCTTTATAGCTTAACATAATTTACCATTCCTTTTATGGTTATTTTAGTTCGGATTAAGCCTTGCAAGCGGATTTTCGCCCTTGCAAGCGCTGTTCGTGATTTTGACATTTTCTGGCGTTCACCTACCACGAACCGCGGGCTACTAACCTGTCTATTCACTTGTCAAAGTTCAACGTCCGCCCGGCGTGCGAACATTATCTAACCGGTTTTTCCGACACTTGAAAGCGCTTGCGTGTTTTTTGTTTTGCGCTTTCGTTGCACTCAGTATAGCACCTTGCGTTTTGCTTGTCAAGAACTTTTTTCAAAAAATTTTGAAAAACTTTTTTGACGGATTTTTCGCGGCGCTCTTTGCTGACCACGCCATTATGTTACCACCGATTTTTCCAAAAGTCAATACTAAAATTTGGAAAATTGAAAATTTTTTTTCGGGGGCGTGTTTGCCGTGCCGTCCATGCGCACGGACGCGCGCGCGTATACATTATATATATTTTTGCTTTAATACTTTAGCGAAATGAAGTTTTCCAGATTCTGGAAATGGGGGGGCGGCATATTCTGGGATGGAAATTTTTGGAAATGGTCTGGACAGCTTTGCCTGGAAATTAAAAATCTTAAACTCATTTTCAATCTGAGAACACGAAAATTAAATAATTAAAATTATGAATAATTTTTTTTAAATATGAAGAAATAAAAAAAGGAGCAAGAATTAATCTTGCTCCTTAGTTACGGAATATCCATTCTATTCCAATATATTTTTTGCTGTAGTCAATTCATCACTGGCCTCTGGGCATTCAATACACAAATAAATTTTGCCATCCTTTTGTTCCAAGAAGAACTCATAATTACGCCCCAATGTCATATGTAAATCTGAACGTAATTTAGAAGGAATCATTAATCTACCAACAGTATCAAGTTTTCTTGTATAGGAAGTTGCTTCCATATATTGCTCACTCCTTTTCTATAGTCTAATTAGGGAAGAGTATGAGCCATTCCCTTTTTCTATTAATATTATACAAAATTTTTTTTCTTTTATCAATTTTTTCTTAACAAAATCTTAGCATTAATCAAAAGGAATAATTCCCTCATCGGGATTAATAATTATTCCTCGTTCTTTATGAAAACGATAATTCATAAACCCATTTTTAAATTTATAAACTTCTACTTCAGGTATAATATATTGATCTTCTTCATCTACAATTTTAGAACCAAGAGTGATACCAATAGGATCACCTTCTTCTTCATAGTTAGACAAATCAATTGCCATTAAATCTTTTTTATTATCTTTAATTATGTGAACAATACCTATTCCAACATATTTTTCGTCCACACCAAGATTAAGGTCAATATATTTTTTACTATTTTTAAAATCCATAAAATCTTCAAGAGCCTTTGTATATTCTTTATACGATTTAATATCTTTAATTTTATTGTAAATAGCTCTTGCGGTACATCCTAATCCAAAAGCAATGCTACCAAAAAGAAGGCCGTGGGCAAATTTCATTAATCGTTTCTCCTTAATTTTTAAATTATATAAGTATAATTATTTTTTTCTGCGCTTGTCTTCGCCAGTATATACACCCTTGCGCTTAGGTTTTTCTCCCCATAAAGCAATATAGACCGCGGAAGTGGCACTATTAGTTGCTTTTCTTTTGGCGTTAGAAGCCATACTACCAAGAATACCTCTAGGTTTTCTCATAATTATTACTCCTTTTTTTTATTACTTATTTATTAATTATATTATATAAAAAAATAGTTAAATTTTCAATTAATACTTTTTATATAAAATTGATTAGCAGATAATTAATACGTTTTGACCAAGGTTGACATTGAAAAAATTTTGTGTTATAATAAGTTATAAAAGGATTGGAGGGAAATAATCTTGATAAAATTAGATTATACTCTTGAAACTCCTGAAGAAAGAAATGAATTAGTTAGAAAAATTTTAGAAGAAAATCCCGACCCAAATGATAAATATTTGGAAATTCTTGCTGACTATTTAATTCTTTGTATGGAGAAACAAGAAAGAAAAGAAAAAAAGATATTAACTGATAATAGATTAATGACAGTTAATAAACGTGAAACTTCTTTTGAAGGTCTTGTTTCCCAATTAGAAAATGGTGAAGATGGTATTTATAATTTAATTAATAGTGATAAAAATATGATATTTTAGCCTAAAATAGCAATTACAAAGAAAGATTTAGAAGATATTCCATGTTTACAATAGTTAAAAGATACTATTACCCTTTGGGAAACAAAAATGAAAACAGTAAGTGGCAAAGATGCCTTTACTATGAAACGTGCATTAATTGAAATGCGCAAAGATCAATATATAATTAAAAATGCTTATCGAAAACCAATAGTGCCGATTAAGTTAACTCGTTCTAAATATAAAGTTGTTTTAGACGAAGATGTTAAAGTATTTGATGATGATGGCTATCCAATTCCAGAAGGCATTTCATTAATGAATCCTGATATTTGTTCTTGTATTTTATGTAATTATTCGCGCTTAAAAGAAGATAGCTGGGATCGATTTGAAGATGACACCTGGTATTTAATTTATGATTTTGAATAGACCTGTGATGAGGCTTTGGCAGATTATCCTATGCTAATGCGCATTGTGGAATATAAAATTGATGGATTATCAAATGCTAATATTCAAGAAGCTATAGAAAAAGAATTTGGCATAAAACATAGTCTTGAATATATTTCAAGCTTATTTAGAAATAAAATTCCTAAGCTAATAGCCAGTAAAGCGATAGATAAATATTTAGATTGGTATTATTCAACTTAGGCGCAAGGTACTTATAAAAAATGTAGCCGATGTGGGCAAATTAAATTAGCGCATAATAAATATTTTTCTTTAAATAAAACAAGCAAAGATGGTTTTTATTCTATATGTAAAGAATGCCGGAATAAAAGCCGCAAAGTTAACTAATTTAAAGAAAGGAGCGAATTAATTTGGCCGATAATAATAAATTATATTATTGCGAAAAATGCCATAAAACAATGGATGGTGCTCAATTTTACACTTCAAACAACTTAGAAAAATATCCTAATGATGGTAAATTACCACAATGTAAGAAATGTATAACCATGCATGTAAATAATTGGGACCCAAGTACGTATTTATGGATTTTGCAAGAAGCTGATGTGCCATACATTCCCGATTAGTGGAATTAGCTTATGGCGAAATTCGCTAAAGACCCTAAAAAAGTAGGTGGAACTACTATTATGGGGCGCTATCTTTCTAAAATGAAATTGAATCAATGGAAAGAATATCGTTGGAAAGATAGCTAGTTTTTACAAGATTTAAAAAATAAAGAAATTTCCGAAACTATGAAAAATCAGGGCTATGATATTTAGGAAATAACCAAAGTTATTAATTAGACTTCATTTGATATGCCAACTGAAGAACTTGCATAGCCTGAAGTACACATATCCACAGAAGCTAATATAGCCGATTATTCAATACAACCGCCTCCTCCGCCTCCTGGAATGAGTACAACCGATGAAGATTATTTTAAAGATAAACTTGATTTTGATGTACCTGACTTAGGAGCTGAATTAACTGATGAAGATAAGCGTTACCTTTATTTAAAATGGGGCAAGGGATATACTCCCGACGAATGGGTGAGATTAGAGCAATTATTTAATGAAATGATGCAATCTTATGATATTTAGTCAGCGGGGCATATTGATACATTAAAACTTGCTTGCAAAACATCTTTAAAATCTAATCAATTACTTGATATAGGTGATGTAGATGGCGCGCAAAAGATGGTAAAAATGTATGATTAGTTAATGAAAAGTGGTAAATTTACTGCTGCTTAGAATAAAGAAGAAACAGGCGATTTTGTTGATTCTGTTGGTGAATTAATAGAAATGTGTGAGAAACAAGGATATATCGAAAGATATTATATTGATTCGCCAAATGATAAAGTAGATTTTACTATATAGGATATGCAAAAATATACAAGAACTTTAATTGAGCGAGAAACTAATCTTGGACCTATGATTGAATAGGCTTTAACTCAAAATGCTAAAGAAGATGCCGCAGCCAAAGAAAATACAGAAGATACTATTGTTGATGATGCCGACTTATCTATTGAAGATATGGAAAAAACATTAAATGATAATGATTATATTGCTTTTGATGAATTTTTAGATAATGAAGCGGAATTAGATATAGATGCTTTCTCCGATAGGGAGGATTAATTATGGCATTGCAAGATTTATTAGATTTATCCCAAAGTCATAAAAAAATTGGTTTGTCAGAAGAGCGTATAAATGCTGTAATGCCTATTATTAGAAAATATACTGCTTTTTGGCGCGAATATCCTGATTTATTTGTAGATTTTATGGTAAGAGGAACTCGCGAAGAATCAAAAGAAGGAGAATTTAAATTTTATTTCTATCAAAGAGTTTTCCTTCGTTCGGTCATGCGATATTAGTATATATATTGTGTATTCCCTCGAGCTTACAGTAAATCTTTTCTCTCAGTTATGGCGTTAATGGTTAGATGTATTCTTTATCCGGGTGTCCATCTATTTGTTACTTCAGGTGGTAAGGAACAAGGTGCCAGTATTTTGCATGATAAGGTTCACGAAATATGCGATTTAATTCCAAGCTTTAAACGTGAAATAGTTTGGGGTCGTGGACAAAAGTCTACTCAAGAAGGTAAAGATAGAGTGCGTTATGTATTTAAAAATGGCTCAGTTCTTGATAATTTAGCGGCTAGAGAAAGCACTCGTGGTTAGCGTCGTAATGGCGGATTGATGGAAGAATGTGTTGGTATTGATGATTAGATTTTGCGTGAAGTTATTATTCCAGTTATGGCTATTGATAGACGTGCAAAAGATGGTACTACACATGAAGAAGAACCGGTTAATAAATCTTAGATTTATATTACTACTGCTGGTTATAAAAATACATATCCTTATGATAGATTGATTGGTTTATTAGTTCGTATGGTTACATAGCCTGACCGATGTATGGTTCTTGGGGGCACTTGGCGAACTCCTGTAGCTGTTGGTTTGCAAAGAAAGACTTTTATCGAAGACCAAAAGCAAGAAGGCACTTTTAATGAAGCTTCTTTTGAGCGTGAATATGAATCTTTATGGACAGGCGCGGTAGAAGATGCTTTCTTTAATGTAGAAACTTTTAATAATAATAGAGTTCTAAATCAACCTGAATATGAAGCGTCAGGCCGTTCAAGTAAATTGTCTTATTATATTTTGGCCGTTGATGTTGGTCGAAAAGGCTGTGATACTGTTATTTGTGTTTTTAAAGTAACTCCACAACCTCATGGCGATCCAATCAAAAGTTTAGTTAATATATATACAATGAGTGACGCTCATTTTGAAGATTAGGCAATTAAACTTAAAAAATTGTATTATAAATATAAGGCTCGTAGAATAGTAATAGATGCTAATGGCTTGGGTGTTGGATTAGTAGATTTTATGGTTAAACCACAAATCAATCCTGATACTTTAGATGTTATTCCCGATTTTGGTGTTTATGGTGGTACTTAGGATGATGCCGTTTAGGAATATAAAAAATATAAAACAGCAGGAACCGAAGTTGATGCTTTATATTTAATGAAAGCTAATGCTCCAGTTAATACTGAAGCTCATACTATTACTTAGTCTGTACTTAATTCAGGTAAAATTAAATTTTTAATTGATGAAAGAACCGCCAAATAGAAATTATTATCAACAAAAGTTGGATAGAATATGACAACAGAAGCTCGTTAGGATTATTTGAGACCTTTTACATTAACAACGGCTTTGCGTGAAGAAATAATGAATTTGCGTGAAGAAAATGAAGGATTAAATATTATTTTAAAACAAGCAAATAAAACTATTAAAAAGGATAAATTTTCAGCTTTAGAATATGGATTATATTATATTAAAAAAGAAGAAGAAGATAAAAAGAAAAAGAAAAAATTTAGGGCTTCAGATTGGATGTTTATGAATTAAATTTAGGGCAACTCTTATTATTCCTTTAAGCTTATTTTTAAAGGAATAATAAGGGGAAATTTATTAAAAATAAGAAAGGAGGACATACGATGAATGCCAGTAGAGGAGAGATAAAAATAAGAGAAATTCTTGAAGATGCTGGATTAAATTTTAAAATGGAATATATTTTTCCTGATTTAAAAACAAGTCATGGTCGTCCTTTGCGTTTTGATTTTGTTGTATTTGATGATGATGGAAAAATTGATTTTTTGATTGAATATTAGGGAAAATAGCATTATGAACCAAGTAATAAATTCGGTGGAAAAAGAGGATTCTTCCAATAGCAATATAATGATAATTAGAAACGTCGATTTTGTGCTTTGCATGATTTACATTTAATAGAAATCCCATACACAGAAGAAAATCTTATTTCATATGATTATATTATGAAAAAAGCAGGATATTAATATAAAGAAGGTGAAGTATAAAATTGGAAAATAACAGGAATGAACAAATCCATAAAAAAGGATTTGATATGACTTCTGGAATGAAAGAATATTCAATAGCTCCAGGAGAATATAAAAAAATTAAAGTCGGAGTAAAATCTTTAGATGATGCGGTATTAAATTTAGGGTCATTTAGATGGGATACATATGGGCGTCGTAATGAAAAATATAGCCGAGAGCGCATTTATACTAAACCTATGGTTATGGATGCCCTTATCAGAAATGATATTAGCGAATTACGAAAAATATCTCGTTTCTTTTATAGAGTAAGTGGTATTTATCAAACAGTATGTAATTATTTTGCTAATATGTATAGATATGATTGGTATATTGCTATATAGCATTAGCCAGGAGAAACTATCGTAGAAAGTAAAGCTTTAAAAGATTTCTGGCGAATACTTGATTTTTTAGATAATTCATATATTAGAAAAATATGTGGAGATATTGCATTAGAAGTGGTTAAGTGTGGAGCCTATTATGGCTATATTTTACCCTCGTTAAATGGATTAGTTATATAGTAGTTGCCTATTGAATATTGCCGTTCCCGATATAATGTAGGTAATATGCCTACTGTTGAATTTGATATGCGTTATTTTGATACTTTTGTAGATACAAATTATCGTAATAGAATTTTAAAATTATTTCCTGATGAATTTGAAATAGGATATAGATTATATAGGGCAGGAAAATTAAAAGCCGATATAGCGGGAGATAACAGTGGTAGCTGGTATTTATTAGATCCTTAGAGCACATTTAAATTTAGTTTAAATGGTACTAATAATATTCCTATATTTATTAATGCTATTCCGGCGATTTTGGATTTAGATGCAGCTCAAGATTTAGATCGTCGCAAGTAGATGCAAAAATTATTAAAAATTTTAGTTTAGAAATTACCACTTGATAAAAATGGCGATTTAATTTTTGATGTTGATGAAGCAAGAGATATTCATAATAATGCAGTTGAAATGCTTCGTCGTGCAGTTGGTGTTGATGTATTAACTACTTTTGCCGATGTAGATGCTATTGATACTTCTGATAAAAATACTTCTGCTACTACAGATGAATTAGAGCGTGTTGAACGTACAGTTTATAATGCTCTAGGTGTTTCACGTAATTTGTTTAATACTGATGGTAATTTATCTTTGGAAAAATCTATTTTAGATGATGAATCTACAATGCGTAATTTGTTGTTGCAATTTTAGATATTTTTTGATAAAATAGTATAGGTGTTAAACATAAATAAGAAAAAATATAGTTTTAAATTTTATATGCTAGAAACAACACAATATAATTATAAAGAGTTGTCTAAAATGTATAAAGAACAAACATAGATTGGTAATTCTAAAATGTTAGCTCAGATTGCTCTTGGGCAATCACAAAGCTTTATTCTTAATGCAGCACACTTTGAAAATGAAGTATTACATTTGAGTGAAATTATGATACCTCCTCTTATGAGTTCAACATTAAATGGTGAAGATATTTTGGGTAAAAAAGATTAGAGTAGTTCTAACACTTCTCAAAATAATACAGGGACTAAAGTAGCTTCTACAGAAACTAAAGAAGCCGGCCGTCCTGAAAAACCTGATGATTAGAAAAGTGAAAAAACAATAGCTAATCGTGAATCGAGCGCAAATTAAAGGAGGAACTATAAGTGAAGCATACAAGTGTAAAATTAGATACTCCTATTGAATTTGTTAATATCACTAAAATTAATCCTTTAATTTCTAAATGTTAGATTAAAGTATGCTATGTCGGTGATGAACCAAATCGTAATAGAAGTGTTATAACTAAAGAAGTGGCAAAAGAATTAGCTTAGAGTTTGCCGGGTAGCCCAATTGTTGGTTATTATAATGAATTGAAGGAAGACTATGAAGAACATAATCGAGTAATTGATATTTCTAATGGATAGTTTGATATTAAAGATACTACATTTCCTTATGGCTTTGTAGATATAAGCGCGAAGGTATGGTTTTAGAAATTCCTTGATGATGGGAAAAATGAACATGAATATCTTATGACTGAAGGATATATATGGAGTGATATTTATCCTGAAAGTAAGCGCATTATAGAAAAAGGTAATAATCAATCAATGGAATTAGATGATAAAAAAATTAAGGCTCATTGGTCAAAAGACGAGAATGGAATGCCTGAATTTTTTATTATAAATGAAGCAATAATTAAAAAACTTTGTATTCTTGGAGAAGATTGCGAACCTTGCTTTGAAGGTGCTAATATTACTGCGCCATCAATTCATTTTTCTTTTAGCGATAAATTCAATGAGCAATTATTCTCTATGATGAAAGATTTAAAAGAATTATTAGAAAATAAAGGAGGAACAAAAGTGTTCACAAGATACAATGTAGTAGTTGGTGATCCTATATGGACTTCTCTTTATTCTCATGTAATTAGCGTGGATGAAAATGCAATTATCGATGGTATTTATGAAGATAATGGTCTTTTTGCTGTAGTTAAAAATAGCGATAATAAATATTGCCGTATTGATTTTTCTATGGAAAATGATGTATTTACTCCTGGCGAAATTACTGAATTGACAGATTATACTGTCGCGGAAGAGCCTTAGTTTGATCCGATTAAAGTAGCAGAATTTGTAGAAAATTTTGCGAAAAAAAAGGACGAAAAAGGTAAAGACAATAAAGAGAATAATGATAATAATTAGAAGGATAATTCGGAAGAAAATCCTGAAGATGAGCCAGAAGATAATTCTAATGAAGATGAAGATAAGAAGAAGAAAAAGAAAGCTAAATATTCATTAGAAGATGTTGTTGAATATGGTTTATTAAAAAAAGATTTTGATGAATTAGAAGCTAAATATAATGCTTTAGTTTCTGAAAAAGAAAATCTTGATAAAGAACTTGCTTCTCTTTCTCAGTTTAAGAAAAATATTGAGAAAAAAGAAAAAGAAGAAATGATTAAAAGTTTCTATATGTTATCCGATGATGATAAAAAAGATGTTATTGATAATATTGATACTTATTCATTGGATGATATTGAAGCAAAGCTTTCTATTATCTGTGTGCGCAACAAAGTAAGCTTTGAATTAGATAAAGGGACAGACACGAATAATCCATTAACTTATAATATTAATGAAGATAGTGGAAATAATGAAGATGAAGTTCCAGCTTGGTTTAAAGCAGCTCGAGATGTTGCAAAATCTATGAATTAATTATAAATAAGGAGGAAAAACTTATATGCTTTTAAAAGATATGCTTAAAGACGTAAGTGGCGTGTCTGCGGTTAAGGGTGGCTATGTTGAATTTGGTTATGGCCAGGTTGAACCCAACCATTTAAGCGCACAGCGTACTGGTCAGATTTATGCTCAATTACCTGCTAATAAGAATATTCAGCTCCTCGAAAATGGTCAGTTTGTTAAGTATGATTATGCGGCTGGCGATGTTGGTGAAGTTGATTTTGTAGGTAAGGGTGAATGGATGCTTGTCTATAATGAGATTAAACTTTATCGTGAGGAACAATTAGACTGCGAATTTGCAATGCGCAAAGATGACTATCAAGCACGTTATTATAGTCCTTATGATGGCTAGCCTATGGCTGACAAGCAAGCTCGTTATTTAAATGGTAAGGATGCGGCGGGTAATACTTCTATTACTATTACCGATAGTCAGGGCGTACAGCACACTTACGAATATGATGATGTTACTGCTGGTCCTGATATTCGTGAACTTTTCTATGAAGAAGATCCCCTTCATTTCTTAGGCAAATATAATGCTCGTAAAATGCCTGCTGGTACCACTATGGTTCCTCGTGTCTTTAAGACAAATGTTGGTGATATTTTCACTACTAATACTATCGCCGAAGCCACTTTAGCTGTTGGTGATGTTTTAAGTCCTCGTGCAGCTGATGGTATGCTTTCTAAGACCGGTGATGGTTCTATACAGTGGTAGGTTGTTAAGGTTTATGAAATGCCTGATCATCAGAAGGGCGTTAAAGTTATGAGAATTGCGTAAGAAAGGAGAGAAGTATAATGTTAGATAGAAAAAATCTTGTTCAATTAATGAAGACTGTAGCTAAGGCTGATCCTGCTTCTCCCGTTGCTTACAGTTATGGCGGTGAAAGTCTTTCTTATGAAGCTCTCAATGAAACTCTTCGTAGAGAAATGAATGAACTCGCTGGTACTTATTCTCTTTATCGTGAAAATAAAAATCTTATTTTCTCAATGATTGAAGAGACTATTGATGAAGTTCTTCCTAAAAAGGTTGAGGAACAATATAATCAGTTTGCTGAGACTAAGGTCTTCAAGCAGGGTGACAAGCCTATTTTCCGTAGAAAATTTAGCAATAATACACGTGCAAAGCAATTTATTACTCGTGTTGGTCTTGCTGGTATCTATGAAGTCTTTAAGCTTGGTAGAAACGAAGAAAGTTTTGAAGTTCGTACATCTGCTATTGGTGGTGCAGCCCAGATTGGCTTTGAAGATTTCCTTGATGGCCGTGTTGATTTTGGTGTTGTAACACAGATTATTATGGAAGGTATGGACGAGCTTATTTATAAAGAGATTGCTGGTGCTCTTAAAGCTTCCATCAATCAGCTTCCTCCTGCTAACCGTGTCGTTGGTAATGGTTTTGATGAACCTGCTTTTGATAAGTTACTTATGATTGCTTCTGCTTATGGTACTCCTACCATTTATTGTACTTATGAATTTGCTGTTCGTATGATTCCGAAGGATGCATGGCGTTATACTGAAGCTATGAAGAATGAGCTTTGGAATACTGGTCGTCTTGCTTCTTATAAGGGTTATAAAGTTGTTATTCTTGAGCAAGGCTTTGAAGATGCAACCAATGAAACTAAGGTTATTGATCCTGGTTATGCTTGGATTATTCCTACTGGTGCTGATAATAAGCCTGTAAAGGTCGCTATGGAAGGCAATACCATTGTTGATGAATATACCAATTATGATCGTAGCCGTGAAATCCAGGTTTATAAGAAGGTTGGCGTTATTGCTATGTTAGCTAATAACATCTGCTGCTATTGTGACACTGAGCTTCTTGGTGATATGAAGACTTGGCATCTTGATGGTGTGACTGGTAAGGTTCGTGATTATGCTGGTCAGATTACTGGCTCTCATGATGTTGATGGTGGCACAGTTGATAAGCCGTAATTTTTGACAATTACTAAAAATTAATATATAATATTTTTAGGGGAGAATGGGGTATTCCCCTTCTCCCCTATTTTTGTTTATGAGTAAAAGGAGAATAAATATGGGAAATAATAATGATACAATGATTACAGTACGTAATCGTAGTGCCGGTATGGTAGTATATAATATTCATGACACTGGAGTTCGTAGAGAATTTATGCCAGGAGAAATAAAGAAAATTCCATATAGTGAATTACAAATGCTTGCTTATCAAAGTGGCGGACGTACTTTAATGGAAAATTTTTTACAAATTGTTGATATTGAGGCTACAGAAGATTTGGGAGTTAGGACTGAACCAGAATATTATCTTGATGATCAAGGCGTTATTGATTTATTAAAAAATGGGTCTCTTGATAGTTTTCTTGATTGTCTTGATTTTGCACCTATTGGAGTAATTGATTTGGTAAAATAGTATGCCGTTTCTCTTCCTTTAGATAATTACGATAAGAGAAAAGCTTTAAAGGAAAAAACTGGTTTTGATGTTGATAAAGCCATTTCTAATTTGGAAGCTGAAAAAGCTGATGCTGATGAACAAATTACACCAAAGGCTCCAGAACGTAGAGTAAAGTCTACTACCGAAGCAGTGCCGGCTGGACGTAGAGTTGCTCCAAAATATAATATTGTAAAAAAAGATTAAGATTTTTGGAGGGTTTTATATGACATATTTTTTTGAAATTTATGAACGTTTTTTAGGGAAAATTACAGATGATATGTATTTAGAACTTACTCCTCGTGATACTTTAAGAGATTTACGCCAATTATTAATAGATAGTATACCTGGCTTTGAATTTCCGCGAAAAAAATTAAATTATATTTTAGTTGATGATGATGCTCCTTCATATGTAGTTGGACGCATTGATGGCGGAGATTTAGATTTACCTTTGGGTGGAGATTTATCTAATGAAATACATGGCGCAGATATTGATATAGATGACGCTTTTTAGGAGATATTCTCAAAGGAGAATACCTCCTATTTTAATGCCGATTTAGATGATGAAGAAATTAATATTTTAGCTTTAATTATGGTTGAGGCTTGGGTAGAACGTCAATTGGCTTCTATAGAAGTTACTCGTATGAAATATTCGGGAACTGATTTTAAATTTACTTCACAAGCTAATCATATGTCAAAATTATTATCATTGAGAACTGAAGTAAGACGGCAAGCATTTCATATGTAGAGATTATATAAACGTCGTAAAACTGATGCAGATGGATATATTCGCTCTAATTGGTCGGTATTAAGGGAGGTAAGCGCCCTTGATGACTAAATATAATTTTAATATTGATAGTAATTTAATTAATACTAATATTAATAGATTAACTAATCAAATTTGGAAATTAATTCCAATGTGGGAAAATCATGAAGACTGGCGCAATCAATTAGAAACTGTATTGATTGAGTTAACAGGATTAAATGAATTATTTAATTCTAATGGACAATATTTAATTCTTTTAAGTAAATTAGAAGGATTAAAAGTTTATGCCATTGATTTTTTAATTTATAGGAAAACTGTTTTTGAAGCAATTACCTTATTAAGGGGGTTGCGTATTGAAGAATAATGAATATTTAAATAGTATGTACTTTCGTGTCCCTAAAGCTAATATGCTTACTCGATATTTATATACTGAAGGAGTAACCAGCCAATAGGATAGAATGATTAGAGATAAACGAAAATCTTTAAGTCGAGCATTATTATACTCTTATTAGGCTGCTGAAGTAAAAAAACTTTATGATGAAAATGATACTATTGAACGAAGAGCTTTAATTAATCCTAATAAAATAAAAGCGGATTATGATGAAAAAGTAATTTCTATAGGATTTGAAAGTAATTTTAAAACCGGTGATATTTTTCAATGGCTTGGAACTAATACTTATTGGTTAATTTATTTATAGGATTTAACCGAATTAGCATATTTTCGAGGTAATATAAGGCGTTGCTCTTATGAAATTGCTTGGGAAGATGAAAATAAAAATTATCATAGAACTTATGTAGCTTTGCGCGGTCCTGTTGAAACCAGAATAAATTATATTTAGAAGCATGAAATTAGTATAGATATTCCAAATCATTCTTTAAATATTTTATTACCTTATAATGAGGATAATGTAAAATTATGTTAGCGTTATAATAAATTTTATTTATAGAATGACCCAGATAAAACTTGCTGGCGTATTGAAGCTACTGACTTATATTCTACTCCCGGAATAATAGAAATCAATGCTGTTGAATATTATTCTAATGAAACTGAAGATGACATTGAGAATGGTATTGTTGGTGGTAAGATTGAGCCAATAAAAAATCCAAATGATAATACAGATGAAAATATTATTGGAGATACTTTTATTAAACCTAAAGTGGTTTATGAATATAAATATTAGGGTAATTAGAATGGAGAATGGAAATGGGATAGTAAATTACCATTAACTGTTAAAATTGATAAAACCACTAATATTTTAAAATTACGTTGGGAAACTACATATTCTGGGCAATTTAAGTTATATTATAATGCCTCTGAGTATAAAACTATTGTGGTAGAATCTTTATTTTAAAGATAAAGGAGAAAATGGAGTATGAAGATTGATAATGTAAAAAATCCAGAGTCGGCGTTTTTAGCTCAAGAAAAGGATATGCGCATTATAGTTGATCGTATGGCCGCGAATCAACGCTTGCGTAAATTGCTTTATTATACTACCGCGGATGCTTTAAAACGTCCAGAAGTAAGTGATAAATTGTTTGCCGAAATGTTTGGGAAAAATATTAAAAATTTGCCAAAGCTTTATACCGATAAAAATGTATTAAATTATATTATTATTAGTTTTGATAATTTTGCTCCTAATGGAGAAAATCCTGAATTTAGAGACAATACTATTGAATTTGATATTGTTTGTCATTATAGTCAATGGCAATTGGCTGATTCTTTTTAGTTAAGACCTTATCGTATTGCCGCTGAATTAGATAGTATGTTAGATAAAAAGCATTTAACGGGTATTGGACAATTAAATTTCATTGGCGCATAGCAAATTATATTAACGGATGAATTTGCTGGACTCTGTTTATTATATGATACTATACATGGAGGAGAAGATAAAAAATTTATGCCTAATCCTGCGGATGAACAAATGTTTATCGAGGATTATTTTAAAATGCCTAAAATGAATTAATGGATTATAGATTAGGTTTAATGTGTGGAATTGATTTACCAATTCCAGATATTCCTTTAGTTATTCATTAGCCTAAAATAAAGGAAATAGCATTAATTGGCGAAAAGGAATTTTTTATTGGCGCTCAATGTTTATGTATTAATAAAAATAGTATAGTTGCGTAGGACAAAAATGATTTAGGCACTACTACTAATTTTTAGATATTTATGATGGTAATGCTACAAAATGATAAAACTGATCGTAAGGAAGCTACATCATAGGTATTATCATTATTGTTTCCTAACTCAAAATCTATTTTTACACCACGTTCTATTATTTTACAATTTTTAGATAATGAATAGTAGATTTTAATTGATGAAAATAATTTTGATTTAATTTAGTAGGTAGCAAGACAAATTTTTTGTTTTGATACTAATAAAAATGGGCAAGATACTTATAATCCTGCTAATAAAAAAGCTCAAGAGATAGCTAATAAATTAATGAAAGGGCGTCAAAGAGTCGCTGAACTAAAAGGGGTTACCGAATCAAGCATTTTGAGCCAGTACATATCTGCTTTGACTGTTGGATTGAATTCAATGTCATTAGAAGATTGTATGAATTTAACATTATATTAGTTATATGATTTAATAGAAAGATTTTCTTTATATACTAATTGGGATATAGATATGAGAAGTCGTTTAGCAGGAGCTAAGTCTGATAAAAAGCCCGAAAATTGGATGAAAAATATCCATTAAAAAGATGTATATAATTCTTAATGAATTATATAAATAAAATTATATTTTATAAGGAGGAAATAACCTATGAAATTTGGTGTTCGCGAGATTTGCGATGTAGTATTAAAAGCTCGTGCTCCTATGAAGGTTGGTAATAAAGTTTTCTATGCTAATGAGCCTGTTCTTTATTTCGATACGTTAAAAACTTCTAGTCTTGAAGGCGCTTCTACTACGGTTTATGCACAAGGCGGTCGTGGTAATGCTCGTTTAGTTGCTTGGGATGGTGACCGTACTTTAACGTTTACAATGGAAGATGCTCTTATTTCTGCAGAAGGCTTTATGATTCTTGCTGGAGCTGGCCTTATTGATGCTTCTAAGCAGAATACGATTAAACAGCACGTAACTGAAAAAACTACAGCTGTTGTTCTTTCCGAGGACAAACAAAGTGTGCAAATCTTCACTAAGAATTTACCTTATGAGCAAATTGATGCGGCTACTGGCGCGCATAAGGGCGAATTCTATATTTATGCTATGCGTGTTGACAATGATGAGCCAGTAACTGAGCCTTATCTTCCTACGGTTATTCGTCAGGCAGATGCAGTCACAAAGCCTCAAAAGTTTTATTTTGATGAAACAGAAATGAAGTATAAGACTTGCACTGATGAAGAAGCTGAAACTAAGGCTAAAGCTGGTACTCAAATTTATTATGGTCTTCAGATTAAGGGAATCACTTCTACTTATAGTATTGTTGATGAAACTGAAGCTGATGCTGAACATAAATTAGAACTCTTTGATGGTGCTGTCGTTCTTCTTGATTACTATATTGAGAGAGCAAGTAAGGCTCGTCAGATTGAGATTACCGCTGAATCCTTCGGTGGCAACTTCTATCTTGAAGCTTCTACTTTATTCCGTACTCAGGATGGTGTTGATCTTCCTGCGGAATTTGTAATTCCGAATTGCAAGATTCAGTCTAACTTCACCTTTAGTATGGCGGCTACTGGTGATCCTGCGACTTTCACCTTCACGCTTGATGCTTTCCCAGGAACTACTCGTTTCAATCCTACTAAGAAAGTGCTTGCTGCGGTTCAGATCATTGAAGATATTGACAATGATAGTGTCTATCGTACTCAGACTATCCATGATCCGATGCACGACAGCTACTTTGATATTTAATTATGATTGTTAGCTCTAATGCTCCACGACCGATTAAAGCATCTGAGGTAGAAAAAGTCGTAATTAAAAAGTCAAAGAAAGAAAACAAAGTTTCTCAAGAAAAAGAAAATAAGGTTCCTCTCACAGAAGATGAACTTATTGAAAAGATTATTAAAGGAGAGGGTTAATCCCTCTCCTTTTTTTATTTTGTGCAAAAGGAGAGAAAAATATGTATGCGACTTTGGTTTAGAAAGCTAAACTTTAGAAAAAAATAAATAGTGATCCAGATAGAGATGAAAATACTTTAGTATATTTACAAAACATATATAAAGATTTATTAATAAACAATAGTATATTAAATAAATATTCTTTTAAGGATAATAAAGTTACTGATAAAGCTAAAGTGTTAGAAAATTTCTTAAATGGAATAAAATATTTATAGACTCATAAAAATGAAAATGGCGATCCAACTATTGAAGGTTATTCAAATTATATATTAAATGAAGTTGAATTAGCTTCTTTTAAAGAGTTAATGACTGAGTTAGTTAAAATAAATCCATCTTTAGGAAAATGGAAATATTTTGCATGGGATGAAAATAAAAATAGTGGAATTGGTATTTAGAAAGGTTTAGATAGAGCTGTCTAGAGTTTATTAAATGCTTTGCATAATACAGAATTTTAGGAAAAATTTGATGTAAATGTATCTAAAGGACTAAAGGCAACTCGTCAAGATTATCGTAATAATAATAGTAAAGCTAGTTCTATACTTTAGATGCAAGTATCAATGCCCGATTTAGATTTGACAGATTTTGGTGAAGCAATTGGTCGAGAATATATTCAAAATTAGATATATCCAAAATTTGCTTAGAATATAACTAAGAATGTTACTCGAAATGGTATTACTACTTAGTCATCAGTTAATGGTATAGTAAGTAATGTAGGTTTAAGTGCTAATATTACTTATACAAGTAATTCTACTATTTTAAATGATATAATTACTGCTTTAACAGAAGCAACTTTTACAACTACTTATTAGCCATTTAGCTTAAAAAATTTATCTTTTGAATTGCATGGGGTTAATCCTTATTTGGTATTTATGACGGTAGCTCCTGGAGCTACCTATATTAGAAGTGGTCGATATTACAGAATGATTAATTGTTTTAATAGACATGGAGGAGGCGTTCCTGATCATTCTGAGGCTCCAGCTTATTTTTATCGTATTTAGCAAATTTATGCTTTGACAGGATATAGTAATCAAAGAATGATACGTGATTAGGTATTTAATAAAATTATGGGTAATTCAATGTTTCAAGCAAAATATATAGTAGTTAATGAAACAGGTGATTATAGCGGTGATTAGATTAGAGTGTATAATACCTCTGAAATTATTTCTGATTATTTAAATAATATTCAAACAACTTTAACTATATCTCGTAATTATCGATCTTGGGAGAAAAATATCACACCAGAAAAAGCTTTATCAGGAAATATTAAGATAGAATTTTAAAAAAATTTTTTGACTTTAAAAAATTTTTTTGTTATAATATATTTGTAAAGAAATGAAAATTAAAAAATTTACTTATGTAAAATTTTTAAAATATTATAGAAGGAGGCGAGGTAATGGCAAAAATAGCCTTTACGAAATTGTCGCTCCAGAAGAATAATGATATTAAAAATTGGCAAGTTAATGAGCAAATTGTAGAGGTAAAATAGTATCTACCAGTAGAACAAAGAATAGAACTTGCTAAGTAGGTCATTCAACAAGTCACGAATTTTAATAATGATTTTTTGAATGAATTCGCTTTTCATGTTTATATGGATTTAGCGATTGTATTTAATTATACAAATTTAACTTTTACTGATAAGCAAAAAGAAGATTTGTATAAACTTTATGATTTGCTTGCGGGTTCAGGCTTTATCACAGAGTTGAAAAAGCAAGTGAATTGTAATCAAACTGATGACTTAGAAGTATATATCTACGATACTTTAAAAAATTATTACGATTATCGTAATAGTATTTATGGTATTATGAATACTATGAGTCAAGATTATGGCTCTTTAGCTGAAGATGCTGAAAGGTTAAGAGCTGATCTCACTAATCCTAGTTCTTTAGGAATATTAAAAGAAACTTTAACCAAATTAGGATAAAGTATTTTAATTATTTTCTAAATTTATTAGGAATATGTAAGGGTATGAGGATATTCCTCATACCCTTTTTACTTTTATATAAATGTTATAAAGAGAGAAAGGAGCAAATTCATGGCTAATAGAAATAATAGTGCTTCGTATGACGTTAAACTTGCTTTTACGGCTGATACTGCGCAAGCAAAGCAGCAGTTAGAAAATCTTTAGAATGAATTAACTAAATTAAGTACATTAAAATATGCTGATGGTTTAGGTACAAGACTTTCTAAAGAATTTGATACTGCCACTATTAAAGCAACAGAATTAAAAAATATTCTTGAAAAAGCTACGGATATAAATACAGGTAAATTAAATTTAACGGCTTTTTCTAATGAATTAACTAAAAATGGAGCTAGTTTAGATGCTTATAGAAAAGCTTTAACGTCTTTAGGCCCATCGGGAGAAGAAGCTTTTTTACAATTAACATAGAGTATAATTACAGCCGATGCAGCTTTAACTACTGGTAATAAAAAATTAAATGACTTTAAGAAAACATTAGCCAATACTGTCAAATGGTAGATTTCATCAAGTATGATGCATGGATTTATAGGTGGTATTGAAACGGCTTATAATTATGCAAAAGATTTAGATAGATCTTTAACTGATATTAAAATAGTCACTGAAAGTAGTTCATAGTCAATGGCTGATTTTGCATAGAAAGCTAATAAAGCGGCTTAGGCTTTAAGCACTACTACTAATAATTATGCATAGGCTTCTTTAATTTATTATCAATAGGGTTTAAGCGGAAAAGAAGTAGAAGATAGAACTGCTGTAACTATTAAAATGGCTAATGCTGCTAGGGAAAGTGCCTCTAAAGTATCGGACCAATTAACTGCAGTTTGGAATAACTTTTATGATGGAAGTAAATCACTTGAATATTATGCTGATGTTATGACTAAACTTGGTGCCTATACCGCGTCTAGTACAGATGAAATTTCTGAAGGTATTCAAAAGTTTGCCTCCGTTGCTAATACTATTGGTCTTAGTTATGAATATGCTACTTCGGCACTTGCCACATTAACTGCTAAAACACGTGAAAGTGCTGATACAGTTGGTAATAGTTTAAAGACTCTTTTCGCGCGTATTCAAGGTCTTAATTTAGGTGAAACACTTGAAGATGGTACAGACTTAAATAAATATTCAAAAGCTTTGATGAAAGCTGGTATTGATATTAAAGACCAAAATGGCGAATTAAAAGAAATGGACACTATCCTTGATGAAATGATGGGCAAATGGGATAGTTTAAGTCGTGCTGAATAGGTTGCTCTTGCTTAGACTGTTGGTGGCGTCCGTCAGTATACTTAGCTTATTAATCTTATGAAAAATAAAGATTATTTTAAAGAATTAGTTGGAGTTGCTGAAAATTCTACTGGCTCTTTGGAGACTCAAGCTGAAATTTATGCTAATAGTTGGGAAGGCGCTCGTAAAAGAGTTCAAGCAGCAACTGAAGGAATTTATGATAATTTAATTGATGAAAATTTCTTTAAAAATATTGATAATGCTACAGCTATAGTATTAAATGGTATTAATGCTATTATTACAGGTTTAGGCGGTGTTAAGGGTGTCGTTTCTAGTCTTGGTACTGTAGTATTAAATGTTTATAAAAAAGATATAGGTCGTACTTTTGACAATTTCGGTACTATGCTTTAGAATATGACTTCAAAGGGCCAAGCTAAGATAGAAGCTAGACGTCAAGAAGCATTAGAAGCATAGAAAAAATTATATATCACAGGTATTGAAAATACTAATATGGAAGGGCCTTGGGAACCTTTAAGTTTTGAAGGAAATGCTAGATATTCTAAGTATTCAGAAATTGCTCAATTAGAATAGAATATTTTAGATATTTCTAAAGATTTAACGGCGGAATAGCAAAAGCAAGCATCTTAGTTAATAGATATTGTTAATGCTATGCAAGAACGTAAAGTATTAGCTGGTAAAACCGTAGACGAAACTCGTTAGAGATTAGAAAATAGCACTACTTCTATATATATGCGTATGCAGAGTGACCCAGAAGCTAATTTTAATACTACTAAAGATTATTAGGATTTCCATTCAAAAGTTAGAAATTTTTAGATAGCTTCAGGTGTGGCTTATGTAGCTAATTCCACAGATTTTGTAAGAGATGCGACATAGCCTTTTACTAAAGAATAGCAATAGGCTCAAATTAGTGGAATTAATGATCTATATGATTCATTAATAAAATTACATGAATTATCTAATTTTGATTTTTTCAAAGATAATGATGCTGAAAATTATTTTAAGAAAGTAGAAGAAGCTTTAGCTACTTTATTAGTAAAATTAAAAAATGGTACGGCTACAGCCAAAGAATTTAATAGTGCTATTAGTGAAGCTAGAGGATTAAGCAATTAGGCGGCTTTTGGACGTAAAGAAAAGCAAGATAAAGACGGGAATACCACATAGACAGAGCATTAGGGCGCTTAGCAAGAAGCTATTGAAATGGCTCAATTAACTGGTGGCGTTTATACTACCACATAGCCTTAGATTGATAATGTAATTGCGGGAATAAATAGTCAAGCCGGTGCAATTTAGAATTTAGGCAATGAAGGCAAAAATTGTAAAGCTCAATTAGATGAAGTATATAAAGCTATTTCTAATATGGGTGGAGCCGCTATGACGACAGGTGAAAAAATCGCTACTTTAGGCAGTGGTTTTATGAGTATAGCTTCTATTAGTAATTAGATAAAAGGATTATTCGATAATTTTTCCAATCCTGATACTTCTGGGTTAGAAAAAATAGTATCTTTTACCGCTTCTTTAGGTTTTATTTTACCAAATGTTGTTAATATGTAGAGAGCTTTTCAGAAAGTTTTAGCCTCATCCTATAAAGAGAAAGCCGCTACAATCCTAGTTGATACAATGCTAAATAAAACTTCTGATCAATCTTTGGGATTAATTGGGAAGATAATTTTTAGAAAATAGATTGAAACAGCTTCACATGTTGCTAATGCCGCCGCTATGTCATAGGAAGCATTAGCGGCTAAAGCATTGTAGATGGCCAGTGCGGGATTAGCTGCGGCTTTACCCGCTGTTGCTATAATAACTGCTGTGGTAGCGGGATTTACTTTTCTTGTTTAGGCTATTAAAGCTTATAATGAAAAATTAAAAAAGAATGCTGAAGAAGCTAGAAATAGTGCTGAAGCTTTATAGGAAGAATATGAAACTAATGAAAAATTAGTTAAATCTTACGAGAAAGCATTAAGTGTATATCAAAAGACTGGCGATGGAAAAGCTGACCTGATTTCTATTGGATAGGATTTAATTGATACTTATAAAATAGAAAATGGTAGTCTTTTATTATTAACTGGCTAGTATGAGAAATTGGCCGAGGCGGCAAGAGAAGCCGCTAAAGCTTAGGCTGAAAAAGTAGTAAATTCTACATAGACTGCTTATGATGCTTAGGAAAAAAGCAATAAAGCTAATATAAAGAATGATACTTATTTAAAAGAAAATACTGCAGATGGTATAGATACTTATGACCCACAAAATTTTGTTAAAATATATCAATAGATGGAATAGTGGAGAGCCAATCCAGAAGATAAACCGAGTGGATATAGTAATTAGGCAATAATTGATTGGCTGGCTGATAATAAAGAAATTTATGATACTAATAAAACTTTAGTAGATAATTATACTTCGGCTAATTTAGCTTATGGATATTTATAGTAGGATTGGTCTAAAGCTAATAGTGGGACTTCATTTAATGAATAGCAAAATGCTTTTATTAATCAAATGAAAGATGTATTTCCTACAATGTCTGATGAAGAATTATATTCTTCCGTTAATGGATATCTTTAGAAATAGGAGAATACTGCTGACCAAGCTTTATTTACTGATGCAGTTAAACAATTTGCTAAAACCAGTAATATAGATGTTGATAATCTATATAAAAATTTCTCTGATAAAGAGCTAGAAGGAGTTATTAAACTTAATCCTATATTAGCTTCTAATGATATGGCAATTTTACGTTAGCAAGCTGAAGATTATAGTAAAGCACATCCAATCAATTTATCTACAACTTTAAAAGAAGCAAAAGAAAAATTGAAAGATGAAATGGATGACAAAGATTGGAATGCTTTTTGGGAAAAAACATCTGATATTACTTGGGGCCAAAACGGAATAGTTTCTACAGATACTTTTAAAAATATGCTTCCTGTTCAAAGGACGGCTTATTTAAATAATTTAACAGAATAGAACGCTTAGAATTTTACTCCTGAATTAATTCAAAGTAGATCTTAGGAAACTATCAATTCTCTTTAGAGAGATTTAGAAATTGCTAAAGTCAATAAGGATAGGGAATTAGCCAATTTAAAAAAACCGACCGAAGAAGATTATTCTTAGTTTTCATCTGTAGATCATTTTTTATCTTCTTTAGGAAATCATTTAGAAGATAAAAGTACAATTGATGATTTAGAAGAAACTTTAGGTAATGATTCAACATCAGGGGGCTATAGTAAAGTATACCAATATAATGAAGATGTAGCTGAAATTGAAAAGAAATATGCTAATATCAATGAATTAGATAAAGAAATTCGAGAAGAGCAAGCTTCAATGGCAAAACAAGTTAGAGATTATTATATGTCAACTTCTAACACTATTGCTCAATTATCAGCCCAAGATTTATCAATTGGAGATATTGTAGAACCTGATGTAATTGCTAGATTACAATAGGCTGGTGTTGAAATTGATGATTATTTTGTTAAAACTGAAGATGGGACTTATAAGTTAATAAATGCCGCTGAAGAATTAAATCGTGTGTTAAGTAAAGTTAGTATTGAACATGCCTATGATGGTGTAAAATTTATGTTCGGTAATTTCTATGGCTCAGATAGTTCGGTTTCTTTTGAAGACTAGAAAACTAGTGTATTAAATCGAGCTAATAGATATTTAAATATGAATGAAGAAGAGCTAATTAATGTAAACGATTAGGTTAAAAAAGATTATATTAGTAAGATAGGACTTAATGAAAATGATTTCGAGACTTTAGATGAAGCTTTCATCGCCGCGGCGCAATTAGCTGTAGATACTATAAATCAAGCAGATTATAATGTTGATTTTACTGTAAATAATTCTGGCTCAATAAATGAATTTGAACAAAATGCAAGAGAAGCTGGATGGAATAAAACTGATAAAGAATATACTGATTATTTATTAAAATATCAAACTGAAAATGGAAATAACATTGGTAGAGATGAAGCTAATGCATTACGCAATGCCCAACAAAGTTATGATAAAGCATAGGAGAATTTATAGAATGCTCCTAGCGAAGCAGAGATTAAATAGGCTGAATTAGATTATAAACAAGCTAATAAAGTAGATAAAACTGATGCTTTAGAAAATTATAATAAATTATTAGATGAAAGAACAAGAGCAATAAAGCAAGCCGATGAAGCTCAAAAGAATTTAGTTAAATCGACTGATGATTTATCAAAAAAAATGAAAAAAGTTGATTTAACTGAAACTGTCAAAAATTTAAAAGAATATAAAGATAAAATGAGCAAAGCTTCCAAAGGGACTGAAGAATATGAGCAATCTCTTAATGGTATGGCTCAAGAACTTCAAGATGCTTTTGGCGGAGATTTTGATGCCGATATAGTTAAAAAGCACTAGAATTTAATTAATAAATTAATTAACGGTACAGCTTAGGCAAGACGTGATGCAGCCGCTCAACTTTCTATGATAGGTCAAGACAGTAAATTTAAAACTAATATGGAATAGGCTTTTGAAGGAGCAGAAGAGGAAGTACAAACTAAAGTAAATGAAATTACTTCTGCTTTTAGCACTATGACCAATGGTTTAAGTTTTAATGTCGATGGTAGTATTACTATGGATAGTCAATAGGCTATTGCTTAGGTTGGTGCTTTAATTGGATAGATGGATAATCTTGAAGCTGCAGCAACATTAGGCGGTAGTTTTTTAAGAGCTTTGTTAGATAGTAATATCGAATTTGATGCTTCTTCTATGGAAAAATTAGAAGATATGCTTATAGTTTTTGCTAAAGTCCAGAATGGCGAAAATGTAGATGCTAGTGAAATTAAAAATGCATTTAAAGATTTGGGTAATATTGGTTTATTTGCTTCTGGTAAAGCTATTGACGTTTCTCCTTATAATATGGCAAGCAGTGGTGGTGGAGGCTCATCTTCTAAAAAGTCTGCTTCGGATATAGGTAAAGAGATTCAAGATAAACGAATTGCTGTTAATGAGAAAAAGCGTGAATTATTAGAGACAAAACGTGAAGGTGCAAATCCAGAAGATGCTTAGAAATATATTAAAGAAGAAATTGATTTACTTGAAGAAGAACAATAGCTTCTTGAAGAATAGATTAAATCTTGGAAAACTTTATTAAAAACTAAAGTCCAAGAATTTAATGCAAAGCATCCTGAATTAGAGATTACTCTTGATGATAATGGTGAAATCGCTAACGCTTCTGAACTTTGGGGTAAAGTTTGGGCCGAGTATGAAAAGAATATGCAAGAAGGCATGTCTGGCGAAGAACTTAATGAATGGTTTACTAAAATTAGTAATGATATTAATGGACCAATGGGTATCCAAGAGAACATTGATGAAAATGTTGCCGCAATTGCATAGAAAGAAAAAGAATAGGCTGAACTTGAGCTTGAATCAATAACTAAAGCTATTGATTGGAAAGTTAAACAAATTGATTTCCAGATTAAGCGTCTTAATTATTATCAAGAAAAGCTTCTTAAACAAGCTCATGGTAATAAACAAACTATTGAAGCAATGCTTGAAGGATTTGCTTATCAAGAGCAAGAAATGCTTCAACTCTTTAATAAAGGTGCTACATTAAGAAGTGGTATTGACCAATTAAATTCCGCGAAGGCACAATATCCTGATTATGCACAGATGTTTGATGAATAGATACTTGATTATCAAAGTGATTTGATTGATGTTAATGAAGCTATTCTTGATTTACGTAATGACATCGAAGATCTTGTATAGAATGTTATGGACTTAGCGCTTGATGAAATTGATAAGTAGATAGAACGTCTTGATACTTATACATCAATGCTTGATCATCTTAATAATATTATTGATTTGTCAGGTCGTTCAATGCTTGATATGGGCTTAAAAACATAGATTGGTGCTACTAAAGTCCAAACTATGATTGGTAAAATGACTACCCTTAAAGGTCAGATGGATGGTTTAGTAAAAGCGCAAAAAGAAGCAGAAGCAGCATTAGCCGATCGTAGAGCTGATGGTGATGAATCTTCTGTTAAATTCTGGGAAAACCAAGTTGAAGTAATTAAACAAGAGGTTGAAAAAGCTTCTGATGAATTCCTTGGCTCCTGGGAAGAAACTCTTGAAGCCGCACAAGATTTATTTGAAATGCGTGTTGAAATGGCCATTAATACATTAAGTAATGCTCTTTCGCCTTTTGAAACCCTCGAAGACTTTCAGGATAAATATGAAAAAGCCAAAACTATTAATGATCAATATCTTGATGATGCTGAACGTCTTTATGAATTAAGTAAACTTAATCGTCAACTTAATTTATAGATGAAAGATACTGATGACCTTTTGGCTCAAGAAAAACTTAAAGAGATCTAGAAAGAAATTAACGATCTTCAGGCCGATGGCGTCTAGATGAGTCAATATGACCTTGAGTATTTACAAAAGAAATATGATTTACAACTTGCTGAAATTGCTCTTATGGAACAATAGAATTCAAAAACATCAATGCGTTTAGTACGTGATGCAGCTGGTAACTGGACTTATGCTTATGATGCGGATGAAGAAAAGATTGAAGATGCAACATAGAAATATGAAGATGCCGTTCATGATTTAGGTGAGTTAAGTAAAGATTATATTAATGATGTAAGTGAATAGTTAATTCAAAATTAGATTGATTTTAAAGAAGCTTTACAAGACCTTGATAAGAATTCAGCGGATTATTCTAATTAGTTATTATCATTACAAGAATATTATGTTGAAAGACAAAGATATTTACTTGACGAATTAAATAAAGGCGTTGTGAATAGCGGATTAACTTTCCACGATACTTTATATGGTCAAATGACTGATTTATATGATTATAATGACGCTTATATGCAATTTGTTAATAATTCTAATATTACAATCAGTGAATTATAGACTAATTATAAAGATTGGCAAAAAGTTGTTGAAACAGCGATGAATGTTGCTGGCACGTCTTGGGACAACTTTGGTACTGATATGGGCGGCACTCTTGATAGTCTTGAAGAACATATCCAAAAGCTTTGTGATGAAATTGAAAAACTTGTTGATGTATTAATGGGCTATATTTCATAGTCTATTGGTATGGTTCTTGATTGGGAATAGAAATATTCTAAGAGAACTGATTAGGAATTAGCTAAAAATGAAAGTTATATTGATGGTAATTTCAGTGGCGGTGGCGGTGGATATTATAGCCAAAAGGTTGATATGCAAACTGACTTCACTAGACTATTGGCTCGTTGGGATGCTGGTGAACGTAATTTAAGTAATTTCGATGGCTCTAAAATTTATACCAGCGCGTCAGATATTGCGGCAGATTTACAAGCAAAATTAGATGCTGCTAGCAAAGGAGAAAAAATTAAATATGAAGGTTCAGGAGAAAACTATAGCGATGAAAAACAATAGGAAACTCTTGATAAATTTAAAGGCTATAACTCTCAAGGCGGAAGATATGGTTCTTATCCTAATACTTATAGTAATAACATAGTAGATAAAGCAAGTAATTATTTAGGAACTAAATATACTTATGGTGGAAAAGATGCAAGTACCGGTTTAGACTGTTCAGGATTAGTATATAAAGCATTAAATGATGCAGGAGTTAACGTTCCAGCGTTAACTGCTGAAGGTTATAAACAAATGGCTAAATCAATTAGTCAAGCCAATGCTAAACCCGGAGATTTAGTATTTTTTGGAGCTAATGGTGTATCAGATCACGTGGGTATTTATATGGGTAATGGTTAGATGATAAATGCTACTGGTACTAAAACTTAGATTACAAATATAGATAGTAAAAAGGCTGGCCTTATAGGTTATGGCCGTATAGGCAATAGTAATAATTTACCTAGTGCTGATAGTGTTATTTAGAAATTTATATCAGGAGGATATAATGGAGCAGCTTCTGGCGCTTATACAGGAGATTGGGGGCCTGGCCAAGGTTTAGGTATTGATAACGGTAAAATAATTAAAGTTCATCCAAAAGAATTAATACTGAATAAATCTGATACTAAAAATATACTTCGTGCAGTTGATATTGTACGTGATATGAATAATTGGGTAGATGATTAGATTAAGCGTATGAATTAGCAAAGTTAGTCAGTAATTAGTAATTTAATGACTGATGTAATACCTTCAACTTATAATAATCAGCCTATCCAGCAAGAAGTTAATATAGAAGCTAACTTCCCAGGTGTTACTGACCATTATGAAATTGAAGAAGCACTGTCTAATCTTAGTAATGATGCGGCTCAATACATTAGTGCAAATAAAAATAGATGAGGAGATTAATTCTCCTCATCTATTGAGGAGTGAAAGGAGATAATATGGCTTACAATAGAAAAGAAGAATATCTGGCTGTTGTAAAATAGCCAAAAGAAATATCTAATACATTATTAGAAACAATTGATTATATTGCGCAATAGCGTGATGCGGAATTATCTTTTGATAAAACCATTATTGCTGAAATAGTTAGTCTTAATAATGCTGATACTGGAGAATATTTTGTTGAATACCAAAAAGGCAAATTTCGTGCTTATACTCCAACAAATTTAAATTACACATATTCTAAAGGAACTAATGTATATGTAAAAGTGCCCGGAGGAGATTTTACTTAGAAAAAAATTATTGAAGGTAAAGTATCGGCTTCTTCTTATAGCGCCGAAGAGTATGAAACATTAGCATAGCAAGTAATTGATATGGGAGATATTTATACTAATAATAATGAGTATTCTATTTTAGCTTATGCTTCTGAAGGAACTAAGTATTATGAGCAAGTAATTTATGAAAATAAAGATTTGAAAGAAGATTTAGTTTTTACAAGCTTATTGAATACTTATCCAAATATAAAAATTAGCGCAGATTTTAAAACATAGTTTTATGGCTCTATGGTAGCGGGCAATTATGGATTAAAAATAGAATTTCAAGAAAAAGATACAGGTGTTATTTTTACTCGTCGATTAGATATTACTAATTTTTCAGGTAGTATTTATAATTATGAAATATATGCTCCATAGTATGCAATTTATGATTTATCTAATATTAATTTATTAGGAATTAAAAAAATTACTTTCTTTTAGGAAAGATTTATTCGTTATGATACGGTATTTAATGCTTATAATGAACCAATAAAAGTATATGATAAAGAACCTAATATTTTTGTAAATAATATAAAAATAAATTTTGTTGATATTTAGGATACGGCAAAAGATTTATATTATGTAGGTATTAGTGCGCCCCAAGGCTTATCCTTAATTTAGGACACAGATAAAATTAAATTAACAGGTGTTTTTTATTATGCTGGTAAAGATATAATGGATAAAAAGAACTGTGTTTGTCATTGGTATAAACAAAATCCAAGCATTTTATCAGGTAGTGAAAAATATGATAAGTTAGCGGGTCCCGGCTGGGAATGTATTGATGAAAATAATAATGTAAATTTTAATGAAATTATTATTTCAGGTAAAGATGTTTATCAATAGATGAGATATAAATTGGTAGTTATTTATAATTCTTCAGTAACTTTATATAAAAATGTTAGGGTTGTTAAGTATTATAATGAACGTTTTACAATAATTCGTAAAGATATAAGTGATAAAGAAGTTAAATTAACTATCACAGATTCATAGTCTAAAGTAGAAACAGCTGATTGGTATGTTGATTTATTGGATGGTTCATATTTAGCTTTAGAGACTAATGTAAATGAAATTGATATTAGTAAGTATCTTGAATATGGTAACATTATTTTTTATACTGTAAGTAAAATTGATGATAAAAATTATGTGCCTTGTGAGTATAAATTAGTATCATATATTCAAGATATGCCAGTTCGAGTGGTATTTGATGGTAATGATACTTTTTAGTATGATGTAAATGGTAGTATAACTTATGATTAGTCAGTTGCTGAAATTATAATTAAACCTACTATTACTGTAGATAAAGAGAATATAGGAATTAAAACAGCTACTTGGTATTCGCCAGACGGAGCAGAATTATTAGAATATCCTACTACTAAAATTACTAATTCAATGATTTCTAAATTGTGGATTGATAAGGCTACTAATTCAGTCCATTATAATATACGTTAGAAATATTTAGCCAATTATACAAATAATACTTTGTCTTTAAAAATAATAACTTTAGCGGATAAAGAATTCTATTTTACTAAAACTATTATTTTTACTAAGTAGGGCGAATATGAAGTTAATGGACAAGATTATTCTTTAATAGTTAAACAATGTGCGGAAGATGGTAGCGAAGTAAAGACTCAACCATTAAATAGAAAAAATACAAAAGAGGAATATACTCCTATTTATTTTAAGCCAGAATTGCGCTTAGATGGTGAATTAATTAAAAATGGTACATCTTATAAAGATGAAGATGGGAATATTTTAAGTAGTTATAAAATTACAGTAAAGTCTAAAGATATTAATATTACAAGTGAATTAGTTAATGCTGAAAAAAATATTTATAAAATTACTAATGCTGTAGATAATTGTAATGGTTAGTATTTTATTAAATTTACTATTTCTATTGGTTTAAGCGGTAACCAAGTAGAAGAACAATTTTTACATTATTATTAGCCTGTTATGGTTAGTCAAGGTATAGATAACGAAAAAATTGGAACAATTACTATTCCTTCAAAAATTACTTATGATGCTTCTGGTACTCCTTCTTATTCATCATCAAAGGCTATTTCTTTTACTTATAAATCTTTGAATAAGATAGAAACTGAATTAATTGGACGCACAACTAAATCATTAACGAGTAATATTTTAATTTATCCTATTTCTTATGGTAGTGGTAAAGGTGGATATTATTTACGTCCTACAGATAATTATGCTGGAGCTTATTTTGCTGGAGCAACTGATGATGTAAAAACAACGCCTATGGGAGCATTATAGATTTTTGTATCAAAAAGAAATTATATTATTTATCCAATAGTTATGCTTACCAGTAAAGATAGTAATATAACAAATAAAGATGATGATGGAACTAATATAACTACAGTTGATGATGAAAATGAAGAAAAAACTAGTCCTTTAGACCCTGTCTTTTCTTTTGGAAATAAAAATGGGTCTAATACATTAGGAAATATTGTAAAAAAATATAGTTCTAATACTAAAACTATAAACGAAGATGAAGTATCAATTCCTGGTTTATTTTAGTATGATACTGATGGTATTCCTACTAATGTATTGCGCTCTGATGGTTTTGTTAGATTAGGCGGAAATAGTGTAGTTATAAAAGATGGAACAGTTAAAGTAAATGATGCTGATATACTGACTACTGAAAGTATTATAGCTTGGATTAAAGCGCATAAAAATGAAGTTAAATAGATGTTAGAATTATAATGGAATAGATTTTTTATCTATTCCATTATTTTTATTTGGTCCAAAGGCGTATATTTATTATAATTAATTTTTAAAAATAAATAGAATAGAGTTAAAGGAGGCAAATAAATGGCTGAAAGCACAATTAATATAAATCGAGTATATCCGCCAATTGTTGGTAGTTCTATACCGGCTTTTTTGGCTAGTGATGCTACTTTAAATATAGAATTTTCTTTGCCGAAATCTTTAAATTATGATGATGTAAAAAATATTTCGGTTAAATTTACTCAATAGTCAAATAATAAAAGTGTAGCAAATACTGATATTTATTATGATGGTATTATTTATATGGAAAAACCAGCTTATTCTTCTACGGGTATTTATTCAATAACTATTAATAGCTCTGATATAAAATTAGGAGATAATTATGGCTGGACCGCAAATACTTTTTATAAAATTCAATTACGATTCGGATATAGTGCTTTAACCTATACAGATAAAGTTAGTTTCTTTAAATGGAAAAAAGCACAAAATACTGCAACAGCTTTTTCAGAATGGTCTAACGTAATTATTACTAAAGCTATTCAAGAACCTATTGTTGATATTTTAAATAATCAAGATACTACTTCATTGGACATTGGATTTATTTTAGTGTCTAGCCAAAATGTTGAAAGTAGCCGGTTTCCTAAATTTCAAGGTGGATATTATAATGTTGCCGAAGAGCCTTTAGACAAATATAGATTTAGACTATATGAAGGTTCTTACACTTCTGAATTATTACCAACATCTGATCCTTATCTATAGACTGATTGGATGCAATTTAATGGTTCAGGCAATAATAAATATAGTGGACTGGTAGAGTATAGTTTTAACCAATAGTTAGATTATACTGGTTTAAAAACTTATTCAATTATTTTTGATGTTATAACTGCAAATGGCTATCAAAAATCTTCAGAATTTTATAATTTTACTATTACAGAAAATTATTTAAAACAATTTAAGTCTTTAGTATTTGTAGTTAAAGATAATACAGAAAGAACTACATATAAAGATTTATTTTATGTGGCAGATGAAAATAATTTTAATAATTATTTATCATATTTTGAATTAGATGGAGTAAATCCTATTTATGATGCAAATACTACTAATAAAGCTACGGGAGATATTGGATACATAGTAAATGAAACCGAACATAGGATTTTAACACGCGCGATGCGCGAATAGGCCGTTCAAGATTTTAATAATAAATTACGTGTAGATGAAAATGCTTCATTGGAAATTTATATTAAAAATACTCCATACTGGCAAGAAGTAGAAAAAATTGCATATGATGAAGAAGGTAATCAAATTACTTATTATGCGCGTGAAAAATAGTATGAATCATTAGATGGTACATTTATTTTATCTCGGGCCTGTGAAAAAGATAATTACACATAGTGGGAAGACATTGCTGAATTTAATTGGTATAATGAAACTACTTATGATAGTAAATTAACTTTATTATATGAAGATTTTACTGTAGAAAGTGGAGTTAAATATAAATATGCTTTATAGAAAATAAATATTGCCGGTATTCGTTCAGCTCCTAAATATGAATTTGATACTTTAGAGCAATCTCCAGAGCATTGGTCTAATTTTTAGTATAGTTATATTTATAATAATGGCATTTAGGTTAGATTAAATTATGATTGTAAAATAAATAGTTATAAACATACTACTTTATTTCAGAAGCAAGACAGCCTTAATTCTAAATACCCTATTATA
>ERZ1026876.30-NODE-30-length-85869-cov-15.237129_pt1 | contig 85869 bp, 100 predicted proteins | sample MGYA00380168_ERZ1026876 | MGnify/ENA primary metagenome ERZ1026876 (study PRJEB33269, sample SAMEA4719804) | human gut metagenome | biome: human-associated habitat; feature: organic feature; material: feces | place: Cameroon | collected 2013-10 ... | reverse complement strand
TAATTATCAATTATTTAGGTTCTCCTTTTGGGCGTGCTTTCGCAGAGTAGTGTGTCGGCTAAAACGTTGATTATTAACTATTTGTAGGAGTGAAATAATAATTCAACTATACAATTTAACATCAAAATATTCCATTAAAAGCATCAAAAATCCACTAAAGTCACTTGTTTTTACTAAAAATTAATAATTTTATCACTAAAACTTTGTGAAAACAAATAAAATAATTACCTTTGCAGATAAATAATAAATAACATTATACATCCGTTCGATTATGGAAACAGAAAAAAAACCAAAATCAGAAGTTAATCTTCGCAAGCTCATGCAGAAGTTAGGTTTAGGCACAAACGCTTTTGCTGAAGCCTGCGGCATGAGTTCGCAGTCGATGGCGCAATTCTTACGCAACAAATCACTTACAACAGCATCTATATATCGCATAGCAATGGCTCTCGATATAGACCCTCGCGATATGTTCTTCCCAACCGACGAGGAAGTAGAAACATTACCTTTTACCGAAAAAGAAAAAGAGGAGAAAGAAGAAAATACACAAGAGGAGACGCAAAACACCATCAACACCACTGCCTTCTGCCCTCATTGTGGCGCTAAGGTTCGTGTCGGTGTGGTGCTCCTGCCCGAAGAATAAAAAAAACCACGGCAAGCCGTGTACCTACCGTGGGAAATGTTAAGGCTTTTTTGCGCTTAGCGACCTTTAAGTCTCCTGCTCGCCACCAGGCTTCTGACCACCGCCACCTGTGGAGCCACCGCCAAGAGCCAATACGCCACCCGTGAGGTCATTGCCAGCGAGCACGACCTTGAGGTCGTCGGTGACGAGGGAGCGCATGAAGCTGTATAGGTTGCCAATCTTGTGCTGCGCCTTGTACGCCTTCATCACGGCGAGGTAAGCCTCCGTACCCTTGGCTGACTTGTCGGACGGACGGTTCTGCTTCCACAAAGCGGAGGGAAACTGCGACTTCCTCTTTGAAGATGGCACGAATAGTCTGCTGAACCGCGGTTTTAGGTCGGAATAACCGTGACGGTCGGAACGATAGGTTTTGCCCGTCTGCTGATTTACACTGTAAGTCACGCCCTCTTGGGAGCATAACTTACCGGAAATGGACTGAATGTCAGTCGAAAAAGTGACCTTTGCCATACTGATATGTGTTTAAGGTGTGAAAAAATCTGCTGGAAAACGTAGGCGTGGACGGACAACCGAAAATCCGTAAAATCCGTGCAATCCGATGTAAAAGAAAAATACAAACCTACGAAAGTACTAACGTATAAAAATATCAATGTATGAAGAAAATTTTTAGAATGATGATGCTGTTGACAATGATGCTCGTTGCCCATACTGCAAATGCACAAGTGGTGTTCTCGAACTTCAAGCTCAAGCCTACCCTGCTCTACACTTCCAAGGCGCTGTACGTCGGGTTTACGTGCGACGGAGAGAAGAAGGTGAAGTATGTCAAGGTAGAGTGGTGTGCCGTAAACGAAGTGGGCGACGTGTCGGAAGGCATGACACCCAACCTTCAGCTGCGCAAGGTGTCGGCAACCGGACCTTTCGACCCTGGCAAGAAGTACAAGCGTGTGGCTAACGCAGCCTACATCGGAGTGGAGAAGGTGCACGCCTTGCCCGTCAGTATCTGCATAGAGTATATGGACGGTACCGACTGGGAGCAGGACGTGACGAAGGATAACTATCAGCAGTTCTTCCCAAACTTGAAGTGGATAGACTTCACTGTACCTGGCGAATAAGCAACAAGAACGAAACAAAAAAGCGAACCACTTTTGTAGTCTCGCCTTTTTATTGTACCTTTGCATTGAGTATTTTATTAGAACATCATATTCTATAAAGTATTTAAAATGTTAAAATCAGACAAAGGCTGCTATCCGTGAGGACAGCGGCTTTTTTTAACAACTCAAAACTTAAAATTCAAACGAGTCAACGGCAATCCGTCGTTGAGCAATCTCTACGATATAGCCGACGCATTGGGAGTGAAAATAACCGAGTTGTTTCCACCAGAAGACCAATGCAACAAAAACGTATATCCATCAGAATTTAAGATACAAACCATCTGTCCCTCATGTGGTGCAAAGATAAGTGCAAGCGTGACGGCGGCGGGATAAACGATATGACGTAGTATTTTGTACTATGTTATTAATTCGGTGAGTGTCGTTGTCCACGTCGATGGCGACATTACTGTTTACAGAGCATGCTTTTACACCAAGGATGTTGTGGAGAACCAGTACTGAAAAAGCCCCCCGCCAACCATCACGGCCAGCAGAGGGCATCATCCTAAAAACAAACAATATAGAAGAGTGAAAGTCTTTTCCTTTACCTATACCACCACACTCACCATCTGCGGATAACCCGCCTTGAAGTCATAACCCAGCACAGCCTCCAGCGTAGTCAGACCATCCACAGCCCTGCGGTGCCCAGCCGTAACGTTATAGCACCCCATCGCATACACCTCCACCTTCACCAGCAGCTCCTCCAGGCGCGCCACATCCATCACATATTCCCTGCCATCTATCCACAGCGACATCCTCTCCATGCCACACGCCTTCGCCACACCCACACCATTCATCAGCCCCACGCGCGTAGCCTTATCCAGCCACCCACGCTGACCGTTCACCACCAGATTATTAACACTGTCCGACCCATCATAGGCATCGATTCCAGCCAGCACAGCAGCCTTAGCCGCGCCCAGCGCCTCCGACTCCTGCTGCACATCGTCCAGCCAGCACACGTCATACGCATACCCCGTCTGCTCCCGCGCCTCTCGTCCCATCACGCCATCATCCATGCCAGCGGGCACATCCTCCAGCGTCGTCACCTTCTTCTCGTTCAGAGCCACCATAGCCCTGCCACTCCTGCACAGAGTCACCTTCGGCTGCTGCTGCGCAAATACCATTCTCGTCATTTCCATATTACTATTCCTTTTTATGAATTAAACTAAATGCCAAATTTCTCACAAAGCAATTCACACGCCTCCTCACTCGTGGTATGAAAGCCCTCGAAGTAGAACGATTTGCCCTGAGAGCATATCTTCGTCTTCACCGGCAAGCAGACACTACCCGCAGCCACCAACTTGAAAAACTCCTTTATCTCGAAGCTCCCGTTATTGGTCACATAGAGATGTTTGCTGCCGTCATTGCCGACAGCCACAAACTGGAAACGCACGAAGAACTCACTGTCCTTATGATTTTCCCTTACCGCATAGTCGGTGATGAATATCGTGGTACCCTCCAGCTTGTCAAGTTTCACCTGGTCGCCAGCCATCGGGCGCACTGCCATTCCTTTCTGGTTTTTCATCTTTTTCAGTTTTCTAATATCCGTTTCTATAAGCCTTGTCAACCTTCTGCTGTCTGTCTTCATCAGCATGCCATGATAGCCGGCATAGTTCTGCCAGCCTCTCCCGGCAGCACGTATAGCCCTACGCCTGATTTCCGCCCTCACGTTCACAAACGACCCTTTGAAGCGCTGCTTGCAGAACATGAAGCCATTCCCGACACGCACCGTCTGCCAGTCGTTCTTCATCTCCATGCCGTAGCGTCCGGCGAGATAACTCATCTCCCAATGCACAGCAGCTGTAACCTTCTCACGATTGTCATCCATGATAATCCTGTTATCACCGAAACACCCGTAAAACTGCGGTTTGAAACGCCTCGTCAGTTCCATATCCATATCCGTCAACGTGAGCATCGCAAGCAGCTGCGACAGCGTACCGCCAATCACGAGCGTGTCGTGCTGCAGCAATATCTCACACAGCAGCCTACGCGTAAACGGACACGTTACAGTCTCAAACGCTACGCCCAGCACCACCTTCGACTTTAGCGTTTCGTAGAAATGGCGTATATCTGTCAGACCGGCACTCGCCGATGGATGATTCTTCACATACGTACGTATCTTGTTCACCAGGCACCAGCGCTTGTCGTTACTCCACAGGCTCTTGCCCTTGATACCCGAATAGCAGTGAGGAGAGACCAGGTTCGTCAGTTTCTCACGTATCACTATCAGCAGCACGTTCTGCACACACCTGTCATACACGGTATAGATGTAAGCGTTGCGGTTCTTGTCGCCCTTGCCCTTCTTCTCGATTACTCTCGGAGTAAGAGGACTGCATCTATACGTCTCTTCGCTCAACTCTCTGATGATACGCTCGACTACATCCTCCTTCTGCAATGAGACTTGCCTTACTTCCGGCGAATTGCTCGCCCTTTTCAGGCAGCGCTCCACGCCCATGCGCACTATCGTAGGGTCTGTCAGAAATCTTTTCAGGTTTCTCAGCTTCTTCTTATGATTCGCTGTCTTCAGTTCATCGAGGATATTTCCCTCGTGGGTAGCCTCTATTGGTTTCACACCATTCCCGATGGCGTCATCTGCATCCATATCACCGCAAAACGGTGGCAACGCGCAGACTCCCAATCCATACCCACCAGTGGCGGTATGGGCGTTCGCTATGTTTGACCTTGTTGGTCGCGATGTAAGGTGTTTCCTGCTATCTTCTACCTGATTGACAGCCAAAGCCCCAGCGTAGTTGCTGTTGCCATTGCTCACAGCGTTGTTGCAATTCGCAGTGCGAGCAGACGCCATGCCATTGTTGGCGTTGCAACCCGCAACGAGAGCCTGTTCCTTACCTGCGCTTTCGTCTGCACCGACCATCACGCAAGGCTCAGACGCGTCCGCGTCCACCGCAGGAGAGAGCATACCTTGCGCTTCTCGGCCAGACTCACCCACCAGACAGCCGTACATCATCACATCATCCGATGATGGCTGCTTCGTCATGTCGATATTCTTCTGTTCGATGAGATTCATATTCTTTTTCTTTGAGATTTACCTGTTCCAGATTATTTGCCAGCCCCCGGGCGCCGTCGGGGCGGCTATCAGCCGCCGCCCCTCAGTTTGTGGCGTTGCTCCAGGCTTGTTGTCTAATGGCCGACAGCTTTTTGATTGGACTGCCTCCTTGTTATTTTAGTTTTAGCTGAGGGACAGCCAAAGCCCCAGCGTAGCCGCTGCTGCCACTGCTCACAGCGTTGCTGCAACTCGCAGTGCGAGCAGACGCCAGGCCAGCGTGGGCGCGGCAACCCGCAACGAGAGCCTTGACGCCCTCCTTGCCCTCCTCTGCAAGACCGCCGCTCACAGCGCCCCAAATATAGTGGTCATTCCAGCTATAGCAGCATTCACCCGTATGGATTCCACCGCCAAAGTCTTCATAACAGAACATATTCCTCGTATAGTCTATCTTTTTGACAAATCCAGACGAGCCTTTTACGCGTACTTTATTACGGAGGCCCTTGAGTACGTTAAATGCCGTACCCACATCTCCATAGCACACGTCGTCCGTCAGCGGAGCCACATCCTGCCATTTCTCGGCATAGTACAACCAGTCCACATACTCGCCGTTCACCTTGCTCGACGTGTAATGCACGCCGCTCATCAGTCTGAACATGCCATCCATCGGCATACTCAGTCCACGATAGCACGAGTGAGAGAATTTTCCTATCACCCAGCCGCCCGTCACGTCTACCGTGTCATAGTAGGTACCGTCCGCAAACTCCATCTTCACGTAGCAGTTGGCCATGGCCGTCATCACGCCATCTTTCAAGCCCTCACATCCTGACACATCTCTCACCACATAGTAGCGCTTGTTCACCTCCATGCCTGCGCCAGTCTCCACATCGATGCTGCCGTCTTCAGTACAGACCATGTTGCCGTCAGAGCCGATGCTGAAGATGCTTGTCATCTTGCCAACCTTGTCCTGTAGACCGGCTTTGCTTATGCCGTCAAGCACAGACTGCAGTTCGCCACATTTGGTCATCGAGTAGAAAGCGCCGCCAAACATGGCCTTCAGATTATAGTCCGCCTTTCCGTCAGCACCTTTCTTCCAGCTCTGTTCCATGATGCCGTTATAGCCCAGCGCCGTGCCGTCAGCCTTGAATGTCTTCACGCCGCTGTCGCCAGCGATCTTCGCATTGGCCCATGTCTGCGCGTTGGCTATGCTCGTAAGCGTACAGCCCACTCCGAAGAGATACAGGTCTGTCGCATTCAGCGTCCCCACTTCAGCATACATCATCGCCACCCAGAGTTCATACAGCTCATAGTAACAGCCCATATACGGATAGTTGGTGTTCGGGTCCGCGTTCTTGTTCTGGGCATTGTGGATGGCGTTAAGTCCGCTAATACCCCAATTAGGATAACCCATGCCGGTCTCATTCAGAGCATTCTTCACGGTGCCAGATGCAGCGCTGCCAGAACCCATCACATCGTCAGAAATTACGCAATGGGCGCATACCCTCTCGTCACCGGCAAGTTGAGCGTTCACCGTATAGAAGGGTGACATGGCAAAGGGCTCAAACTTCTTCGACGGCGCCCCCTGCCATACGCAGGGCGACAGGCCCACGCCCATGCAGCTCATCTCCATGCCGTCCAGCACCTCGTTGGCCCTGATTACGTGCAGCGGCATGTCGGTGTACACCAGCAGGTCGCCCTCCGTGCCGTCCACCTTCACCGCGTCGCCATTGCTCGCCAGCGTGATGCGACCTGGCGCACACTCGTGCTGCAGCACAGCCTCATTGCCCACGCGCTTCACGGTGCCTATCTTCATGTGCTTGCCTATCTCCTTTACCAGTTTCCTGTTGCCGTAGATATAGTCATCCGCCGGCTTCGGGTCCATGTCGCCGCTTATGCGGGCAAAGCCCACAAAAGCATCGCCCATCAGGCTCACCTTCTTCCTCAGCTCCTCCTCGGCAGCCTTGGCCTCGTCCACCTTCTGGTTTATCCTCGACAGCTGCGTACACATGCTCGCCGTCATTCCGTCTCTCACCACCTTCATCACGAGGTCGGCAGCCGCCACCTTGTAGCTCACCACCACCTTGATGCTCGCTCGGGCCTGGAAGTTCGACACAAACCTACAATACCCGTCCTCGGGCAGCTCCGCACCGGCATTCAGCAGAGTCAGAGGCTGATAGCTGCCCACCGTCGTCTTGTACGTACTCGGCAGATAGTCCACCGTCTTCCCCGTCTGGTCATCGGTGATGGTGCAGTTCTCAGCACCCTGCACACCGTCTCCTGCCGAATAGGCATAGGTATAGCTGTGGGTAGCCCCGTCATAGGTAGCCTTCGCCGTAGCCACCCTGCCCTGCTCGTCATACGTATAGGCATAGTCTATGCCTCGCTGCTCCACCTTGTCTATATACTCGGCAAAGACGCACACCTCGCCGTCAGTCTCTCCTGGATTGAAGAGATACTCGTTACCCAGCTCCGCCGTAAACTCGGCCATTGCCCAGCCGCTCTTGGCGGTCTTCACACCGTCCTTGCTGATTACATAGCCCGTGGCCGATGCCGTCAGCACGATATCCTCTCTGGCGGAGTACGGCCCCAGGCTCTGCTTCATCCGCGCCACGTCGGCGGCATCGCCCAGCGCCGTGCTCTTCACCGCGCCCGTGCGGTCGGTCACCGTCAGCGTATTGTCATCACCCAGCGTGGCGTCCACCTTCCCCGCTCCTTCAGCGGCGGTGTTGGCGGCGGCGGTGGCTGCCGTCATGGCGTCCACATAGCCCTTCAGGTCCACAGTCTTGTCCCACCATGCGGCATCCGTCAGCTCGTGGCCCTTGTTGCCTTCCTGCTTGCTCACGTAGATGCGGCCGTCCGTCAGCGTCACATAGTCCAGCAGCCTGTACATCTTCTCCACATCCCAGGTGTCACCGGCCTTGGTCAGCACCACCTTCACTTTTATTTCTTTCTTTGCCATAGTTGTTATATTTTTGTTTAATCGATACTTACTACTATCTCCGCACCGCTCAGGCTCACATCCACGCTCTCGGCATGCTTCACCGCCCTGTCGGTGTCCTCCTGTCGCTTCTGCTCGGCAGCAGCGCGCGCAACCTCCGCCACGGCTCTTGCCGTCTCGGCCTTCACGCGCTCGGACTCCGCCGTCTCTCTCGCCTTTTCGGCAGCAGCGCGCTTTGCCTCGGCATCCTTGCGCCCATCCTCGGCGGTCGCCCGCTTGGTCTCTGCGGTCTTGCGCTCCGTCTCCGCGCTTATCCGCCGCACCTCGGCGTCCTCGCGGCTGCTCTCGTTGCTGCTACGCTGGTCTTCGGCCACCTCGCGGGCGCGCTCGTCAGCACGCCTTTGGCTCTCCGCCATTTCCCGCGCTTCCTCTCCAGCCTTCCTTCCGCTCTCCGCAGCCTCCGCCTCCGCCGTAGTCTTCCGGCAAGCCTCGGTGGCATCCTTACAGGCAGCTATCAGCGCCTCGGTGTCGGCAGTAGGAGGCAGCACCACAATGGCAGTGTCCATCTCCACGCTGTCCTCGCCCTCGCTCGGCTCAAACACGGTGTCACCCTGGGCGTTGTTGTCCACTATCTGCACCTGCTCATACTCATTGCTGCGCCAGTCGTTGCCATACAGGCGGCCCTTAACCTCCAGCGCATAGTTGCCCACGCTGAGAGCGTCGCCTTCCACGCGGGCCTCTATCACCGAGTCATCGCTCACCGAGATGCCATACTCCAGACTGTGACGCCTGTACGCGCCCACCAGGTTCACTACTATATCCGTACAGGCGGGCAGAGCAAACTTCACCTGCTCCTTGCCCACCATCTTCCTTACGGGTATCTTCATCCCGAAGTCATTGCCTCTTACTATCTTTTTCATCGTGATTTTCAGTTTTATTGTCCTACACTTATCACCAGCTCGCCCGTAGCCGAGTCCAGCGACAGGCTTATGTCCTCCACCTTCGCCAGACTGCCTTCAGCAGCCACGATGTCGGCCACCAGCTGCTGCCAGTCGGCATACGTGCCGCCATAGCCCTTCTTCTGCGCTATCTCATAGGCATCTTCGCCCGCGAAGAGCGACGCCGTGATACGCTTAGCCTCGCGCGTTCCGTCAGCCTTGCTGCGTATCAGCAGCAGAGTGTCGGCATCCTCCACGCCATCCACGGCGTCCAGCGCCGTCACGTTTATCTTGCTCCATTCAGTCATATCTAATCCTTTCCTTTACGCTCTTTGATATAATACAGGCAGTACAGCAGCACCACCAGCACCACAACCGTCAGCACATGGTTAACCACGGGCTTCACACGACGCTCCCACCAGGGCGCCTTGCGCTCCACAGGCACCGGCACGCGCACCGTGTCACACTTCACCATCCACAGAGTGTCGGTCACACACAGCGTGTCGGTCGTGTGCGTCCTGTGCCAGCGGTCTATACGCACCGTGTCGCCTTTCACCTGCTCCTTCACCCATACGCTGTCATACACGCGCTGTGTCTTGTACACCGTGTTTACCTTTACGAGAGTATCGTGTGTAGACGCTTGAGGAACATAACGCACACTGCTGCAACCACACAGCAGCAGAACAATACCAAGGCCAACGAGGGCCAGAAACTCATACAGTCTGTCCATTGCTTTATCATCATTATCATTATTACCTGCACTGCCTGGCCCACAAGGCCTCCTGTCATCGTGGCGGCTATGTCCTTCCAGTCCCACTCGCCGCCATGCTGACGGTCTTTGAACTCCATGCCCACAGCACAGCCCGCCGTGAACACTATCGTCAGCAGCATCGCTGTCACTACTCCGCCCAGCACATGGTCAGGACGGTTGCTTTCCATTATCCATTTCAGATTCATACCTATACTATTTTAAGTGTTACCTTTTCACATCTCTTGGCAGCAGGACCCAGACACTCTTTCCAAAGTCTGCTGAATATGGCTTGTGAGTTGACAACCTTGCCTACTGCCTTGTTTTCACCTACGAGAATACAGCCATCGGTATCAGCCGCAGTATTGCCGCAGTGTATCAGCACACCGGCAAAGCCTTTCACATCGACAAGACGAGGCAGGCGGCCACCGCAGAGACTCCTGTAAAAATACCTGTTGCCAAACCTCGGGCTTATCACATTCAGAGACACCATATATTCACCAGAGGGTATAGCTGTCTTGCCTGGCACCTTCTGCCTACGTATCTCCATATCACTCATAGCAGAGGTGAGACCCCTGTCGGTGTCCTCAAGCGTGTCACACACATACCTTCCATCCACATACATGCGGCCTATCGTATAGTCAGACCTCTTCGCTATCCGTCTTATTATTATCTCCATCTTTTCTGTTCTTTTCGTTTTCAGCGTGTTTCTTGTACTGTTCTATCTTCTCCGCCACATTGCCGGGCAATGCGCGTTTCCACTCAAAGCGTATGCAAAGGTACACTATCCACAGGGCCTTGCTCTCGGGATAGGCCTTCACCAGGTTCTTCATCGCGTTCTGCAGATAGTAGATGCTTATCGCATAGGTCAGCACCTTCACCGGGTAGATGCTCGTCTCATCGTCACCGCAGAGAAACATGATGCCTCTCACCAGCTCTATCACCATCAGGATGAGCACAAACTCATACATGGCCTTGGCAAACTTGCCCCAGGAGAACCTGTGGCAGCGTATCACGCTCACACCGTCAGCCCTCATACCGCACCATACATTAAACATGCACGCTATCGTGAGCGCACCCATCATACTCGCCGTCGGACACACTATCGCGGCCATCGTACTCAGAAGGAGTGTTCCTATCGCCCGTATCTGCTCGGGCATGAAGTTGTTTATCATCATCATCATCTCGTTTATCGGGTTATTGTTCCTTGTGTCTTGCTCACCTTCTCGCTCACCACCATGCTCATCTGCTGCTCGCTGCCCATCACCGTGGTCATAAGGCCCGTAAGCCTGTAGGTCGGGTAGTACACGTTGCTCGCATCGCCCACACCGTCCAGCACCGTGCCGTCCCAGGGCAGCCACTGGCCCTCGGCCTCATGCTGCAGACCGCCAGCGCCGTCGCCGAGGCCGGTCTTCTGCGTAAACCATTTTCCATCGGCAAGGGCAGCCTCCTTAGCGCTCAGCCCCGCAGCATCATCGGCCACAGCAGTGCCGTTAATCTTGGCGGCGTAGTATTTGTGCAGCGCCACAGCCTGGTAGCCATTCTCGGCCCACTTGGGCTGCTTGCCTGTAGGAGGCACTGGCTGCGCCTCTGCGCCGCCTGGCGTCTCGGTGAAGGCGGCAGCGGCAAGGTTGCCGATAGCCATCTTGTACCATCTGCACGACAGACCCGTAGCGGCCAGCGGCGCGGCATCATGCCATGTGCCGTCACTCCACAGGCACTTGTTCGCCATGTCGGTGCCCAGCACCACCGCAACCCATTGGACGGAATACCACTTCTGCCCCATTATCGCGCTCTGCGTCAGACCGCTCGGGCCAAGGTCGTAGAGCAGATTGCCGTCATTGTCGTAGTACTGCAGCACCATGAAGCCGTCCGAGGTCAGACCGAAACGCATGTTGGTCTTGCCCTGCGGATTCATCACGCCTATCTCGCCGCCATTGATACTCACGCTGCCAAAGCCCGTGTCTGCGGTCTTCACCGTGCCGGCAATCATCGTGCCGTCTGCATTGAACACGGCCACCTCCTCGCCCTGCTGGTTCTTTATCCGCGTCTGCGTGGCGGTCAGCACTACGCTGTCAGAAGTGATGTCCATACCTGCAGCTTCCATATCTTCACGGCTCACCTTCAGGCTTATGGCTTCTGCATTCTGCTTGATGTTGCTCTCGGCCTTATCCAGTCTTCCGTCGGTGGTGGTCTTGTAACTGGTAAAGGTGGAGTTATACTCCTTCGCATCCCACTCCACCTTGCTGGCATAGGCGGCGATATTCACCGTCATGGGGATAGTCACATGATACGAGGCACCGCCCACCGTGCAGTCTACACCGATATAGCCGCCGCCCACGCTCATGGTCTTCTCCGTGCCGTCAGCCATCACCACGGTCTGCTTGTCCACGGCAGTCACCGTCACCGTAGTGCCAGACGCCGAGGCCGTACAGCCCGTGCCGGTCACCTGGGTTATCTCCACGGCCACCGGCTCGCCACCGCGCTGGGCGCTGATGTTAGAGATGACGCCAGTCTGCGCGCCCATATCCACAAGTCCGTCCACGCCGGTATCAAAGACCAGCGCGCCAGGCTCTGCGGTTATCGTCACACCGTCACGGCCGCGCCATACGCCCATATCACGCCAATCGGTATTGCCGTTGGCATCCTTGGCGTAACACACGTAGAGTATGCCGTCCACGCCCTTCACGCTATCGGCATTGTCCACCACATAACTGTCGCCTGCCTGGGCTTCCTCGATGGTATACTGCGTGGCGGTGCTGTATCTCACCACCTGGGCCTTGCTGCCAGTATCATCGGTCATATAGAACAGATACAGACCGCCAGCCTTTGGCTCAAAACCATAGTGGAGCAGCTCTTCCCAGGTATGCACTCCGTCACCACTCGGGGCTTCCGAGTCCACGATGGCGTCATCAGCGCTGCCTACCATATTCACGTTCTCACCGTCTGCACCATCGCGCGTCACGGATATATGCTTCTCGGCTATCTTCTCTCCGCTATTGCGGTCGCCGTTGATATAGGCTTCAAATCTCAGCGCCTTGGCAAGTTTCAGCACTGCGACAAACACGGGCCACAGCGGGCTGCCGTATTCCACCACCATATCGTTCTTGTTCTCGTCAGCGGTCAGCACACCGTATAGCTTCGCGCCTTCCACGGTCTCCGTCAGCGAGCCGTAGTGCTTCACCACCGACGCGGTATATTGGTCGGGAGTGGTCGTGCCGTCCTGATGTATCGACAGGGTGTCACTGCTCACTTTTATCTCGTAGGTCGTGGCAATAGGCTCCACCACGCGGCTCTCATCATCATCGGTGAAGAATTTGAACCGCTTCGCATTTACCAGCCAGCCGCCAGGACTCATCTTCGCCGTGCGCCGCTTCCATTGGTATGGGTTCGCGATGTCATTGCCAGCCTCGTCCTTCTTGCCCGTAGCGTAGGGTGCGCCAATAGAGTAGTACATCATGATGCTCGGTGCGGTATCGCCACCGTCATCCTCGCTGCTCGTGCGCACCATCACCACATTGCCTCTGCTCATCCATCTTATCTGGTCGCCGGCCTGTACGATGACATCACCCACAGCGGGCAGGTCATTGCCTACAGACGGGTCATAGCCATAGAAGGTCTTCTCGCCCAAGGCCACACCGTTGTCATCCTCGGTCTCATCACTCACCGACGCTATGCTCACGTTGCCACCGCCTGTCGTTATGGCGATGCTGATGCTGCCGTCGCCCCAGGTGAGCAGATTGCCCTTCTCTTCACTGAACACGCCCTCGCCGTAAGAGGGAATGATGGCGTCACTGCCCTTAAACTCCTTCACGTTCGACAGCACCACGTAGTAGTATTCCATACCGTCGTCGAGCATCTCGGTACCCGTGCCGGTCACCAAGCGCCAGTAGTATCGGTTGCCGCTGTTCTTGATGTTATAGGTCTTGCACAGGGCCATCATGCCCACACGCCACCAGTTGGCGGTCTGCGTAGTACCGTCATCAGCCTTGGCATAGCACTTGATGGCACTCACCGAGTTAGCAGAATCAAAAACATAAGCTACCTTTACAATTGTGCTCCCCGCATTAGAGTATATCACGGAGCCATCAGCATAACTTACCTTACGTATCTCAGTTGATGCAAAAAGTGCTTTTTGACGGACTATAAGGTTATCTATATAGCCATAACTCTTGCCATCATCGCCCATATAGATATCATATCCCTGTGCACCAGTAAGAACCCTATCTGCGTTCGTACTTCTTTTATCATGTACTCGATCTGCAATCGCGGCCCCCTTGCAGTACAAACCATCCTCAAAGGTAATAAGGCCTTTGGCCGTATCAGGAAGTTGACTCGAAAGAAAGTTATCATCTACGTATTTAGGCGTGACGATTTTGTCTTCAGATATTACACTTGTATTCTTATCTGCAATACCCGTAAGAGGTGTCTGTCCCTCAAAAGTTAAATCACCTCCAGAAAGAATTTTTATAGACCTGGCAAAAAACTCATGAAAGCATGTACCAGCTTTCATTGTCAAATTCTTCAGGAACGTTACGATACTATCAACCGATGAATAATTATACCACTCGCTTTCGTTGGGTATAGCACTGATTGCTTCATCCGAAGACAAGTAGCCAGATACGATTCTTCCGCCTATTTTCCAATCACGCTGCACCGTGCCGTTTTCTCCCGACGAGGTTATGATTCCCTGTAAAAAGATGTAATAATAATCGACAGATCCTATTTGCTCTTCTTGTTCGTTTTTCCCATATATATCAACTTGCTCTGATGGAAATACGATTAGCGCTAACCGATTAGATGTGAAGTCACGCGGTATAGCTGCATAGACGTATTTTTCTGTGTTGGAATTGAATACCGTTGGAGCGGCCTGCAAGGTCCAACGTCGGTAGTTGTGTCCGGCATCGAAACCGATAATATCCTTGACGTACACAAGTATCTGGGCACCGCTTATGCACGATGCCTGGATATAGTTTGGATTGCCCAACGCGTTTAGTTCAATATATAACGCTGTCGGCGAAATCCAATAGTCTTTGGTTGTGGCTTGTGTCATATATTATGTTGATTTTCTATTGCGAATTTAGCAAAAAGCGTTTGCATGATGCGGACATACCTAAACGCAAACGCCCCCAAGAGCATGGTGCATCTTGAGGTCGTAAGACTTTATATCTTTGTGCTGCCGCAGAAACTGAGGCGTGCTGTGAACGACACGATGTACATATCGGTCTTAGTGTCGTCGGCATACTTAATGGTTTCTTCCGACTCGATGATGCAGGGTAGGAACTTGCCGTTAATCTTCAGCCATACGTGTTCAGACATGAGCAATTCGTGGAGATACCAAGCGAGCCATGTTTCATCCAAGGGGGCGGTCATATAGTTCCAACCTTCCTTGTTGCCCTGCTTGCGTACTGCCGACCGAGAGAAGGAGTGCAAGGTCTCCTCGCGGGTCACGGTGTAGTTGGTGGCTTTGATATCAACCTCCTGCGCATAACTCTTTGGTATGCTGATGCTCTCAAGCACACCGAACGAGTTGATGAATCGAAACTCCGTGTGTCGTGCTGCCTCGGAAGCAGGTAGGGCAAAGAGCTGTTGCCCGCCTATGGTCTGTGCGCCTTCTGCGGTTATGTCGTAGGCTTTGGCTTCGGGTGCTTCCCAAGTGGCGGTTATTAGACTGACAGCCGGACTGTAAGCATCGGCATAGACAAGTTGCTCGCCTACGCACACCAACTGGGGGGTGGTGTTGGGTTTGCGTGTAAGTCTGCTCACCTTCATGTCCTGCTCGCCCATCAAGCGGTCGTAGTCGGAAAAACCACCGAAAATGGTTTGCTTCACGTCCTCGCCAGCGAGATACGACACAGGCTCCGATTTTTTCACTTCGCCGTTAGTCATATACTCATCGTAGGCCGACACGTTAAATTTTACAACAGGCATAACACCTGGCTCAGGCGAATACTCGTAGGAGTCGCGGAAGGCGCGCAGAGCAGACGAAATATCTACTTCTACGGCTTTGCCATTTTCTGTTAAGACGGGTTCCGTCAAACGTATCGTCTCGTAGTTGCCGCCACTCACGCCACACTTCACATCGAACACCATTCGATGAAAGGAAGGCGAGCCACCAAGCGTGAGCGGAGTGACGGCGAACGTGATAGGGGTGCCGTTGAATATAGAACCATCAACTAATTTCAGATTTGCTGCCATTGCTTAAAATTTTAATCATTAATTATTAGTCATTAAATCGTTGTGATTACAATATATACATAAAGGTATTATATAGCAAACACCTCAATTTCCACTTCACCCAATCCGTCACGTGCCGAAATCTCGGCGTTCACCTTGTCAATCAAGCATTTCTTGCCGTCGATATTCCACCACTCTTTCCAGTGATTCTGAATGTCGGCTACCTGAGCTACGGAGGCAAGACACTTGATATAGTAACGCTTGCGATTGAGGATAAAATAGATATAGTCGATTAGGAACACATCTACGTAGCCTCGGTTCTTGACCTCGGGTTTGTTGATAACGAGTGGCGCATCTGCCCATTCGGGCTGCACCCAAGCACGAGGTTTGAGTGAGAAATGTTCATCATTATCAGCACTATTATAGGAATAGGAGTTGCCGTAGTTGTCGATGCTGTCCGTCGTAAGAGCATAGTCACCTGCCTTTGTTCGCCACTTTGAGTTGCCGAAGCCATCATAGTTATAGTCGTAGGGTTCGTGAGTGGAATCCACACCACCACCTCGCATTACAGCGATAGACAATCCCCAGTCATACGACTGGAGAGGCGAGTTACCATCATCGGTAGAAGACGGATCATAACTCTCACGCAAGCAAAGTTCCTCGGTGACATAAAAGTCTGCCACCATAGACGACATGACGTTCTTGACATACTGCTTCACAAACTCATGCTCCATGTCTTCGTCAACGAGAGCTGCCATCTGGGTTTTGGCGTAAGAGCCGTTCACTTCGCCAAACTCATAGCCTTCATATTGCTTGCCCACTTCGTTGGGCTGTTTAGGATTGTCGGTAGCGCAAGTACTACCCGTGCTTGACGATAGAGCCATACGATAGTTGGCATCCACCATACCTACGGGAACAAAGCTCGACTTAAACTCCTGAATGAAGTCTTCGTTAAGAGTAGAACAATCACCTATCTCCACGCCCTTCATAGCTGCAACCTCAAACAAGCGAGGCTCCATATTGCTTGCGTCAGTAAACTCCTTGTCAATTTTTACACGATACTTATTGCCGGTTTGAAGGTCAACAAACACGTTCATCTGACCGTTGTAGACTTTATGAATGATATCCTTGTAGGTAAGGCTCGTTACGGTGGAGTTTTTGGGGTATTCGATATAGTCGTAGTCGGTATTGAAGTCCTTCACGGCATTTTTTACGTTATCTTTCTGCTCTTTGGCATCGCTCTCAGCTGCATATCCAGCCCGAACACCAGTTATCTTCTCCGTGATGGGGAGCATACTGAGCACCTGGACATGGAAATTGCGAGGCGTAGGATTCTGCTTACGGAATACGTCACGAATGAGATAAGCTGTCACTTTCTTCTGCTCATAGTCGTAATGGAACTTGATACCAAACTGCTGCTCAAAAGAATCGATAACGTCAGACACAGACTCGTCGGGAAAGTTCTTCTCGTTTGCATACATGCGAAAGATGCTTGCGCTCATCTGAGCCTTCTTAATAGTGCTCTTACAGGTAATGCTCGCCACATTGTCCTTGCCCACAGTTACGGTCTCCCAATCGTCAAGAATTTTAACAACATCGGTAGTCTTGAATGATCCGTTGTAGAAAGGACCATTTAACATCTTCTCCACAACCTCATACGACACCTTACGATATTTCACCTCCTGCACGTCCTTGTTTTTGGGGTTTTCGAGCTTTAGAGTGCCGCCACAACCGCGAGAGTCGAGCCATTTGTTTACATCATCAAAAAGGTTCTTTACGTCCTTCTCGCTATTGGCTTGCTTCTGGAAGAAACCGACCTTGATGTCGTTCGTGGTTTTCAGTCCGGCTTTCACAACTTCGTCTTCCTCCTTGTACTTCTCTCCATAATACAACGGTTCGATGTCGTAGGCACACTTTGTGGTGAAGAAACAAAGACGCTTCATGTCGCCAATAGCCTCCAATGCCGACTTATCGAACTGCACGCCGAGGTATTCAAACAAACAATCGAGAAAGAAGAGCATGTAGAAACAAATGCCAGATTGTGGGCGGTCTGCATCCAACACCCATATAGGTCCGCGGTCTTCATACATTTCCTGCTCGTGATTTTTGTTGTTTGGGTCTTCGCCCTTGCGTTTTGTGGAATACTGCACAAGACTGTCGGACGTGGTGCCATCGTCGTTCAAATCATGGTGGGCATAGCACACACGGGCGTTACAGAAGAGTTTATGAGGGTAAGCGTCACTCACGTTGATATAAGATGTTAGCACATCTGGAATCTTAACGCTATTTCCGTTAGGATAAGTGTAGGTCTTCAACAATACAGCTTCGTGCAAATTGCCGGTTTCTTTGCATTGAGCAGGATAAGAGAAACCGAGGGCTTGAGGGGAAAAGGTAGTCTCCGTAGTATAGTCGTCACCCACAGAACCATACTTCTTATTGCCTTTCTTACCCTGGTATTTAATTTCTACCTCGGTCTTATAGTTAACACTCACGCTAATCTCGTCAATCTTCTCGCCAATAAGGAGTTGGTCGCGGTATTTCGTGGGTATAGGCACTTCGTTGCACTTGAGGTCGCCTATGAGGTCGACAAATGATTGTGTGCTTGCATCGACGTTGAGCGAGATGGAGTCTTCCAGTCGTTCGTCTTCCTGGATGATGGCTGTGCCCGATGCAAAGGGCACACCGTCGGCGATGATTTGCATCGGTGTGTGTTCGTAGCTCACGGGGCGGATATCGCTGCTGACATCATCCACGTTCTTTAAGACATGTCGGTTGCCTTCGATGGGCAGCTCCACAGGATATGAGAACATCTCGGTGTCGTTGAAGAGAGGATTCTTCAACTCGATACTGATGGATGCGTCTTCCTTTAGGGCGAGCGGCTTGCCGTTGGCAAGAATGGTGAGTTTACTGTTCATAGAATTGATATTTATGGGCCTTTCTAATTTTTTAAGTGTTATACTATTATTTTTGCATTGCCGAAGAGCGTGATATTGCGGTCGGTTTTACTGAACACCTTGGTGTCGCCGTAGGCTTCGATCTTGCGGTAGGAGAGAGCCTTGACGGTGCCTCCGTGAGCCTCGCACGTCACGCTGCCATTGACCACGGCATCGGCGGTGGTCCATAGTCGGGCGGCTGTGTGGGCTTCTACCCAACCTTTGCTCACATGGCCATAGGCATGGTCATGGATCTCGATTATAGCTTGGTCGCAGCGGTCGCTATACACCTGACTGTGATCCCAAGAGCGGACGGTTGCTTCGCCTAAGACGTAACAGCGGGCATAATCGTTGATGTCAATGATGAAGTCGTAATCGGTAACGAGGACAAGCACAAACTCTGGGGCGGTCTTCGGACATTCGTTGACGTAGATGCCGGCAGCGTTCATTTCTTTGCACAGGGTGGGGTAGAGGGCAGGGAGACGGTCGTTGATGATGTCGGCATACTTGCTCTCTACGATGTCTTCCCAGTTGGCTCGCCACACAGCCATGAGCTGACTGATATTTTCGGTGGCGAGCATGGCACGATAGCCTTCGGCGCAAGCGTGGCGTTCGTGGCAGGCATGGGTGCAAGTAGTCTTTAATATCTCGAATGGTGTCATAGTTTTTGGAGCTAATGGGTGGTAAGCCTTACTGGGCCTCTTTAGGCCTTTCTAAGCCTTTGGGAAACTTTTACTCTTTTACTTTTATACTTTTATCCGCTTCTTCCTTCACTTTCTCAAGAATAGCCTCGTAGCCTTTCAGTTCGTCCTCGGTCACGATGTCGGCGTAGTCTTTACGGAGTTGGGCGATGCGGTCGGTAAGGCCATTTACGCGGGCTTTGGTCGATGTTTTGTCCTTTCGCATGATGTACTTGATGAGAACGTCGGCTTCGGCTTTATGCTTGGCTGCTGCATCGCGAGCGGCTTTCACCTCGGGGCGGTCGTTGGCTATCTTGTCGGCTACCGACTGGGCGAAGAGAGGGTCACGGGCGAGTGCCTTATCGTAGAAGGGACGGAACTGGGCGCGTAGGTTCTGCGGTGGAACGTTGCACGCCTTCTCTATTCGGACGATGTATTCGGGGTCGCCGGTGCGCGGTGATAGGCGAAGGTAAGCCTCGCCAATTTCGCGGTCCACGTTGATGTAGATGCGTGGCAGGATTTCGCTTTCTATCTTCACGGCACGGGTGGCGAGAAGGGCAATCTCTTCTTCGGTGTAGATAGGTCTGCCAGCCTTCTCATTGGCTTCGGCCATGGTCTTGGCTTGCTCTGCCTTTGCTGCCATTTCATTGCGCAGGGAGCGCACGGTGTTGACTTGCTCTTGCAGAAGTTTGGAGAGGAACGGTCGAAGCTGCATGAGGTTAGGCATGGTGGATGCGATGGTCTCGCCGTTGGGGTTGGCCACGATACCGCCGTAGGTGAGAGGCTGCAAGGTGATGTCGGGTTGCAGGTCGGGGAAGAGCGATCGACGCGCTTCCTCAAGAGCCTTCTCTTTCTGCTGCTCGGCATAGATAGCCTGCTCCTCCTTGGTGGGGCGACCTACATGACGCTTTATCTCCGTGCAAGAGGTCTGCATGGTTTGCAGATAGGTGAGGAGCTGACGCACACGGCGATGATAGTCGCGGAAACGTCGGCTCTCCTTTACGAACGACATTGCCCGTGGATTCTGCTCAAGGAGAGTCAGACCACGCTCGAAGGCTTCACGCTGGTCGGTGGTGAGGATGCGAGCGGAGAGGGCAGGGGTAAGAATGCGGATTATTTCTTCCATAGTGTTGCTTTTTACAATGGGTCTTACTGGGCTTTTCTAAGCCTTGAGAATACTAATACAGCAGTGGCGACACGAATATTTTGCTGTCTGGCTGGTTGTTTTCGTAGCCTTTGCTTGTTGAGTCGGTGGTGTTGGTTGAGGGCTTATCTGGGGGGTTGTCGTCAGCATCCGCTTCCTTGCGCATTTCCATGAGCCGGAGCACCGAGGTGCGTAGAGCGATGGCTTCGTTGTGGGCAGCGGCTCGGCGTGCCTTGTCAATAGTGAGAATTGTTGTGCGCTCTTCCAGGTGAGCCACCATCAGGCGACGTACCTTGCGAAGGAGTGGCTTGTCGTTGGGGTCGTCGGTGTGGAGCAGACGCTGCATCGTGTCCTCGCCAATTGCCTCACTGATGTATTCGTCTTGAATGAAGTGAAGGTCGGGCAGAAGACGGATGAACTTCTCACGGCTCTCATAGATGTCGAGGTAGTGCTGAAGGTCAGCACATGTGGCAATGAGGAGGTCGTGGTGAGCGTAGTAGTACTGGCTTTCCTGCCACAATAGGCTTATCTCCTCAATGGCCTTGTGCTGCTCGTCCCTTGGCTCGGTGGGCGATGGCTCGGTGGAGTCGGCATCGACGATGGCTGTGGGTGTAGCCATCTTACGCGCCCAACCTTCGAGCATTACGAGCATCTGATTGAGCGACACCATAGCCTCGCGCTTATAACCCTGCACTCCCTTGTCGAGAAGGTCTTTGGATGCCGTGCCGTAGTCGTCGCTTGAAGCCACGTTGATGCCGGTGCCGTTGATAGAGAGAGCCTGTGTGTAGGCGAAGCGCGACATGGCATCGTATGTTACCATGCGCTGTGCCATAAGCAGGAGTTGCATCCATGGCTGCTGTGTGTGTTCGCCGTTGCTGACTGCCATATAGAAGTCGTCAGGCGAAACGGTCTGATAATACTCACACAAACGGTTGTAGAGCGAGTCGCCCAACTTGTCGCGCAGAAAATCTTTTTCGCTGTTGTCGAGTATGCCTTGCAACGAACTGATGTCGTCAATGGCGTTGCTGGGAATGTGGAGCCGAAGCTCCTTGGTGGTTGATAGTATCATGCGAATTTTGAGTTTTGAGTTTTGAATTATCGGCAAGCCGATTAGGAATTATCCATTTTTGAGTTGTCAGAATAGCGTGAGTTGCGCTTGCTCCAACTTAATGCGCTTGCAAGCCTTGTCGTAATACTCCTTGTTGAGCTCAAAGCCGATGAAGTTGCGTTTCTCGCGGATGGCTGCAATGGCGGTGGTGCCACTGCCCATACAGTTGTCTAATATGATGTCGCCCTCGTTGGAGTAGGTGCGAATGAGGTACTGAATAAGAGCTACGGGCTTTTGAGTGGGGTGCATATCAAGATTCTTTTCTTTGTCGAAGAACAATACAGATATAGGATATTTCTCTGTTGTTACTTCTTTTGAGTAGGTCTCAATATTATAGTTGCCATAACAGACATTACCCTTTGCTTTTCCGTATTTATGCCCTCGTGAGTGAGAGGGGAAACCTTGTCTCATCTGCGGATTGTATGTAGGTAACGCACGATAGAACACAGCAATATCCTCATGGCTCCGCATAGGCATTCGCTTCGCATTGAGAAATCCTGTTGGTCGGTCTTTTTGCCAAATTAGATTATATCGCCATGTGTCAGGTTCTGCCATCATTAGCTGTGCCGTGAACATTCCTTGACCGAAGAGAATAATAGGAGCGTTAGTTTTTGCTATTCGCCAGTATTCCTTGAATAGAGGCACCATCGGGATAATGTTATCCCATCGTGCCTTTTCATTGCCTTTGTTCAGAACTTCATACGGCAAATCGCACACGATGCAATCCACGCTCCCGTCTGGAATCCTTTTCATCCCTTCCAGACAGTCTTCATTATATATCTTATTCAGTTCTATCATTCTCTATATCATTTGTTCGTTACTATTCCTGCATCGTCACCCCCGTTTTCGAGTTATCCAGCGTGGTGAGCACTTCGCGGTCTATCTGCCACACCAGGTGCGGGTCCCAACCATTAAATTTGCTTATCACCTCCAATGGTCGGAGCATGAGCTGCTGCAATGGGGCAAACTGGATTTGCTTGACGAGGAAACGCTCGCGGAGGTCGGTGCCGCCCGATGATGTAGCGTCGCCTGGGGTGTTGCCTATGAGCTTCGAGTCCAAGCCCATGGCAAAGAAGATGATGGATGATATTTCCTGAAGCTCGGTCTTCTCGGCTTGCGCTTGCGAGTTGGCCTTGCTCTCAATCTCCACAATTTCCCAAGCCTTGTGCTCCTTTCCGTCCAATCCGGTGAACACGGCAGAGATAAGAGCCTGACCTGCGTTGTCGGGATTAGACAGCCAGCGGTTGATGTCGGTGAACACCTCTTGCTGTATCTGTGCCATCGTCTTGCTCTTGTTCTCGCCCTGCTGGGTGTAGAGCTGCTTGAGGTATTCCTGATGAATGTAAATCACGCGACCGATGATGTTGCTGTTGCGCTTACGAGTGAGCCGGTCGTCAACAATAGTAAAGGCATACTCAAAGATGCTTCCGGCGAAGATGCTGTGCCAAAGGGAATCGGCATAGTAAGGACCACCAAAGTCGCGTGGCGACATAATGAAGCGTGTGGGTCGGTTCTTGCGGCTCACCCGCTGTTGGCGAGCCTCACGCACATGTCGGTTGAGGTCGGAGACTGCCGTGTCGGCTGCAAGATAAGGCACGGCAGCAATGCGACGGTCGGTTTCGGTGAGTGTCTGGGTGGAGTCGAGCCACTGGTTAGAGAGGTAGGCATAGTTGATGCGATACTGACTATCCATGCGCTCCAGTCGGGTGGTGAACACCGAGCGTGGTTTTATGCCGACAATCTTCGGGTTCCATTGCGAAGTGGGCACCGGGCGCCCATTCTCGTCCAACTGGCGTTGATTAAGCTGCAACTCGCAGAAGCATTGCGACATGAGCGACATATCGCCTGCCATCTCAAGATAAGTGCGCATAAGGCCGTTGTTCTCAATAAACTCTTGCAGCTCTTTTTGGGTGCGCTCCCATTCTGCCAATGCTGCCTTGAGCGACTTCATCTCTTCGCTGTCCCCATTCTCAGAATTGGTCTTCGATTTTGAGATTGGGTTTTCTAATTGTGAGAGTTGATCATCCTTAGCCTTGAGGTCGGCTATCTGTCCGCGAAGCAGGATGCCAGCCGAGAGGTAGGGAATAGACTTCTCGGTGATATTGCCACCGACATACTGCGTATAATGATACTTGGCGCATGGTCCGCGACCTACGAGTATCTTCTTCACGAAGTCAACTCCCGCTGCCGTAAAGGGCGACATCTTGGAGAGCAGATACACGAGGTTAGGCAGTCGGTTGCCCAATCCCCACTCCATAAAGCCGAGGTCGGGCGTGCCTACACCCTGCGGCACGGCTTTGTTCTCGCCGCCCGACGAACCGAACACAGCGGAAATCTCCCGCCTTGCAGCATTGCCTTCTGCTCCGGTCATGGTAGCCGAAGCCGTGAGCTTCTGGTGAACGTAATCGCCCCATGAACACACACTGCTGCCTCCCTGCTTGGGCGTACAGAACGCGCCAGGCAGAACGGCCTCGTAGCCTTGCGACTGGAGCTCCTCACTACGCTGTTGGAGCTCGCTGATGTTGCTAACTGTTGTCATTATGATGAATAGTTTTGTTGAATGTTTTATGATGCAAATATAGGAAAAGACGGGGAGAAGGGGCGGACATGCTCGGGGAGGGGAGAGGCAACAGATTACACGAATTTCACGAAGATAAAAATCCGTGTGCTTCGTGTTATCCGTTGGCCGAAAACAAAAAAAAGGCTGCGGGGTCGCTGTCTTCCATTTGCCCACCCAAGTAATTGGAAAGTTCGGGGTGCCGGGGCTGTTCGGGGAAGACCACGCGAGCCACGCAGTCTAAACATACATTTTCACACTTAATCTTTTGCTGTATTATGCCACAGCGAGCATATCGTTACTAAAAGAGGTAATGAAGCATTTCGTTGCCAGCCTGGAGTTCATAGCTCTCTACGTCGTCTATCACCATGTCCTCACCGTTGAACAGCTTGATAATGAGCTTGCGGTTCTTCGGGTCAGGATGTACGCTTCGGATGTTGCTGTGTGAAATCCACATCGGGATTTTGCACTCCATGGTGTAGACCACAAGATACCAAGGACCAGTCTTGCACTTCTCTACAGAAACAGAGAGGTGAGACGTAACGAAGTCGGAAACCTTGTCAAAAATTTCGTCGAAAAACTTCTCCTTGCGCTTGTCGCTGCACTTTTTAGCCCAACAGACGAGGAGCATGAAGAGGACGACGGAAAGAAGAAGAGTGAGGATAAGGATTAGAAAATCCATAGTTGTTGCTATCATAATTGTTATTGTTTATACTAATTTTTATAATTGTTGGTTACTACCCATACGCTCAATCCGATGTTGAGCAAGAGCATGATGATGATGATGGCCCAATACTCCTTATTGCTCAGTTCTACCGAAAGATACTTGAAGTCGGAAAACTCCTTTCGTTTCCACTCTTTCTGCACAATCGGTTCGATGTACGAGGCGAAGGCGCAGAGGTCAAGTCGGTGCGACGTAAACCAGTCGCGACTCTTCACGGCAAGCACGGGCGAGTCACACCACGAGAAGGCATCGCTCCACACCACGCGGTTACGGCTGTCAAGACCTACGCACACCACAAGCTCGTTTTTGTTGCCACCCTGCCAGTAGGAGCGTTGTCGGTCGGCAATGGATAGCGGCTTGTTGCGATAGAAAAGCAGATAAAGGCGAAACTCCTTTTTCGGTCCGTATCGAGCGTTGAGCACGCGGATGGATCGTTCCTGACGGGCAGAGAACTTTGCTCCGATGATAGGCGACTGGTCGCAAAAACGTATCTTGGGATAGTCATGCAAACCAAGTCGGCGAGCCTCCTTCTCGCGGATGTCCTCAAACTTGAACACCGAGCGCGAAGCCTTCACCTTGTTCTCGTATTCATGTTCACGGGTAACGGAATAGAGCGTAGCGGGTTGACCGTTCCATCGGTATTCATACGCATCGCCATCACGAGTGTAATAGTGGCGGTGCATATCCACGAACACCGAAGCCACCGACAAGCGACGCTTCATAGCCGAAAAGTCTTCATTGGAACACTTTCGCTCACGTCCCGAATGGTCGTAGTAGGTCCAATGTTCGGGATGATTTACCGTGATGTAATAGGTTCGGGTGTGACTTTCGCCTTTGTCGTCGGTGTAGATTTCGGTATGCTCCTCCTGCTCATTCCACGGCTCGTAATAGCGTATCTTCGTGACGTAGCTGCCCAGGTATTCTGTGTCGCTCGACTCTACGCGCTCAAACGCCCATATCATCGCTGCGCCCACAAGGAGCGAGGGGATGATAAGTATGGCATGTTCCCACCATGTTGTTTGCTTGCGGAAGAACAGTAGCAACACAGCCGACACAAAGAAGGGGATGAAAAAAACGAGCAGTTCCATACGCCTTTACTCTTTCTTGCCGAACAGATCCACGTCGTTGTCCTCGCCTTCCGTCATCACTTCCTTGGAGCGCGACGACGAAATAACCTTATACTCGATAGGCATGGTGTTCGACACAAACCATCGGGCAGGGTAGGTGCGAGTAAGCGTTTCGTGTTCGCGGATGATGTCAAGCATACGTTCCTGAGAGGTCTGAAACTCGGTGCGCTGTATCTCAATGGCCTGCATGAGGTCGCGGTAGAGCGATACATCGAAGTTGGGGTTGCTCTCCTTTATCCACTTCATCATCGTACCCTTGTCGTTCTGATAACGTCCAGCAATGAGCTGCGGATAAATCTTCTCGAAGGTCTGCTTGTACCCGTCGGTAACCTGCGCCTTCTGCTGAATGATTTTCCACATCTTGTCGTGTACGCCCTCAATCTTTCCGCGCTGCGCTTCTGCCTGTTGGCGAAGGGCTATCTCGCGGTTGTTGTAACTAAAGTAGGTGACTACCAGCGAGCCGATAACAATGGCAACCACAAGCAGGATGGATGCCGTAATAATGTTTTTTGTTTTCATTTGTTAGTTGTATTTATTATTTTGTTCTTATTTACTTTCAAGAGATATTTGTAAGAGCCCAGTATATTCTCTTCACTCTTCTCAATATTCCAGTCAATCCCAGCCTTTTGCAAGCTCTGCACGATGTCGTTGTAATCTCTCTCTGTGAGGTATGGTGAAATGTTTTCTTCTTCAAAGATAATGAGATGAGGGTTGCGGTCAAAGTCGATGCGCAGGAACTTGTGGCCAAGAAAATCGCGAAATTTAAATATGCCGCGAGGGTCTATGACGTGCAGATTATACACACCACGTCCGCTAATCCAGAGGTAAGCATAGCAATAGAGCCTTTGTTCTTCGGCATCATACCGCTTTACGCATACAATGGTTGTGTCAGAGTTGCGGAGCGACGAGACTACATAAAACCGTCCGTCCTCGATGTTGTTGAGCAATTCTTCACGCCTTTCCATCGGTGTGAGGTGGTCACTTGAAAAAACAAACTCGGCATTTTTATCGTTCTCAGTATGCTCGACACTTGGAGATTTCTTCAGTAGCTTGGCATGTTTACACTCGCGCCACATCCCCACAAGGAAAATAACAAAAATGACAAAGACTATCACGCCCAATAGTGTTTGAAACGAAACAAATATTTCAGGCGAACTCAATAATAATAGTTCCATTTTTTTACTCTATAAATCCGTTAATAAAAAAGATGTGCAGTGGTATGAGTTTTCCTTCTTCTCACTTGTCTGCACCAGAGCCCGTTAGATACGTTGGACGGAGTGGCGACATGCGGCACACTGAGTACGGTCCATTGGCCTTCGGGATGAGTTTCTTCGGGTTACAGCCGTTTGAGGAGCGTGCAGCATCGATAGTCGAACGCCTTTTCTTCGTAGCCCAACCTTTTATACCATTGCAACACCCACGGAGGAGAGTCGCGTCCGTCCCACGATATTGCGACGGTCGCTATACTGCAACGCTTCAGTTCCATTTCGGCTGTCTCCATCAGATGCTTTGCCACCTCACGGCCACGGTGACGTTCGCCCACCCACAGCGAGTAGATGAGAGCGTCTGCCTCGCCATCCAAAGGTCTGTCTTCGGCACGGTGAGGAATAAACACCTGTATGCTGCCATAGTGCTGCTCGTCGGTGACGAGTATTCGGATTGAATCTTCCCAGTATTGATATTGTATCATAGTTGAAATGTTACGCAATTTTGTTTAGTCAGACGACTGTCTGTATGCTTGTGCAAAGGTAGATTATTCCTTTTACTCGATATGAACATTCTCCTCAAAGTCGTATCTCACGTCTCGGTTTTGCAAAAAAGCCACAGGCGTTGGGGAGAAGATGTCTGCCTCACAGTCGGCAACGGCTTGCACGAACGCCTCGTACATCTTCTGTTCGTCATATTCTTCCAGAAAGCCCTGGCTTGTCTACTGCCATAGCAGATTAGGGCGTTTGCCTTCCTTCTTGTTTCCTTTAACAATCAGCATGACACTCACGGAGTTTTCACCCTCGCGCACATCCACACTAAGTATGCCGTAGCCAAGCGGTTTGCCAAAAGTGTAGCAACCGCTCTGATTCCCAAGAAAGCGGTAGCCGTAGTTTCGCAATGCCTTTATCACAAATTCTCTCATGTTCAATCTTTTTTATAGTTCTATTAATACCTTTATCTCTTGCCCCCCCTTGCGTATGCAATATAGGCGATATTCCTTTTGCGGAATACACGCAGCGGTTCTGCTCAAACATACGGTCGTATGGAGGTGTCTGCATCATGCCGACTACGAAGGTGCGTGTGGTGTCAGTCATCGGTGTTCTTACATTCTTGTGCTTCCTCGGCTTTCGTGTTATCATAACACCACGCACACAACACACACTTTCTGCCGGACACGTCCACCTTGATAAGGTGCCGACAACTATTGCATATCCCAGAACCGATCTTTACAGGATTACCACCTGGCGAAAAAGTTCGGTGGGTGCAAGCGTCTCCTATCTTCAAAAACTCCGATTTTTCAAAACGAGCTATATGCTTAAACAATTCTTTTTTTTGAAGCTCACACTCATCAGCATGTTTTGTTGCTTCATTACGTTCAGTATGAAGCTGAGCACATTGTCGTTTTAACTGTTCATTGTCCTTTTCCAATATGTCGCAATGGTCGCGCATCTTGATCATATCGCCGAACGTCTGCTTTGCATGGTCTACGCCCTTGCGCTTCTCCATTCCACGCAACTTACGAGCCACGTCGTTGTAGTCGTCCACGAGCTGATGCACACGCTGCTCCAACTCCACGTTCTCTGTCTTCAGGTCGGCGATGATGTTGGCAAGTGCCTCCATGCGGTTGTCTTTAGGTAAGTTTACATACTCACACACAGCCGACTCTCTTTTCATATACTTGCACTGCTCGTCAGTAGCTGGGATGGAGGCATCGGCTGTGCGTGTGCCTACGCGATAAGGTGGAGGTACTGTCTTGAATATTCTTTGCATGTCGGTGTATGCCGAATATTTCACTACTCCGTCTTCATCTACTCGCGCCTTTTTTACCAACATCTTTCGCTCTTCGTCGTAAAGAATGTCGCCAAGCCTGATTTCTTCTGTTTTCATTGTCTCTATTGTTTTTTATTACATATTATACAACAGCGACATTAGTGCCACTGCCTTTTTCTTGTCGGAAAACCCTTTGATGTTTACCAATTTGCCGAAGATACAGCCTCCGACATATTTCTGAACCATATAAACGGTCAGGGGGATGCAACCGTCATAGGCCTCCATTGGAATTATTCTTAGTTTCATATCTTATTCAAATTTATATACTATATGCGGCGTGGTGTTTCCCAGTCCGTCGCGAGGGTCAATAATACCTCTCCCGACCATTGTCGTCACGGTATTGGCTATCCGCTTGCGCGGTCGGTACTTTACAAGGCCCTTGCCATACTTGCCGCTGCGTACCCATCCGATGTAATACTTGTCAGTCATATTCTATCAATATTGCTGGTGCTTTGATTTTTGAGCTTGTGCCATGAATGATATTGCCTGCTCCCTCCTTGTGGTAATGCGTGAGGATAGTTGCGCATACTTGGGGGGCGAATTTAGAAGATGCTTGCTAATCATACTCTATCAATACAAGGGTATGCTGTCCGTGCTTGTCGTAGAGTCCTGCCCATCCTTCGTATCGTGCGGACAGTGCGGTGGAGTACCCCCGACGTGGGCAGAGCTGCGATGTGCGTTGCACAAAAGGAATTTGGTCAATCATACGTTATCAATGCCATGTTATCTTTGCCTGTTGAGGTGAGAGTGTTGCTTGTACCAACCCCGTTTATCTCCATTCGCTGAATGTAGGAGTAACCATCACCATTCAAAGTGCGACCTCGGAAGGCTGCTATTCTTATTCGTAGCATATTGCAATCAGATTGTCTATAGTGAGAAACGTACCTATACATTGCATCAGACATCCTTGACGCAGATGCCATTCCTTATCACGGAAGTCGTTAGTGCCTGTTAAGCGACGCACGACTTTCGCGTGTTCGGTTCTGGATTCGTGTATCAGATGAATGTTAAGCATAATAGGTTGTCTTTTGTTACTGTTGTTATCGAATTGCTCCACGGCCATGGACTGGGGCGATGATACTTGTCGCCGTATTTGCATCCTCCCCGGTCGCCATGCTCACGGCGGAAGGCTTTGGCTTCATCGGTGCGGTAGTGGATGAGGATGGCTCGGTTAATCATACTCTATTAATACCCCCCCTATGGTTCGACAATGTTATGGTGGGGTATATTCCTTTAGTGCCGCAGATGTTGCCATCAAAACCGGACTTCCACTTGTCGTAATAAAGGTTTCCTATTTTTTCAATCATACTCTATAACTATCTTTGGCAGTCCTAAATCGGTGGTTCCTAATGCTGAGCTGTACCCCCCCAGTATAGGTTTCTTCATGCAATGTGCTTGAAGGGAACCGAGGAAAAGGGTGTGGGAGGTAATGTGGATGTGGTATTTGCTATTCATAGTCTATGATGATGCAGCAGTGGGGGATGGCTTGGGCGAAGAGGTAGTCTCTGATTCCGGCTTTGAAATAGTGGGAGGTGATGGCTGGTGCAATCGTACCCCCCCCAAATATTTTGTAGTGCGTGAAGCGGTTTATTTGTCTTCATCTTTCTTTCTCTCCATATTTTCCTTAAACATTTTATAGAAGCCGCGCCAATAATGAACCTCCATCCATTCTGGCGACTGTTTGAACTGCTCATACATCTTAGTTGCGGACAGCATCTGTAAGTGTTCCTCGCAAGCCTTGATACCTTTATCCCATAACCCCAAGCGTTGCGTTTCTATTTGCAAATACGTCTTGAGGAACATGGCAGCCTCGTGTGTGGGTGGCAAGTCGAACTGAATGAATAGGGCGTAGTCAGAGTCGTTCGCCTTGAGGAACTTGCTTACGGCATCGTCCTTGAGGAAATAGCGGTCGGACACTTCCTCTTCGAGCACGTCTTCCAGTCGGGTAAGCAGCTCGAATGGTTCGGGAAACTGATAGTCGAAGGCTACGTCACGGCGCATGGAGATGCAGAACACACGGTCGCGGTTTTGTGGCACACCGTAGTTCTTGGCGTTGAGTCGCGCCCAACGGCTCACATAACCGAGCGACGATAGCTTGTCGAGCCACTTCTGAAAGTCTGGCATGAACTTCTGGCTTACCAGTGCCGCCACGTTCTCCTGCAAGAGATACTTCGGGCGAAGCACCTCTACGGCATCTGCCACACGCCAAAGCAGGGCGCTTCGGGTGTCGCTGCCCTCCTGCAAACCCATCTGCTTGCCGGCTTGCGAGATATCCTGGCAAGGCGAGGAATAGGTGAAGAGGTCCACTTCGCGACCTTCAAGCGAGCGTTTCACCTCGTGCCAGTCTATCTTGGTGATGTCTCCAAGTGCGCGATCGGCGAATTGCGGAAAGATGAGGTTGTGCATCTGGGATGCGTATTTGTCGATTTCGCTCCATCCCTTGCACGTCCAACGGAAGTCGGGATGCCACTCCCGTAGCACGTCGGCTGCCATGAGCTGCGAGTCGTAGCCGGAGAACGTGGTGAGGAATATCTTCTCATAGTTTTTGTCGGCTGCGGGGGTAGGCAGGTCGGGCAGGGTGTCTTCGGGGTCGTCGAAGAGCGAGAGCTGCTCACCAGGGCGTGGCTTGGGGGGGGCGGGATAGAAAAGTTGCTCGTAGATGTGGGCCAACACGTCCACCACGATGCTGTTTCCGGCTTGCTTGTACTGCTGTGAGGCAGAAATCAGCATCACGTCTTCCTTGTTTTTAATCCTGTCAAACCGTACAGTGGGAAAACATTTGCCTAAAACGCTTTTCATGCGTTGCATTACAGAAGCCACCGTCATCTGCATAACGGCAATTACGTTGTCGCGAACGCCCATCAGACGAAAACACTCCTTGGGTGTGAGCTTGCGGATGGCGTAGCTCTTGATGGTGTGGTCGGTGAAGTTGAGTTTGGTTATCATATAGTTGCTGTTATTATTCGTATTCAATCATTACGCCTGTTATCGGAAAGTTTCTTTCCATAATCTTATTGTTTTATAATTCCTAACTCCTTCTGTAACTTCTCAAGAGATTCTCCATTCTTTCGTCTATATTTTGCCGCCTTAGCGTCACTGAATCCTTTGTACCAATGATTGAAGTCTTCAAAAACACTGTTTCCGTTTGTCACATTTACTATTTTATCCATGATTATATTGTTGTTTTGTTTAATGGGTTGAATGCTAGTCATATTCTTCTATCAGAAATACATTTTCCTGCCATGAGTTGATTGTCACGGTCGGGCAAACGTCTGTGCCTAATTTACCTCCATCGTTATTGCCACGAGGATATTGGTAGAAGTCAAGATTAGTCATATCAATCCTTTTCAACCTCCAATTTCCAGGTCTTTCCGTCGTGAGAAGAAAAGACATTATAAGGATACACGCAACAGATGATGGTTGCCTGCATATCAAGCAACATGTCTCTTGTATAGCAACATCTCCCTATGAGATAAGCCAAAGCCTTGAATTGGTCTTGAGTAAGAAATACGTTTTGCTCTCCACAGGTGATACCTACGTTGTCGGTAATAGTAGAGTAGAAGAGTTTTACGTCTTCATCTTTTTCCTTTTCGTCGTTAAATACGGTTATCTTCGTTGTGTTGTAACTCATAATTCATTTCTCCTTTTATTTATAATATTCAATCATTATATAGTGTGGGCATTTGTAGTCGGTGGCTCGAATGGCGGGAGAGAAGTTCACCATCATCGCCATCCGAGCCGATGGCTAACTGGATGCACGGAAATCTTAATGTCAGTCATTGTTTTCTCTTACTTCCTGCCATGTGTTACCATGACCAATTCCACACCTTGCGGTCACCGCACAAAAGCTCTTGTCGTGGCGACCATTAAGGCAAGTCCCTAAATCAGCACAGTAATCACAGCCAAGATCCATATAATCCGGATGAAACCACACCTTGTCGCCAATCTCACGGATATAGCCTCTCTTGGGATCACAGTCAGGGTTCTACCTCCGGTGGGAAAAGGTTTTTGTTTGTTCAAGACGACCTTATACCGATTGTTTTTCTTCCTTACAACACGATATTTATCAGGTAGCGCCCATCCGGGGTCAAAAACTTCAGGAGGCACACGCCGCTTTTTCGGAAAGTGGAACACCTTCGGGTTGCAATACTCAAGAGATACCTTGCTGTCTGACGAAGCAATATCTTTGTAGTTGTAGCAGCAGTGAAGCACGTCGATCCTCCATCCTATGCGACGCTTTGCCATATCCAACAGTAAAGGGAAATTGCGAGGTTTCTCCCAAATGCCTCTTTCATAGAGGACATATTTTCTTAACAAATCCCTGTTTTTAATCTTCATACTCTATTCCTCCTCTTCGTAGGGATTATAGTTCAACTTCTCCTGCCATTCCTTATCATGAACGCTGCCCACAACCTCAAAGTCTTGCATCATCTTTTGCGAAAAAGAATCGCTGATGCCGTCGGAAATGGCTCTGACGGAAGACTTAGGGTTCTTGATAGCCACGATATAGAATAATGCCTCTTCCTCGCTCCAGCCTATCGTGCCATAATAATTGTCATACACGTTGTATTCGATACAACTGAACGGATAGGTGTCGGACCGCAACACGTCGCCTTCATAAATCTCCTTGCCGTTCTTGTCAAGGAAGCCGGTGAACTGGCATACGGTAGCGGGGTCAACCTTGTAGGGGATGTTTCTATTCAACATACTTTCCTTTTGTCTATCCTCGATAATGTATGTGTTACCATTCTCCTTGTAGAAGAATCCACAAGTCCATTCTTGATTATCAAGGCATTTAGCCTTAAACTTAATTGTTCTCATTGTTCTCTATATTTTCGTGAATACTTACGATAACACAGTATATTGTTGTATTATTTCGCTTTGAAGTTGTATATCGGTTTAATTCTCCTCACCACGTCCACAGTGTCGGCTATAAGCGATTCTATCTCTTCGGCAGGCTTGTACGCCATTGGCGACTCGTCGATTGTTGACTCGCATACCGATGTGGAGTAAATGTCCTGCATCTGCTGTCGGTATTCCTCCATGCTGAGCAGCTTCTTGGCCGCCGAGCGCGACATTAGTCTGCCTGCACCGTGGGGAGCGGACTGAAGCCAGTCGTCGTTGCCCTTGCCGCGACATATCAACGAACCGTCGCGCATATTAAGTGGGATGATAAGCTGTTCGCCATTTTCGGCACGCACGGCTCCTTTTCGGATGATGCCTGAGTCTATGTCGAAATAGTTATGCCTGGTGGTAAAGAAATCCACGAACGATAAATGAAGCCCATGGATTATAGGCATTGCTATATTCCATCTGTTGTCGTCGGCAAAACACTGACAGACGTTCGCTGCGAAATTATAGGCATCGAGGTCTTCTCCCTCAAGATAGGCGAGGTCGGGAGGCACGGTGCCCAAACGACGCAACGTATTGTTAATCTCCCTCTCTAAGCCGTACTTCTTTAAGTCTTCGATGATGCGTTTGCGCTCCTCGCTTCGATTCACATTCTTCTTGGCTAAGTGTTGGAAAAAGTTGCACACCTTAACTCCGAGATTACGACTGCCCGAATGTATCACAAGATACTTATAACCCTGCTCGTCCTCGTCAAGCTCGATGAAGTGATTGCCGCCGCCGAGGGTGCCAAGCGAGCGTCCGATATAGTCGGGGTCGAAGCAACCTTGTGTCTTTTCGTGCAAATCGAGCAAAAGATGTGACGTAAGCGGACTCCAATCTTTTAACTTGGACTTTTCATGAACGTCAAATCCGCTCGGCACCGACTCATTGATGATTCGGTCGAGAAGCGAAAGGTTTATATCCTTCTCAGCAAACTTGAATACCAACATACCACAGCCTATATCCACGCCTACGGTATTAGGCACCACCTTGCCACGGGTTTCAATCACAGTACCTACGGTGCATCCCTTGCCGGCATGACAATCGGGCATGATACAAATCTTGCAGTCTCGGTATGCCTCGCTCGTTGCCATGTTTTCTATCTGATTCATTGCTTCCGCATCGATGATCTTTGCAAAAATATTTACGTTCTTCATACTCTATATTTTCATTAATATATTACGACTCACTGTTTCTCGTCTTCTTCTGTGCCTAACAATCGTTTCATAAAATCCTTGTTCTTTCGGAATTTTCCTACGACGTCAGATAAGCACGCGCCATGAAGAGGCACCATCTGTTCATAGACAAAGGGATTTTCGATTAAGGAGTAACTCGCTACTTCCGCTCTCTTGTTCAGGTCGGCTATAGCATCATCAATGGTGTCGAAGCGACAAGTGCAGACGTGCTCAGAGGAAAGGTTTACGAAACACCATTTCTTTGTCCTGCGGTCCTGACAGACCATTACGATGCAGTTGGGACGGCTGCGACGGTTTATCTTTATATACATAAGCTAATCTATTAGTTCAAAATCATAAACAAATACATAAGGATTGTTTACCCAAGTACCTTTGCCAGAAATGTGGTCGATAAGGAAGGCGTAGGCCTTCTGCGGGGTGCGGAACGAGGAATTAACAAGACCATGATACCAATATGTCGTACCTTCAAGCCCTACGTTGTCGCCACGCCAAATGCCTTCTTTCAGGCAGTCTCCATTGCTAATGTCTTGCAGACGTTCTACGCGGATGCGAGTAATGTAGATATGATGTGGCATAAAGTCCGCACGGACAAACATCTTATTGAAGCATCCTTTCTCGTATATGATGCGCCCAAAAGGCATTCCGTTTTTTTCACAAAGACAGAGAAATTCATCGTTCTTTTTCAGATCTTCATATTTCTGAGCAATAGCTACATTTTCTCCAACCTTGTATGGTGAATGTTCCAAGGCGTAATCAATCATTTTTTTCAGTTCTTCACCATCTGCTTTGTAAAGTCGGTCTTTACAAGATTCCTTCCAATCAGCAATAGATTCTTTTGTCCAACCTTCGTATGTTTCCAAACGCTCGAAAAGCATTGTAGGATTCAGAACACGTCTTGTCTGAGTCTTTCTTCCTTCAAGTACAGCCTGTGTGAGACCATACTTGTCATTGAACATAATCTTCTTCATACTCTATATTTCTGTTAATACTTTACTACTTCTTCCTAATCTTCTCCATTTCCTCATTCTCCTTCGAGAGTCGCTCAAGATGCTCCAATACGAGAGAATACGACTGGTTGTTCACCTGGTCTTCGGTGAGCGAGGCGTATTTCTGCATGGTGGCGATGGTGGAGGTATATATCTCAAGTGGGGTGGAGGGTCGCTGCGTGCGGCCGAGATTCTGCACCTTGAACACATGGGGATAACGACGTGATAGGGTGTGCATCATGCCGGCCCACCAGAAGAGGATGGGTTGCCATTGGTGGTCGAGGAAGTGGCGGAAGAGTGGGGATTGGGTGTCGAACTGGCGGGTGTCGTAATGGAAATCGTGCACCTTCAAGTTGGTGTTGGCGTCGATGAAGTCGATACGACGGTTAAAGATGGTGGCGAGGAACATAGAGCGTGCCTGGTCTACGCTGTCGGCTTGCTGCGCTATTTGCTCAGGTGTGAACTTGCCCATCTGCTTCATCTTGACAAGGTTGTTGGCGAGCGAGGTGTATTGACCCATGAGATCGGAGGCAAAGCGATATTGCTGCCATGAGAAACCGTCCATATCCTGCGCCGGACCTTCATAGTCGGTCTTGCAACGAAGCAGACCACGTTTGTTGCGTAGGCGAAGGGTGGGGTAGGGAAAACGAGTGAGGTGAGCACCACGCTCGTTGTCGAGCCAGTCGAGCAGTCCGGCACCAGAGGCAAGATACTCAGCCGAATTGCGGTCGTCGGTCTTCGACTTGGGCGTGAGCCAATAGTTGAGCTGCCATAGATAAACGGGGAAGGTTTCTTCTTCCTGCTGTTTGCGACGGAAGAAACGGTTGCGTCGGCTCGGTGTGATGAGCCGGCAAGTGTAGTGTTGCTCTTCAAGAGGCTTCGACTCGTCTATGCCTTCCACTATCTCTATGCCCGACAGGACAAAGAAGCACGCTATCTTGACATTGCGCATGTCGAAGGGATGATAACGGTCGGCTCGCTGTATCTGTTCAAGCATGATGCGAGAGATAAGCTCCAACTGTTCGGTGCTGCACTCGTTCCATGAGCGGGGCAACGTAAGGTTGATGTTTCGTTGTGTCATATTTTCGGGTTTCTTTCATGAGCAAAGGTAGGAGTTTTTAATTTGGTGGGGCGGACATGGTGGGGAGCGTATAAGGCGAAGATACAAATGAAGCCACTCTGCGATTTGTGTAATTGGCGCAAAGTGGCTTAAAAAAAAACAAATGTAAAATTCAAAATTTAGAGGGTGGCGTGTAGGGCGTTATAGTCCCATACCTTAGTGCAGTCGTCTTCGCAGGGCTGCCAGTCATCATCACAAAAGTAGAAAGCGTAGGCGGCTTTGATTATCTCCTCTTCGTTCATGCAAACGCAAAGGTCGGCATACATAGAGTTGAAGGCGACATATTTGTCCCATGCGTTGACGTTAGCGTGAAACTTCATGCCCTTGGTCAGCTCGTCTACCTTGATACGAGTCCAATGTGCACCTCCGTCTGTAGGCGTACCCTCTTCATCGTACATGCCGCTATAGACAAGAGCGTTCACATCGTGGTTGGCCATCTTCTCAGAATAGTGCCGTCCGTAGAGAACGGCGTGCTGACGACGTAAAATGTGCCAGTAGAGTTTGGGGTCTGTCTGCTCAAGCGTAAGGAGGTCGGTAGAGAGAGTTTCTACTGCTGCCCACATCTTCTTCTCAGTGGCCATGCCATTGGCACGAGCCTGTTCAATCATCTGTTTGTAATTCATTTTGTTTGAGTTTTTATATGTTTAACATGTGGGGCAAATGCCCCGAAAATGTGGGACAATCAGACTTTTTTGCACAGAGACATGCAATATAGGAAAGAATGTCTGCGCCTCGGGCTTGCTTTCTGCCTTTGCCTCAGTGGTCGAGGCGATCGGTGGTGTGTCTTTCTTTTTCATATAGCTTCGTAAATTTTCGTTGAAGGATAAGCAGCAACAATACAAACCAGTTTGACAGATATGCCACCACAATAGCCGCCAGCGTCGATGTGTAGACATCGTAGCCGAGGTAGAGCAACGCCGACATTGTGACCCAAAAAGTGAAACACTGAGGGCATGATGCCACCTTGTCAACAACATGGGCAATGGCTTCGGTCAGTCCGAGGTGTTGGGCGATCGTGGCGGCTATCATGGTAGCTATAGCTATCAGAACTATCATGGCTTTATGTAGTTGCAAGGGTGAGCGTTACTGGGCAGTCGGAAACAAAGGTCTTGGAGCAGTTGCAGCACGATATGCGTGCAATGCCGTTCTGGACGGTTCCCACTGCTATGCTTACCGAATTGATAGCAGTGGCGCTGAACACAGGTATGGTGAAGTCTTGCGACACCACTTGTGAGCGTGTGCAGCACGAGCCGCAGTTGCAAGGGATGTAGTTTATTACGCCCTCAACGTGAATAACGATGATATACTGTGATGTGCCTACCTGGGCAATGCTCTTGACGGAGAACTGCGGAGCAAACACGGGAGTCTCGTCTACGCAAGCCGGTGTGCAGAGCTGCTGTGTGATGTTGACATCATAATAGGGTGCGGCGGCGGTTGCACCTGCCGCAAGTGTGGCTATGATGATAGCCGGAATGGTACGTTTGTTCATAATCGTTTATGTTTTATTATAGCGACGATGCTTGCCGCCGCTGATTTGTTACTCTGTTTAGTGTTTCACCTGATAGCCTTGTGTCTGCCCTATGGGTAGGTTCTTGTCAAGAAGATCGGCAAGTTCGGCGAGGTCTTCCTCCTCAAATGTCACCATGCCTTCGAGCACCGACAGCGATCCGTTTTCGCGCATCTTCTCCACTATATCGTGCGCCATCTGCGGTATGCTCTCTTCGGGTATCTGACCGAAATATCGGGCAAGCATAGGTGTGATGAGCGAGTTGACAATGGGTTGGATAAGTGGTTCGATGTCCCTCTGCAGGGCATAGCTGCCACTGACAATGCCTAATGATCCGATGGTGGCTTGCAGAGACTGAAGCATGGGTAGGCGCATGAGGTTGCCTGCGGCTATCTGCGAAATGGCAGGTCGTGCCCACTCGGACACGACTGCCGCCAAAATTTGTGAGTTCTTGTATTCCATCGTTTATATATATAAAGCTGGATTACTACGTTCTCTTACTGATTGCATCCGCAACCACAACCTGTCTGGCATACGTTGGTGGAAGGAATAAACAGCTTGGTTACGCTCAACAATGAGGCTACCTGCGACTTGAGCACGTCGATGTTGGCATTAGCTGCAGCATTGTATGCCATCTGCTGTGCGTTGATGGCTTGCTGTGCGTCCTTGTTAGCGTCTACCTTGTCTTCCACACGGCGCAACTTCGTGTCGAGATACTGTGTCACTTCCACGAGCTTCTTGTCGGTGTAGTTCTCGCTCTTCTGAATGGCAAGTTCTGTCTTCAGAGTGCTGTTCTCCTGGATGAGGTTAGTCTCACTCTTGGTTACGAAACGTGCGTCAGGATCGGTAGGATTAGCGGTCATACCGTTGTTCTTACCAATGCCCAGAAGCGAGGCGCTGCCTCCCAATAGGCTCGTTGCCAAGCCTGCGATGCCGAGACCCAAGGCGGTGTTGCCAAGTCCCTTGCTGGCAACATCATAATTGCCATCATTAGTTTTAATATGCATAATTATTTGTATTTGGTTTCGTTCATTATTGAACTTACTGCAAAGATAAAGGAGAAAAAGGTGGAAGTAAAATGTTTTTCATTAAGTGTTCTTTAGGTGAGATAACGTATAATTTCGGCTAATGCGAGAATTAAAAAGCCTCACGCTGCTAACGTGAGGCTTGTGGCGATATAAGATATTCTAATGACTATCGAGGTGGCATGAACTTCCCTCGCGACTCTTCTGCTACGGAAATGTATGGCACTACCTCGTCACGGATGATGTCGAGAAATAGTTGCGAGGCACGCTTTGGGGGTACATCTTGCATCCAGTGTGCGTTGCTCATCAACTGATGTTCGAGACCGACAATGGGACGTGCTACAAGGGTAGGGTGGTGGCGCAGGTAGAGTTTTGGCATGAAGGTTACATATTTAGTTTCTTCCACAGAAGCAAGAGCCTCGTCGGGATCGCTGATGATACACTTAATGTTGAGCTTATATAGGTCACGCTGAATGTTTTTCTGAAATGTATCAATCACACGTTCGCCTATATCTGGCATAATGATTGGGTGTTTCAGAATATCTTCATACGACACCTTTTGGAGCGAGGCAAGTGGATGGGTGTCGCGCATAATAGCATATACATTAAAGGGTATGCAGGGTATCGACTCTATTCCTTCGTGACGGTATGCCATATTCATGGTGAAAGCAAGGTCTAACATGTGCGCCCTTAGCGATTGATTAAGAAGGTATGCTTTTGTAAAGTCAGCATTGATACGCACGTTGGGGTATCTCTCCATGAATATCAATGCTGCCATGCGGACATACGGAGCAATAAACGAGCCTACACCTATGCGCAATTCGCCGGTCATGCAGTTGTTAAGGGCGTTGATTTGCTCTTTGCAGTCCTCGGTCTGCTTCAGTATTTCTTTGGCACGGGGCAACAGGGCTTCGCCGCTTTCTGTGAGCATAATGCCGTGTGATGTGCGAATAAGCAACTTACATCTTAACTCGTCCTCCAGGGCGTGAATGTGCTGGCTTACCGCCGACTGGGTGACGCAACAACGTGTGGCAGCCGTACTAAACGACTTTGTTTCGGCGACATAAACAAAGGAGCGTAAATGTCTTAGTTCCATAAATCCTATAAGTTTTAGTTGGTCTATATTTATAACTATAAGTTTTAGTTATTCTACACTTACAACAGTGTCATCAAAATATCTTTTCTAATTGCAAAATTATAGACAATTGTCTGATTCGGTTTAGTTTTGGTATTAAAAACGCTAATTTTAGTATAAATTTATCAGAATACTAATATATATATAGAATAAAAAAATCCCTGCATCCATACCTTTTGTATATAAAGGATAGATGCAGGGATAACACTATGATTATAATATCATCTCCTTGTTATGAGCGATTACTTCTTGCTCTTCTTTGCCGTCGTGTCTTCCTCTCCGTCGCTTACGCTGAAGAAAGAAGAGTCGGCATCGTCGAGCTGCTGGGGGGCGATATTGCTTTCGCTCTGAGTGTCAATATCGCTTACTCTTTTTTTGAAGCGAGAAGCGAGTCCCAGCCCTTCTCGTCCGTAGGCTCTGTGACGTAGAGGTTCGGATAATAAACAGGAGAAAGTTTAGCCTCGTAAGTGGTGATACGGTCGTCACTGGCTGCTGCGCCAGTGTCGGTAGTGATTGCACCTGAGTCAAACTTCACCTTACGGCTCGGATCGTAGATAATCTGCGAAACATCATCATCCTTAGCGATGATGAAGATGTCGTTGTTGTTGATTGCACGAGCCAACTTACCTGCTGCAGGATTTACGGAGTCTACCACGAAAGTACAGGTGAGTTCAAAACCTTTGCGCTTACCAAGCGATGAACCCTTAATCTGCTGCTTCTCGTCAGCACACTGCACCTTATACAGACCCTTTCCCACTGCGAAAGCAGGAGTTGAATAACTGTTTTCGGTTGCAACAAGAGGAGCAGTGAGTTCACTCTTCAGTCCGATGTAAATATCAGTGCCAAGACCTGCGAGGTTCTCCAGGCACTCGTCTTCGTTGAGCACATCAACGAGCTGTGGACATGTTACTGATCCCATAATATTTAACGTTTTTGTGTTGTTGTTTGGAAAAGAAGGGCGACGGGTTAGCATATTCCGTCGGGTCAGCCGCGACCGTCGCCCGTGAAAATATAGAGTGAAAGAAACTCCGTTAAGAGTTAGCCGTTCTTCTTGAAGAAGGCTGTCAAGCCCATATTCATGCCAGAAGCGGTGAGCTGAATCTTCTTCTCGGTCTTACCGTTGCTCCAACCTGTAAACTTATAGTTGGTGCCGTCGGTTGCTTCAAGAGAGAGAATCTGGTTAGGAGTGGTTTCGATCGGCACGGTGTAAGCTGAGCCGTTCACCTTTACTGTACCGTCTGGCTTCTTACCGTCATCGCCAACAGGAGTAATCACGAGCATAGTGTTATCGTAGTCGCCGGCTACATACTCAGGAGCAACGAGATTGCCGTCACTGACGCAGAGAGCATATTTCAGGAAGTTGCGAATACCTGCTCCCTGGATTGACTGAATCTGGAAAGACAAGTCTCTGTGATCTCGGTCGGAGCCAAGGCGGACACTTACATACTGCTGGTTGCTCTTGGTGTCAACACCGTAGACAAAGTTCTTGTCAATGGTAGCGTACATACGGTCGCCTTCGCCGAAGTTGGCAATAGGACAGATAGTAACCTTAGAGAGACCCGGCAACTTGAAGTTGTCGCCCAGGTTGTACTCTACACGGAAGTTACCGTGGAACTTGTTAGCATAACCGGCTGCAATGTTCATGGCAGAGGCCTCGTTCATGTAAACACGTGTTGGAACCTTGCGCAGACGCTCGTCCCACTTGGCGTGCCACTCGATGAAGTTGTCGTACGGAGTAGAGTCGTTGTTGTCAGCAGGAGCAGATATCGCCTTACAAGGAACGAGGTTGCCGTTAGCCTCTGAGATTAGACCGTCCTCGATGTCGTGCTTGACGCAAGTGTGGAAACCGTCGTAGAGAGCCATTTGCTGATCGCGAGCAGGAACTGAGTCGTCGCCATTGTCAAGAGCGATGTCGCCGAACCACAAGGGAGATGCGAGGTTGTCGGCATAGTCCTTGAGGATTGCCTCTACAGCCTGTAAAGAGAGAGGGAACTGACCCTGAGCGTCTGTACCGAATACTGTCTCACAGAAGTCGTCTATATTTCCACTAAACTTATCCCAGGAGAGCTTCGAGGTAAGCGTACGCTCTTTCAAGAATCCAGATTCGCTGTTGATTTCGCGATGAACGTCCTTACGACGTGTGGTGCCACCCTTGCGGATGAACAAGTGGAAAGTGCGCTTGAACTGAACACCAGTGATGATGTCGATGCCAAGGCGGTCCATCTCTTCGGCATCCGAATAGCCAGGACCCATCACAATCTCCTTTGACACCTCTTCGGCTACATGCTGAAGAGCGTCAAGACCGATAAAATCTTTAGGTAAATTTGCCATAATCGTTTGTGTGTTTTGTTGTTGTTAAATCGTTGTGTTGTTTGTGTTGGTTGAGGGCAGCGGACAAAAGTTATTCCTCACCTTGCAAGAAACGCTTGAAAGCAGCCTTACGCTCAATATTGGTCTTGTACTTGCTACCATCGAACGAGCGCAGCTGCGGAGTTTTCACACCTTCGCCATTGTTTTCAGGAGACTCTCCACTGTTCAGCTCTTCGCCAGCCTCATTGGTGAGGGCGGCAATCTGAGCCTGCTTGTCGGCAATGGTCTGCTCGGCGGTTGCAAGTGCGTCCTTAGCGGTCTGCAAGTTTGCCTCGGCATCAGTCTTGTCGGCTGTGAACTGGGCAATCTCCTTGTCCTTTGCCTCGACGAGAGCTTTCAACTCGTCGTCCTTTTTGGCAATGGCTTCGGTGTGCTGCGCGTTTAGGTCGCTTAGTTCTTTACTGTGAGCCTCGTTAGCCTGGGCAAGTGCGTTCTCCGCGACTTCCTTTGCTTCGTTGGCTGCGTTTACTTGAGCGGAGAGTTCATCAAACTTGCCCTGCAATTCCGCGAGAGCGTTCTCCGCTGTGGTGGCTTTCTGCTCGGCATCAGTCACCTTCTGCTCGGCTTCCTTCATGTGGGCTTCGAGATTGTCAAGAAGCGAGGCGTTCATATACGCGCCCTCCTCCGTAACGGCAATCTCGCCAGCCTGCAATCCGCAAGCAGAGCAAATCAATGGGTAGTTTTCCATGTTGATATTAGGGTTTGAGTTGGTTGCTTCCGGTTTCTTTGGCTCCGGCTCGTTCTGTGGCTCAACCGTCTGCTCACGGTTGATGAGTTCAGCTCTGCCATCATATAGTTCAAAGGTGTGTTGCACCACTCCCATGAATGTTGACTGATCGTCCATCAAAATGCCCTTCACGTCCTCTGCATTGAACACTTTACCTTTCAGGTGTTCATCCTTTGCATTAGGGCAAGCCTTTTTTACATCGGCACGGAACTCAACTCCAAGTTCAGCAAGTTCCTTTATCAGTTCTTTATTGTCGTCCTCGTTAGCAATATCACGGTAAGCCTTGTTCTTGTCAAAAGACTCGGGGTCATACTCTTCGTGATAAGTTTCATCCGTGTATGGATCCTTTGCGCCATTGGCCAAAGTGTAGAACGCTGCCATCACACCGATGCAACCAATCTGGTCTTTCGGATTCATGTAATAGCGTTCGTCGCAAAGCGAAGCGAGGTACATACCAGCCGAAGCGCAAAGACCATCAACCAAGGCTATTACCTTCTGGCCCTTGGAGTGTGCATAGTCAATGGCAAGTGCATAATCGTTCTTTGCCCATGCCGAGCCGCCAGGAGTATTGATGATGAAAACGTGACCACGACAAAGGGGATGATCGGCTGCTCGCATCATCATGTCGCGATGGTCTATTGAACCATACGAACAATAGCCGCCGTTGCGTGTGATAGGGCCGTCAATGGAAAATACCGAAACGAAGGGGAAACTCTGTGCGTCATCGTCATCAGCAGGAAGAGTTAGGACCCAGTTGCCTTTCACCTGCTTGCCATCCTCTGAAACCTGATACTCCTCTGGATAATAGGTGTTGCCATACTTATCCTCAGCTGTAACATATCCGCAGTTCTTCTCTGGCTTGCTGAAAACCGTATGAGTATTCAGATTATACTCAAGCGACTTGCGAATACCATGCACAAAGTCGGGACTGATCATCCTCTTCTTTTCGGTTAGTATTTCAAATAAGCCTTTCATTAGTGTAAATTTAGTGTTTGTGTTGTAATCCTGAAAAATCAATCTTTTTACCGACTGAGTTGCGGAGGAAGGACTCGAACCTTCGGCCTCTTGGTTATGAGCCAAGTGAGCTACCAACTGCTGCCACTCCGCTGTGTTGTTATCCATGTGCAAAATTAAAGGTTACTTCAGTATTGTTTAGGACAAAAAAACGCCGCTATCCTCACGGACAACGACGCAAAAATTAAAAAAAAAGACTCAAGAACTAAGCCTCTCGAAGCGTGATAGGTATCGGCTCCGATAGGGCTTTAAGGGATGCAGTAAAAGAGCGGTCTTGTGACTTCTCACTGCATGTGATATTGCCTTCAATGGCAAATGTGCCGGGCAAAGTGTAACACAACTGGAGCGAACCATCTTGTTTGCGCAATACTACATAATAGGTCTTATCGCGCATAATTTTATATGCTTTACGCACATTTTCGCCTCCAAAGTCTATATTTGCACTAATATTATATGTATATATAGTACTATTGCCCTGTTTGGCCTGCGTCACCTTTACACCTATATTTTCCGCAATGACGAAGTTTTCACCACTCATTGCAAGGCGAAGCGTCGACTCGGCTGGCAACTGGCATTTATTAATACACAACACTTGTGCCATACTGAACGGCACGGGGATAACACACTCTTCCTTCTGATAAAACATCACATCGGTAATGCCATCAAGGAATAATTCCATACATTTATCGGGTAGTTGCATTTTTGTACACCTAAAAGTGATAATTCCTAACTTATTTTATGATTATGATTAACAATTCTTTACAATAAATTAATCTACATACACTATATCGTCAACCAAGAATGACTTTTCATTAGTATCAACATACTGCATATCGATACACGAATAGGCCTTGAAGTTGTTATTCTCTGACGTTAGCCATCGGTTGATGATGCGTCGCAAGCAGTCTTTCTCGTTCTCGTTAGGTTCGATGCCGTAACGCATCAGAAAACGCTCAAGCATAGCTGTCTGGCGACGACAGATGATGCGGTTGTTGGACGTACAGAAGTCGAAAGTAGACATAGCCCATTCCACCACGCTACGCTTGAAGTCATTGTTGAGCATGACGAGCAGTTGACGGATGCCGCGCGAACTCAAGTTCCAGGAAGGAGTGACCTGTCTCACCACGTCCACCACCTCAATTTCCGAGGGTAGTTTTATACATAGGTAATCCTCGTTGTCGCTCTTGAAATATTCCTGCTTGCCATTGAGATGCTGCACCTCGTCAAGGGAAAGATATTCGTGCGAATTGCGCATCAGTATGACGCTTCCTCCCTGTGGCGACCTGCCCTGCATCATATTACGCCATTGCTGATGAGAGAAACACTGCATATTTACACGTTGGGTAACTGCAGTAGCATTAGACAGATAATTGCGCATCACGAAATGCTCTGGCATGTACATATTGAATATCAACGGCTCGTCCTGGGCAAGCGTGTGCTTCGGGTCGCGGTTGCGAAAGAACTGGCAACGACTCGTAGGTAAGCGAAGGTAAATGTTTGGCATAATAGTTACTTTTGGGTGGGACGTTTGTATTGGCTCATTATAAGGTCGGTTACCTTGAAGCTGTAGCGCAGCGTTTCGTCGGTGTGAGTGGTCGGATTTATCTTCAATGATTCGATCTTCTCTGTCTGCTGACGGTCAAGATTGAAGCAAAGATAAACCACATCTATATAACATCCTCCAGACTCGGTATGCTTGATAAAACTCTCGTTGAATTTATCACTACGGCCAAAGAACTGGTTAAGACCTTCTATCAGGTCTGCTTCGGTATATACGGGTGCGGCAGGATGCAACTTGCGATACTTGTCGGTATATGTTTTCAGTCGCTTCTCAAGATAATCGTTGATAGAGTCGGAATAATCAAAATAGAGCAGCGCTTCTGGCGAGTCGGCATCATTACTACGGGCAGACTTAAAAAAGCCTCTTAATTGTATGAGAACATTCAGTACAGAATCAAACTGATTAAACTCGACACTTCCGTTGAAAATCTCACGCATATCTGCTTTCACGTCAGTCACGATACTTTCAAGCATATCGGCAAGAAACGTCACCTTGTCGAGATTGGCAGCCATACGGTCTACACGTTTCTTGTTACCATCCTTGCTATAGTCAACGTAATACTTGAGCAAGGTGGAGAATGAAAGAAAATCATAGCCAACCTCACTATGAAGATTTGTCTGCACAATGGAGGCATACAGAATGTCAGCCAACTTACGGTCGTACTGCTGGATGGTGCGCACAAGGTTTGCCATCTCGCTTGAACCGGGGCGCAAACGCTGTGCCGATTTGACGAGTCGGTTGCGCTTCTCAACATCTTCATTGTAGTCGGGATTGTGGAAAAATACATCAAGTGTTTCGGCATACTTGCTGGGCGGCACATCCTTGAAGTGAAATGAGTAAATTGTGGGTTGGTTGCGCACAAGTTCCTCGCGTGTTCGGATAGGGTTCGATTTAGCCATAAATTCGTCTATTTATCATAAGGTTGATTATATTTTACTTTCCAGTAGAGCAATATCCGTGTTCGCCGCGTGAAGTTTTACGCAGCTCGGTCACTTCAACAAACTCTAACGACTCGGTACGTTCCAGGCAAAGCTGACACACCTTGTCGCCAACTTTATAGCGCGGCATATTGAGCATGACATGATAAAATACAGCCGAAATCTCTCCAGTGAAAATTTCGTTAATCGTAACCTGCGAATTGGAGAGCACCATACCAGTCTTCCACACCGACGACCGGGAACGGATATTGATACCACGAATGTTAACTCCGTCAAACTCATTCACTGGCTGTAAGGCAAATCCAAGACCGTATTTCCATACGTTAGGCGCAACCTCTTCTTCGCTCACAGCAAAACAATCATAACAAAAGTCCTCTTCATGCCCAACTGCCTTTACCGGCATTTGAGCCTTTTCTTCAAATTTCTTAAATAATATTTTCATATCTAATGACATTTTGACACCTTCAACCGTATATCTCCAACAAATCTTCCCTTGTCAGTGTGATGTTTTTATCCTTACACTGCTTGAAGAAGAAATTCACTGTATTGGGGTAATGAGCAAACGATGACCACCTTTTAGCGAAGTCGCTCTCATGGTGACCGCAAGTAGAATCTGATGGTCGAAATTGCGATAAACGCTTCCAAAAATCGTAGCCATCCTGCCCTACCAGGTGATAGAGAGACATTCCGCAATACACCCACTCTATATATCCCGCTTCTGGACCTTCCATTAAGTCCACATGGCGTTGCTCGACCTTCTCGACAAGCCGTTTCACCTTGCGGTATATGATTTCTGGGGTATCATTGCGCCAATCGCCAATAACAACACCATCTGCCCCAGTATTCCCATTGTAAGTTTCAGTATGAGAAGAACGATGTTGGCGAGACAAGGGAAGCGGCATTACCACTTGGTCATTTAGTCCCGTATAGGCAGTTGCTTTCTCATTTATATATATATGTTCAGGATCGTCCCAAGACGCAAAGCGCACACGACCTATATTTCCGCATGATTTATCAAGCATGATGCCGCAAGCAGCATAGTCCTTCAATAATGCTTTGAACTGATCTTTATGTCTATCTGGATAAGCTAAACGCACAAGACCAAAATACCCGCTACCAGAGCACGAGCGCATGAGTAATGCTATCTCTGGGCGATACTGACACACAAAGCGCACATTATCAAACTGTGTCAGGTGTTTGTTGTCCGCGAGGTCAATGTCAATGGCAAGCCATCCAGTGTGTTGCTTCAGGTGGGTCTCACGACGGCTCACCATTACCCGCTGTCCTGGATGCGTGAGACTGTCGTCCTCATAGAGCGCAAACAAGCCGCTCAGAGTAGCACCTGGCAACATCTTCTTTGTCTCAATGTACTCCGGCATCTTTTTAGCATTACTGCCAAACTCCACACGCATACGACGAAGTTGCTGCACATACGGCTTCCATCTATCCGTCAAGCAAAACTCACGGATGGTCATCTGCTGGATGCACTCTCCTGTCTCACGGTCAACGAAGCGACCACAAGCATCATGCGCATCTTCATATATGGAGCATATTTCGTCAAACATATTTTATAAGTTAAAATAGGTAAGTTATTATACGGTTGCAAATTTAATAATTAAAATTGACACAAACAATATTTCGGCTATGTTTTTCTTATGTTAACTATATTTGGACTCTTGAGCCTCCAAAAGTCCAAACTTTAGACTTAAAGTCCATTTTTCAGGATAATAGCGAAAAATGAAAAGTCTATAAATCTGAAAAAACGGAGTAAAGTTCATAAGAAATCCGTGCTGTGTCCCCATAATGAATTTTTCAAAAAGCGATTCAACCTTTTGATTTTCTGCTATTTATCTATTAAAAGTTTAAAAAAGGGGTATTTTTATATATACCTATACGAGCGCAAAGAACAAAAAATTTATAAAGAATAATAGAAATAAGACATTTTTGTAGCGTTTCTCTCACTTAGTTGCCTTTCTTCTCACCATTTAACTTGTTAAATGTCAATTATTTACGTCATAGGCGTTAATGCTACTAACTATATTGTTAGGGTTCGGGATTTTTGAAAATAGGAGAGAAAGAAAATTGGCGAAATTATATATAGTAGTAGCGTTATTGAGTAAATTTTTGGACTTTTGATGAGTAGATAATACGTAATGTCCGTGGCTATTAGGGAGTTGCAAGAGTTTGCAAGTTTGGACTTTTGGGGACAGAAGTTTATTCTCGAACAAGCGAAAAACAGAGAGGAAATACAAGCATTGCGCAAAAGAAAAGGTCGACACGCCTTACGGCGCGACGACCTGATAAATGCTTCGCTAATAGCGAAAGATAGCGCAAGATAAATGCTTTGCCGCACGCGGGAGTGTAGCGCAAGGGGGGATGCTTTGCTGATCGCGGATTGCTGCAAAGGCAACTTGCGGGGGATTATTTGTTTTTCATAAACTGATTAGCCTTTGTCATGCTGTCATAGAGTTTGCCACGGCCGTACATCTCAATCTTTGCCTCGATAGGTTGCTCTAAGCGTTGCAGGAGCGTGTTTACGGCTTGTAGAAGGGCGGCGTTGGTGTTTGCTTGGTAAGACACCATTTCGTCGCTTACGGTCGATCCTGCGGCTACTGTGGGGCTTGTCTCGGCTATATTGCCAGTGTCGTAAGCACGGCGACCGGAATAGTTGCGGTCGTAGTTTACGAGGGCTTTCAATAGTTGCGGGTTGTTCATCATCATCGCCTGGGTTGTCTCGCGTCCGATTACCAGTTCTGGGCCGTTCTCGGCTACAAGAGATGGTTGACCGTTAATAGAAGTGGCAGTGGGCTGCGTGAGGAGTGATACACCATTGTGGGGTTTGTCATCCTCGGTCGCCCAATAGAGGCTGCCATCGTTGCCGACAAACGGACGGAGGTCTTGCACGTTACCGGAGTCGTAGGTAAGCATACCGGACACGATTTTTGTGTTCGAGGATTTTGCGTTGCTATTATTAGAGTTATCACTTCCTCCAACCTTGCTAATTGCAAAGTTTAGTAACCCCATGAGGATTGCCATCATTGCAGCGTAAGCGATTGGACCAGCAACAGGTCCGAGAGTGCTAACACACCAACCGAAGATACCTGCAGAGCGAAGAGCTGCCATTGCCTGTTGATGGGCAACCTCAAGCTGTTCCTCTGTCTGGTTATTTACCGTCTTTGTCGTAAGTAAAGCCACTCCAGTGGCTGCTTCACCTGCTACCTTTGCCGTACCAAATGCCTGCTGCATGAGAAGTAACTGCGTATAGTGCGCAGTGGTTTGCGCGCGGTCTATTTGCTGTTGACTAATCATCTGAAGGGTGTTGGTAGCGAACGATTTTATCATTTGCTTCAAGGCTGTCTTCAAAGCCTTGCGTCCTTCGGCTGCGTTCTCGGTCATAGTAACGAAGGCATCACCTACCGACTCGCCAAAGGTTTGCAACGGACCCATGAAAGTAAGGAGTGAGTTATATTGCTCAAACATATCTCCCGTGAGTTTTTTGGCATAGTTAGCCTGTTCCATCATTATTGACTTTCGGGCATCAGCAAGCTGCTGCTCGGTGGCATTGTGCTCTTCCAGGAACGTGTAATACTGCTGGGCGAACTCCATACGAGCCTTCATCAGTTCGAGTTCAGGGTCTAAAGCCGACACTGACTCCATGCCCATACGCTGACCGGCATTACGATAGCTACCCTTGACTGCCACCTCTTGCTCGGCACCAGGCAGTGCCTTCTGGTATTCCTTATAATAATCAGTGTTAGACCAAGCGTAATCGTTCAGTTTCTTGCGCTCATCGTCACGCTTCTTGCTTGCCGACTCGTATTCGTCGTTGTATTTTATCAGTTCGAGATAAAGAGCTTTGAGGTCTTGTGCCTTAAGAGCCGAGAAATCAAACCCTTCGTCGGCTACAGACAAGAACTGAAGGAACCGATTCTGAAAATTCTCACTCTCCGGATTAAGACTATATAATACGGTAATAGACTCGCGTGCCTTAGTGGTCAGCTTATCAAAAGCAGCATTCATCTTTTCAAGACCTTCGGGAGAGTCAGCACGAATATCCTTGGCTGGCTGTAGGAAACCTAAGCGGTCGAAATTGCCACGAGTGTTGCGGTCAACAGCACCTGTATAGTCGTGCTCATTCAAAATCTTCTGTATCTCGCGCTGACGGGCAAGCAACTTCTCTGCAGCCTCGCGCAATTCCTTAGAGCCATTGGCAAATATCTGGTCGAGCAATGCGCCGAGGTTTTCTGCAAGAGACTTATTGTTTTCACGAGAGAGGTCGCCGGACAGTTTGGTGAACAACTTGTGAAGTTCGCCAACATCCGTTTTGCCAATCGAATCAAGCAGTTGCTTAGAAGTTTCCTCATCGTAAACCATCACATCCTCATCCATGTGGGAATAGAACTCTTTCCAGCCATCGCCAAGATTAGTGATAGACTGGCGAACCGTACCAAGAGCACGATCCATTTGCGATTGCAGATAATCCAACTGTTCCTTCTGTTGTCCTTCGCTAACCTTTTCGCCATCGGCGTTCATCTGAGCCACCCATTCCAGGTATTTGCGCATTTGTTCCTCATAGAAAGCCTTGATATTAGCAATAAGGGCATTTGCGCGAGCCTTTGTCTGCTGCTCCTCTTTTTTGTTCTCATTACCGTTTCTTCCTGAGCCTGTCTTTCCATTTTTGCCACTCTCATCAGGAACATTCAAATCCTCGTTACCTCCTGTCGTAGAAAGAATGTAGTTATCCATCTGTTTTCTGACAGGCTCATACTTTTTATCTATGCCTAATTCTGTATTATGCGTTGCTCGTTCCTGACGAACATAACGCAAGGCTCTAAAAAGTTGTTGCTCGTTAGCACTTACATCCTTATCCTCATATACATAATACGGGTCTCCAAATAAAGAACGCTTTCGCACTTTCTCACGCCTAACAGCCTTTGCCAAACCTCTGTTTTCAGATGCAAGAACATTGCTAACATCTTTTACTCCAAATCTCTGGGCAAGTTCTTTTACAACAACATTCATTTGTTTTCCGTAGGAGTCTTTGGTGTAGGCTTCCAACATTTCCTGCTCAAAGCCTTCAGGTGCAATTTGCCCATACTCGCCCAACCTATCCAAAGACCTGCCAGCACGAGGCTTTACGAACTTATCCCTATCATCTTGCTCCATCTGTACGTACATCTTAGCACGAATAGCCTTTGCAGCTTCGCGATAAGAGGCCGCCAAATCCTTTACCATTCCATTCTCTCTTTCGAGCTTTTTGAAATAGACTCCGAATTTGTCATTATAGACCTTAATTGCAGCCTGATATTCAAAAGACCCTTTCTTTGCCCGCTTGATAGCACGATAATAAGCATCAAGTTCCCCGACAGCCTGATTTGCCTTGTTGCGAACACCAGTTAGCGACCTGTCAAATTGTTCGACTGATTTTGTGGCATTATCAGTATTTTTTACAAGGCTATATATCCATGTGCCAAGTGTAGCAATAGCAGATATTGCAAAACCAATAACATTCGCTTTCATTGCGAGAGTCATGGCTGTCCAGCGTATATGCAACAAGCGAACCGCAACGGCATTGCCATGTACCGCCATAGTTAGCAATGTGAAGAATTTTACAACACCGCTACCAGACACACCTATCATCAACGGCAATAACTTAGAAAAAGCCCACACCAAACCGCGAGTACCCATATATGCTACCAATCCTGGTAATATTTTGAGCAACATTTCAACGGATGTCTTTATCTCCCACATCAATATCTTTGCAGACCTCATAAATGGAGTAGATTGCGTAAGCGTTTTCGAGAAATCGTACCATACCTTTGCTATTTCCTTGACGGAATCAATGCCTTCAGGATTAACAAAAGCCTTATTCCACATGTTATTGGCTCTCTCAATTATAGCCTGTGCGGTCTCTTGCTGTATGGCATATTCCTTTGATACGGCCGTGGCATCTTTGTAAGCCTTACTTGACTCGTCAAGATGGGATTTCAGAACATCTACATTCTGAGCCATAGTAACGACTACGCTTTTCAAACGTTGACCATCTGAGCCAAACTCTTTGAAGTACTCGTCCATAGAGTTGAGGTTTTTATCGCTCACGTTCTGAAGCACGGTTACAAGTGCCTGCATGGTTTCTCCCTTGCTCATCATGTCTTTTAGGGAGTCCTCTTGCATACCCAACATCTTCTCTATGTCGTGGTAGTTAGTCCATAAACTGCTTATTAACTTACCAAAAGCGGTACTGGCTACTTCCGGCATAAGCATAAGAGAGTCGCTGGCAGAGGCAAGACCTAAAAGTTGGTCGCTTGTAATGTGCGACACCTTAGACAAACCCGTAAGTCGCTTCGCAAATTCAAGGATATTACCACCATTGGCCGTAGATGTAGAAGCCAATTTAAAGATGGAACTTGAAACAGAATCAAAAGCATCGCTGATGTTACCACCGTGCTTTTCTACCTCTCCCATCGTTTCCACGAACTTAGACAAAGTAAGCATCGCATCATCACCCAAATCCTCTTTCAATGCCACATTCACACGATCGCTGGCTGCTGCAAATTCTGCCAGACCTGACGCCCCATACTTGCCCATACCCATACGACTACCCACATAAGCCAATTGTGTAAGTCCCTCAAGACTGGTACGGCTGTCTATCTTCGCCAACTGGCGTGACAAATCATTAACAGACTCCATCGAAAGATTACTCACCTTACGCACATTAGCCAATGAGTCAGAATACTGGAAATTCAACTTCAATATGTCTGTCAGCTTTGATTTTATCATATTAAACGCCCCAAACAGCCCTACATACGCCGTTAAGTTTTTGAGCGCTGTCTGCCATGCGTTGCCCTGCTTATGCACCGAGCCGGTGAGTTTGTCGATTTGCGCCTGCAGCGCATTTACGTTACCTTGCATCTGCTTCAGTCCCTTGTCGCTTGCCGACATCTTGCCAAGCTCACTCTTGGCAGCGGACAACGCGCGCTTTAGTTCGTTAAGCGGCGTGCCCGACAAATTTTTCATAGCCTTGTCTATACGCTCCGTATTCGTGATATTCTGCGTCACAGCCGAGTTGTACGAAACCAATTCTTTCTCCAGTTTCTTAAACTCGCGCTGTCCCTGCTTTGTCGTCACGTCGAGCGCAGCCATCTTCTGTTTTATACCGTCAATGCGCTGCTGAAGCTCATCCATCACCTTTTTGGCAACGGCGGCATTGGCAGTTATGACGATTTGAGTTTTCTTTGCTGCAGCCATATTTAGTATGTTTGTGTTGTGTTGTTACATAATCTTTATCGGACTTGCTTCCTCGAAGGTGTTTATAAGTTTTACCTCGCCATCGTAGCCGTAGAAGTCAACAAGGTAGTTGGCTATGCGCTGCTGAAGGTGGCGAAGCTCCATCATAATGGCAGGACGTTGCGACTTACCCGACTTGCGGTCCCACTTGCTGACGTATCGCGTCTGGAAACGAGCCTTCTTGCCCGACTCTACGTCCTCGTATGTCGTTCCTTGACCGACACCCATATCCACAAAGCGCATGTAGTCGTTGAACTGGAAAGCCATCGTCACCTTGCCTCCTTCTCCGGCTTCGATGATCCTTCCGGCAAACGAATTTGCACCCTCGCCAGTTGAGTACCACTGACCCATCTCCTTACGCTTCTGGTTGACGACAGCATATCCGTTATACACCTCCTTGGGATAGATACACTGCGTCATGGTGTTCACCTCAAGCTGATTGATGGTCTGCTGAAAAAAGCGAGCCGCTACCCTATTGAAGGGAAACATCGGGTTTTTGATTGGTTTACCCATATCGCATATATTATTAAAAGGTTAGGGTTCTTTCGGCACGATATACTTGCCGTTACTGCCACACGCGAAGTTGTAGAGCGGTTGCAGGCTCTTCCAATCCATGCCAACGACGAGCCATTGTCCGGCATAGATGTCGCCCACCATGCCGAAGGAGATTGAACTGGTGCAGATGCCTTGCAGCTCTGCCATCACCACGGCATCATCTGCAAAACTGCGATGGGTAACGGGACAGCGACCTGTGCGCTTCACCTCGATAAGCCAGGCTATGAGGTCCTTGCAGTAGTCGGTGAGGTCGTTGGCCGTGCGCTCTATCTTGTTACCGTCGTAACGGCCAAGAGTCTGCGGTGTGTCCTTTACCTTGGCGAGAAACCACACCTGGTGAGAGACAGATACCTTCTTTGCGTCAACGAGTTCTCCGGTGGTCAGTACGCTGTATAGCATACACGGCGAGTGAACAATGTTGGCGTTTCGGGAAAAAATGTTCTCAAGGTCGATGTAGCGGATGCGGAAGAAACTCTGGTCTTCGAGGCGTTCGCTCTCGGGGTTATGAGAAAGGGGCTTGTAGATGGAAGCCCAATGCTCAAGGATATTGCTTATTGTCATAATGCTGCTAAACTTTAAGAACTACGAATTTCACGAATTTCACGAATTACACGAACGTTCAATAATTCGCGGAATCCGTGAAATCCGATGTTAATATTTATTCTTTAGCGGCTTCGTCCGCTTCCTCCTTATCCTTCATCAGCTCTTTCAACTTTACGTTGAAGTGTCGCTCGGTTTTATCTGCCACAATCTTTTGAAGCACTCTTGCCCAGGCTGCTCCGTTGCAGGTGCTCTCGTTTTCCAGTATGCTCACAAACTGCACCAAGCAGTACATGGCCGTGAGTTGGTTGGCGAGGTGGGTGTTCATATAGCCGAGAATGTTGCGGTCGAGATACGAGGAAAGGCAGATGCACATGATTAAGACCGAGAATGTCCACACCATCTTTGCCATCTTCTTGGAGCGCAGCTTACCGTCCATCTTGCACTTCGGGTTGCGCTTGATGGCTTCACGGTATCGTTGGTAGATGCGACGGTTGCACCTCCATGCCGTGTAGCAGTCGATGATGAGGGCGAAGAAACACACGGTGATAAAATTGATAGAGGGCTCTATGTGAACCCACAGCAAGCCGAGCACTGCGGCAATGGCTCGCGAAACGTAGAATGGATTGTTCATGTTTGTGTTGTGTTTTGTGTTGTTGTCCTGAATTTTATACAACAAAGTTACTGATAAGCTGCTACGCAATGCGGACATGGTGGGGTATGGGGAGGTTGAGTATGTCCGCACGGGGGACAGGAAATATCGTAACTTTGGCAACATAAAACACAACACTATGTCAGGAATTACGCAAAATACATTAACTCGCATCGACAAGTGGCTATCCTACGGCACAAGTATGCAGACGGCGTTCCCGAAGCTGGAGCAACGCTACCGTATGCAGATATGCTCGGAGTTCTACAAGCGATGGGTGCAAAACAAGGACATCGACCCTCGGACGGTGTGCCGTAATATTGCCCGACGCGACTATGAAATGTTCTTCAACCAGGCAGCACAGGGCAACAAGGATGCGCAGGAGTATGTGCTTGCGCTGAAGATTACCCTCGACGATGAGGGCAATATCTGTCCGCGTACAGTTACGGAGCTCAACAACGACGTGTTGGTGTGCAACCATCTGATACGTTTCTTCCAGACCGACGAAAGTCCGCACCACAAGGCGATGTATCTGAGCAGTGCCGAATGGTTGATACGCACGGGCAAACAGCAGAATAACGATCGTGCAGTGGATAAGGGTATGCAAGCCTTAGCTAATGTGTATGGCAACTTCCAGGAGGAGAAGGACGCTACGGACGAGATGCCGGACATGAGTCGCATCGCCATCACGCAGGACGTGAGCATCGTAAAGCGCGACCGCATCAACTACACCGAGGAGGAGAAGCTACGCATGGCTCGCAAGTATGGTCTTACTACCAAGGACCTGCAGGAGATAGAGGACGAGGAAATGTTTAGCGACAAGCGAGAGGAGGAGCCGGACTACTTCGAGTATATGGAAGGTGAAAGTGAAAAGGGAAAGGGGAAGAATGAAGAATCCAATAGTAAGGAAATGCCGATGCAGCACGAAGGCAAGCCAACGGACGAGAAGGAATGAGCGGAAACAAGATAGAATTATCTATATGATGCAAATAGAAGTATCTATTGCCTGTAGGTAATAGGCATAACCTTATGAAGGTAATAGGCATTGTTTACATACAACAATAGGCATCGTTTGCATATAGCATAAAAATCATGTTAACGAAACGCTAAATTCTTAACATATCGCACTCGACGTGTTAATGAAAGCGCGATTTACTTAACACGTTCTATATAAAGACAGTAAAAATATGGAGTTAAACATTACACTTGCCGAAGCATTGGAGCGAGCTTCGGAAAGACTGCGAAAAAAAATGCTTCACTCAGTGGAGCTGCTGCAAAAAGCAGAGAAGATAGCTCTGAACTATGATGCCGAGAACGGATATTACTTGGCGTTTAGTGGTGGAAAGAATTCTCAAGCTCTTTTCCACATGACTCAGTTGGCTGGGGGGAAATTTCGCGGTCACATGAATCTTACGAGCGTTGATCCTCCCGAAGTGATACGTTTCGTAAAGAAGAACTATCCCGAGGTGGAACTGATAAAGCCGGGCAAATCCATCTTTCAGATTGCCGTAGAAAAGCAGATTCTGCCCACTAAGCGTGTGCGTTGGTGTTGTACTGAATATAAGGAAACGGCAGGTGCTGGCAAGGTGACGCTAATCGGCATACGCAAGGCAGAGAGTTCTCGAAGAGCCAAGCGCAACGAGGTGGAGATAAACAACCGAAAGTTTAGCGGTAATCTTGACGGTCTGGACGAATACCGACAGGAACAGAAGGCTAAACGTGCTCGCCGTAAATCTAAGGAGCAAGGCGTGAATATCACTAATGCTGATGAAGAACAGACGTTAGGCTGCATCCACGGCAAAGAGAGCCTGCTAATATCGCCCATTATCTATTGGACGGAAAAGGACGTGTGGGAGTTCTTAAATAACGTAGTGAAAGTTCCGCATTGCTCGCTCTACGACGAGGGATGGCATCGCATCGGCTGCATCGGCTGCCCAATGTCGTCTGCAAAGCAGAAGCGCATCGAGAATGAACGCTATCCGCATATCAAGCGCAACTGGATAAAAACGATTAAAGCCATCCGAAACGGGGGGGGGGGGGTTCAAAAGAGAATATATCTGGTGGAACATCCGCAAGGACTGTATGCCTCTCAGAACCGTCAGAGGATTGCTCAGGACGCAGGCGGCTACATCAAGCATCCCGACCAGAAACATTGGATGGGAGACAGAACCGAGGAATATGGAAACTTGCCGAACGAGGGTTTTCAGACCGCTCCTCTTCTGACCGCTTGACAGAGGAGCAAGAAAACGAAATAGCGGAGAATATCTACGACTGGTGGATTTCGGGAAAAGCATACAAAAAATGGTATGCAGAGAAGTTCCAACAGATGAAATTTGACTTTGGGGAGGAATTATAAATAACACAAAACAATATACAATAAGAACAACAAACTAAACGAAAAGGAGGTTCGCAATGGCTAAAGACTGGGTAGGCGGCTCTGCTGCTGTGTTCAAGACGTTAGGCGCAAGCAACCATACAGACGCGGATAGACAGCGTGAGGATTACTATGCCACAGAACCGAAGGCGACGGAATGGCTGTGCAAACTGGAACGGTTTGAGGGCAGGATTCTTGAGCCTTCGTGTGGCGAGGGTCACATGAGTAGGATGTTGGAGGCAGCAGGGTATGAGGTGGTAAGCCGCGACCTTGTGGATAGAGGGTACGGCGAAGTGGCCGACTTCCTCGCAATAGACAATTTGGAATGGGACGGTAACATCGTCACCAATCCACCCTACAAATATGCGCAGCAGTTTGTGGAGAAGGCTCTCAGCATCATCCCCGTAGGAAAGAAAGTGGCGATGTTCCTGAAGCTGACTTTTCTCGAAGGCAAGGCTCGACGCGCTCTCTTCCGCTCTACCCCTCCCGTTCGTGTTTGGGTAAGTTCATCACGACTGAAATGCGCTATGAATGGCGACTTCGACAAGTACGGCAGCAGCGCAGCGGCTTACGCATGGTTCGTGTGAGAGAAAGGGTATAAGGGCGAGACAACTGTGAAATGGTTTAACTGACGGAAACTGAACAACAGAAAACACAAAACAACACATGAATAACAACCGACACAAATACTTCAATAAAATTCCGCCGTTCAAGCCGGACCCCGAGCACTACACTTGCAAGCAGCACTCATGGAAGGCGAAGGAAGCATACGAGACCGAGGATGATGCTTGGGAGTTCTTACAAGAGAACCCGAATCTCAAAGCACGGGGATATACGGTGTACCGGTGCAGGACGTGCAATAAATGGCATGTAGGACATAAAACATCAGGATAACAATGCAGCAAGCACATAATATTTACTTAACTAAGTTCCAGCAGCAGTCGCTATACATGGGAGCCAAAGACGAGCGAGTGATTGCTGCCCGCCGTGTGGGTAAGACCGATGGTTTGGTGGCTCCTTACGTCTGGACGGCAAGCAACTCCATGCCTGGTATGCTCGGCGCATGGGTGGCTGTGTCGCGTCAGCAGGGCTTCAGCAAGACCATACCGAGTACGATGGCTGCCATGGAACGTATGTTCGGTTTTACGCAGGGCATTCACTTCGGTTGGGGACGACCGCCAAAGCACGCTCGCGAGAGTATCTTCAAGCCTAAGAACTACGACAACTACATCTGGTTGGCCAATGGTGCCGGATGGGTTCTTATCTCGCTCTCACAGACCGCCTCTGCCAACTCTTACACGTTCTCGGCCATGGTAGGCGACGAGGCGAGATTCTTTCCTTATAAGAAAGTAACGGACGAGTTGATGCCGGCACTTTCAGGCCAGACACATCCGTTGGGCGACATCAACTTCTCCGACCACAACCCGATGTATAAAAGTACACGCTTTCTCTCGGATGCCTCGCTCACTGCCAAAGGCTCGTGGCTGGAGAAGGAGGAGGAGAAGTTGGACATGACCGTTGAGACGGGGACATTCAAGGGCAATACCTACAGATGGGTGCAGGAGCAGTTAGAGGATTACGCCAACAAGGTGATACGCTACAACGACCTGCTGTATAACGCCAAGAAGACCAGCCACTCGGTGCGTGTGGTGCCGAAGGAGTTGCGCACGATGATCCGTGCCGTGGCTCTGAAGATGATGAAGCATGAGGGGCAGTTCAAGATAATGCCCAACCATGGGCAACACGTCACTAAGGGTATGGTGGAGATGGCTGTCAACTATAAACTCATTCCGCAGGACGATGCCGAACTGATTTACGATTACGAGTATCTTATCACGCCGGAAGAGGATTTTGAGATGCAGATGTTCCAGCGGTCAAAGAAATTCTCTGAAGACTATTTGCGTGAGCTGCGCCGTGTGGCTTTCTGCGTGCGTCGTGCGTCATCGCTCGACAATGTGGATATTTTGGGTGAAGACTATATCCGTCAGATGAAGCGAGATCTTCCGCCATATACCTTCGCCGTGTCAATTCTGAATGTAAAGATACAGAAAAGTAATGACGGTTTTTACTCCAACCTCGACATCGACCATGTTCACGGATATATCCCAGATGAAATAGACCCTTTATCGTCTGCCAAATTTTCCACGCAAAAGGTGTCGGGCATCATCGGTGGAAGGAAAGTTACAAGCGAGATCTATCAACCCGACTTCAAGGAATTGGGCGAGCGCAACGACTCACGCATGGACTCCGACTGCATCAACTCTCTTCCTTTATATATAGCCCTCGACTATAACGCCAACATCAATACGCTTGTGGTGGGACAGATGTACGGGCGCGACGGAATGGAGTGTCTGAACGTCATCAAGAGCTTCTATGTAAAGAACGAGCGCAAGTTGCGAGAACTGATTGCTGACTTCTCTGCCTACTACGCTCCGAAGCGTGCCATCAACCGCGACGTGACGTACTTCTATGATTCCACGGCAAAGCAGGGCGCCTCGTATGCTTCGTCGGACGAGCGATTCTATATGACCGTGATTGCAGAGTTGGAGAAGCGAGGCTGGAACGTGACGGCCATTGACATGGGTGCACCTGAGAAGCACGAGGTAAAGCACAAGATTATCAACGATGGCTTGGCTCACCTCTCCTACCCTGCCATCCGCATCAACCAGGTGAACAATCCAGACCTTATCATCGCCATGCAGCTGTGCGAGGTGCAGATTTCGTATAAGGGATTCCACAAAGACAAGAGCCAGGAGAAGAAGCCGGAGAGCGAGGACACACTACCTCTACAGCAACGTACCGATTTCACAGATGCCTTCGATACGCTGTACTTAGGTTGCAAGTTCTTCCGTGGCGGTGGCGGTTGGTTTGTGCTGCCGAGTGGAAGATGAAAAACAAAAAAGCAGCCGTTTCACAACGACTGCCCCTGCTTTCAAATCATTTCCTTCGCCAAGGAAAAATACCAATGAATTTGAAACAAATTGTATTATCCAATAATTTATTCAAAAAGAATCTACATTTAATAGTTTATTTGAATTTTGGATGTTTCATAAAAGCCATCCATATAGTGGTGTTTTTTGAGGTTGTGCGATGTCCGAAAATAGGTTTATAATCTTTTATTGCGCCAAGAATTTCACTAACCTTAATCTGTTGTTCGTTCCACTTGAATATCAAGACACCGTAATCAGCCAACACTCTCATACACTCGTGTATAGAGTCGTTAATAAACTCTTGCCAATTATCTGGTAAAATTCCATATTTCTTACAGAGCCAAGAATTTAATCCAACATTCTTTAAATGAGGAGGGTCGAAGACTACCACACGAAAGGACCCATCAGTGAACGGCATATTAGTACAGTCGGCAAAGACATCAGGATTCACATCAAGTAGTCTGCCATCGCAAAGCTCTTCATGCACTTCTCTAATGTCTGCAAACAACACGTTCGGGTCTTTCTTGTCAAAATAAAACATACGAGAACCACAACAACAATCAAGGATTGGCTTCATATTCTCCTTAACTTCTTCCTTCAGCATATCATGCCGCAGCCCCATGAGCCACGACTTGAGATTGATGTAACGGTTGTTGTCGAGGTTGGCATCGCGCCACTCGGCGTATTCATCGTAGGACATACCATTCTCGATGATGCGAACCATGTCTTCCGGATTCAGCACGTCGGTTTCCTCGAAATCACACATTCCACCTACTTCGTCACCTATCCAATACCACTTGCGACAACCGTCGAAGAGCTGTTCGTTGACCATGGATGCGAGCAGATTGCACGCATCATTGTATTTCTTTACCGCGTCTTGTGCTTTTTTATTCATAGTAATTCCTCCTCTTCTTTTATTCCAAATGGCGAACCATCAAGGAATGTGAATTTTTCAAACATTTCATCTGGAGCAGTCCACACTCCAAGACATCTTATAAATTCATCATATACATAACTAACTTTTTCAATGGGAAAAAAAGAGAAATCATCTTTTACCCAACCAAATGGTATGTGCTTTTTCATTTCGTTGAAGCACTCCACTACATTATCAAATGGTCGGAACTTAGGGGCTGGTTTTACACGATAGTCTAAATGTCCCCATTCCCAGTTTGGGTCGACCACATCTTCTCATGTTTTCATATCCCTACATATTGCTTGGATTTCCTTCCCGTCCACGTAAGTCTGCATCACCTCAATGCGCTTTTCAGTTTCTTCTTTTGTCATAGTCTTATTGTTTTTATTTTGCTTTGTTTGTCTGTTCAGTTTTGATATACTTTCCTTTTTCCATTTCCTCGCAGAATATCGCCGTGCAGTATTTGCATTGTTTGTTGCAATCGAATATTTTCATGTTTTATGTTTGATGCTATTTATACTCATTCAATAATGTATATCTTTTCATTGCATTCTGGGCAAATGACGTATGTTCCGTCCTTGATGGCAACTTTAATCATCGTCGTTACGCTGAAGGTTATACTTTATATCGTCGTACATAGCCATCTCTACCTTCTCTCCGTCATAGTGGCCAAGGGCGAGCAACTGCCCGTTCTCTTCCGTAGCCTCCATAACAGCCGGTGTACTGGCACGCACCACAAAGATATCGAACTCTTTGACGCAATCGAGTTGCTCGATGGGCAACATCGGCATATTCTCTCTTGCCTCCTGACGGATGCGCATGATATCGGCTTTGGTCAAGTTGGCAAACTGCTTGCGTGCCTTACGTACAGCAGCTGCCTCGACATTGATACGGCGTGCTTCATAGGCTTCGGCAAAGAGTTTAAGGTTTTGCCATGCGACAACCTGGTTGAGAAATTTTAGAAAACCCTCACGGCCCTCTGCCAACTTCAACCTAACGAAATATTCCTCTATAAGAAGAATCTTATCTTTCTCGCGCCAGAAGATAACACCTCGGCGACTTAACTTTTCAAGGATTGCAGTCATCTGACTAACGTCTTGCAATTCCTTCAAATGCTTATTTTCTCGTTTAAATGGATTCCACATAATATTTGGATTTTAAGTGAATAATCAATGAGCAAAATTCTTCTATTCTCACGAACCGAAGAATTGATCTGGGATTAACATTGGTACGCTTAACAATCGAAAATGAATAGTCTAATTAACTATGTACTTATATACTTAGAACAAATCTTTAATGCGTTATAAATCTCGTACCGTCTACTTCCAGCACGAGTATATCGTTGACAACCCTTATCTCGCCACTCTCTACAAACTGCACCTTGCGCTGGTGGCGTATGGTGTCAACCGAGAGACAGACGCAGGTGCCGGTGTCTACATGTCCCGTCTTGGTAAGGAAACGTATGTAGAACGGCATACGTGCCACGTTGCGTGCTGTCTGCGGGGGATTGAAACCAGTGACACGTTGCCCCGTGCGAGGGTCGTTCCATTGCCACTTTTCCATATAGCGGCGAAGCTCGGTATAGGATTGTGTGATTGTTCTCATATTAGAGTTCTTTTAATGGTGGAAATTCAAGGTGTATAAACCTATCTATTTCCCTGTCTTTTATTCGTTTTATGCCTCCAGAGAAAATCTTCTTACGATGACGCAGAACGTCGGGGAATAGGATGTTGCGTAGCGAATTACCCCAGTCGGATGTAGAGTTAAGGAGATGCGATGGGTGAAACACGAGTGTATATGAGGCGAGACGCACATCTGTCTGCGGCCGGTCGTACATCGGTCCGCTAAGGGTTAACGCCCTATCCTTATTATAGAGCACCAAATGGCTACTTAGCTCGCTCACATCGTCGCTTTGCGCATAGATGATGCGATCGGCATAATCGCTGAGGTATTTTTCCATGAGCGTGTCGCACGAGCTGTAGGTGGACAGCACGAGACGTGTTATCCAACCTCGCTCGAAGCACTGCTCAAGAAACATAAATGTCTCTTGCTTAGGTGAAGTCATAGCGAGCACCATGATATGAGCGTCTATCATGAGGTGACTCAATGCCTTATAGAACTTCTCCGCCGTCACGTCGCCATGTGTGTAGAACGTGAGCAGGCAGTGAGGTGCCTGAATAACGGCCTTGGGCAGCTTTTGGTCTACGCAACAAGGCGGAATGAAGAGGAGAGTATCGTCCATATTCTGTAAATTTTAATTATGAATTTAATCAATCAGCATCGGCATGCACAGCGATAATACCTTTGGCGCAGGCTCGTCGGCTGTGAGAACGACTGCGTGAGAAGCGTCGAGCAACTGCATACGTATCGTGTCCGATGGAATAGAGTTGATGCAAGTTTGAAATATTGTTGACTTTATTCCGATGCGGAAGTTATCGTCACACTGGGCGCGGGCTATACACACCTGATCTTCGCCCGATATTGCAAAGTCGGCATCGCTGGCAGACACGGTGAGGAACATGTCTCTTTTCTTCATCTCTACGAGATTGCTTGCGTTATTTGAGAACAGACTGACACGGCGCAGAATGTCGAGCATCTCCTTTTTGTCGAAAACTACATAGAATGGGTTGGACTTGGGAATGACAGCGTTATAGTTGGGATATTTGCCCTCCAGATGCTTGCATATCAGTTCGGTGTCGCCCGAAGTGAATCGGATGGTATGACCGTCGTTCTCAATGGTTATGTCCTCGCTGCCATCAAAGGCAGAAAGCGTGCGGAAATAGTTGCGATGGATAAGCGTCTTGCAGGGGGTACCACTACGGAAAAAGTCGCTGCCTCCCTTTGCTGGGTCATTACTATGTCTCACCTTAACAAGAGTATGACCGTTGGTGCCAACAAACACTATTTCGGAACGGTCTTCGGCTACGTCGATACACAGACTTGAGAGTATAGGGCGAAGCTCATTGGGGAAGACAAACTTATCGGTGGTGTCTACAACGGAGCGGAACAGCGACATGGGCAGCGTGACTATTGTAGACTGCTCGGCTTTCGGCTGCCCCATCTGTGGAAAATCATCTCCAGGAAAGAAATACATCTGCGCCTTGCCAGGCTTCACCTTATCCTCACGGCTGGTGCAATATTCTACGGTAAATGACTGACCATTATCGGGTATATCGAATGTGACCACGCAATCGGGCAGAGTGCTTAACAGCGCACTAAGCATCTTGATGGGCAGTACAATATCCCGGTCGAACTTGCCGCTACAAATGGTGAGCGGTGCTGGAATGGTAAGCTGCGCCTCGGTGGTTGACGAAGTTAGGAAGAACTGCTCCCCCTTGCGTGTCAGCAACACATTATCGAGAATAACTATGGTGTTCTTGGAGCCGATACACTTTGCCGACTTGCTAAGGGCTGCGTGTAGGGCCTTGGATGATTGGGCTTGAAGTTTCATAATTATTATTTGTTATTTATTAGTTTTTAGTTGTTGAGTTTTGGATTATTGAATGGTGAAACGTCAAATCTTAAATGAACAATTCAAAATTCAAAACCCCAAACCTCTAATTCTTAAAACGGCAGGTCGTCTTCGTTGACATCGGTATAGCCAGCGAGAGGATCGGTATTCTCTGCAGGGGCTACATATCCAGTGGCTGCTCCTGCTACGCCTACATTCGATGTGGCGTATGGTGAAGGCTGCTGTGTGGTCTGCGGTTGATAGAGCATAGCCAGACGCTTGTTCATGCGCTGACGGATAGCCTTAAAAAGGTGGGTGTTCTCGTCGGTGGGGTCTTGATTGACAATCTCGGGGTCACGTCCCTTGTTGGATTCCTTTACCTGTTCAACGAGCTTCGGGAATTTCAGTGCGACTGCCTTGATATAGTCAACCGAATAAGACATCTGCATTTCGTGAGTCGGTACTGTCACGTTGCTGTCGCCTCGCTCAAAAGCCGCCTGGCGCACCTTCGCCTTGTACTGCTCGTTGAGTGGCCAGATGTTCACACGCATCTTTGCCAATGTGCGAGTAGGATCTTTAGGAGCCTGCTCTACTTTGATTTCGTTCAAGTCTGCCGGTATGCAGACATACACTCGTTCTGGGTTATTCGTGTCGATACCCTTGAACACCTGCGCTCCGTTTAAGGAAAGCAGGTCGATGTTGCCGTTGTAACTTGCCATCTTGTTTGTTGTTTTTGATTATTAATTTAATTATTACTTTCTGTCTAATAGAGTCTCGCTCTACTGTCACTCATATCGTCCATCGTGCGCACCTTATACCATTTCTTTACTCGGTTCTTAGGTGCATACACCTTGCTCAGGCTGATAAACTTGTCACAAGCAAGGTGCAGCGGACTGATGCTTCCTCCGAACAGCGATGAGCTCTCTTCTCTACAGCTGCATTTTATGTGGTCGTAGGAAATGCAACTTTCGCATTGTGGGGGGGTAAATGTTCGCATTACGTTTATTGAAAATCAACTACAAAAGTTGGTAATATATCTTTCTCCAAGACATCAATATCAATATCAATGTCATCGCGAGAATAACTGCTAATGCAATACTCATCAAAGTATTTGTTAGGCGTAGACTTTATAGGATAATCATAAATGGTCTTTCCCTCTGCGTCTATCTTGTCGTAGTCGATATAGCGACCCTTGCAAGAAGTAAACTTTCCAATGTCCTTCGGCTCGAACACCATAAGGATGTCAGTACTTACGATTCCACGCAACCGGCGTAAGGCTTTCTTTGCCTGTTCCTCGTCGCCAATGCCGAAGCAAAAGCCTTTTGCTGTACTTGCCGTACCACGCTTTACGCTGTGGTCGGTACTGTTTACTAACGTCTCACCTTTAAGAAGTTTATAGCACTCGGCGATTGACATAAAACGATATAATTTCATACTCTATATTTTTAAATGTGATACATATTTCTATAAAAACACCGACAAAAATTTTTCTGCTCATTAGAACGGCAAGTCTTCATCTTTTATATCCGGAACACTTGCCGTTATGTTATTCGTTGCCGCAGGTTCCGCCATTCGCCTACCCTGTTTGCGTGTTTTGTTGTTCTCCCAGCGTTCTTTCTCTTCATCGGTGAGCTGTACAATATTGCCGTCATCGTCTCGGAATGGCAGCGGGTCAGGCTGCTCGGCATATTGCTTAGCTATGCGCTTGAGCTCGCGGTAGTCCTTCGGTATAGCGTCCTTGCCAGGACGGAAGAAGAAGAACACATGCTTGGAGGTTTGCAGATAGCGGATGAACTTCGGCTCAATGGTGTTGTCGTTCTCCCATTCACGGCCAGTGAAATATTCCTGCGTAACCCACGCCTGGATCTTGAAGCATTTCCGCTGCTTGTCGCTCTCGTTCTCGAAAAGGTGTTTTGGGTTACACGTTATCGACATATTCTCGCAATAGTCGTATATCTTCTTCTTGAAGGTGGCTCGGCTATACTCCTTGCTCTTACCCTCGGAAGCATCCGCCCAGTCACGCATAAACTCGTTGAACATATCGTCCGTACATATCGGCACACCGTAAACCTCATTGCGAGAGAAGAACCACTCGAAGTAGCGCACGATACTCTCGGTGAGTTTCTGCACCATCTGACGGCGACGCACATTGCCTTGAGGTGCAATGGCAAAAGTGTGATAGCGCATCAAGAACTGCACAGCTAATGCGCAGATATAAATGGCTTGGTTGCGGTCGGTGTCGGTCAGTTTGGCGGGGTCTGTATCAAAACGCTTCATAATGTCGGATGGAGATCGTGCCGGCTGTCGCTTTTGTGGATTCTCGCGAGCAAAGCGGTCGGAGAAACTAACCAGTGGAAAACGACCTATTGTAGAAGGGTCGTCATCGCTCAAAGGACTGTTGCTTGTTATGACGTGCATCGGCGAGTCTTCCATCTTGAGACTAACGGGGTCGCCAAATTTCTTTTCAACCTTCGTACCCTTTGTAATCTTGTTGTAGAAGTATTTGAGCGGAAAGCTCTTCTGCTTGTCCTCCCAGTGTACTACACGATATTTGCCGGGATATATGAGCAAGTCGGAAAGACAGAACTTTGCATCGACAATGGTAAGAAAGTCTTTCATATCGACACAGAATACATTGACAGCCGAACCAACCACGAGGTTTACCAATACCGACTTACCACTACCACCAGAGGCTTGCTTCTCATCGGCAATATTATCCTCAAGGAGATAAGGGCAGACGTTCTGCATCCCTTCCCATGAGCGGTAACAGAGCCTACCTATACCCGAAAGCATATTGGCAAAATGGGCGTTCATTACGGCTCGCTCGTCATCAGTGAGTTTTTCTTTGCTGCGCTGTGCATCCCGTTCTCTTTCCCATAGGGTATTTGAGAATCCGCGCACAATGCGCAATATAGGCCAAAGGTCTTTTTCTTGCTGTCCTTGCCAGTTGACATCCCAACGATATGTCTGCGCCCATTCCATAAGGTCGCCACGCATTTGTGTTATCTCGTCGTAGCTGAACACTGACGACCCGTCCTCATTCTGCATCTTCTCTTTCTTATCAATCGCTTCCAGTCGGTCGCGGTATTCCTGTCTCTCAGTGATGGTGAACGGTATCTTGAACACCCGCATCGTGAAGTCATACGGCTTCTTGGCAAGCGATGGAATGAAAAAGTTGATGTCATCGTAAGACACCGTGTGGATGCTCTCGGGCGTTATCTTCAATGCCACATTTTTGAAGTAAAAATACTCCGTCTTTGCATCGAAGGCGTCGGCAAAGTTAATCACCATACTCTGCAAACCTCCGGCAGACTTCTCCGTGAAGGTCTTGTCCACCATATTGGCACAGTCGGACATCAAACGTCGCTCGTTGTCGCTATGGCGCCATGCCTGTTCTATATATTCCAAAAGCATTGTCTTTGCTGCCTGGATGATACTCTTAGCATCGATATACTCCACAAAGCATTTGTTCAGGTGGATATACTGTCCCACGAGGTCGGTGCTCTCGGGGTCTATCATGCGGTAATATCCGTGAGCGGTCATAAAAAGCCACAATCGCGTAGGCGACACCTTGCAGGTAGGTGGCTTTGGTTTTCCACTTCGAGGGTCACGCGGATATTCTATCTCGAAAGGTTCCGTATTCCTGGCTCCACGCAATCGGGAGTAGAGTGGAAGGCGAAGGTCATGGTCGAACTGGAAATTTTCTTCTGCGTTCATGGTGTATGTCAGCAGATAGTCGCGCACACTTCGGGGAGAGCAGCCATATAGCCATTGCCAGCGTCGGCAATAACGTGAGCGGAAACCTTCGGGCAGCATTGCATAGTACAATGAGCTGAACTTGGCGCATATAGCTCCACAGTCGCGCTGTGATGCAATATCGTTGGGGTATAGGATGATGACGTGCTCGGCAAAGCGGTTCATCTTCTGGTATTGCACGGCACTGAAATCAAGATTCTCCCGTTTCCACTCGCCACGCTCGATATACCAGAAGTTTCTGCGACCAATAGAAAACGCCACATGATACCAACAGAAGTTTTGGAAATGCTGGTCTTCCGTCTTGTCAAGACGCAGGGAACGCATGGCATAATACACGCTCAATGCGTCTTCGGGTGTACGGCAAAAAACGATGTTGCGGGCTTTTATCTCGGCGGTGGGAATTTTTGCGTCCACTCTTTTGAACGTACCTTTCGGTTCTCCGTCCTTGGTCTCATTCTCCTCCCATACCTCCTTAGTCTCGGTATATTTCTCTTCGGGGTCGTACTTGGCGATGGCAGCATGTACGGCTGTATTGTCGCTTTTACGCTGATCCATTGCATATACAAATACATTGTCACCCATCAACCACTTGCTCACCTTCCTCACACTGTGCTCCTCGGCTGTAGAAAACACTATCGGTTCACTCCCTGCCATCGCCGGACGGAAGAAGCAGCCGTAGGAGTTTTGCGGTCCAATCTCTTGCGAGGCGAAGCATACGAAAAGAGGATTCCAGGGTGTGCCGTGGATAATCTCACTCACATGCTGACCGTCGCGTATCACGTCGGGCAGCGTCACACTCAGCAACGAATAGATGCGGAAGTCCTTATTCAGCAAGTCTGGTGTGAAGGTCTTGCCAAAGCCGAAGCGTGGCAATCCTTTGTCAAGAGTCACCTCACAACCTAAAGCCGCCAACTCTTGTGGCGAGAAATCGGTCTTCGGCATGAACGAAAACGTCTCAATGGTCTGTTGCGCAAGGGTGCGGTAGTCCATCTTAGCAAACACTTCGGGAAAGGCTGCCTTCACCTCTTCGCTGTCGCCATACACATTCTTGACAAGTCGTTGGCAGATACGTTGCAAACTCGCCCCGTGCATAGGAAGATTCATTATTGCCGCACATAGTTCTATCGCTCCGTAACCGGTCTTTCCCGTCTTGGTGCATTTCCATTTTACAGCACCCTGCTCAGCCTGACGGTTATCGGCTCCAACACCCGAATACATGCCACCACGCTCATTTTCATAGATAATGAAGTGAGGTGTCTGCTTGACATCGGCATCCGCGTCCTGCCCCCTCTTGCAGATAGGACAGAAACACGCGGTCTGGCCTTCGATGCGCTGCTCCGTGGCAGACTTCATTAGAAGGTGCAGGTCGATGTTCGCAAGGCGGTTTATGATAGGATGAAAGAACATAGTTTATGATTAAAAGAAAGAACAGCCGACGATGCACCTAACTTCTTTCAGTCTTGCTCAGTCTCCGAGGTCCTCAGTTCCTTATTACTGGCGAGGCTTACTTATAGGAAGGCGTTACCGCTACCTCCATCGTCGTGCTGTCCTTTATTCTTTTTGTTTTTTTACATTTGTTATTTATAAATTCAAGAATGTCTCCGTGCGGAAGTGCCGGATGGTGCAGTTAGCCAAGTTCTTCATGCAGTTAATCAGCATCAGCACGAACTCCTTGAACGAAATAAAGCTCTCGTTAAGACCGATTATCTCCACAGCCACACGCCAATAACATTTGCCGTTTTTCACTCGGCAGGAATGCTCGTTTAGTACTATTATATTCCCCACATTACCATGCATCATCGTAAACAATTTCTGGCACACGTCCCTCACTAAGGCAAATGGAGCATGGAAAAGCAAAACACGAGAGTCGCCCTCATCGTCACGCAACACCTCGGTATAGGCTATTCGGTGCAGATTCTTCCGATGCATAGGCATTATTGTTCCAAATATTTCAGATGATTCAGTTGCTTCATCATCTGCCAGGTTGAATAGATGCTGCGCTTACAGTCGAACACAGGGTCATGCTCTGCACCTCTCTCCACGTTCTTATAATCCTCCACAATGTCGTATGCCATTTTAGGACTATAAGGCACGCCGCGTGCATTGCATAACAGTTGAGCAGCCTCATAAACAAATGTGCGGTGGTCACGGAAGTAGGTGTAATGGACGTTTATGTCCAACTGATACTTATAACATATATTCCGCAAGATGGCGATATCGAAATCTGAACCTTGCGACCAAAGGCATACATCCTTGTCGTGCAATGTGTCCTTGATTTCTTTAATCCAATCAAAAAGGTTGCGCACGATAGTCTGAATGGGTGAACACAGTGTAGCATCGTCATCACTTTCGAGAACGGAAGTTCTGGCTTCTTCGCTCTCATGCTGCCACCAATCAGCAGTCTGCTTGTCGAAAGTAAAACCGTCAACAAACATTCCTCGCAAATCTACGTGAGCCAAAAACGTAGGATATTTAACAACATCGCCGCCACTATAGAAAGGTGACTTATCTCCATCACGTTTCCATACTACTGCTCCGACACTCATCACTGCAGCTGTAGGGGTAAGCGCACAAGTCTCTAAATCTAATGTAATATCTTTCATTTTTTATTAAGTTTTAGGTTAAACTGAGTTAGATAATATTTAATGCCATTAGCCTCCCATTTTTTCCAGTTATCAGTGGTAAAACGTTTGATAACCGTGCCGGTGCTCATGCCACGTTCGTTCATAAAGTCGAAGAACTTTTTGCAAAGTCCCGTGTTGGCACGTTTCAGGCATTCGTAGAAAACACCTGCCTTATCGCTCTGGGACAAGATGTATAGATAACCCTTGTCGCCCTTAACGTCTCCCTGCGCTTCGTCTCCAGCATACTGCAAAAATAGCTCAGCTATTTCTGACATAGCTAAGAATTGTTTTTTACATTCGTTAATGCCGATTATTTCCCAGGCGGAAAAGCCGTTTTTAAAGAAACGCAGATAAAAAGTAGCGGCAGAGAAGCCTTTTGCCTGCATAAAATCAGACAACGACTTCTTTTCTTCCACCGAAATATCTTTAGCGTCTAAAGATTGAAAAGGTGTGGTTATTTTCTCAATATTTTCCTTTGTCATCTTACAGTTATTTGCTATATTTGTTGCAAATTTAGGAATTAAAATATAAATAACAATAGCCCACCTCTTTTTGTTTTTTAATATTTACATTGTTTAACAGTTAAAGTATTATTTTTAATAATTCAGTTATGAAGTACCAATACAATTACTCTTTTCTCAGCCGTTGGATGAAAGCCAACGGCAGGTTAAACATCAACACTATCCTGCAAGCTATAGGGTCGACGTCAAACAATAGTCTGCGCTTATGGGAGCAAGGCAGATGCCCGATGCCGGTATCAAACATTCTGCGCTTCTGCAACACCTTCCAAGTGCCTATTTCAGCTTTCTTTTATGACAAGGACAACGACCCCACAAAAGCTGCAATGTACGTGCAACCGAACGAAGGAGATATATTCTCACCTGATGGCGGCTATGTTACGAAACGCAAGGCGGGAAGTCGTGCGCTTCTTGACCCACTGGATGTTTCGCTGATTCCGTCTGTTGTGCCAGGACTTGTTGATTCAGATGAAGCAAAGCTCACAAATACGGAAACCGTCTCCTCTATCTGCATCCAGGCGCCAGACACAGAGCGAAGGAATATGATAGTAGTAGGCAATGTTAGCGACAAGAACATGAAAGCCTTGCTCAAACTCGAAGCGAAACGCATGGAGACAGACGACCGTCACAGCGAGGAGCGCATACGTCTGCTCGAAATAATTGCCGAGCAACAGAAACAAATAGCTAATCTTACTCGTATTCTCGACGAAGCGAAACGCTACAATAACATGAACATGAACGATGGCTACGTGGTCGCCGACCATCCAGCACACGACTGACATATAGAACAGCGACCGTCTATCCTCACGGACGGGCGGTCGCAAAACGAAATTAAAACCTAAAACTAACTTAATTATTAACCATATATTATCCTACTAAAACACTTATTATTTACATCTGTTCATTTGTCGCTGCCATCTTGCGACGATAAAACTCTTTTTCCTCTATCTTCGTTAGCGTCAAATCGGCACTTACATACGGCACGTCAGCGTACCAGTGGCCTTGATGCAAGAACACAATCGGAGTGCTGCTGCCGAAGGTCATCGGCAAAGGTAGATTGTCTTTCGTACGATTCGGCTGAAGGTTAAGTATGCCGAACAGCTCTGCCTCGCTCACGATGGGCAGGGCGTTCATTTCCTTCTCCATGTCGGTGCCTTCGATGGGGAAAAAGAAAACTCGTCCGTCGGGCGACATCTCTTTATCCCATCCGTCGCGTGCGGAGGTGTCGGCAAACTCGACGGCTTCCACTCCACCTGCCATGCCTTCGGGCGACTCGTAATAAACGCTCGCACCTTGTCGTTCTACCCATTCACAAGCCTTTTCTTCGGCTTCCTGACAGCGACGCATGAACACCTGAATTTCTCGACCGACATTAGAGGTAGCCGAGATTTTGTAATAATAATGAGGTTTCTTCATATCTATACTTTTTAATTGTTAATTATTAATTTAAATCTGAATGATTCAAAATGCGCAAAACTCACCTTAGCGCAGCGTAGATAACCGGCTCTCCACATTCATCGTCCTTCATCTTGAAGCCTCTCGCTGCCAGTTCCTGAAGGTATAAAGCCAACGGATCGCCCAGCGGACATACCACTGCCTTGAAGTATGTGCGAAGCTGATAGTCGGTGAACATATCGCAGTCCTCGCGCCAATGGTCGAGTGGTTTATACTTCTCGCAGAAGGCCTCTATCTTGGCAGGGATAACGAAGTCTTGCAAGGTTACTTCCGGCTGCTCGGTGTTTTCTATTATGTCTTGTTTCTTTCTGCTCATACCTCCTATAGTTTATTGTAAAGAAATACAACAATCCCAATAGCAACTATCCAGAATAAAAAAAGCGAGATTGGAATAGAAGTTGATAATTGCTTAATATCCCTCGTATTATTCTCATTCACCACATTCATGCTATCTTTCTTTGCCCAGTGGGTACCAACGTTCAGCCTGTTGTTCAACACAAGGCTGTCTATAGTGTGCTGCATCCGCGTAATTATTTCCTCCTGGTGTTTCAGTCGTGCCTCGTATGTAGCATTGCGCTCATAGTCGCCCTTGCGGTGTATGGTTCGGTCGGTGGTAGTGATCTTGTTGCCTTGGACATCCATACTCTCCGTCACTCGCTCAGTGATGGTCTCCTCGTTGCTGCCCTTGTCGGTCATGGTGCCAGTAGTGAGCTGCTCAGTTGTGGCAGCACTGATAGTACTATCCATAGAAGTCTCCGACTTCACCACACTGTCCTTAACGATGGCTACGGCACTATCACGCCGTTGCTCACTACTCCCCTGCTCCACCTTCCGTGAGGCAGCGCAGCTCATAAACGTGATTACAGCCAGAAGCCATAACATAATTGATTTTGTTTTTCCCATATATATGTCTTGTTGATTACGCCTACAAAGTTAGAAAAAGTCACTGACATCAACAGGACACACTAAAACACCGCCTACCCTATGGAAATTGGTAAGCGGTGTGAAAATTTATTTATCTGGCAAGGAGTAGTTCCAATTTACAATCTTGCCAAACACCTTAGCAGAGCAATTCTTTACATGCTTTATAACATCATTGGTTAAGCAGCTCTCTACCTTCTCGCATTGCGCTCGGCTCGCCTTTATGAGTATTGTCTTTCCGTCGTAGGAAACAAACTCTACCTTATGTAGTTGCTCTTCTATCTCGCCATCAAGCATAGATACGAGCTGTCGCCACTCCTTTTCACCAGGTTTAGGTTTCAACTCCTCGGCATCAGCAAAGAGGGTTAGCTGTTGTTCTGATTGTCTTTGTTGCACCGCTTGTTGCATTTGCCCGATATTGTCATATATTGTAAACTCTATAAATGCCGGATTGCCTATCTTGCGTTTGCCGTTGTAGATAGGTTCATACGACACGCACACATCGAGCTGCCCCATCTGCTTCAGTCGGTTAATGTCAGCAATACTATTATCAAGCACGTTTTTCTTAAACTGCGAGAACTTCGGGTATGCCTCCTTAACCAGTTCCGTTCCACTGAACTCAAGCATGCCCAGATACTTCTTTATCTTGCTGACTGTAAGCCGGATTTTGCGCTCTTTCCAGTTGTTTCCACTTGCGTCGCGTAAGATATAATACATCATCGGCATACGCGCCACCTCGCCAATCAGTGCGATATTATCAGGGTGTGACACATAGCCTTCGGTCATATTAAACGCATAGTCCAACACGTAAAGATGCTTTTCGGGGTCTATCACTTGTGGGTTAAGCCCAAACACGACGCCCGTATTCTTGATAGACGTTTCGCCACTCAGAAACACATTATACATGTGCATACCCCATGTACCATCCTCGTTCTTCTTTGGGCCTTCTACCTTCACGTCCAACACCTCTTTCATCGCCTGCTTCACGGCAAAGAAGTTGTTTTCTGGAACACCTAATTCAGCATAGGATATATATATCTGAGTAACACCCGAATTTTTTACAGCCTCAGAAAACAGAGCTTTTGGCACCTTGCGTGATTTAGCCAAGTCGGAACCAAAAAACTCTTTTATGAATGGCTGCAACTGCTCGCTGACCTTCACCAATACCGATTGCTGCAACAACGATAGGTTCTTGCTCAACCTGGTGAAGGCAAACGGCGTGTTTATCCATTTTTGCGGTAAATACTTTTCGTTTTCCATATCGTTTCCTTCCTTTTCGGGTAAAAAGTTACTAAATCTTTTTACCTATTTACTATTTACTTTCACCTATTTACTAAATCCTTTTACCTGCCACATTCATAAAACGTTGGAAAACAGTGTTTTCTTCAAACGCCTATAATATAAACAATAAGAAATATATTTTTCCTTTATATCTATATTATAATAGTAGGGTAAAAACTTTTAGTAGACAGGTAAAAAGATTTAGTAAGATTTTACCTGCTCGCCTACCCTCGAGTAAAGTGATTTAGTACTCACATTTAAGGTAAAAAGATTTAGTAAGATTTTACCTGCTTATTTTACCATTAGATAAAATAATACTAAGATCTTTTACCTTACACGTTATAAATCCTCGTTGTTGATTACCTCACTCTTCTGGAAGTTATCCATATCAGTGTACATCAAGTAAATGGAACAACCCCTATTTGTATAGGATTCTGATACTTTCAAGGTTTGAAGAATGAAACCTATTCTCTCCGTCCCAGTTTTACCAGGAATGTTGAAAGCCAATCCATTAGCATCGCCATCGTTATCTTTACTTACGTCACGTGTCGCAGTAGGGTATTTATTCTGCAACTGGTTCGCAATGTTCACGAAAGGCATGTGCGTTGATTCAACGTCCCTATAAAGCAGTTCTACTGCCACGCTATACACTATTTTACTTTTGGTATTATAAAAAACCATAAATGTAGCATTCTCTCCCATGAACGTACCATTAAAGATTCTGCCACCAGGTCCCGCAGCTTTCGATCTCTCATCATCGTATGTAACACCCTTTGTCTTCAGCTTCAAGGTAAAGTTATCAATCGATCCATTCAAGGGTATTCCCATGAACTTCATGTGCTCCTGAGCGCTTATAGACAAACACACACAAAGAGCAAAAAATATTGATATAATCTTTTTCATAATAGGTTATTTTGTTTTACTTATTCCGCTCCACAAACTCATGTATCGCTTGCAGGGCAAGGTCTTTCAATGTGCGACGAGTCATTATCTTCATCTGTATCAGCGCCATATAATCGTCGATGGGCACATCAACGACTATGCCGTTTGTGGCTTTCGCTACAGGCTGAGCAACGGAAGTAGTCGTGCTCGTCATAGGCTTGTCCTCGCCTGACACAGGTACTTGCTCCATATTCTCCTCCTTGTTTTTTTCTCTGTTTTCCTTGCGCTGCAGACTACCGGATTCCAATATGCGCTCGTTCTCCTCGATAGCGTCAGACTCCTCAAGACTGAAGCGCTTAGTCTTCTTCGTCATTTCTCTTGCCATACCCTATATTTTTATGCGTTAAAACTATTGATTATCTCTTTCGTAAACCTTTCGTAGTCCTGCCCTACCCTACAGTATCTGGCATACTCGAAAATGTCCTTGCGCATCGCTTGGGCTTCCACCATCTTAGTGTCACGGCGGGTATATGCGTCGAACATATAGTCTTGGTACTTCACTCCCAGGTATGCCTTAAACTCCTTGGTGGCATTGGTCTGGTCATTGCTCATGACCATCAGCAAGCCGCGGATGTCAAGCTCCGGATTCAGATCTTCGCGTGTTTCCTCGATGGCATTGATAATCTCGGCAATACCTTTTGTCGCCAGCACTTCGAGTTGCACCGGCAATACTACGCTTGTGGCCGCTGTCAGGGCGTTGTACGTAAGCAACGACATTGCAGGGGGACAGTCTATCAGCACGTAGTCGAAGGCTTCCGTAACGGTCGTTACGCCTTCATCTGCCAGTTCCGTACCGCTCAACTCGTTCAGTGGTTTTGCGAGCAACTTATAAAGTGCCTTGCGAGGCATTGCTCTCTGATTCAAGAATGGTTCGATGGATATAAGTTGTGAAGCTGCCGGAGCAAGGTAAATGCCATCGCGTACCTGATAGACGGGCAGATTGCTCTGCTGTACCAATGCGTCGTAGACGGTAGGCTTGCCGACGTTCTGAGTCTCGCTCCATCCGTAGAGGAACGATGCACATGCCTGCGGGTCAATGTCGATGATAAGCACACGAGGCAAACGCTTGTGTCCGTCGGCATCCGTGCCAAATTTTCCCTTACCAAAAAGGCGCAAACCTGCTGCCAAGCTCTGTACTGTTGTTGTCTTACCTACTCCACCTTTGTGATTAACAAAGGCGAGCACTTCTCTGAGTCTTTCCATATTCTTTTAAGTTTTAAAATGTTACTACTTACGTTTATATATACGTATCAACGTATCTACTTACCAATGTACCTGCATACGAACGTGTGTTAGTACGAAAATACTAAAGTGCGTCAATACTTTTGCATTCTGTTGCAAATTTAAGAATTATAATTCATTCCGCCAAATGTTTTTCTGCAAAATTGATATTTATTTACGTATTTACACATCTACCTACTTATCTACATATTTAGATAAATAAGTAGTTATATATGTAGATAAATAAGTAAATAGATATATAAGTACGTAAGTATAAACGTATCTACTAAAGTATAGAAATACGAAAGTACGGAAATATTAACGTACAAATCTACGAATTTTGCGTATTCTGCGGTTATTTGCTGAAGGCACCGCAAAGAAGCGGTAGCAAGAATACTCCTGCACCAAGCAGTGAGAACAGCAGTACAGATACGGCTGCGATCAGCAGGACTGTCAACGCATAGGTCAGAATTTTCTGGGCGCTGAAAGGAGAGCTTTCCGGCATCAACAACACGGTGCCATCATTGTTTGCTCGCAGCGTCGGCTCGCCTACCTGCGGATAGCTACGCTTGCGCTTCGGCTTCGACAGAGGGATAGGTTTCGGTTCTACTTTCGGCTCCTGGCTCTGATTAATATCCTGCTCTATAACGTGAGGCTCTGGCTGATGAACAATTCCCAATTCGTCTATAACAAGAAGCTCCTCGTCAATAACAATAGGTTCGTCCTCAATGATAGGTCCATCATCACCAATAGGCTCTTCCTCTACTTTGCCATCCACGCACGTGATAACATCGCCATGCAGACTAACCTCTATCTTGCAACCTGCCACAAGACCCTTCTGGTTGAAGGTTTTCTCGCTTCCGCAGTTGGCATGGGCAAAACGGTGTCCGTTCATTTCCACCTCGTCAAAGTCGGCAACATACGTCACCTTGCCAGTCTTCTCGCCTATAGTGGTATGATGACCGCGATATGTGGTTACTGCCTTGAATACGGGGCGGAACTTGAAAGCGCAGTTATACTTTGCGTCATGGTCGGTCTGTCCGATGCGGCCGTAATAGTCGTAGTTGTCGAACTTAAATACAAGTCCGTCGGTAGGGTAGGGCAGCGGCTCACGCTCCACCTCGGCAGAGCACACGATGCTCTCGATGTCCTGCTCAAGCTCGGCATCCGTCTTTTCAAGATCGAGAGCCGACACAAAGCCCGAAGTTTTGAAGCCGTTACATTCCAAGGCTCGCATCGCCGGCATGTGTCTTGTCACGCCATCCATAATAAGGCGGAACGGATGAAACTCCAGGCGCTTGCACTCGTCCTTTACAGCCACTTTCTTGGCCATGATGCCGTTACTCGTAGAACGGGGCGATTTTCCAGCCTTGCTATAACGGGCAAACTCTTCACGCGATATAATCACCTCACCTCTCACCTCTACTCTGTCGTGTTGGCTCCATGCGTCCACTTGGGCGGGCACGCCCTGAACGTGCTTGATATGGTCCAGACAATCGTTGCCAAACAAGTCCTTGCCGTGACCGTAGGTAGCTTCGGTGAGAACTCCTTGGCGATACACCAAACTTACAGTCTCGCCATCAAATTTCCACTCTACCGACACCTCCGCGCCCTTGCTGTCTATGTCGGCGACTCTCTGCTGTGCTCTCAGATACTTCACCACAGACTTGGCATCATGCACCTTCTTCATTGACAGGCAAGCCGAGCGACGTGCAACAGTACGCCTTCCGTTGCCGTTCTCGCTATAACACTGCTGAGTAGGAGAGTCCGGCAACACCTCGTCCTTATGCTTCTCTTCATACTCCTGCAAAGCGAAGTACATAGCATCGTATTCCTCGTCACTGATTATTGGAGCATTGAGCGCGAAATATCTATGATCGTGCATCTTAACTACGTCCACCAACGCACGGTAATCCTCAAAGTTCTCAATTTTTCTCATATTCTATAAAGTATCTAAAATGTTATTCTCGTCCTTGTTAATCCTCGTCCTCGTCCGGAGTGGAATCCTCGTTGTCGTGCCAAAAATGTGAGTACAGCACCATATCGATGGCTGTTATCAGATTGTCATCAGGATAACACTCCTCGTCAAGCCCGAAATACATATCAATCTCCTTGCCCGACTTGAAGCCAACTGTCACAATGTCCGCGTTGTCGTCCGATTCCTCATGACGGTGGTAATAGGCCACCTCACGAGCATCAAATGTAATTACATGACCTTCAAGTGCTTCATTGTCTTCTGCTATTCTCGCATGTATAAAAGGATAAACTTTCTTAGTTACCATAATACTGTGTTTTTATTGTTATTGTTATTCATTTTCCCGCTGCACCGCCATAATGGTGCGCATGATATCTGTTATATACTTCCCGCCGCCGTGCTGAATTATCCATTCATGCACATCGTCGGCTACGACATATCGCCGTGTCTTGCCTTCCATAGCAGGGCGACCCGCTCTTGTATTTTCCGTCTTGATAATTTCCATATTTCCTTCGTTTTATCCCTCGTCTATAATATCGTCTTCCTCACACTCGTCTTGCATCTTCAGTTTGTTGGGCAACAATGCCGGCCACCAGGTCACATCCATCGCCCATTGGAACATGTCTATATCTTCCGTGCGATAATTCCAGAAGACGTGCAAAATCTTGAACACCTCCCAGGCCTCTGCGTCCGTCAACTCCGACAATACGCCCTTCAGATTCTCCTCCTCGGCTTTCGTCAGGTCTACACTCTTCTCGAACTCTGCCCAATCGCATACCTCGGCGTACAACATACAAGCCGCGTGTTCTGCGTCCATGTCCGACAACAGAAGGCTGTTGGTTGCTGCTGCCATGGCCAGCCAATATTTTTCGTTGCTTAGTTTCCAGATAGCCGAGCGTCGAGTCTTCCAGTCGCTGAGAGCCACCTCCACATGGTTCTCCGCCATCCAGTCGCCTATCTCGCGCATGATACGTGCCATTCTCGGAGTGTCGCCAGAAGTGAACTCAGCAATCAGCTTTACCTCCTGGCTCTCATTAAACAATCCCTCGCGGAAGTCAATCGCGATGCCGTTCTCGTTGTCCGTCACTGTCCACATCAGATCCTTGCCCGATGCCAACACAAATCTTTCATTTGCCATAATCCTTCGTTTTTACTTTTTATTTTCAATCATTCTCAGTTCCGCGCCCAGTGCTCCTGCAATCTTGTTGAGCACGTCGATGTTCACGGCATACTTGCCGGCTTCCACGCTGCGGACGTTTGAGGTGGTGATGCCCACAATCTGTGCGAGCTGCTCCTGCTCCCAGCCCTGGGCGGTGCGCAACCTGCGGATGTTCTCGCCCATGACCTTACGCTTATCGTAAATTATTTGGTCTTTTTCCATGTTGTCTATATTTTTTTGTGATAAAACCCAGCCTCAAACACTTCACGTTCTATAACGTGATAGTATTGTGTTTCGTCCTCTGGCTCATAGCCGAGCAGGTCGAAGCAATCGCCAGGCTCGTTAGGCTCTGCCTTGATATACTGTCGTATGCTATACCATGACGAGTCGTTAACATTGTCGAGCAACATCTGACGTGTAGCCACGATGTTACCACCACCGAGGAAGTATTGCGCCTTCATGTTTTTAAAAACGAACTCGGCTGCAAGTTCTTTTGTTACAAACATATAACGCCTGCCGTTCTTGACAGAGTAATTCGCGGCTGCAAAATCATGAGTGTTTATTTCTACTTCAAAATTTTTCATCTCGTTTCGCTTTACTGTTAGTTAATATGTTAGTCAATACACTGGTCGTAGATGGCTCTCTCTAAGGTCCAATCCTCCTTGGGGTACTCGCCCCAACCATGGTCAACACGTCACTAAGGGTATGGTGGAGATGGCTGTCAACTAACATCGTAATTAATCAATCAGGCCGATGGCGTAGCTATGCGCGTCGTAACAATACGACATGGTGCGCGCCTTGATTGTGGCGTAATATTCGCCGCAACGATCAATAACGAGCTCGTCATCTTCGGCATCCTCAATCTCGTCCTTGATCTTTTCCATCTTGTCAAGGAAACAACGCAGGTCGTCGAAATCCTCGAACTCAGACACCATAGGCTGCACCTCGTTCAAATAGAAGTCCTCCAAGTCCTCCTTGGTGTAGCCTCGGTAATCGTCGCCAAAGTCCTCAGCCGAACGAAGGAAATCCTCCCACATCTGGCACCCGGTGCGATACCAGAGATTCCATCCGTCGTGCTTTTTGAAAGCCTCGATGCTCAGGCCATTCTCCTTCGCCAGCTCCTCGGCCTGCTCGAACGTGCCGAAGCCAATAATGGCCTTCTGTAACGCCTCGGGATAACCTGTAATGCTCGATGTTGTTTCAATCACCTGCAATCCATTCTCGCTTGCGATCTCTACTAAATCTCTATTCATAGTCTAAATGCCGCTTATAGGTTGCCGCCCTGTTCTAATGGTTTATAATGTTTTTTTCTGTATCTGTTGCAAAGATAGGCTCACCCGATAAACCATGGGGATAATTCTTTGGTTCTATAGATTATTTATACCTTTGTACCATGAATAATCAAGGACTTTTAGCATTGGCACAGTTAATTCTGCCATCAGAGATACTTTCAAATTTTGAAGTAGTACGTGTAGAAGAAGAGACATCCCTTATCCGCATCTATCTTGATGAATCAGTTAAGGCTGATTATAAAGAGAATACAGAAATTGAATCCAAAGGTTTCTGTGACGCCGCAACTATACGTGACTTCCCAATACGCGACAAAGGCGTTGATTTAATTGTCAGAAGACGCAGATGGTATGACAAGCAGAATAATCGATACTTCTCCGACACTTATAACCTAAAGGCAGAAGGGACCCGCTACTCAAAAGAGTTTGCGGCTTTTTTAAAAGGAGTGTATGGAGACAATTCCTACGACCTCCCGTTCGCTTGACCGCTATTATCACATAAACGGTGATACGTTTGAAAAGCAATACAAGGAAGTACTCAGCGGCTACCGTGAATGGTCAGAACTTTCGCATGCAGAAGACTGGCTTGTCTTTCCCGAAAACATAGGTGAAAGCCTCTGCATTGACGAAACGGCTCCAAGCAATGGCGAGTTGTACACGATAGTAAGCAACAGATCTTCCCGTGGAGGAAAAGGTACCATCGTCGCGATAGTAAAGGGTGTGGCGGCAGATGCTGTCACAAAAGCACTTATGCGCATTGGCGAGGACAAGAGACGGATAGTAAAGGAAATAACAATGGATATGTCGAATTCCATGCAGCTTATAGCCAGACGCTGTTTCCCGAATGCAATGCGTACCATAGACCGCTTTCATATACAGAAACTTACATATGATGCCTTGCAGGAGATGCGCATCGCATATAGATGGGAGGCCATTCAAGCAGATACGGAGGCGAGGGAAGAGGCCAAATTCCTGGGCGAAGCATATACTCCAATTGTGCTTGCAAACGGTGACACCCACAAGCAGTTGTTGGCTCGCAGCAGATATCTGCTTTTCAAATCACCCGACAAATGGACGGAAAGTCAGAGGAAAAGAGCAGAGGTGCTCTTTGAAATATATCCAGACCTTAAAGAGGCTTATTCTCTCACACATTCGCTAAGAATGATATTTTCCAAGAATACCATCAAAGATGCAGCAAGACTCTCGCTTGCATGCTGGTACAATAAAGTGGACGATTCCGGTTTTAAGAGTTTCAATGTTATTGCCGCCACACTTTACGAGCATTATGATGAAGTATTGAACTTCTTTGTCAATAGAGCAACTAATGCCTTTGCTGAATCATTCAATGCTAAAATAAAGGCGTTTAGAGCTGCTTTAAGAGGAGTAACGGATATAAAGTTCTTTCTTTTCAGACTTACAAAACTATATGCCTAATCCCCATGGTTTATCGGGTGAGCCCAAAGATAGTGGTGATTTTTGAAATCGCCAAATAAAAAGCCATTTTATTTGTAATAAAATGCGCTTTTATTGTTTTCCGCCTTTTCACACCGAATTTTCCGTGTCCTATGTGTCCTCTGTAGCTTTTCTTACGCTGTCGCCCATCCAAGAGTTCGAAACTGGTGCCACGCCTTGCCGTGGTGGGCGTTGCGCTGCTGCTATCTCTCGCAGACCGCAGCAGCCGGAAAACAAAATACTTTATTGATTGTGATCTAATGCCAATTAATAACTACTGAACGTTCCCGCCTGTGGAGTCGAACCACAAAAAAAGGCCATGCCGGGCGGGAGATGGGGGGGGTAGGGGATATTTATTTAGCCTTGCAGCTCTCCACCGCCGTAATAACCCTTATCTTAACGTGATAGTTATCAGCCTGTCGTAAAGCTGCATCAGAAATAGCTTTATAGATAGCATTGTAGGCATGTATATTGTTATGAAATATTTCAATAGTAATCGTTTCTTTTTGTAATTTCATAATACTGTCGATTTTTATAGGGTTTACGGAAAAAGATATTCGCCTATTTTCGCGGCGTAGCCGATGTTTGTCAGCTCTGTACGTCCGAAGGCTTGCTTGTCGCTATACCACGGGGTAAAAGTCAGAAATATGCTATCATCCTTCAGGATGCAACCGAGTATATCACAACTGACGCGGTGTCCTTGCTGCAAGTGCTTTATATAGGCTGCCTTCGCCTCTCGCAGTGTTCTGTGACATTCGCCGCCGCATCTATACGGATCATAAACGTCAAACTTATAATAATCTATTCTTGCCATAAATCAACATGTTTTATAGATTCCATAATATACTATTCGTCAAAAAACTTTATTCGTGACAGTTCATTATCCACATGAATTGTGTACCCCTTATAATTGATGTTATAGCCAATGCAGCCATAGCTACAAAAAGAGGCCCACAAATCATACTGGAGCCATACCAGGTGAACCCCCATGGATTTCGATTATATCCATTAAGCCAATTTTCGCAATCGCCTGAACGTTTTACAATAGCATTGATTAGACGCTTCAGTTCGTTAGGTATATCTTTCGGTACTCTCATAATTTTCTGTCGTTTTTTAAGAGTTCTATAATATTCGTTTCATACCACACCGCTGCCTGCGCCATCGTGTCCTTCAATGCCTCGATGAACTGCATGTAGTTGTTCTGAG
>ERZ1026876.25-NODE-25-length-93532-cov-35.082363_pt1 | contig 93532 bp, 111 predicted proteins | sample MGYA00380168_ERZ1026876 | MGnify/ENA primary metagenome ERZ1026876 (study PRJEB33269, sample SAMEA4719804) | human gut metagenome | biome: human-associated habitat; feature: organic feature; material: feces | place: Cameroon | collected 2013-10 ... | reverse complement strand
CACACACACGTACACACACACGTACACACACACGTACACACACACGTACACACACACGTACACACACGTACACACACACGTACGTACGTGTGTGTGTACGTGTGTAAGTAAGGAGGAGGAGCGGCGGTGTGATATCGAACTATTTGTTAACAACTGTAAACAAATAGTGTAGTATTGTTTTCAAAAGTTAAATATCATACTTTATTTTAATTTTTCGCTTAAAATATTTGTGTGGTACATACTTTTGTATTACCTTTGCAGCATCAAAAATGAAACGAGCAAATACCGCTCTGGTACGCAGGCTTACACCTACCTCAACCGCCTGCCACCGCTCCACCGGTGCGAACGTGGGAAAAAAAAGTAATAACAAAAAAAAACTGGTGGCAACAGTAATTCAGCACACGAACATGAACAAGAAGACTTTAGCCGCAGCCCTGGCAACCATCGCAGCAGCGAACCCCGCAGGCTACACAGTGAACGCCCGCACACTCGAACCCCTTACAAGCGGGTACGCTGTAGCGGTTGCGGCGACTCAGAACAGCTTCGGCCCTGAGGGCCTGCAGCGCGTAATTGAGTACGCAGCCACACACAAGGATATAGCGGCTTTTGGCGGTTGGCTGAATAAGAAGAGCGGCTTCTACTACTTCGACGCCGTGATAATCTGTGAAGATCTAACGGACGCGATGGAGCTTGCACGCGTCAACGAGCAAATAGCATTTTTTGACCTCAACAATAAAAAAGAGGTGCGACTGTAGAATATCAACCAGGGAGCCGCACACGCGGCTCCCACAACACAAAACAAAATGCAAAAGATAACAGTAACACAGAAGAGCGGCACCCGTGCCCTACTGATAGCCCTTGCCGCCGTTGCCATCATCCTTGCCCGCCGTGCTGCATGCAGCACACTGCAGGCGGCACACAGCGCCCGCAAATGGTTGACAACCCGGCACGACTTCATGGCCGCCGACGGGGATCCTATACAGTGCACCGGCCTTCAGCTGATAGGCTGCAGCCTGGCAATCATTGCGCTATCCTTTATTTTATCAATTCATTTCTAACTTATAGACATTTCAAAAAATCACAAAATCATGGCTACAAAAAGATACAATGAGAAGCGATTCACATTCATTGTGAACGGGGAGCCCTTCTCCATGACCTGCGACACGACATACACCCGCGACGGCTTTTGCCATCATGCTTTTCTTTATGGTTGCGGCTTTTATCACGAACATACAAGGGTAAAATATTATAACAGAACTTGGGAACGGTTTACCTATGAGTCAGTCCTGCGTGCCGCCGTGCGCAAGTTACCAAAGGAATACCGCGCACCTCTGGAGCTGGAAATCGACACAATAGCCACGGACGCAGCGGCAAAAGCAGATGCTTTTTTGCAGGCATTCCGGCGCAATTACAGCGCGCTGTCAGACGAGCAAAAAGACTTCTTGCGCGCCCATACTCCCCACCTGGAGACACTAGACCAGGCAAAAGCCGTTGCGTGTACGGTGGCACTTATGGCCGCTACAAGATAGAGCGCACACGCGCCGGGGTGTAAGGTATTCAGGCCTTGCCCGGGGTTCGAGTCCCCGGCACCCGCTTATTATAGAATATACAAAAAAATACAATTATGGCAAAGTTGAAACTTCACAGAATCACCAGGGAGGCACAACTCCTCCCACAGCGGCAAGATATGTTTCCTGCCGCCCGCTGGATGGAGGCAAAACGCCTCTTGGCAAAGGTACTCAGACAGACGAGCAAGGAAGCGGGGCGCTATCCTGCAAAGTTCCTGCAGGAACGCATGGTGGGCGCTGATTTTCCCGCTGTGAATGGTGGCTACTGTAACGGCCTTTTGTGTGTTGCCAACAGCGGCGAACACAGCCATGGAGGCGGGTATTTTACCCTTGAGGATGCACCAGGGTACACGTACATGTACGCAGCGCCCGCCGGCACATTGTGTATAGCACATATCACCGACGACGGACAAACGACATATTACCGCATCGACTAACCAGGGAGGCGGCTCTATCCTCCCGCCTTATAGATTATGTAAAAAACCACAAAAAATACAGTTATGAAAATGAATACACAGAATACAGCCAACGAGCTGCGCACGCAGCACGCAAATGAAGTGAAGGCATACAGCGCCCACGTGGAAGAAGAAATTGCCAGGGTGAAGCACGAGTTGCAGTTCCTCCACACCCTGGAGGAGACGGCTAAGGAGTTCAATGGTAAGGTGATCAACAAGCGCTTTTTTGATGTGCTGACTGAGAAAACGGGATTCCGGCTGAATGAGTTCTACTGGATGAATATTATGTGGGTTGATTTTTCAGGGCATAAGCCCGTGGACGTCGAGCCGAAAGTCCGCATCCCTGTCGATTTTGCAACTGGCAGGGAAAGTTGGCAGCCGGCCTCCCCGAACGCTACCTGCTGGCAGTGGAGGAAGGGAGAACGTATGGAGGCAAGCAAAATGCGGGCTATTATAGAACCCCTGGAAAATGACAGATACAATGAGATAGAATCCCTGCGTGCCTCCAAGAAGGAATACGCCGCATTTCTGCGCAAGGCCAGGAAAGTGGAGGCAATGATACGGGAACTGACACGCAACGGTTGCGTTGAGATGCGCCGCTGGGCAAAAAGCCGTGACCTAAGCGATTTTGTATATACTTGCTCCCTCTTCATCAGCTGAATCTCCCTATTATAGAACACATATAAAATTGAGAAATCATGGATAAAAAGAAGTATATCGACGTGCTGACCGAACAGGCCAGCAAGCACAGCAGACCGCAGGAAATGGCACTGAGCGACTTCTGCGACTACCTTATAGAGTTCTTCAGCGTTGACGCTTTCAAGGCTGGCACAGCCGAATATAGCCAGCACATCTTGAGCTGCACACGGAAAAATCCAGACTTTGCCGGACTCACCTTCCTGTTGCTCGACGATGTGGCAACAGCGATGAAGCGGGGCGAGTGGCTGGACGTGTTCGGCATATTGTACGAGGAAATGTATTTGAGCCGTGGCAAGGCCTCGAAGACGGGGCAGTTCTTCACGCCTCAGAGCATCTCAGACCTCATGGCACAGATTAGCACACTGGGAGCCGGCGACCACGGCAAGGTGAACGACTGCGCAGCAGGTAGCGGGCGCTTGCTCCTGGCTCACTACATGGAGAAGAGCAAAACGGACCATTTAGCAGGCCGTCGATACGAATATGTGGCACAGGACAGCGATCCTATTGCCTGCAAGATGTGCGCCCTGAACTTTATGGTACATGGCATGTACGGCCGTGTGGAGTGTCGCGACACATTGCGCATGAGTGAGCCAACGGTGGTGTACTATATCAACGAAGTGAAATACCCGTTCAACACTCCCTATTACAGCGTGCGGACAGTAGTACCCGCAAAGGCAGCCTCTATTATAGGACAGGAGAAAAACGACTGAACAATGGAACATACCTTCACTCTGACCAAGGAGGACGGACATACCCTGCTCACCTCACAGGAGTACCCCTGGTGCGTGCTCCAGGTGGTACCCGCCACTCCCGACACGTACCTGCATACCTACTCACAGCTGCTCCATCGAGGCTACATAGCGCAGCACCCCGTGTGCCGCCAGTTCCTCATCATCCACCTTGCCAGCGGCAACCACGACGGGCAGCACCCCGAGCGGGAAATCAAGATCACGCAGTCCAACAGCCTTTCATTCCTCTCAGTGCTGAAGGACACGATGGCACAGGCCGTGGAATGGTACTATACGCATATTATAGATAAGAAAAAAAACGACTGAATTATGGTAAAAGTAGATTATTATAAGTTTAGCGTTTTCGAACCATATAAAATTGGAGGAGAATGTCATAGAACACTGCGAGAGGCGAAAGCTGCCTGTATGAAGCACTTGCGACAAGGGCACCGTGTCGGTTGTGATATACTCGGCTGCACCAAGAAAGATGATAGTATTTTTCTGACTTTCACCCCGTGGTATAGCGACGTGCAAGCCTTCGGACGCACAGAGCTGACACACATCGGCTATGCCGTGAAGATCGGCGAATATAAAATATGATGGAAATCTCTCTATTATAGAACCCTTGAAAAACGACTGAATTATGGGATGGTCATCAAATTATACTGGCAGACTTACAAGCCAGGAGAAGAAACAGAGAATAGATAGAGTAAGAACGTGGGAAAACGAAGAAGTTGTAAAGAGCTGTATGGTAGGTACAACCTATTATGCGGCAGTGAGGAGAAAGGACGATGGTGTTGTTTATGCCGTAGTGGCTCTTACACAGCTGGAGGAAGGCGAGTTCGGTTTTAAGGATATATCCGAGATTTGCGGTCCAGTTGAAGAGAAATGCCCTGTAGGCATCTTGAAGTTATTATCACCGACCGACAATGAACTTGCGCAAGAATGGAGAAAGAGATGCCTTGAGAATCATGAAGCACAGCTTCGATTAAGACGATCGAAAAAAACTTCTCTTACAGGCTTTATAATTAAAACGGCGCAAGGTTATGTGTCAAAAATCACAAAAGTTCATCTGTTTTTGGGCGACTATTACTTTGTTTGGCCGACAATAGAGGAAGCTGAAAAAATGGTCTCCGAACTGATAGATTTAGGCCATGGCGAGCTGTCTCCTACTGTGTGCGAAGTGAAACGGCTCTCGCCTTCTTCGCCTTGGATGTTTAACGAACATTAGACACGATGGCACAGGTGGCAGTGTGGTATAAGACGAATATTATAGAACTTACAAAAAACGACTGAATCATGGATAAGAGAACTTTCACCTTCCTGGGCGTGCGCTACACAGCGCCCGCCAGCCTGGACGCGAACATACGCGACTGGTTCGCCCACAACGCACCCGCCGCCACCATCGACACCATCCCCGCCGATGCCCGCTTCACAGCCGTGCATGCCGCCCTGGCTACCTCCCCATCATCCCCGCTCCCCACCTGGTGCGCCTCCATCGACAGCACAGCCCGCAATCTGATATACTACTGCGTAGCTGCCGCAGCCCGCAGAATAGTCCGAGAAAACGGGAAAAAATAAGAAAAACACTGTTTTTTCCGAAAAAATGTGTGTTTTTCCTTGCAAGTTCCCCGAAAAGTACGTACCTTTGCAGCACCAAAAAAGAAAAGAAGTAACAACAATTAAAACAGGCGGCAACTGTAATTCGGCACCCCGATTATGAATAAGAACAAATACAGCGTCTATTACGATCGCAACGTAGAGAAGTTCCAGGTTGCAGAGTTCGGCACCCTGGAGGAAGCCATTGCATTTTGCAAAAACGAAACAGAAGGCTACGACAAGGTATGCCCCGGTGACAACTGCTGCGAAGGCCGTGGCAACAACTTCGCCTATGAGGTGTATGAAGGCGACCCCATCATCCTCGACGAGGATGGAGACATCGCAGAGACAAAAGACTGCGTGTTCAGAACCAAACAGTACTATTGCTGAGTATTACAGCACGCTTTACCAATCACACACAAAAACCTATCAGCCCTACCGCATCACGGTCAAGCGGAAATGCTATGAAGAAGGAAGACATCTGCACATTAGAAGACCTCAAGGAGTACTTGACTGAATATTGCAAGGAAAATCCTGAAGACGATTGCTGTGAGCTTGTGTGTAACATCTGCGAGGAACACGGATGGATATACACCGACGATTCGGATCTCGAATACGATTATACCGATTATGCCAATGATGGCGAGAACCTTCTTTCGCTTACGCCGGAAGGTTGGCATATATTCCAGGGCAACGGAGTGGACATGGATTATCAAGGTCGAGACATCACCGTTAGAGAGGATGTCGAGAATTACTACGTTGACTTCGGCACGGGACTTGGCGAAGGCATCTACCCCAAGGCCGATTGGGACTTGGAGGAGGCCATCAATGACCAGGCGAACATTTATAAGGAGAATGAGTAATCACGCCAATCGGAACGATATGAAAATCTACGAAGTAGAATTGAACACTCACGATTTGGCAGACGAGAACTATTCTGTCAAGAACGGCATACGTTATATGTTTGCAACGAGAGAGCTTGCAGCCGATTTTGTCTTTAACAATGCAGCGAGGGCACAACATTTCCTTGCTGGTAGCGACATCGCGGTTACACGCCAGATGTTGATCGACAATATCAACGACTCGTCATGGTATAGCATACGCGAGGAAATCACGGAAAAAGCTAACGAGCCTGGCGATTTCTTCGACTTACTCGGAATTGAGCCAAAGGAAGAAATAACTTACTGCCACGTTATAGAGCGCGAAGTATTTGAAGCATTGCCTTGTTGGTGCAAGCGAAACAATTGATTTATAGACAATATGGAAAAAGACCAAATCATTTACGACAAGCGAAAGGCCATGGGTGAGAGCATCCGCGCGATGCGTACCGCCCAGGGCTGGGAGCAGGAGCAGCTTGCCCAGATTGCGGGCATCACCACCGCAAACGTCCGCAGCGTGGAAGCCGGCAAGTATGCCGTGGACATCGATGTGCTCAATAAGATTGCAGAAGCACTGGGCGCAGAGCTGCTGATGGTGGAAAAGTGAAAACAGCAAAGCAATGTACAAGATACTTCATGCCTCCTTTGACCACCCCTTCTGCTCGTTCGAGTTCCTGAACCTCGACACCCAGCAGCATATCTTTGCGGACTATTTCGATGATCCGTTTTACGAACTCCTGCAGGAGTGCAGCGTGACGCACGACTATGAGCTGGAGGGGAAGGTCATTGAGAAGATTCCGGGCGATTTGTTCCAGCACGATGAAAGGTATGCCATCATCAGAGCCCAACAGCCTTACGAGGGCTCCTGGTTCTACCCCTGGTTGAAGAACAAAGAGGACGGAACAAAAAAGCCCCGACCGAAGTCGGGGCACCGCGAGCCATAGGCTCGTATCTACTAAAGTAGAAATTGTGAGGCTCTATACAAGAGCGTTTCAATCCGCAGGCATTAAGCCTGAAGTCAACGGAAGGGGCGGTTTGTGTTTCAATTCCATAAAGGTACGATTCAATCTCCAACCGAAGACGATGCAAAATTAAGAATTAAAATTATAGCAACCAAACAAAATCACAAAAATCTGGCGGCAACAGCAATTCGGCACCCAAAACGATGGTACAGAACACAGAAATCAATGAGAAGAGAAAAGCCATGGGCATGAAAACGATTGAGACTTTTGAGGCTTACCGCTCCCTGGTGGACGAGGTGAAGGTGCATGACTACAGATATTTCACCCTGAACGCACCCACCGTCAGCGACGAGGAATATGACGCATTGTATTTCGCCTTGCAGGAATACGAGTACGCGCATCCCAACGAGGTGCTGAAGGACTCGCCTACCCAGCAGTGCTACAGCGAGAACGGCAACGGCAAGCGTACCGTGGCACGCCGCACGGCTTGCCTCTCCATGAAGAAGTTGCACGATGCCAAATCGGTGGTGAAATACCTGAGAGCACAGCAGAGAGCTGCCAACATCGGCAGGGATGCAAAGGTGGATGTGGAGTGGAAGTTTGACGGCGAGACCGTGAGCCTGGTATATCGCCAGGGAATGCTCTCTGAGGCCACCTATGGACACGGCAAGGAGCTGTTTGGTAACGATTGCCTGGACCACATCCAGCATGTGCAGGGTGTGCCCTGCCAGGTGGCAGCATGGAGCCAGTACGACCGAGTGGAGGTGAGAGGTGAGGTGATCATCTCGCTTGAGGAGTTTGCCCGTTATAGCAAGGCTGGCAAATCACCGCGTTCTACGAGCAACGGCATTATGGCCAAGAAGGTGGCTATCGCTTCGGAATGCAAGCGTCTGGAGTTTCATCCGTTCCGCGTGATTATGGACGGTGTGACAGAACACGCAGCTGCCATGCAGGCTCTTGGGCGTAACGGTTTCAGGACTTCGGGCTTCGTGTCGGCTCTCGATCTCGACAAGACGGATGCCGAACTGGAGCAGGATATCGAGCGTATTGTATGTGCTGCTGAGCTGGATCGCGAGGCTCTGCCCTACCCTACCGATGGACTTGTATTTAAGTTCGACAATTACGACTATTACGACCGCATCGGGCAGACAGACCATGACGCAAAGTATAACTGCGCTTTCAAGTTCCGCCCCGTATTCAAGGCCATTACCACATATCGCGGACATCATACCACGGTAGGCGAAAAGACCGGCAAGGTGACGTATGTAGCCGACTTTGACGAGGTGGAGATGAACGGCCACTGCTTTGCCCATGCCAACTGCGGCAGTGAGCGCACATTCCTTCAGAAGGACTTGACGCCCGGCTGTAAGATAGAGGTCAGCCTGCACGGCGATGTCATAGTCTGCGTGGATGGCAAGGTGGAGGAGGAGCCCATCATTGAGGACGAGCCAGCCATTGAGGAGGAGCCGACTATTGAGGAGGAACCCATCATTGAAGAGGAGCCGACCATTGAGGCAGAGTCTTCCGCTGTGGAGTCTCACGTTATGGAGCCTGAGATTATCCAGAGCCAGGAACCAAAACCGAAGCGCAAACGCTATTATCCGCAGGTGGGCGAACCCACACTGCGCGTGCATAGCAACGGCACAGCGGTGTTGACCTCGGAAAGCAACACTCGGGGCATAACCAAGGTGATGATGTATGTGCTGGCAGTCATAGTATTTGCCGCAGTGGCAGTAACCCTGTTTTCAATGATAGGCATAGCCGTATTCTTCCTTCCGCTGCTGGCGGGAGCCTTCAAATGAATTGTTTTATTTATCATATTATAGAATATGGAGAAAAATAACATGCCGCAGGCAAATGGCGGCGGACGCAGAACCTATGAAGGCCGCACCCGGCAAATAAAGTTGCCAGATGATGTGCACAAATGGATCACCTCGCACGGAGGTGGTAGATACCTCACCGAGGTCATACGTGCTATCATCGCTGTCACTCCTGACACCGAACAGGAGGAGCAGGAGTAAAGCATACCAGGAGCGTCCGCGTTATGAGGCGCATATAAAATCACCGTCTGCGTCCCTGGCAGCACACCCGCTGCTACGGATGCAGGCACCACAAACAAAAAAAGAAATGGAGAAGAAGAAGAAAAAGAAACTGTTTGACCTCGTGCTCTCTGTGTCAGAGAATGGAGAGCGCATCACCACAGACCTCACCTGTACCAAGGACGGGCAGAACATGATGCCGGAGGCATTGACAGGGGAAAACGTATCATACGCCCTCGAGAGCCTGAGATACGCCACAGGCCTGTTTGCACGGATGTACGTGGTGCAGCTGCACAAGGAAGGCAGAATCACGGACGAGCAATACAAAAAGTTCCGCGAGGAGACAAGAGGATGAACGGAAGTAGTGTTTTTATTAAACTTTATAGGATCATGGCAGAAACAGAGAAATTTTCGAAAGACCAGCTTACGGCACTGAAGCACATCCGGAAGAAAGGATTCGTAGCGTATCGGCGTGTTGACGGTACGGCTGCGTGCCCGGAACTGGAGAAACTTGTGGACGCGGGGTACCTGGCAAAGAGTTACATGGAAATGTTCAACGAGGATGTTTACAGGCTGACAGAGGAAGGGGAAAACCTGATAAGGTCGCTTGTGTGGTAAAAGTCAACTAATCAACAAAACCATCTAAAAACCTATTTGTTATGATGACTAACTTGAAGATGATGGCCGCTATAGTGGCCATGGGCATGATGATTGCATCATGCGGTAACGAGAATCTGGCGGAGAGCGGACTGCCGGCAGGCAAGGCGCACGTGAAGCTCTACTGCGGTATGAACGTGAGCACCCGCGCTGCGCTGACAGCCAACGGGCGAACCGTCACCGACCTGTATCTGCTGGACTACGACAAGCAGTCGGGAAGCCTGCTGCAGGTGCTCCACCAGACGAGCACCGCCACGGATTTTGCCGAGCCTGACCTGATGCTCGACTACGGGGAGCACACCCTGAAGGTGGTGGCCACATGCAGCCAGGCACCTGCCCTGTATGATGCCGAACAGAAGGCATGGGGCATAGCGGACAACGTGCTGACACCCGTCAGTGCCACCGAGCCCGTACTGCTCACGAGCGAGAAGACATCGGACACCTTCGGTGCAGAGAGGGATGTGAATGTGGTCATCGGCAAGGCCAATGCCGTGAGCATCACCCTGGAGCGTCTGACAGCAAAGCTCGTGGTGCAGTGTACCGACGTGTTCCCCGACGAGTGCAGCACCATCACGCTCGACTGGAACGAGCCGCGTTCCCTGCAGTGGAAGGACTTCCGCGTCATGGACGCGGTGAAAAACCAGAGAGTGACGGACGTGTCCTCGCTGCGCGGGGTGGATGGCTCTCCCATCACCTACTTCGTGCTGGCACCCGAGGGCGGCTATCAGACGGACATCACCTTCACCATGGGGCGCACCAACGGAGCACCCTACTCCACCATAACAGTGCCGGCTGTACCATTCGCCCGCAACAAGGCAACCACCATCACTGGCTCTTTCTACAACCACCAGCAAGGCTTTCGCTTCGAGGTGAACGACAAGTGGGACGAGGCAGGCACGGACATCAGCATCTGACACCACCAGGCAGACAGACGGGAGGCGCAACGGAACTGCTGTGCGCCTCCTGCCCTGTTGCTTCCGGCACAGATTGCCGCCGACACAGCCAACCGCCACAGATTACCGCCAGCTGCCCTGCCGCCTTGTGCGCAACCAATAACAAAAACGAAAAAAAACTATGAGCACAATACATTCCTCTTTCTTGATCCACCGCGTATGCCCAGAGTTTGGACGTATCATGCGCTCTTCTTCCACAGAAAACAGCAGCGCATGCCGCAGGATTTGCCATTCCATTCGCCCTTCTGCCACAGAAAGTCACAGCGCATACCGCCTGTCTGTCCGCGTTCTCGTGCTAACGCTCTCCTGCAGCCTGGCACTGGCTTGCCAGCGGGTCACACTCACCGACGATGACAATCTGCCATCATCATCCACACCCACCGTCACCCACCGCGAGGAGGTGCTGCTGGCGACCAATGACACGGCACGCTTTTACCTGTCAGGCACGGAGATTTCCAACGTCCGGCTCAACCTCTACCCTACCCCATCCTGTCTCATCAAAGACCCGCGTTACCGCCTGCCCACGAAATTAGAGGTTTACTGTGTGCTAAAACAGGTTGCCATTCCCAGCGGCTACTGGCAGAGCAGGCAGCGCATCCTCTGCTACGACACCCCAGCAGACTTCGGCACCAAGATAGGCTCAGCCTACTTCGGCACCGGCATGTATTACACCTATATCCCCAACGGCACCGTCATACGTGCCGGAATGAAGACCAAGTACTGCATCCTGCCCATCCGCACCGAACAGCGAACCCAAGACAACTCCTCCCTGCACATCACCATCAATGATGAGTGGGAGAAATGAGATTCCGTTCTACCAAACACACACATTCACACGAACACACATTCATATATTCACACATTCATACGGACACACAATCGTGTAACGGAACTATCCAACGAATATATACACATATATTCACATGATTACACAATCATACAAATACACATTCATACTAAGACACAAACATACATTCACACAAGCGCACACACCACCAGGACGTCTTGTATATATACAACTTCACACAACCATCACCATACACTCTACACAACCGCCATTAGTACTACAAACTTTGATGTTTTCATGCGCACATGATTTCATACGATTTTATTTTCATATATTCATATTATTGTGTATTCTTACGTTTGTATGTAGTTTCGTTAGTTCATACTTTCGTGTGTTGTTAGTTAGTTAAATATGTGGCTATGTGGTTAGTTGTTTATGTAGATATGTGAGTAAGTAAGTGAACAAATTCATAGTTAAGTAGGTGGTTAGGTGGGTGTATAAGTAGATTTTTATGTATTTACGTAGATAAAATCATACTTACGCTTGCACGTATGCGTTTTAATTCTTAAATTTGCAACATCTAAAGGAAAGTTCAGGTTATGAGAGAAAAAGAAAACAGACTAAAGGAAGTGCTTGCCTTTGTCAACCACAAGGGTGGGGTAGGTAAGACAACAACAGTACAGAGCCTTGCGGCTGGCTTGCGCCGCTTTGGCAAAGGCTATTTCGGCACCACGCCCGAAGGACAGAAGCGCATGCCGCGTGTGCTTGTTATCGACCTCGACCCACAGGCATGTGCATCGTTCCTCTTCGGGTGGAGCGAGACACTGCAGGCGGGCAAACCTACCATGTACGATGCACTTGTGCAGCAGACACAGATACCCGTGTATCAGGTACGCGACGGGATATATCTGGCACCAGCGTCATCCAGGCTGGTGAGCATCGAACCGTTCCTCAATCAAACAGCCGTTCCACGAAAAGCGCTGTACAAGCTCCTTTCCAAGCCTCTGGTGGAGATGCAGGGTGAGGAACTGCGGAACGAGGGTACAGCAATGGTAGCAGAGGCTTTTGATTACATCCTTATAGACTGCCCACCTGCCATGTCGCTGCTCACTTACAACGCATTGACAGCGGCTTCCAGTGTGGTGCTGCCTGTGCAGCTGGAAGCGCTGGCCACAAAAGGCATAGCCGAGATAATAAATGCCGTAAGGGAGACGCGCGAGGATCTGAACCCCGGCCTCGACATTCGCGGTTTGCTGATGGTTATGAGTAACAATCAAACAAAAGCCACCAAGCAGTTTAAGGAATACCTGGGTGTGAAGTTCAACGACTATATGTTTGACTCCTACACCCGCCGCGACACCAAGATGGTGGAGGCGCAGGCTATGAACGAGGACATCTTCTCTTATGCTCCATACAGCAGGGTAGGGCAGGACTACGAACGCTTTGTGTGCGAGATACTGGCAAGTATGCCACAGTGATATGTTATTTTTCCTGAGTAATATAAAGAAATACAGATATGGCAAAACAAACAAACAACAAACCTCGCTTTTGTGAGGTTCAGAAGTTCGACCTGAGCAAATCAAAAGTCATTGGAGAGAACGAAAGACTCTTGTCAGACTCTGGGCAGGCTCCCGCAGAACAAACACAGGACGAAGCGGACAAGGAGCAGGCTCCCGCAGAACAGCCACAGGACGAAGCGGACACAAAGGAGCAGGCTACCACAATACAGCCCCAGAGCGTAGCGGACGCACACGAGCAGGCTCCAGCAGAACAGCCACAGGACGAAGCGGACACAAAAGAACAGGCTCCAGCAGAACAGCCCCAGAGCGAAGCGGACGCACACGAGCAGGCTTCCACAGAACAGCCACAGGACGAAGCAGGCACAAAGGGGCAGGCTTCTGCAAAAGGAGACTCGGGACGAAAGATAGGCATCAATGCGTTCGTCCCCATGGACTACTATGAGAAGCTGGTTCTGCTGAAGATGCGCACAGGCGTTCCCATCAAGGAAATAGCCCTGCGGGCCGTGAAGGAGTATATCGATAGAAATTATTGAAGCAGCATACAAGTCACTACAAAAGTGTGCTGTTTTGGGTTTATAATACCTACGGATTTGTTTACCAACTCCTACGGATTTGTTTACTTAAACCTACGGATTTGTTTACCAACTCCTACGTTTTTGTTTACCTCGCCGTAGGTAATTGACTGATAATCAACTACACAAAATCTCCTTAATATAATATAACATAAACTATTACTTTACTCCTTTTGAAAACTAAAATCCATATTTTATAATTATATTATATTAAGAGGTTTTTGTGTAGTTGAAAATCAAATAGTTAGAGCATATGAAGTAAACATATCCGTAGGAGTTGGTAAACAAAAACGTAGGTTTTGGTACATAAAAACGTAGGTTTAAGTACATAAAAACGTAGGTATGGCAAAGAAAGCGATAAAAGAAGATAAAGAAGGCAAACTTCAACTTGCCCTGAACGAGCTGCGCTGGATAAACACGCCTGTCAACTATACATCATACGCTAAAAGCTATTCCCTCATACAACAGGATGTCATGTTGTTGGTAAGCGGACGGCTGCAAGACCATTTTGCCAAGTTCTTGAACGAACACCGCTATTTGATTAAGGAACGTCCTAATGGAGGCATAACGAAAGAAGACCTGTTGAAGATGGGACCGATACGTTTGCGCCTGGCTGACTTCGGCATAGATAGCAGTCATTATGACGAGTCGGTGAAGGTGATAAACCAAATGAAGAAAATAGAGTTTCATCTTCCTCGTTTTGATTCGGAGACAGGCCTTAGAAAAGGCGAGGACTACATGCCCATCTTCAGTAAGATATTTATCCCGAAGAACTTTACATCACGAGAAGGTGAAGACTTCAACTATTCGGGAGGCGGTGATACTAAAATTGACGAGGACGGACAGGAAGTGCGTAAGTTTCGACGTGACGGATATATCGAGGTCACGATAAATATAGAGGTTGCAAAAGCCGTGTTTGACATGACGGACGGATATTTCAACCATCTTGAGCGAATAGCCTATTTCTGTAATTCGGCTTACACGTCACGTCTTTATCTCCTGCTGATGAAGTATGCGAGCAAAGGACAGATGCACCCAGTTATAGACTATCGTGAGCTAAAAGATGCGTTAGGCATGTTTAAGGTAGATGTTGAGAAAAGCGACGATACACAACCTGCAAAGGTTGTGACTACTGAGAAATATCAGAAATTCTCACAGTTCCGCAAACAGGTGTTGGATGTGGCGCGTGGCGACATGGAACGGCTGTGCGAGGAAAACAAGATAGAGATAATGCTCTCGTGCATTGACCCAGACAAGAAAGGTTACGAGCCTATTTATAGGGGCAGTGTAAAACGAGGCAATCCCGAAAAGATAAAGTTTCATATCAAGCGCACGCCTTTGGGTGTGGCGCGAGAATTGGAGCTACATCGCGGTTCATCGGAAAAGCGTTTATGCGCCAAGTTGATGTCGCTATATCCTACGCTCGACAGAGAACGACTCAAGGCGTTTGTTGCCGATGTCCCCGAAGACCTCTGGAACGACTTCAAGGCGTATGCCTATAATGGCGTGCCCAAGGCAGTGGAGCAGCCGCATAGATGGAGCGGAACGATGGAAGACTTCGTGTTCTACATTATGGAGCAGTGGATAAAGCAGCACAATGTGAACACCGAGGCACAGCAGCAGAGCTTCGCGTTTGACGAAGCTGAGGAGGTGAAGCCGGGCGAAAAGGAGTGGGATGCGTTCTTGACGGCATACCGGGGCGCATTTGCCAACATCATCTACAACTTCCGCTTCTACCGCTTCGAGAACAACACCGTGCACGTGACCGGGCCGCGCGACATGTACGCGAGGTTCCAGAGTGCCATTGCCGACAATCCCAAGGAGGAGGCATTTGCATTCTTCCGCCAGTTGCGCGAGTGCTACGGTCGGGAAGTGGAGTTCCGCATTATCTGCAGCTGACCACGTTCAAGCCGCCGTCCAGCAAAGTGACGGCGGCTTTTCTTTTTCTCTGTCCGTATCGTTTTTTGGTTTCCCCCTAATTTTGCAGCAAACCAAAAGAGATATGAGACATTTCACATTTTACTTTGCATTAGCCATTCTCCTGGCTGCATGCTCGTCATCCAGGCAGGTGGTCACGCAGGTGTCGCATACGTTGAGCGACAGCATTGCGCATCAGACTGCCGACAGTGCACGATACGCAACCACGGAAAGCGCGGTGGCCGTGCAGACGCATAGCGACTCCCTGCATGCAACCAGCAAGTTTTCCGCCTCTGGGGAAACAGAGGAGCGCATCGACGAGCGCATCACAGAGTCGGTGGATGCCGACGGCGCCAGAACGGTGACAACCGACCGCACCGTTGTGCGCAAGGGCAATTACAAGGAGGACAGCATATCAGAGACGACCAGGCACAGGCAGGAGGCGCGTTACGACTCTGTGGCAAGGCGGATGGACAGCCTGCTTGTGTCCTTGTCGGAACTTCGGGAGAACTATTCCCTTGCCATCGACTCCCTTTCCTCCTATAAGGACAGAAGCGTTGCCAGCCCCTTGTCGTGGTGGCAAAGGCTGGTGGTGCAGCTGAAGACATTCTGGGTAACGCTCATCGGCATGCTGCTGGTGTGCGTAATCGCCAAATACCGCAAGCAGCATGAAAAAGAAAAAAAAGGATGAGTTGTGCGAGTCGGCAGAGGTCACTCTGCAGGATTACGTGATACCTGCCAAGTTGAAGGCGTTCTGTGAGCGCTACAAACCGCTGGACAAATGGCGCGAGGACTGCGAGGTGTTTACCGATGCCCGCCTGCGCACCTATTTCAAGGCGGTGGTGACTCCGCTGGGCGACCCTCTGGCGCTCTACCTGGAGGACCTGGGGACGTTTGGCTTCAGGATGCACGATGACGAGAGCGGAGAGCCGGTCATCTATGCCATTTCAAAAGTATAGTATATATATATGATATGAAAACAATATAAAAACGCTGGTCATGGAAAAACCACATTATTTCTATCAGATCAAGAAGGATTCAGAGGTCGGTGCCGCCCTTGCCGACTTCAGTGAGCGGTGCGTAGAGGCACAGCGGATAGCGCTGGAATGGGCAAAGCGAGTGGGTGCAAGACACTGGTACGAGAGCCCCGACGGATTTGCCGGAGGCGTTGCGGCTGTGGAGTTCGACGACAACGGCGACAGGGCAGGATGGGACAGGATAGAAGGCAACCAGGGACAGGTGGCCTACATGCCTGCTGCGGGCACGGCTCTCGAACAGGAGATGTTCGCTCTGCCCGTCGTGCATGAGACCGAACTTATCAGAATCCTCGACTTCAAGCCCGTATGCACCAAAGACGGCCGGCCGCTGCCCTTCACGTTCGGACACTCCACCCCCATCGTATTCCCACTCAACGGGCATTGGTACGTGGATGTGCCGTATGAGTGCCGCGCGACCGACTGCGAACCGATTGGTTCTGCAAGGTTCGCCCGCAGGAAGAGGCAGAAGGAGGCAACACAGTAAGACAAAGGTATGGTTCTTTTCATTTTATTGATAGTATATATTACTTAGGTTTTGAGTCACCCATCCGTGAGGACAGGTGACTCTCTTTTTTGTTTGCTGTGCTGGTGGCGGGTCTATTCACCCTCAGCTGCGATGCTGTATGTTTTGTTTTCATGCTTGTAGTCCCTGGCCTTGCCCAGTTCGGCGTTCAGCCGTAGCACCTCGTTCTGTAGTCTGCCTATCTCGTCAAGCAGCCTGTTGACGATGCCCACATGCTCGTTCTGCAATTTGATGATGGCGGCCATATTCGCGTCGCTGATGTTGCCCACGATGATGCCGGGCACACTGCTGCCCGTTCTGCACTCCTGTGTGTTGCCTCCGTTTTCGTTTGGCACACCGTTGTCCGTGGTTGCGCATGCAGCCGCCTCCATGCGGTCGTCCCCAGGTATGGTGGATGCTGTTACCGTCACTTCCGTTGGATCAACGGCTTTACGTTCCCCGCATTTGCGCTCATCTGTGTTTTTTGCGTAGCCACCGTGCGGGGCAATCTTGTCGCCCGTCTTGACCGGCATTGGTGCATGATCATTGTCCTTCTCAGCATCTTCGTTGCGGAAGAATGCAGAGAGTGGTACCTGGAAGCTGTTGCAGAAGCGTAGAATGCTGAGCACGGGCATGGCTCTCTCGCCTCTCGCCCACGCCTTTATTCTGTTGTTGCTTGATGTGGCAAACGCTTCGTTGATTACGCCACGTGGAATGTGCTTGTTGGCATCCAGCCACTGCTGCAGAAAACCATAGTTGTAATTGTACTTCATCTTTTTATTATTGTTAAAGTGTGTTAAACGTTCGATAAATTAAACGTTGCGTTTTGTTGTTCTATTTATTAGAACTATCTTTGTGTCAAAATTAGACGTTGAGATTGATATGACCAAAGAAAATTGGATAAAAATCACCACACCGTTCTCTTCGTGGGGGATTTCCGAGATTCCCGTGAGCGAAAAGAAGATTTTGCAAGAGAATCTTGCAGAAAAAGGTTTTTCGCAGCCCACCTTTTACCTCAGATTCTTTCAGAAGGGTTTCTCTGAGTGGGAGCTTTCTGGTATTAAAAATCTCAAAATTCGATTTTTGGGATTGATAAATGAGCAAAATATTGAGGCTGGCAACATCAATACGGACGATACGTTCTACGAGAGCCTTGGGCAGACCAAAGGGCTGCGCAATATGTTCATCTCCTTTATGCAGGAGAGAGGCATGAGCGCCGCCACCGTCATCAAGCGGTTCACGCTTGAGAGCTGGCGGCCTTGGGAACAGGAGGGCATCCGCGCCGTGCTGGAGCCATTCGTTGAGAAGTAGTAGAGAAGGAGCGAGAATCATGTGTGTGGCGTATTGCCGACACGCACATAAGACAGCATATAGGGTATGGTATTGGATATAACTTTTGACCTGGAGACGTGTGCGCTCTGTCCCACGGCGGCTGTGATGAGCATCGCAGCTGTGGCATGGCACAGGACCGCAGACGCAACCCCGTTCATCGGGGATGAGCGTTTCTCGTTCCGCGCGAACATCGACCTCAAGTCGGCCTTCGTTGACGGATTTACGTTCGACGCAGACACAGCTCGCTGGTGGAGAAGACAGAGTGAAGAGGCCAAGAGGCATCTCTTTGCCGGTGGCAAGCAGGAGCACCTGCGCGATGCCGTGGAACGATTCATCCAATGGATAGTCACCACCGCCCGTATGGCTGGTGCCGACGAGGTGTGTCTGTGGGCACAAGGGGCAGACTACGATCCAGCCATACTGCGCTATGTATGCTATATATATGGCATTGACTTCAACAAGGCGGCTCAGATACCTTATACACATGTGCGGGATCACCGTACCTTCTTCCTCGAGGGAGCATATCTGCTGTGTCAGAGCATGGGCGTTGAGTACCGCGAGGCGGATGCCTATGACCTGGTGGATCGCTACGAAGGCGAGGGGTGCCCCCATGACCCTGTGTATGACTGCAAGCGCAGCATATACAGCACGTGGCAGATGATGAAGCATCTGCGCTGCCTGAACATAAACCTAAAGGTGTAGGGAGACATGCGCAAGAAAGCCAGATGTGAGAGTGCGTTCGTGTATCATCGCCGCGCAAACAAGCCTGACGAGAGCTTGTATGTGGAGGACGTGGTGCCCATCTTCCCCACCAGGGAGAGGTCGGTGGCAAAGCGCTACTTCACCCACGACTACCACCGTGAGATAGCCTGGGCCACCGATGTGCGCGGTGACTTCGACGAGCGTCCCGCGCTGGTATTCATCGGAGCAGGCTATACGCTTGTGCTGAAGGTGATGATGCTCCTGTTCGGCAAGAGTTCGCCTCTATTCAGCGGTTTCCGTCTGTATCGCGAGGCCACCCTGTTCCGCAGGAGCGGAAAGGCCGGCGAAAGGGTAGTGGTGGAGTTCTCCGGCTACCGTCATTCGATGATGTCTGCCGACGCACTCGGCCTTGCTGTCTGCAACAGGATGCAGGCTGAGTGCTGGTGCCGAACCCGGCAAGTGAAGTTGAATAAACTGTTAAATATGTAAGAAGTATAACATGTTTTACCATCCGACATTAAACCGCCTCGCTAACATCGACCTGCACCTTCTCGTGAAGCCTGCCACAGAGCAACGCATCGAGGGTCAGACCGCATGTTTCTGCCCTGTCTGTAAGAGAGAGCAGGACGCGGATGTGGATGCCAAGCAGACTCCCCACTTCATCATCTATGAGAATGAGCGTGGTGGTATGTACGACGGCAACGGTGTTGACGGCAATCGACTGGCAGAACATGGTGCCGTGAAATGGAAATGCACCCGTACGGGTAAGACAGGCTACGGAGCCATCGAACTGTACGCAGTCAAGATGAATCTTCCAATGCACGGATATAGTCTTCAGCGTATCTGTCAAAGACTTGTAAGGGATGTGTATGGCGATACCGACGAGGTGCGCCGTGCCTTCCCAGAGGTGTTTGCCAAGATGGACTACCGTACCCAGGCACAGCAGACCATCGAGACATTCTCTTTCATGCCGAAGACCGACTTCTCGCCACAAGAGCTTGCTGCCCTTGGGTGTGAGGTGGCGCTCGACAAGGGGTTGCCTCGCTTCGGCTTTGGCAGTACGTTCACGCCTGACATGCTCAACAAGGACTTCCGTATCTATTCCCTTCTGAGCGTGACGCTGCCCGATGTGATACGCGACGGTCAGCATGTGAGCGAGATTATTCACGGTACGCCCTGGAACCCGCTGTTCGTATGCTTTGCCTCGCAGGAGATAGGTCCCCAAAATTCCTACGGATGCTTCTTCCGTCCGGCAATGGCAGGGAGCGAACCGATAGTGTTCTCTACCGCCGAGGAGCATAGCGTGAGGAAGGTGAGCAAGTGGCTCATGGGCGACAACGTGTTTGTTCATGCGATGGATAATCGCAAGAGCGACAATACAGCCGTGCATGCTGCCATACAGAAGTTTGAGCCCGAAGAACAATATACCGAGGAAAAAGAAGTATGGGTAGAACGTAAGGACAAGGACGGCGAGGGTAAAGGAACATTCAAGCAAGAGAAGGAGAAAATTCCCACAGCTCAGATAAAAGCCCGCAACATCGTCTTCTGCCGCACACCCGAAGACGCATTGAGCGTGTATTATGCCATGCGTTCTTTGCGCCTTGACAAGGCAGAAGACCAGCATTTTCAAGACTTTTGTTGGTATCACGTGGCGTTCTCCATCGGACGGAGAAATTTTTGGTACATAGAGCGTGGCGAATGGAAACGGGAGAATCTTGATTTCAGTGCCGTGCAATACCAGAAGATGAACCGCTTTGCCGAGCGTGTGATAATCCTCTATCCCAACGACATTGCCTCACAGCGCGACTGCGGGGCTATATGCACAAAGTTCAGCTCTTTGTATTATGCAATGCTGCCCGATGGTTTCCGCTCGCGTTATTGCCGACGTTGGCAATGGCTATATGGCTGCTCTCCCCGAAGCGTGCGCGACTATCTGCTGACATACACTATGAATGCAGAAGAGAACTTCCAGTTCGACCACGATGTGCGTCTTCCACTCTACTCCCGATTGCGTGGAGCCAGGAACACGGAGCCATTCGAGATAGAATGTCCGCGTGATCCTCGTAGCGGAAAGCCAAAGCCGCCTACCTGCAAGGTATCGCCCACAAGGTTGTGGCTTTTTATGACTGCTCACGGATATTACCGCATGATAGACCCCGAGAGCACCGACCTCGTAGGACAGTATATCCACCTGAACAAATGTTTTGTGGAGTATATCGATGCAAAGAGCATCATCCAGGCAGCGAAGACATTGCTCTTGGAATATATAGAACAGGCATGGCGGCATAGCGACAACGAGCGACGCTTGATGTCCGATTGTGCCAATATGATAGACAAGGCCTTCACGGAGAAATCTGCCGGAGGTTTGCAGAGCATGGTGATAAACTTTGCCGACGCATTTGATGCCAAGACGGAGTACTTCTACTTCAATAATGTGGCATTGAAGATAACGCCCGAAAGCATCCGCACGGTGTCTTACGATGACATAAACTTCTTCATCCCCTCGCTCGCCAAGAAGCCGTATGATTTCACGATGCGAGCCTTCAAGACACCATTCACCATCACCGAGCGCCAGGAATACCGCGACCGCTTGGAAGCGATAGACAAGAAAGAGAAGATGCAGAATGAGGACGGGTCGTCAGTGTTCAGCTACGCCGAGATAAAAAAAATGCGTGGCGACCTTATGGAATGGGCGCAGACCTATCGTTGGGATGTAAACTGGCAAGGACAGCAAGAAAAAGACCTTTGGCCTATCCTGCGTATCGTGCGCGGATTCTCAAATACCCTCTGGGAACGAGAAAAAGAAGCACAGCGCAACAAAGAGCAACTCACCGAGGATGAAAAAGCCGTGATGAATGCTCATTTCGCCAATATGCTTTCGTGTATCGGACGTTTGTGTTTTCGTTCATGGGAAGGGATGAAGAACATAGCTCCCTATCTGTTGGAAGATAATATTCCCGACGAGAAACAGGCGGCAGGTGGCTCGGGTAAATCGGTGTTAGTGAATACAGTGGTAGGCTCGGCTGTAAACGTGCTGCCAGTGGACATGAAGGATTTTATGATAGTCACCGATGCTAAATTTGCCCTCACCGATTTGCTTCTATATCCAGGCAAGTATCGAGTGGTGCATTGGGAGGACAAACAGAAGAGTTTCCCTATGAAGTACTTCTACAACAAGGTTACTCAAGGCACAAAGGTAGAGAAGAAGTTTGGCGACCCTGTAGGCCTGAAGATGGACGACTCGCCCATTCACGTTATCACGAGCAACAGTCCTTTGAGCGATGACGACCCCTCGACCATCGGCCGTTTCCCTTTGGTTAGCTTTTCCGACCGCTTTGCGCGAGAAAATGAGCAAAAACACCAGCCGGAACGATCACCGTCGGAACTGATGAAAAACTTCGACTCTAATCCTGCAAAGCTTACTGACACCGACCGCAACCAGGCCATCTACCTTTGCGCCCTTGCAGTTCAGTTCCTGATGCGCTATCACACCTTTGCTATTGCACCGCAAGGCAATGTGCGCCGCCGCCAGATGGTGCAGAAGCTCACCGAGAGCATTGTTCGCTACTTCGAGTGGTTCTTCTCTCGTAATGAGGTTTACGGAGTGCCAATATGTACCGATGATATGTTCAACGAGTTTATGCGCGACTGGGCAGACGCTTCCGAGGGTAAGAGCAAGGAGTATAGCCGAGCCACCTTCAAAAAGAAGATATACGACTATTGCGAGAATATGTCGATAACGTGTAACCCCAAGCACCTCTTCGAGAACGAGAGCGACAAGCAGCGCAAGTGTTTCAAGCTGCAGGCATGGGTTACGCAGGAGTACTTCACCGGTCGTGAGTGGGAGAATGACAACACCATCGAGCCGAAGTTTATCCGCTATCTCCAAACGTCAAAGCACGTGTTCTTCTTCTACCGCCCCGGCAAGGATGCGATACCGAATGATTACCGAGAGCTCAAGCGCATGTCCAAGAACTTTGCCGAGCAGCCTGATCCGCTACCATACCGTGACGATGATGGCAACATCGTGCAGCTCACCGACGAGGAGAAAGAACGCTGGGAGAACAACAAGACACGCAAGCAGGGCAGGCGAATGGCACCCCCAGCAGCAGTCACCACAGCCACGGCGGCATTGCCGGACATAAAGGAGGGTGACCTGCCGTTCTGATGGACCCGAAAAAGTACCTATAGGTTCTGGGTTGCTCTTCCTATAGGTTCTTGGGTAGAGTTCCTGGAGGTTCTTGTATAGAGAATATGGATGTAGAATTTTTAAGCAAAATATAGAGTATGAAGTTATATCGTTACATGTCGCTCAGAGAATTGTATGAGTTTTGTCAGGGCAGTACGTTGAAGAACACCATTGACCATAGCAAACTCCGTGGTTCAGCAAGCACAGCCAGGGGATTTTGCTTTGGTATCGGTGACGAGCAACAGGCAAAAAAGGACTTCCGCCGACTGCGTGGCATCGTCTGGCCCCAGGCGCTTCTGTGTTTCACGCCTAAAGACATCGGTAAGTTTACACCCTGCAAAGGGCGCTATATAGACTACGACAGGATTGCTGCCGAAGGAAAAGATGTCTTCGACTATCCGATTGGAAAAGAGCCTAACAAGTTCTTCGATGAGTATTGTACCGAGAGCTATTAGGTCTATGACGTTGAAAAAATAGAGTATGCTGGATTGCAACCTCTATGTTCTGAGTATAATCCACCCGCTCGTATAATCACGATTGAAGAAATCATCTCGGAACTTGAAAGAGTAAGTGTCCAAGTATCAGGCAAGAGAACGGTATAAGGTACGACAAGACAGCAGAGTGAGAATAAAAGTAAAATGACAAACCAAAAACATTAACAAATATGGCAAGCTACAGTGGAAATATTGACCTGCTCTCGCTCAGCGGAGCGCAGGTGTATAAGGGTATCGATGCGAAGAACCCCGAGAGAGCGTTTGTCTGCATACCCATTGCAGCAAACGAGATTAAGGTGGAGGCTGCCGCCAACAACCCCCAGCGGATGCTGGCCAAGATGCGCGTGAACATCTGGCCTCTGAACGAGCAGTACAAGAACCGTGTGCGGCAATCGGCACAGGAGCGTGGCAACACAAACGTGAACGTGCCTACGCATGAGATGCAGCTGTCCTTCTCCACCGAACACATCAAGACGGTGGTGAAGATGTTCCCCAAGCTCGTGGAGCAAGTGAAGGAGGCCAACAAGGAACGCGACCCCGAGATTGTCAACCAGGACCCGACCGACGAGAACACCCACCTCTTCAAGGCCATCCGCCAGCGCATGAACAAACGCCTTGCCATGCTCTACCAGCCACAGCCCACGCAGCCCTCGCCGTACCAGCAGCCCACGTATGCCCAGGCTGGAGCCGCCACCGGCTATGTGGCACCTGCACAGGGAGCAGAGCCCGACTTCGCTGGCTACAACCCAGAAGACGACGACCTTCCATTTTGAGTGTATAACCCATAACAATAAATAAGAAAAATGAAACTACAGGCAATATCCTCCAAGGCGCTCTCTGCAGCGCTGGGAGTGTCTGCAAAATGTATGCAGAAGCGCAATGCCATGAGCATCCTCGACTACGTGCTGCTGAGCATGCGGGACGGACGCTTCATGTTCACCACATCCACCTCCGAGTCGCAACTCACCATCCCCGCACCCCTCACACTGACCAGCGGCACGTTCACGGCACCCGTGGCGCTGCCTATCGGCAGCATCCTGTCCTTCCTGGGGGCTTTGCCCGACTGCGTTGTGAACATGACGCTGGAGGACAACCACTCCCTCACGCTCGACTACTGCATGACGGTGCGCGAGCAGGTGAAGAGCGGTAGGGTGGTGCTGTCCTACATGGACGGTACCGACTTTCCGCAGATACCTGCCCTGGCACAGGAGGGGCAGACCAGCATAGTCCTGCCTGCGGCCGACTTTTTCGCCGCTGTCAACGATGCGCAGGCCTTCTCGTGCCGCGAGGAGGTGAAGCGCATCCTGAACTCGCTGTGTATAGACATCTCTGAGGACCGCTCATCCTGTTACTTTGTGGCCACCGACACCCGCCAGCTGGTGAAGAAGACCTTTATGGGCAGCGTTTTCTTCCGTGCAGGCACACCCTGCAGGATCATCGTGCACAACCGCTTCTTCCGCGCCCTGTCGGCCTTTGCCGGTGAGGGAGACATCAGCATCGACACCGATGGCAACAATATCCGCTTCCAGTCCGATGACACGGAGTTTGTGTGCAAGGCGCTGGAGGGCAAGTACCCCAACTACAACGCTATCATCCCCGTGGGCAGTCCGTACTACGCGGTGTTCGATGCCAAGGAGATGGCCGGTGCCATCCGGCGCGTAAGCATCTTCAGCGACAGCGCCACACAGGCGGTGATGCTGCGCAGGGACGGAGACTGCCTGCTGGTGGAAGCCGCCGACACCATCAACGCATCGGTGGCAGCAGAGCAGGTACTGCTGGAGGACGTGCAGTGCGAGGAAGGATTCAGCATCTGCCTGGGTGCGCCCATGCTTCTCAATGCCATGAACACGCTGGACGGCGAGGTGCGCATGCTCTTCAGCAGTGCCGACAAGCAGGCGTTGTTTGTGGCCAACGAGCCTGTGGCTCCCGTGCAGATCATCATCATGCCCATCAGGCGCATAGCATAAACAGTGCGGATATGGACGATACATTGCTTTTCATTCCGCCCTGCTGTGTGGATAAGAAGTTGCCGCAGGCGGTGGTGCAGGCTCCGGCCAGGGCGCTCACGTTCTACACGCACGGCGATGTGACGATGGAGAAGTTATATCGTGCCATCGCGTTCCTCATCGAGGAGCCGCATGTGATGGTGCTTGCCATGCCCGTTGTCCCTGCCGACACGGTGGTGTTCCTGCAGCAATGTTTTGAGCGCGGATGGATCACCGACCTGGTGCTGTCCACCAGCCGCGACTGTGCGGTGCTCGTGGACAAGTATCTGTGCGACTATACCCGCCACGTGCTCTACACTCCTGCCGACGATGTGAGCGAGGTGTCTTCGCACCTCGTGCTGTACTCTGCCGGGCAGAGCATAACCATCAGCGGACCCATGTACGAACGGGCATACCCCGTGAAGCTGGCGGGCTACTCCCTTGCGTTCTATCCCCACCACGGCCTGTTCACCGACAAGGCCGATTGGGGCAATGCCCTGCGCAACATCCTGTTCCCCGACGTGCTCCGTCACAGAAAGGTGGCGCTCGGCAAGCATCCCAAGCAGGTGTCGGCAGCGCTCGACAAGTTCCTGCATCTGGAGTTCCCGACATTTCAGATAGAATAAACATAAAATAGCAATAGATATGAAAATCCGACCAACCCAGTCCTACACCGAACTGCGGCGCTACACCGAGAAGTGGCAGTGGGACGACCCCCGCACGGGACGCAGGACAACAGGCTACGTGCATCCCCAGACAGCACGTAACGTGCAGCGCATGCCGTTCTACATCAAGTTCCTCACCAAGAGCGGACATGTGGATGAGGGCAACTGCGTTTGCCTGTCTGTTGATACCCTGCGCCACCAGCGGCGGGTACAGTTCGTGGAGAGCGGCGAGATTAGGGTGGTCAACGACGTTCTGGTGCTCGAAGTGGATGGCACCAGGTTCATCACGCACTAACGTTAATTACTACGTTGATTGTGGCCGCCTGGCGGTCCGCGAGGATAGCGGCGGCGTTTGTTTTTCATACACATAAGATACTTCATTTTTTAGGTTTTTAGTGGCTCCCACGGTCTGTGAAGATATAGGGAGTATTTGTTGAACATCAAACTATAAAACATATACATTATGATTACAAGAACAATCAAGAGAATTTGGAATTTCATTCTCAGCGGCTTCAAGGGTCGCCGCCTGCAGAAAAGAATGTTGCAGGGATTTGCCGCGCTTGACAGAATAGAGAGGAAAGGCCTTCTGACGTGGATGCGCGAGGGCAGATACCTCCTGCTCGAGCAAACATTTGCCACTTCGATTCTCGCTACGGGAAAGAAGGGAGCCAAGAACATCTTCACGATGGTGGCTCTCTGGCAGAATTTCCACATCTTCCTGGAAGCTGCCGAGCAGATACGGCTCGAGACTGAACTTGCAGCCGTGCGCAAGGCACAGAAGGAACATCCTTCGCTGACCAAGGAGGACATACGCCGCATCCGCATGAATGCCCGCAACAACATGCCCGAGTTGGATCCTGACAAGATAGATTATGTCCGCGAGTTCGACCTGTTTGTCATCCGCTCGACGGCACCCTCGGCACAGGATGCCACCGAGGAGAACGGGCAGCTGGTGGCGCTCGGCCATTTCGATGGTAAGGAACTGCAGATGGCCATGTATGAAGACGTGAAACATAACCTGATGCGCGGTGAAGATGAAAATCATTAGGAAAATCAGAGAGGCGCTCATCCACCTGCTTGGTGGCGTCACGCAGGGCGAGAACGAGTACGTGGGCAACATCATGCACGACCTGGGCCGGTACAAGTGCCTGCGCGAACTGCAGTATTATGCCGACGACCTCAACGGCAAGCCGGGCGACGAGTGGAGCCATGCCATGTACAGGCACATCAGCGAGGAGCTGTGCCGCATGGAGGGGCTGCTGCCCGATCCCGACGAGGAAGGAGCGCACCCATGCTGAGAGAGGTGCGGATGTATGCCGTCGTGTGTGACCGATGCGGGCATGAACTGCACGACGGAGACTGCATTGCCTGGTCCGACGAGGAACAGGCTACCGCAGTGGCGCACCTCTCGGGCTGGGAGGAGGCGGCAGGCAAGTGGTACTGCCCCGACTGCTACACACACAGCGAAGATACCGGCGCATTGCGCCCCAGATGACAATCACACAAAAAGAGAAAAGAACATGGAAAAAGAACCTATCACACAGATGGAGTTTGACCGCCGTATGGTGGCGCTCCGCGAACAGTATGCGGCCAAGTTGGCTGCAGAGCGGGATGTCAGAGAGAGCAATCAGCGCAACAAGTATGCCATTCAGCAGCAGATACACGAACTGAAGGCGCGGTACGCAACGCTCTGCTGTGAACTCTCAGTCGCAGGACAGAAGGAAGCACTGACAAGGAGGGAGGAGAGCGACTGCCGACGCGCACTCCACGATGCCTTCTACCACCAGCACAAGCCGCAGATGTACCAGCCGTTTGACACCAGCATGGCATATCATGTACGCCAGTCGGTGATGAAGGCCCTGCAGAAGGCACTGGAAGGCAAGTGCGACACAGCGAGGATTCAGTTCAATTACACCTTCGGCCCCAACGGCGAGGTAGAGTTCAAAACCGTTATTCCTGAGATAGAGATATGAAGTACGAAGATTTCTGGAAGGGGCTGCAAGCCGTCTGCCCCGATGTTGATGCGGCCAGGGCGAAGAAACTGTGCGATGGCATGGTGGATGTTTTTGCCGACAACTACATACAGGGAGGTCTGAAGCCCAGAGAGTGTCTCCTGGGCATTGCAATCGCGGTTGTCCCTACGCTTGACATCCTGAATGCCGACAGAGAAAAAGCCCTGGGTGTGCTGTGCGAGCTTTTGCACATGGTAAGCGAATCTATACCCAAACAGGGAAGCAAAGAGAAGAGATAATAGATATGTGTATATAGTGTTGATGGTTGCGAGTTGCCCGTGCAGGGCTGGAAGCAGCGCCCCAATCGGGCAGCTCGTGTTAACGAAAAGCCTGTTTCCTTAACATGTGCGCTGTGACGTGTTAACAAAAAGCCGTTTCCATTAACACAATCCAAATAAAAAAAAAGCAATATTATGATTGAAATGCCAACAGAGACAAAGATACAGCGGACTGCCGTGCTCACTTTTGACGACGGAGTGCGGCAGGTGGTGACGCTCCACATCAAGCCATCCACGCGAGGCACGTGGCAGCACCAGCTTGAGCGCAACATCAAGCACCAGCTCAACGCCGGCAGCGTGGGCTTGGTGCACAAGGTAATGAAGGTGCATCTTATGCGTAACTAACATGGGCTATAATGGAACGAAGACACCGTTGAAGCCTACGGGCAAGGCTAAGTACCAGGTGCCGAAGCGCCGGCATCCCGAACGCGGATATATGGAGTACTGCCTTGAGGGCGAGGTGAAGGAGAAGTTCTGCAAGCTGTTCCCCATCCACTCCAACCGCCGCATGATGGAGTGGTTCGGCATCTCGTTCGCCACTCTCCAGCGCTTCAAGCGTAACCTGGGACTGGAGAAGAACATGAAGGCAGTGCGCCGTGAGCAGACACGTGATACCAAGCGGATATGTGAGGCCAACGGCTACTACGCCTCGCTGCGCGGCAGGACACCCTCGGAGGCCACGCTCGAGGGCACCCGCCGCTACAGGGCCACTCATCCGCATCCGCTGGAGATTCTGAAGCAGAAGAACATCCGCAAGTACCGCGAGTTCATCAAGCGGCGTTCCGAGAGGATGCGCGAACTGAGGCGCATCGAGACCCTGCGTGAGAAGTACGGCCTTGAGCGCAAGACGCGCTTCAGGTGCAAGACCATCTCGCCCAATGGCAGTGCACAGAAGCATCTGATGATAAAGCTCCACAACTACTTTGCCGATGCCGACCACGTGACCTGGGTGTGCTATGACAGCCAGACAAGGCGCTCTCCCCGCATGGAGGCCACGGCCATGCGTCACGGACTAAGGCTGGTGGAGGGCGACGAATGAGTAACAGTTAAAATTTCAATGATATGGATAAGAAGAAGAGAGAATTGGGAAGGCCGATCGTGGCGATGTTCCACAACTCATGCAACCTGCTTGCGGCACTCGTCAATAAGCAGTTGTTCGAGGGCAGCCGCTCGTGGTACTGGGTGGCCGATGAAGTGGGTGGCATGTGCGACTTTGAGGATTGCGACTTCCTGTCGCCCGAGGACATGGTGCTCATCATAGAGCACCACCTGACCTACGACGAGTATGCCGAGTGGCGTGATGCCAACCTGGGAAAAGAGGAGTACATCAATCTCAGGTCGTGGCTCAAGGGAGCACGGCATGAGATGCTAAAGAAAGAAGTTAAGGAGAATGTGAAGCCAATCCTTGATTGTTGTTGTGGTTCTCGTATGTTTTATTTCGACAAGAAAGACCCGAACGTGTTGTTTGCGGACATTAGAGAAGTGCATGAAGAGCTTTGCGATGGCAGACTACTCGATGTGAATCCTGATGTTTTTGCCGACTGTACTAATATGCCGTTCGCTGATGGGTCCTTTCGTTTGGTTGTATTCGACCCTCCTCATTTAAGGAGGGCCGGATTTAACTCTTGGCTCTGTAAAAAATACGGAGTTTTGCCAGATAATTGGCAAGAGTTTATTAACGACTCTATACACGAGTGTATGAGGGTGTTGGTTGATTACGGTGTCTTGATATTCAAGTGGAACGAACAACAGATTAAGGTTAGTGAAATCCTTGATGCGATAAAAGATTACAAGCCTATTTTCGGACATCGCACGACCTCAAAAAACACTACTATATGGATGGCTTTTATGAAGCAACCACAGTTGTGACAATGCCTGTCCTTTGTTTTTTTTTATTTCCAACAATAAATAATATGAAAACAAAACGTAAATATACTGACGAGCCAGGAGCCAATAAGGGAGCCATACATTTGATGATTAACAGATGGTGTGGTAACTCTTGTCCGCTGTGCTGCAACAAGCAGTACGACCTCGATACGGTGCCTGTGGCGACTGTAGAGGAGTTGAAGGCTGCGCATACCGTTATGCTCACTGGTGGTGATCCGTTTTCTGTGGATGGTATTACAGATTTTTGCTTACACCTGCGCCTTGAGTATCCTAACATCAGGCAACTCTATATCTACACTTCTGGCTCCCAGATGTTCTCCTATAAGGATTTGCGTCGTTATCCATACACATTATATAAGAACGTGGATGGCATAAACTTTTCACCTAAAAGCAAGTACGACTATGAGGCGATTAAGAAGATGCTGACTAATGGAGATTTTTCGGTGGAGTTCTTTGTCCATGCCCGCAGCAACCGCATAATCCTCATGCCTAACGACTTTATGACTCGTGAGCAGCAGGAAGAATACGTTGAGAGCCTACCTCTCAAAGGTTTGGCTTTTTATGGAGCGAAGTTTGAAGTGGAATACCGGGAATGGCAGGAGGAGTTCAATCCGAATGGTGGCGTATGGCGTAGGCTGCCAGTGTTCTTGTAATTGCATTCGTAATTTTCATTCTTAGAACTTTGGGAGGGGCAGCCGTTGTAATAACGTCTGCCCTTCGTGGTGCTTGTCGGCGCGGATTTTCTGTGTGTACGGCTGTCCGTATCGGGAACAGGCTTTTTCTCATTTTTGCAACAGAAAAAGACAATACCATGCAGCAAGCGCACAACATTTACTTAACCAAGTTCCAGCAGCAGTCGCTCTATATGGGAGCCAAAGACGAGCGGGTGATTGCTGCCCGCCGTGTGGGTAAGACCGACGGATTGGTGGCTCCTTACGTCTGGACGGCAAGCAACTCCATGCCTGGCATGCTCGGTGCATGGGTGGCAGTGTCGCGCCAGCAGGGCTTCGGCAAGACCATTCCGAGCACGATGGCGGCCATGGAGCGTATGTTCGGCTTTACGCAGGGCATCCATTTCGGTTGGGGACGACCGCCCAAACATGCCCGCGAGAGCATCTTCAAACCCAAGAACTACGACAACTACATCTGGTTTGCCAATGGTGCCGGATGGGTTCTTATATCCCTCTCACAGGTAGCCAGTTCCAACAGTTACACCTTCAGCGCTCTTGTGGGGGACGAAGCGAGGTTCTTTCCGCTAAAAAAGGTAACTGACGAGTTGCTGCCGGCTCTTTCAGGCCAGACGCATCCGTTGGGTGACATCAACTTTACGGAGTATAATCCGATGTATAAGAGCACGCGCTTCCTCTCGGATGCTGCCCTTACAGCCAAAGGATCGTGGCTGGAAAGGGAGGAGGAGAAACTGGACTTGACCGTGGAGACGGGTCCATTCAAGGGCAAGACCTATCGGTGGGTGCAGGAGCAGTTGGAAGATTATGCCAACAAGGTGATACGCTACAACGACCTGCTGTATAATGCCAAGAAGACGGGTCACTCTGTGCATGTGGTGCCGAAGGAACTGCGCACGATGATCCGTGCCGTGGCTCTGAAGATGATGAAGCATGAAGGGCAGTTCAAGATAATGCCCAATCACGGCCAACACGTCACAAAGGGTATGGTGGAGATGGCTGTCAACTATAAACTCATTCCGCAGGACGATGCCGAACTGGTTTACGATTACGAATACCTTATCACGCCGGAAGAGGATTTTGAGATGCAGATGTTCCTGCGCTCAAAGAAGTTCACTGACGGTTATCTGCGTGAGCTGCGCCGTGTGGCTTTCTGTGTGCGCCGTGCGTCATCGCTCGACAATGTGGATGTTCTCTCAGAGAGTTACATAAGGCAGATGAAGCGCGATCTTCCGCCCATGACCTTCGCGATTTCAATACTCAACTTGAAAATCCAGAAGACGAATGACGGCTTCTACTCCAACCTCGACATCGATCATGTCCACGGATATATACCAGATGACGAGATAGACCCTTTATCGTCTGCCAACTTTACCACGCAAAAGGTGTCGGGCATCATCGGTGGAAGGAAAGTCACGAGCGAGAGCTACCAACCCGACTTCAAGGAATTGGGTGAGCGCAACGACTCGCGCCAGGACTCCGACTGTATCAACTCCCTCCCCTTGTATATTGGGTTAGATTACAATGCTAACATAAATACGTTGGTGGTTGGGCAGATGTACGAGCGTGACGGTATGGAATGCGTGAACGTGATCAAGAGCTTCTATGTGAAGAACGAGCGCAAGTTGCGTGAACTGATTGCCGATTTTTCTGACTATTACGCACCGAAGCGAGCCATCAACCGCGACGTGACGTATTTCTATGATGCCACAGCCAAGCAAGGTGCCTCGTATGCTTCATCAGACGAGCGATTCTACATGACCGTGATTGCCGAACTTGAAAAGCGAGGCTGGAACGTGACGGGCATAGATATGGGTGCACAGGAAAAGCATGAGGTGAAACACAAGATTATCAACGACGGCTTGGCACACCTCTCCTACCCTGCCATCCGCATTAACCAAGTGAACAACCCCGACCTTATCATTGCCATGCAGCTCTGCGAGGTGCAGATTTCGTACAAGGGATTCCATAAGGATAAGTCGGGCGAGAAGAAACCAGAAAGCGAGGAGTCGCTGCCCCTGCAGCAGCGCACCGACTTTACCGATGCTTTTGACACGCTGTACCTTGGTTGCAAGCTGTTCCGTGGTGGTGGCGGTTGGTTTGTGACGCCGAGTGGAAGGTGAGTTGCCGGCGCGGGTGTGAAAGTTGGAAGAAAGTTCGCATCAACTTTCTTTCATCTTTCACACCGCCTTACTCTTCGTGCATATCCCTTCTCCACCAGTTCCTCCTCCGTCATCTCATTGCCGTCGGCATACCATTTGCCGTTGACCAGTGTTACAGGGCGGGTGAACATAAGTGTGTGTTCCGCGTTGTTGCACCTCTCCAGTGTGTCCTCGAGGTGCGCGATGAAGTTTTCTTCCATTTTCGTATCGTGTCAGTTAAACCATTTCACTATTGTCTCTCCCTTATACCCCTTCTCCCACACGAACCATGCGTAAGCCGCTGCGCTGCTGCCGTACTTGTCGAAGTCTCCGTTCATAGCGCATTTCAGTCGTGATGAACTCACCCAAACACGAATGGGGGGGGTAAATTTGAACATCGCACGTCGGGCTTTGCCTTCCAGGAAAGTCAGCTTGAGGAACATTGCCACCTTCTTTCCTTCGGGAATGATGCTCAGAGCCTTCTCCACAAACTCCTGCGCGAATTTGTAGGGAGGATTAGTCACTATGTTTCCGTCCCACGCCAAGTTGTCAATAGCGAGGAAGTCGGCCACCTCACCGTAACCTCTATCTACAAGGTCGCGGCTCACCACGTCATACCCTGCTGCCTCCAATACCCTGCTCATGTGCCCCTCGCCACACGAAGGCTCAAGAATCCTGCCCTCAAACTTCTCCAACTTGCAGAGCCATTCCGTAGCTTTTGGCTCCGTGGCATAATAATCCTCACGCTGTCTGTCTCCATCAGCATGATTGCTCGCTCCCAATGTCTTGAATACAGCGGCCGAGCCGCCAACCCAGTCCTTAGGCATTACGGGCCTCCTTTCCGTTTAGTTTGTTGTTCATATTGTGTGTTGTCTATAATTCATCCCCAAAATCTAATTTCATCTGCTGGAACTTCTCGGCGTACCATTGTTTGTATGATTTGCCCGAAATCCACCAGTCGTAGATATTTTCCGCTATTTCATTTTCTTGCTCCTCTGTCAAGCGGTCAGAAGAGGAGCTGGAGGAAAACCCCGATTGTCTCTCTCCACATTTCGTTCCATTTGCTCTTTTGGTATCGCTCGCCAAATGTCCTTTTGGTAGGAATTGAGGCGTTTTGCCCCCCCTGTCCAGTGCCCTGGGTCGGGATGCTTGATGTAGCCGTCATCTGATTTTTCTGAGCAATCCTCTTACGTTGCTTGCAGGAACCTTGTCTTCGCGGATATTCCACCAGACATATCCCTCTTTGAACCCGACACCGTTTTCGGATGGCCTTAATCGCCTTAATCCAACCACGCTTGACATGTGGATAACGCTCGTTTTCGAGCATCTTCTGCTTGTGCGAACTCATAGGGCAACCTATGCAGCCTATGCGATGCCAGCCTTCGTCGTAGAGAGAGCAATGCGGCACCATCACCACATCGTTAAGAAATTCCCATACGTCCTGCTCCGTCCAGTAGATGATGGGTGAGATGAGCAGGCTCTCCTTGCCGTGGATGCAGCCTAACGTCTGTTCCTCATCAGCATTGGTGATGTTCACTCCTTGCTCCTTGGATTTACGGCGAGCACGTTTTGCCTTCTGCTCTTGTCGGTATTCCTCCAGTCCGTCGAGGTCGCCACTAAACTTGCGGTTGCTTATCTCCACTTCATTTCGCTTTGCTCGGCGCGAACTCTCTGCCTTGCGTATGCCGATGAGCGTCACCTTTCCCGCGCCTGCCGTCTCCTTGTATTCGGCACAGCACCAGCGCACACGCATGGTAGGCAAAATCTGCTTTTCGGTGGCAATCTGGAATATGCTCTTCTTCGGCTTTATTAGTTCCACTTCTGGATAGTTCCTCTTTACGAAGCGAATGACTTCGGGCGGATCCACGCTTGTGAGATTCATGTGACCCTGGAACTTCACTCCAGCCAACTGTGTCATGTGGTAAAGAGCCTGCGAGTCCTTGCCACCGCTAAATGCCAGGTAATATCCGTTCTCGGCATCATAGTTGAGCGCAATCTTCTCTGCCTTCTGCAGCAGCTCCACCGAGTGAAGCATCTTCTTTCGTAGCCCTGCCGAAGCGCGGTCTAATGCTTCTGCAAGCGTAATGTCTATATCCATAGTTTTATAAATTCGTTACCTATAGTTTTCAAAAACTATACCTATTGTTTTTCCAAACTATACCTATAGTTTTCCGAAACTATACCTATAGTTTGTCTGGAGGCATAGAGTTCCATTCTTCGTCGTCCGTAGGTTTTGGCTCATTTCTCATTACCGTTTTCCCTTTCACCATATTCACTTTTCACTCTTCACTTTTCACTTTTTCGCTTTCATCTTCCATATACTCGAAGTAGTCCGGCTCTTCTGGCTTTCCACCACTCAGCAGTTCCTCGTCCTCAATCTCCTGAAGGTCTTTTGTGGTAAGACCATACTTGCGGGCCATGCGCTGTTTCTCTTCGTCGGTATAATTGATGCGGTCGCGCTTCACGATGCTCACGTCCTGCGTGATGGCAATGCGGCTCATGTCCGGCATCTCGTCCGTAGCGTCGCGTTCCTCGTCGAAGTCCTTATACACCTTGGCCAGCGCCTCCATGCCCTTGGCCACGGCGCGATCGTTGTTCTGCTGCTTGCCCGTGCGGATGAGCCATTCTGCCGAACCCAGGAACATGGCCTTGTGGCGCGGACTCTCATCCGTCTGGAAGAAACGTATCAGATGGTTGCACACCAGCACGTCGTTGTTGAGCTCCGTCACGGTGCGCGGACAGACGTTTCCCTCATCGTCCACGGTAATCTTCAGCGCAAGCACCATGGCCTGCGCCTCCTGGTTGCCCTGCGCAGCCTGGTTGAAGAACAACTCATAGTCGCGTCGGGCGATATTGCGGCACACGGTGCGAGGGTCAATGTCGCGGTTCTGCGTCCATCGTTTGTAAAACTCAGAGCACACCTGCATGCGATAGCGCTGTTCCAGTTTGGGGAAAGCCGCCTCCATGCTTGTGCCGTAGCTCAGCCATTTGTCTATGCGGCTGAGCGTATTCTCGGTTAGTCCAGACATATTGCGTTTCTTTTTCTGCAAATATAGTATTTCTCCTCCCCACGGTGCGGACAGCGGTCGGCACGGCAGGGCGCGGCTCTGTCCGCACCCCACGGCGGCATTGCCCTATATTTGCATCAGTAATAACCATTAAAAATAGAATACACATGCAAAACACTTTTCCTCTCCTTCGGATCGTGGCCTGCGCCCTGTCGGTCGTGTGGTGCTACGTAGCGCCTTCCCTCAATTTCATCGCCATCTGTTTCTTCGCCCTGCTGGTGGACTGCTACACGGCATGGAGGTGCAACCGCCGCATCTATGAAAAGTACAAGGAGCAGCTGCAGCGCAACCCGAAGTACCTCCTCGGCGGCCGCCTGCGCAGCAAGAAGATGTGGAAGATGGTGCAGGACTTCACCGTGCTCATCCTGGGCATCTTTCTGGCCACAGCCATCGACAACGGCATACTGGGCCACATGGGTGAACTGCACCTGGCCAACTACCTGGCAGCGCTCTATTGTGCCGTGCAGTTCGTGAGCATCCTGGAGAACGAGAGCACCTGCAACGGTGCCGAATGGGCCAAGGTGCTGCAGAAGATAGTGGCCGACAAGACAGAGCGCCACTATCACATCAACCTGAGAGAGCTCATGTACGAAGACCAGAAGCAGGAGGACGAGAATAAGGACAACGCAGACAAACAGCAGTAAAAAATGGCCATAAGCAATATCCTGGAGCACTGGGCAAGCATCTATAAGCCCCTGTCCCACAAACCCGAGGGCAAGCTGGAGGAACAGTCGTTCTTCCGCATCCGCTATATCGACACGGAGAACATCTTCTCACGCAATGCCAACATCGTCCACTCGCCCTGCATGCTCTACAGCATCATCACCACCGGCGAACTCATTGACGCCAAGAAGGCCGTGGTGTCCCACCAGGTGTGGTTTCTCGCCAAGGTGAAGGACACGCCCCAGACCCTTGGCCGTTACGACGGCAACAGGGCAGAACGCACAGCCCGAGACCTGGCCGACTGCTGCAAGGACCTCATAGCCTGGCTCCTCGAGGTGAAGCGCACAGGCCGCTGCCCCGTGACAGGGCGCAACTTTGCCGAAGATGCCGCAGTGATGGCAGAGCTGCAGAGCATCGACACCAGCAGCATGTCCTTCGGCCTGGTGGGCGACATCTATGTAGGCCAGTGGCTCGTGATGGGCTTCGATTGGAAGAGCCTCCAGCCGCTCTACAACTTCGCCTGCGGCAGCAACGGGAAGTATATCGTGCTGAAGGAAGAGGACAAACAATAACAAAAACTCATTATGGGAAAACCTATCAAGAATCCTATATTCCCCTTCAATAGGGTAGCGGCTCGCTTCTTCCAGCAGGCCATCAACCAGCTTGAGGCCAATACCGTGACACAGTGCATCTTTCCCAAGGAGGTGTACAACGGATATGCCGTCGTCAACCAAAAGCGCAAGGAGATGGGGCAGTGGTATTCCACAGGCGAAGGTGCAAAGTCGTTCGCTGGCAGGATCATCGAGGCAGGCGAAGGCGGAAGGGTGACGATGGCCTTCACCTTCAATGACTACATGCGCTTCGTGGATATGGGTGTAGGCCAGGGAACAACATACGAGGATGTGGAGTCGGGCAAGAAGGCTCGTTTCCAGACGCGATACGTCAGCAAGTGGGACCGCAAGTCGGGCAAGTCGCAGCGCCCTGCCATTATGATGGAACTTCGCCACCTTCAGCAGCGCATTGCCAATTACCTGGTTGACTTCTACGGCTATGAGGGAGAGGTAAAGCTCGTGAACACATTCGAGGAACTGAGCCCGATAAGAATAATATAACAATACTACAAAAACACTGAATATGGCTACAGGCAAAAAAACACAAGTCATAATAACCGCCAATGCCGCCACTGCCATCAAGGTGGTGCAGGCATTGCAGCAGCATATCGACAAGCTGAAGCAAAGAATGGCTTCGCTTGACGTTTCCACGAAAGAAGGGAAGAAGGAGTTCAATGCCCTGCAGAAGGAGCTGATGTCGTGCAACTCCGTAGTGACGCAGAACATATCAAGCTACAAACGCATGCAGTCTGCCATCAAGAACCTCAGTTCCACCTCACTGAAAGACCTGAGAAGGGCGCTTGCTGCCGCAAAGACAGAAATGGGCAAACTCTCGGAATCCGACAAGCGTCTGCCCCTCGTCCGCAAGCGTGTGGAGACGCTGCAGGGACAGATAGACAAGATGACAGGCTCCATCAACAAGCAGGGCAATGCGTGGAACACGGCCTTGAAGAATCTGGTGGCTTACGTAGGTTTGTTCGCGGTATTCAATAAGGCGAAGGACCTGATAACCGGCGTTATCAGGAAGAATTTTGAGATGTCTGATTCGTTGGCCGACATCCGTAAGGTTTCGGGACTGATGTCGCAGGACATCGACAAGATGGCTGTCTCTCTGTCGAAAATTGACACCAGAACTCCCGTGGCTGAGCTACAAAAAATCGCCTACGCGGGAGCTAAGCTTGGCATAGGAAATTATGGTGCAGAGGGACTGGAGTCCTTCGTCAAGGCCAGCAACCAGGTGAATGTAGCCTTAAAAGAGGATTTGGGCGATGAAGCACTCACAGCCCTGGCCAAGATTACCGAGGTGATGGGGCTTATTCCCAAGATGGGAGTGGAGCAGTCAATGTTGAAGGTCGGAAGCTCGATTTTCAAGTTGGCCAGCACCACCACGGCTACGTCCAACAAAATCGTTGATTTCAGCAGCCGCTTGCTTTCCATGGGTAAGACGGGTGCGCTCTCCACCTCCGACATCCTCGCGCTTGGTGCCGCTGTAGATAGCATGGCTATGGAGCCTGAGGTGGCAAGTACTGCCTTCAGCAAACTCATCACCGAGATGCGTAAGGGAACAAACCTTATAGAGAAAGACCTTGGACTTGCAAAGGGCTCTCTGAAAGCCTTGCTCGAAGAGGGCAAGGGCATGGAGGCCCTGCAGACCATTTTCCATAAAATGCACGAAGACGGCAATGTCTTTGCGCTGGACGGCCTATTCAAGGATTTGGGATCTGAGGGTGCCCGTCTCATCAAGGTCATGGTAACTATGGCCGACAAGGTGGATATGCTCGATAGGGCTGTCAAGACATCAAAGGATGCGTTCAACGAGGGCATTGCTGTCACTCAGGAGTACAATATCCAGCAGGAGACGGCCAAGGGCATCCTTGAGCGTGCCAATAATATGTGGAATAAGGCGTTTGTCAATCCAGACGGGATAAATTTCGTAAAGCAAATTGCTACGGAGTGGTATAACTTCTCCAGGGCGCTCACGGAATCGTCCTATTCCCAGAAGGCCGTCACGGGGTCTCTGACGGCGCTGATAGTCAGCCTGAAGATTCTCGTCAACATCCTGCCGGGCATTATGGGCTTCGTTGCGGGGCAGGGACTTGTGCGTGGCTCCATGCTCATCTACAATATTACCAAGGCCGTTATGGCATGGGTTGCGGCGCAACGGGCGTTGAATCTGGCGATGTCGGCAAACGTGTTCGGTGCTCTGGTGGGGGCGCTGGCCCTTGCCTATACTTGGTTCCAGAAGGACGCAAACGCAGCGGAAGACGCAGCAAATGCGACAAACCGCTTCACCAAGTCGCTGCGGGGAGCAAAGAACGAAGTGGGCAAGGCGATAGTGGAACTGGACGGCTACAAAAAGGCGATTGACAACGCCAAGAAAGGGACCAACGAGCGGCAGGCGGCGATAGACAACTTCAACGAGAAGTTCGGCTCCTACCTGTCCAACCTGTTGACAGAGAAATCTACTGCGCAGGATGTGGCCCAGGCATACAAAGAGGCTGCCCAAGCCATTGAGCGCAAAATCATGCTGCAGAACAAGAGTAAGGACTTGGATCAACACGTGGCACCCAAGGCGGGACGCGAGGCCCAACTGCTCTATGACTATGACCAGAAAGCCCGCGAGAGCGGAAAGGGCCAGTACAACGGGGAGTGGTTGAGGTCGTTTGTAGATGACAACCTGCGGACGCTCGGCACTACCAACACCATCAACGAACTGATAAAGCGCAGCAATGTGGGGGCCAAACTGTCCGGCAGGCAGCGTGCCGCCCTTATGTCCTCTCTGGCAAGCACGAACGGGGAGCCTGCCGGGCAGTATGAGTGGACAAATGAATGGGATGCGTATGGACAAAAGGTAACGAAAAAGCACAATAGTTCCTATACGGGAGACGAAAAGCAGGTGGCTATGGCCATTGCCTATATCCGGCAGCGTGCCGCCCGCGAAAAGGCACAGGACGATGTGGCCGAGAAATATAAGTACTATCCCGACACCACCCTTACCGAAGATGTGACGGGAGTGGATGCTTCGGAGAAGCTCGATAAAGATGCCTTGAAGAAAGCAGCCAAAGACAAGCGCGAACAGGAGCGCTCCTGGCGCGAGGAACTGAAGCAGAAGCAGGACGAGGCGAACGCCGTAATGGATAATGTTGACAACTTCTATGACCGCCAGATAAACGCCAAGCTTCAGGAGGCAATCGACCTGGGGATGAACAAGGCAGAACAGCAGCTGTACATAGAACCTCTGAAGCAGAAGAAGAACACAGCCCGCGAACAGGTACGGCTTGCTGTTGTGGGCAAGCAGAACTCCTGGAATGAAATCCTGGACGACTTGCCAAATCAAATAGTGGAGAAGGCTGACGAGACTGGCGTAAACCTCTCTGAGGAACTGCTGAAAGACATCAGCAAGGTAGATATAGAGGCTTTGCGCAAAAAACTGAGTTCGCTGGCCAACAACCTCGACCGTCCTCTCAGTTCTGTGTATGCCGAGATGTTTGCCAAGGCTACCAGAAACGCGCAGGCAAACCTCAAACTCGTTACCCAGCAGCAGGAGGCACGGCGCAAGGCCATACAGGAGCACGACTACACGGGCATTGTGAAGCAGAACGCCTACGACATCTTCAATACAATGGGGTATGCCAATCCTACTGAGGAGGAGACGACTGTCAACAAGAGCATCGTGGATGGAAAGGAGGTGGTGGACACTTCCGCTTTCGATAATAGGAAGAAGGCCATAGAATCCATGTTCGAGAAGGCCCGCACGAACATCTCCCAGGTGTTCGGGTACGACATGTCGAAGGAGGAGGACAGAGGACTTCTCATGCAGCTGCTCTTTGGTGACGACCCCGACAAGATGGGGCTGCGCATAGCCAAGACCCTGGGCAAGGATGCCGCCGAGTGGCAGGCATTCTACCAGAAGCTCATCCAGTACAACGACGAGTACGAGGCCGCCAGTAAGAAGCGTGACGATGAGCGCAAGAAACTGAACGACTACGCATGGTCGAAGTACAGCACCCAGAAGCTCACGCAGGGTGCCATCGACTACCAGGGCAGGCAGAACAAGGAGTCCTCGCGGCGGTACTCGTTCGGTGCCAAGGGCGACACCATCACCCCATGGGGGCAGACGCATGCCACCGACCCCGAACTGGCGTTGCTCAAACTGAAGTATGACATGGCCAAGGAATACTATAAGTATATAGAAGCCCACAACGGCACAGAGGAACAGAAGGTGGCGGCCGCACGCTCTGTTGCCGAGGCCCACGATGCCATCATGGACTCCGTGGCCTCCAAGGCACGGGCCACCGCAGAGGCGCAGATGAAGTGGTACAAGCCCATAGAGAAGTACGGCACCGCCCTGGGAGAGGCCATGTTTGACGAGAGCAAGACCGTGAAGAAGGCTTCCCGCGACATGATAAACTCCTTCATCGATATGACAGGCGAGTATGTGCAGCAGAAGCTTACGCAGTGGATAATGACCAAGCTCTACAACTCCCTCATGGCATCATCAGAGCAGGAGTTGTCCGCCACCAAGCAGTTTGCCGCCACCGAAAACGCCACTACCGCTGTTTCCGAAGCCGGCGTTGAGGTGGCTGCGGGTACCGCCTCAGGTGCAGCAAAGACTATAGGACAGCTCGGATGGTGGGGCATACCGCTTGTTGCTGTCATCGGCGCTGTGCTGGCCGGACTGCTCTCGCTGGCCAAGGGCGCACTGTCAAATGCGTTCGGCGGCAACAAGAATACCGCCAAGGCCAACAACGTCAAGGTGACGAGCGGCATGCTCACCTACGACAGCGGTAATGTGCAGGGCATGATGCCCTACGTGTCGGAGAGCGGTGACTTCTATCTGGCCACCCCACACAACGGGCAGCATCGCGGTGTGTCACTCCTCACGCAGCCCACTGCCACCACCATCAACGGACAACCGTCGCTGGTGGCCGAGAACGGTCCAGAGATAGTGATAGGCCGCGAGACCACCCGGGCCATGCAGATGAACAATCCGCAACTCCTGAGAGCGCTCGTCAACTTCGACCGCAACTTCTCTGGGCGCAAGGCATACGATGCCGGCAACCTGTCGGAGGCAGACACCACAGTCACTCCCGTCGGTGCATCCGTGCAGGAACTGGTGGCCAGCAGCGCCGTGACCAATATGGTCCTCCAGGAGGCCGTCACAGCCCTGCTGAAGCGGCTCGATGCGCCCATAGAGGCAAAGATAAACATGTACGGCTACGGACAGCTGTATGACAGCATGAAGAAGGCCGAGCGCTTCATGCGCAACAAGTAGCCGCCACACCACGCAAGGTAACTATTCATCCGTCGTTCCACACCACGCAAGGTAACTATCCGTCCCGCCGCTCCACACCACGCAAGGTAACTCCGAAGCCGTCATGCCGCAAGGCGTGGCGGCTTTTCTGTTGCATTGCGCTTGCACAGCCCACAGTTCGCACTATCCGCAGATTCCTATGCAGAACCAAGAAGGAAGAATAAACTCCCCGCTCCAAAAGTTCAAAACCGCGAACTCACAGAACTCACTGAAGTTCGTGGACTTTACACCGAAACTACCCATCAAAAGTCCATAAATCCGCCCAAAACGCCTACTACTATATAGAAATTCCGCCAACTTTTCTCTTCTTGCATTTTCAAAACTCCCCGACCCTAACCAATTAGTCAGTAGCATTGACGCCTATGGCTTAAATAACTGACATTCGGAATAATACAAAAATGGAAAATAAGGCAAAGAGAAGCAAGAAACGCTGTAAATACCTATATATTCCTCTTCTTTACTTTATTTTTTGTTCCTTGCGCTCGCTATAGTATATTAAAAAATCTCCTATTTTTGAACTTTATATGTATAATACGCAAGAAATCAAGAAGCTAAATCGCTTTTTGGAATATTCAACAGGCGGTCACAAGGTGGATTCATGGTGGACAATAGAAGCAATTTCTGAAATCATGGACATTTCGTTTTTCGGCATTTTCGGGAAAAACGGACTCGAGTCCGTAAATCTGAACTTCTGATGAGCTAAAAGTCCAGATTGCTGTTTGTGGTTTTGGACAGCAGTGTCAAGTGCTAAAAAATCTAAAAAAAGAGTACCGAACATCACAAAAACCAATCTGAACATCTGATAATTCAGAAATAATTCTTAAATTTGCAACAAAAGAACTGCAAAAGCATGTTTGACGAGATTTGCTCTGTGTATAATGATGCGACTGACGCATACGGGCGTTTCGCTGACCGCGAGACGGGCGAGTGCATCCAGCAGATGACCATCCGTGAGTTCTGCCTGACGGACAGGTGGAAGCCGTATGTGCAGCGCCTTCGTGCCATGCGTCAGGAGTTCGGCAGCAAGGCCAAGAAGATGCAGGAATACATCGATACCAAGAAGATGCTTCCCGGTGCCACGCTCAGCGGCCTGTTTGCCCTGTATGAGGATGACAGCCTCACCCATCCTGGGCAGCGCGTGATGGTGAGCCGCCGCGAGAGCCACCTGCTGCAGCACACGGGCTGGCTTGCCATCGACATCGACCTGGCCGACAACGCGCAGCTGAGCAACTTCGAGAACATCCGCATGGTGTGCCGCTTCCGTCCCGAGATAGGACTTCTCATGCGGTCGTGCTCGGGCAGCGGATATTTCGGCCTGGTGCGCCTGGCTTACCCCGACCGCCACAAGGAGCAGTTCAAGGCTCTGCTGCAGGAGTACGCCTATATGGGCATCAGTCTCGACAAGGCATGCAGCAACATCGGGCGAGTGCGCTTTGCCTCGTGGGATGATCCCGAGCATATATATATCAATGAGGACGTGGTGCCGTATAGGGGAGTGGCAGACATGGTGGTGATAGCACCATTGCCGAAGATGGCCGCAGATAACCAAAAGCGACATGAGGAAGCCCTTCCGTCCGACCACCGATTAGGACAGATTGGTGGTTGGAGGAATGATACGCCCGACATTGTTCTGCGCAAGGCCCGTGCGCTTGTCAACAAGATAGAGCAGAGGGGTGTGAACATCTGCGGAGGTCATGGCGATTACAGCGTCTGGCTAAAATGCGGGATGTCACTTTTCTGCATTGACCCTGTTGAAGGCTACGACATGTGGAAGCGGGTGTCTCGCTTCCGCCCGCTGGATGTGAACCATGGGCATAGAGAATCGGACTTCGTGTCTCCCTGGCGTTCGTTTGGCAACTACAAGGGAAATAATCCTGTCACTGAGAGCTCTTTTTTCATGCTCTGCAAAGTAAATGGTGTAACACTGTCGAGGGAAGATATGCGAGAAATTTATGACTAAAACACCTCCTATTCGTCCTTTACGGATGTCTTACGGTGGTCTTACGGTGGTCTTATGATTCTCTACTGATTGCTCAACTGTTAAAATGCAAACAAAAACGAGATATGAAACTAATTACGATTACAGGCCCGAGTGGTGCTGGGAAGGACACGGTGGCGCAGATGTTGTCGGGGATGACCGGCTGGCCTGTGCTTTGTTCTTATACCACACGCCCCGTGCGCGAGGATGAGCAGGAGGGCAGAGAGCATCACTTCGTGGAGAAGTGCGATGTGCCCAAGGAGAAGATGCTGGCATACACGCGATATGGCGGCTTTGAGTACTGGACCATGGTGGACCAGATAGGCGATATAGCCATCTATGTGATCGATGAAGTGGGATTGGTGGACTTGAAGGAGCATCATCCCGAGATAGATGTCTATTCCCTCTACATCGGGAGTTCTGCAGCGTCACGCCTGGCCAGGGGTGTGAAACTCTCGCGGATCATCAGAGATGCCTCGCGCCCAATGTTGGAAAACAGACTCCGTTACGGTGGCTATATCCGCAACGGATATGAGAAGACGATGGACAAACTGCGCATGGAAGTGGCGATGTATGTATGCCGCCTGCCGTTCGTGCAGGACAAACTTTATCCGTCAGATGACGATCCCGGATTTTGCGATTGACATAAACAAAACAAAGAGAAAATATGAAATTCATATCACCGCATGTGGAATGGTGGCCACAGACCAAATACAAGAGCCACATAGCCCGGGTGGGCCGAATCTGCTATAAGAGCGCCGGCAAGCAACCTCATGCCGAACTGACAGGGCAGGCGAGAGAAGATTTCCTCTACCAGCGCGACAGTGACATGTGCAGCGCCCTATGGAACGCCGGACACAGGTCGATGTTCCGTCACGGCACGCTGTATTTTCATGTGCCGAGCAAAAAGGAGTTCCCCAGGACGCTGTGGTCTATAGTCAAGCATTCTCCCTACGTGGGCTGTACCGTACAGCACGGCCACGTGTTCGTCAGCATCAACCTCCAGTTTGCTGGCGAACACGGTGACGTGCGCGACCTTCTCGCCCCCTTCCAGGTGACAGAGCAGGAGTTCATTAGCCATGCCACAGGGTACGGTTGCCACCGTGCGCTCGAGCTGCTGCGCATGACCCTGGTGGTCACTACACAGCGCATACAGGGCGAGTCGTACAACCGCAAGTCGCCCAACTGCATAGCCGAGCAGAGCACGCGCTATGTCAATCTGGACAAGAAGGGCGGTGTGCTGATATGCCGTCCGCACTGGGAGCGCAATGCCCGCTGGTACCAGCGCTGGGCGTCACACCTGGGCTACTGGGTGGCCGAGAAGGTGTATCAGTTCCTGTTGCACACGGGTCTGAAGCCCGAGGATGCACGCGGCAACCTCACGATGAACACCTACACGGTGTGTGCCTACACCTACACCCTGCGCGAGTGGCGGCACATCATGGACATGCGCCTGCGTGACCTGACAGGACGCGCACACCCCGATGCACACATCGTGGCCGAGCAGATTAGCAAGATCATCAACGACCGCATGCGCCCGTATGTGGCCGATTACGAGATTTAATGTATTTTTAGGTTATGGATTTGAACGAATATCAGAAGCGGGCCATGCAGACGTGCCTGCCCGAGAGTGACAACCTGGTGTGCGAAGTGGGAGAGTTTGCCAGCAAGGCAGGCAAGCACATGCGCAAGGGCAAACTGTATGTCACCACCATGCCGCGCAACGAGCAGGGCAAGGTGCTGCACACGCAGGTGTGGAGCGTGACCGAAGAGGAGCGTAAACTGATGCTGTCTGAGATAGGTGACATTCTGTGGCAGACAGCCGGACTGGCCCAGGTGATGGGCGTGACGCTGGAGGAGGTGGCACAGGAGAACCTGGCCAAACTGGCATCGCGCCAGCGACGCAACGTGATAGCCGGAGACGGCGACGAGAGATAACGATAATGGACATTATGTTTAGCAGATGAAGAAGACATCAGCACAGAGGGAGAAGCAGATACGGAATCTGCCCACCCCATACACGTTCAACATGCAGGATGTGCCTGCCGAAAAGTACACGGACATCCTGAAGTCCTTGTTTGCCGACCCCTACTTCAAGGAGATGGTGGAGAAGCGCAACAGGCTGGTGCGCTCGGCGGCACAGATGCGCCCCGACACCTCGCAGATGAGCAACCTGGTGCGCACCATACAGCAGCATGACCGGCGCCTGGCCGATACTCTGTACAGCGTGCTTGTGCAGGCCAACCTGCGGTCGGATGTCACTTACGACTTCCTGTCGTTCAACACGCTCCTGCGCTACTTCGTGGACTACTCCCAGGAACGTGCCGACGAGAAGGTGGAGCGCCTGTTCAACGACCTGCACAAGCTGACCTTTCTGGCCGACATGCTGGAGTCGGTCACGCTGGACGTGAAGCAGGAGATGCAGGATGTGTTCGGTGACGGGATAGAGTTCCAGCAGTTTGACGGTGTGCAGCACGTGCTGAAGCAACTGAAGGGCTTCTTCGGCAGTGTGCGCAACCACAAGGAGGACACCGCCGAGGCACAACTCTACATGGAGTATGCCGACTCCATCAATGCCTACCTGGACAAGAGACTCAAGACATACAGCGACAAGCTGACCCGCAGCACCCCCGCTCCCCAGGCCGTATGCGCAGAAGGACATCGAGGAGGCCGTAAGCCGGTTCTTCGGCATAGACAGGAAACTGGCAGGGCTGTATGTGAAGCGCAACGGCAGCGGCGGTCATCATGTGGATGTAATGAGGCTTGCCGGAGACCTCACGCCCCTGCAGTCGGAGAAGCTGGACAGGCTGGTGGATGCCTCACACATCAAGGTGGCATCGCACGATGCTATAGACAACTACTTCTTCCAAATAACTGACGCGCTCATGGCGCAGTATGACCGAAAAGCATAGAGACCATGGCAAACATCTATCTGCGGCTACCCACTGTGGTATGCCATTTCCACCGCAACTATGACGAGCAACTGCGGCTCTCGCCACACGAGCCAGTCAAGTTCTCGCAATTCACAGACCATGCCGTCATCATGCGGGGTGGCCTGGCTCCCCATGGCGGCTTGAGCAAGAAGGCGGGGCTGTGCTACAGCCAGCAGCAATGGACCAACATCCTGAACGGACGCACACCCGATGGCGGCAAGCAGGTGATAGACCGCGACCCGCAGAAGTGGCCCACCCAGTCCGAGGTGTGCGCAATGGAGGGCATCAGATACTCCCTGCACACCGAGAGCTTCGATTTCCTGTGCATACAGATGCCCTACAGCATCCTGTCAGGCGAGAAGGAGGTGCGCACCACCAGCGTATTCTCGCTCACCTCGCAGGCCGCATACTATCTGCAGCAACTCCTGGTGAGAGACTTTCGCCGTGCGCTGGTCGATTGGGAGATAGCCACACAGGACTTCTGCATATCCCCCGAGAGGATCATTGCACGCGGCCACATGGAGACCCTGGAGCGTTTCCTGATGCGCTACGAGATACCCATTCCCAAGGACAGCCAGGACAAGGAGATACTGCGCAGGCAGCTCGACCGCTGGCTGGCCGAGGCGCGTGTGCTGGAAAAGGCGTACCGCTGCAGAGAGATAGAATACGAGGACTCCAGAGACCGCGTATTCAATTTGTAGCGTGTATAAAATAGTTAATCCGTATGTTAACAAACGTTATACAACAGCAATAAAGAAAGAAAATCACATAATGTTCAACAAAACACACAAAACAAACCATGAGTTGCAGCGAATTATTCCTTAACGATGTCGTGCGGGTGGATGCGTATTCCCATTCGCATCTCACTTTTGCGGTGCCGCCCACTGTGCCCGGCATAACCAGCATGCCTCCCGTGGATGAGACATCCATCCACATCTCCTTTGCAGAAAGCGGTGCAAACTACGAGTCCCTGCCAGGCGGAATTTCGGTCACAGAGAAGACGCAGAACCAGGAGAACAGCGTCATATATACATATAATATAGAGATAAAGGCATACGCACGTGCAGGCAAACAGGTGAAGACAGAGCATGAGCCCGCCACTGATTTGAACTTCGTGCTGACTAAGGCCGATGGCACGAAGTGCATGATATATACCCTGCCAGGAAGCACTGGATTCTCTGTTGAGAGTGACGGCAAGACCGTCCGTTTCGCCTTCACATGCTCTGCGTGCAACAGACCTATCCTGCTTGACGGAACAGAAGTAAAATTCGGCTGATAGCCGTCATAAAGTAAAGAAAATATACTTGCTTTGAATTATGTGGGCTGCATCCTCTGATGCAGCCTTTTTTTGTGTCTTTTTCTTGTCCAAACACTTTTTTCGGCAACCCATACTTTTGCGGCTGTAAATAAATATCAATCTAATACATGAAAGGCTTATTTGAGATACTTACCGGAAAGAAGTGGATGATCAGTCCCGACTTCGTGCATGGCACTCGTAAGTCGCTTGAGTCTGCTCTGAATACCCATGCGGTTTGGAGAAAGCCGGAGAAGACAAGCGGATATGTCACAGCCCAGGATGCCGACGGCAAGACTTACTATCCCGAGGAATATCAAATCTCGGAGGATGGCAAGCAGGTGAGAGGCAACTGGACTTTGGATCTTCCCGACGACGACGAGCTGGCACAGGACTTCCCTTTCGTTTCGGTTCTTGCAGTTGACGGCCCTATCACTCGCAACGGTGGCTATTGTTCGTATGGTTCAATAGACCATCGCGACATGATGATGCGAGCAGCCGATCATCCCCTTTGTCGTGGTCACGTTTTCATCATCAATACTCCTGGCGGCTCGGCATGGGCAAAGAACGATTATGCACTTGCCATTGACTATGCACACTCCAAGGGCCAGAAGGTAATAGCCTTGGTTGATGGTCTTTGCGCTTCGGCTGGTATGTACCTCGCTTCGCTTTGCGACGAACGCTATTACATGAATCCGAAAGACCAGATTGGTTGCATCGGTGTGATGGCAGCGTTCTACACTTTGGCCAATGGCGCAAAGGATCCATACACGGATGAAACTTATCACGAAGAGTATGACCCCGAGTCTTTTGACAAGAACAAGGCTTACCGTGATATTGCTAACGAGGACGACAATAAAGAACTGATAAAGGAACTTGCTGAACTTGGAGTTGAGTTCCGTGCCGATGTAAAAAAGGCTTGCCCTAATGCAAAGGATGAACACCTGAAAGGTAAAGTGTTCAATGCAGAGGACGTGAAGGGCATTTTGATGGACGATCAGTCAACATTCATGGGAGTGGTGCAACACACCTTTGAACTATATGATGGCAGAGCTGAACTCATCAACCGTGAGCAGACGGTTGAGCCACAGAACGAGCCGGAGCCAAAGAAACCGGAAGCAACCAACTCAAACCCTAATATCAACATGGAAAACTACCCATTGATTTGCTCTGCTTGCGGATTGCAGGCTGGCGAGATTGCCGTTACGGAGGAGGGCGCGTATATGAACGCCTCGCTTCTTGACAATCTCGAAGCCCACATGAAGGAAGCCGAGCAGAAGGTGACTGATGCCGAGCAGAAAGCCACCACAGCGGAGAACGCTCTCGCAGAATTGCAGGGCAAGTTCGATGAACTCTCTGCGCAAGTTAACGCAGCCAACGAAGCAAAGGAAGTCGCGGAGACCGCACTTGCTCAGGCCAAGGAGGCTCACAGTAAAGAAATCGAAACTCTCAATGCTACACATGCCGATGCCATTGCCAAGAAGGACGACGAGTTGAAGGCTCTCACCGAGGCAAAGGACAAAGAGATTGCCGACCTCACAGCCGCTAAGACTGAGACCGAGGCAAACCTGCAGGGCGCAAAGGACGCACTCGCCACAGCCGAGCAGTCGCTTGCCGACAAGCAGGCTCAGATTGACGAGCTGACAAACGATGCCGGCGCTGAGCAGAATGCTGGCAATGCTCCCGGGAACAATGGCGAGGGAGCCAACATCAAGAAGGCTCAGACTGCCTTTCCAACGTGGAACGCTGCCGACCCCGTAGGTTCCAAGAAGGCCATCGATGAATACAAGCGCAAGAACGGCATCCTCTAACAACAACACAACACAAGACATTTACAAAACACAACAACACAACACAAGACTATGGCAACACCAAAAGACTTTATTGGTATCAGCGCACTTCAGGAAGTGGCTAACCAGGTATTCAAGAGTGTGGTGCAGGGTCCCGCTTACGCTAATCCCGAAGAGATGATACGTCTCGGAATCAAGACTATCAGCGGAATCCAGTACAAGCGCACTCTGAACGTGTTCATCCGCAAGGGTGGCACAACCCGTCGTAAAGACGTGAACCCGACCATGGACGGCACGATCGGATTCCTCAAGGAACGTGTGTTAACCGCCAAGCTGTCCTGGTTTAAGGGAAGGGATAATATCGACCGCTACTGTGAGACAGTTCTCGGCGTAAACTCGCAGGCAGCTTACCCCCTCTCTACCGTGGCAATGGAAGCTGTGATCAGGACATTTGCCGACGACCGCTACAACAACCTCTGGTGGGGCGACATCGACAACGACGTGCCAGGTGCATCGGAGGAGCAGAAGGCAATGGGCCTTTATGACGGTTTCATCACTTGCATCAAGCACGACATCGCGGACGGCCTTATCAGCGAGGCCAACCACAACCTCATCCACTGTGAAGCCATCTCTGCTCCTGCCAACGCTACCGACTCTTCGGCTTACAAGAACTTCCGCGACGCTTATATGAGCCTTGACCCACGTCTGCGTCGTCAGAAGGTCTATGCCTACATGACTCCTGAGACAGCCATCAACATTGCTGACGGCTACGCGCTCCAGTCATACGGCACGCACAAGCTCGATGTTGTGGATGGCGGCAACTACGTTATCCCCGAGCTGCCCAAGCTCACCCTCGCTCCAGTTGAAGGCATGGGTGTAGGCGACCGCATCATCTTCTCTGTGGAGGGCAACCTTATCTACGCTGTTGACACCGATGGCGACCAGACCTTCGTTGACGTGGCTCTTGGTTCTGACAACGATTTGAGAGACATCGTTTTCCAGTGCCAGGCAATTAGCGGAGCAATGGTGGTATCTACGCTGTCTCACTCGTTCGCAATTACTGATGGCTCCCTCCAGAGTACAGACTTCCTGTCGGGCGACTACACCAACTCCAACCTCGTTGTCACCATCGCCCATGCTGATGCAGACACTGGCAAGATCGACGCAAAGGTCAAAGTGAACGGTGCAGAGTACAAGACTCCTGTTGAGACTACTCCCAATCAGATTATCACTGTTGTGGCCGAAGACAGCGCAACCTACAAGTTCGTATCTTGGAACACTGGTTCAACCGAGAAGACCCTCCAGCTCACCGCCCCCGGCACGAACATTGGTCTGACGGCCTTCTTCAAGAAGAACGGCTAAAAAAAGACTGGATTCTCTGTCTCTATAAATCCCGGCGGCGGTCGCTTGACCTGACGGAAAATGGTGGACGCCGCCATTCTATTTCACTAATACACAAACGAAAAACGCAAATACTATGGCAGTAACAGCAATATGTCCTGAGTTGAAGGACGTACTCGCAGCCAATGAGTGCCTGGAGAACTTCGGTGGTCTCGGTGTGAACGTGTATGTCTTCCTGAAGAGTGACCTCAAGGCTCCTCTGAAGGCTGAAAAGAACGTTTACCCTGCGCTGACTTCCGAGTCGTTCAATTCCGGCAAGGGCCTCTACAAGTTCGAGTGCAAGGAGAGCTGCCAGGGACACTCTTTCGAGTCCCTTGGCCGAAGAGGCGGCTACAAGCAGCAGATTGACTATGTGCTCGAGAGTGTGAACGCAGCATCGGCAGAAGTAGGCCGTGCCTTGAACAACCTTGACCTGGGTTACATCTTCCAGGACGGCGACAAGAGTATCATCGTGTATGATCCTCAGCACAAGGTAGAGTATGCCTCGGGTGGCATCAAGGGAGACACGGGCAAGAAAGCCGATGACGAGCGCAGCGTGACTTGCAGCGGGACCCTGCAACCCTGTATTTATGGACGCTATGAGATTGCCGAGCCCGAAGGCGGTTGGGATTCTCTGCTGGCTTCCAAGGCCGTAGCCGCATAAGCACAGGTCCGTACAGAACGTATATCAGGATGTCCCGGCACCAGCCTCCTGCATCGACAAGGATGCAGAGAGGCGGTGCCGGGATTCCTTTTTTTGTCCCTGCCGCACCTGCCGCTGTCCGCCCTGCGGAGGTGTAACATGCTAACTTTACACAAGAAACAAACAAGGTATCGCGTTTATCGCAACCACATACAACTCAATTACGTAACATGCACAAAGTATCTTCTATCTCCCAGTTCCAACAGCGTAGTGAGGAGCTTAAGGCGCAAGGCTACGAGGCTGTGCGCCCTGCCGCGTTCGTTAGACCCAACTCCGATGGCAGCCGCACATTCTCTTGGGGCGAATATGTCCACTCCATGCTCATGTCTTCGGCACAGGGTACGGCAGGAGCAGGCAATGCCCGTCGCGAGATAAGCACAGTGTTTGCCTCCAGCGGCTGCGAGAACAAAGCCGTGCCGCAAGGTGTGGGCACACCGGGTCTTGGCTTCATGGAATGGGGCTTGGACAACCGCCTGCCCAACCTCGTGTATCTGCTCTCCAAGATGTCGCCGTTCACGGCAGCAGGCATCGAGTTCGTCAAGAAGATACTCGTGGGGCGCGGTCCTGCACCCAAGTACCATTATGTGCAATACGTAGGCGGCAACATCACCGAGAAGTTCATTCCATTTATGACAGCTGGTGTGTTGCTCCGGGGTCAGATTGCCGACCTCAAGGCCAAGGAAAACCAAACGTCACATTCGGAAAATCAATCGTCAGAGTCGAATAACCAATTCCTACAATCGGCAAATCAACTCTCACAAACGAAATCCGAAGACGCCGACTCCGAGGAAATGAAGTCGCTCAAGGCGGCACTGGCAGAATGGGAGCGCACCAACAACGAGTTGCAGGCGTTCATCGACAGCAACGACCTCCACAAGACCTACCTCGACATGGCTGGCGATATGGCTCTCATGTCGCAGTGCTTCTGCGAACTGCAGCTCAACCAGCGGCAACTGGATGCCGATGGGCATCCCGTGCCTACGTCGCAATGGGACCCGAAGGTTATCGGACTGAAACCGCGCTCGGTGTTCACCACCCGCTTGGAGCGCATGGACGACCAGTATCGCATCAACTATGCCTACACCTCTAATCAGTGGCTTGACTCATCGCAGTCGGCTTCCTCGCTCAATCCCGAGGACATGCGCATTGCCGCCGTGCCTTATCTTGCTCCAGACACTGCCGTGAAGGAACTTGAACGCCGTGTGCGTGAGGCTCGTCAGCAGCGAGTGAGCCGCAAGAACCGACCCACACGCTTCATCATGTCGCCACGCGACTTCGGTGGCCCCTACTATGCCGATGCACTCTGGCACAGCATCTTTGCGGGAAGTATATTCGAGTATGCCTTCACTATTGTTGACGACCGACTGACCCGCAAGCGCAACTCGAACATTATCGGTCGCGTAATCTACATTCATCAGGAATACCTCAAGCAGCTCTACACCCAGCAGGGCGAGAACAAGAGCAAGACGATTGCACAGATACAGCAGGAGGTGTTCAGTGACATCAACACCTGGCTCTCCAACCCCGACAACGCAGGCCAGGCGCTCATTTCTGCCGTGTTCACTGGCCTGGACGGCAAGGAGCACAAGGCATGGGAGATTGTAGAGATTGAGAGCAAGGCAAATTCACAGGCACAGGCTGAGAAGACCGAGCTTCAGGAGATTTCCTCCATCATCTTCTTCGCTATGGGTCTCGACTCCAAGCTCATCGGCAACACCCCAGGCGACGCTACATCATCGGGTGGCACCGACCTTCGCGAGCGTTTCCTTGTCAAGCAGATTCAGTTCGCACCAATGCAGCAGCTTATGCTTCGACCACTCGAAGTGATAACGAGAGTGAACAAATGGGACTCGCACCTGGTGTGGCAGATAGACCGCGAAGTGCTCACCACACTGGACAACTCGAAGACAGGGGTGACGATGCAGGAATAATGAGGCAACACAAGGATTTATAGAAAATGATAGAACTGAATAAGATATATAATGAAGACTGCCTCGAAGGGATGAAGAGGATTCCTGATGGAAGCGTGGATTGCATTGTGTGCGATTTGCCGTACGAAGTTCTGAACAAAGGCAATGAAAAAGCACAATGGGACAACATCATTCCGATGGAGCCACTATTCAAGGAGTACTGGCGCATCGCAAAACCAAACGCTCCCGTCATCCTCTTTTGCCAGGGAATGTTCACGGCGCAGTTGATGATGGCAGAGCCTCAGAACTGGCGGTATAATCTGATTTGGCAGAAGGACAGACCTACAGGCTTCCTCAATGCGAAGCGTATGCCTATGCGAAGCCACGAAGACATTGCCGTGTTCTATCGCGCCTTACCTACATTCAATCCGCAAATGCGTCAAGGGTTCCCTTCTCATTCTCGAGGAAACAAGCAAGGCAAGCCAAAAGGCAACGCTTGTTATGGCAGCTACAATATCGAGACTTATTCCAAGGAAATGACAACCGAGAAATATCCCATATCGGTGTTGTATTTCGGCAAGGAAAAGGAACTGGATATGCACCCCACCCAAAAGCCTGTCGCTCTTATCCAGTATCTCATCCGCACCTACTCCAATGAGGGTGATACCATATTAGACAACTGCATGGGCAGCGGCACCACCGCCATTGCTTGTATAAAAGAGAAGCGCAACTTCATCGGCTTTGAGCTCAACAAGGAGTATTACGACAAGGCTTGCAAACGCATCAAGTTGGAGCAAGCGCAGCTCAATCTGTTCTGATTCAGAAAAACTATATAAAGTGATTCTTATGGCAAAGATTGTTTATTTTGGCACGAATGGTAGTAGCGGTCATACAGCAATAGGTATTGACGCTAATCTGAAAAACGATGAATACAACAAGTGGTGTGAGTGTGACAACGACGGTTGGATAAATAAACTGTATAGCGAGCCAGAAAAGCGCACTCGTTATGTCCGTCATTACGATTTGATATATACGGCTTATTCTATTCCAACGTCGCTTGACGACCATCGCTTAGGTTCTCATACCAATTTGTTTTGGGAAGGCTATCATTCGGAGCAGGAGATGGAAGAGTTTATCAAAAAAAACAGTTTCTTGAAAAAACAGTTTGGAATGTAAAAGACTTGGATAATTCAAAATTGAGTAATTCCTAATCGGCTTGACGACAATTCAAAACTCAAAACTCAAAATTCGCATAGCGTATGATTTTATCAACAACCAAGGAGCTTCGGCTCCACATTCCCAGCAACGCCATCGACGAGATCAGTTCTCTTCAAGGCATACTCGACAACAGCGAGAAAGATTTTCTGCGCGACAAGTTGGGCGACTCGCTCTACAACCGATTGTGCGAGTATTATCAGACCGTTTCGCCCGACGACTTCTACATGGCAGTCTGCAACGGCGAGCACACTCAGCAGCCCTGGATGCAACTCCTGCTTATTGCACAGCGCATGGTGACATACGATGCCATGTCGCGCTTCGCCTATACACAGGCCCTCTCTATCAACGGAACCGGCATCAACGTGGCTTCAAGCGACGACTACGGCACGGCATCAAAAGACCTGCTCGACAAGGGAGTGCAGGGCTATAGGCGCGAGGCTATGGTGTCGCTCAATCAGATGCTCGTAATGCTCGAATGTTGGGCAAAGGATTGTGTTAAGAAACAGGCTTCTGACGTACAGAAAACAGCCGAAAGCGTACCGAATACCGACAATAGTGTACCGAAAACGGATGAAAGTGTACAAACGACCGAGATTGAGGAAATCACGAATCTATGGAAAGAGAGCACCTACTACTATCTTCACCACGACCTCCTTATTGCCACATGTGCCGACCTTCAGCACTACCTCGACATCTACGAGAGTCGTGAGAAGTTTATCCGTCTTTTGCCCGACCTCCACTTCATCCAGGACGAATACATCAGCGAGGCTATTGGCGAGGACACGGTGCAGCGTCTGCTCCACACCAACGACCCTAACGACAAGCCACTCCTTCGCAAGGTACGTCGTCTGATGGTGGCTCACCTCGAAGAGCGCACTACAATTCTCACTATTGACAAGGCACGCCGAGCCGCTGCCCACAACGAAGCCATCGCTCTACGCACCTCGGTGCTCCGGCTCATGGAAATGCGCAAGGAAGCGGATGCTGACGACAACACCCCAGATAAGCCCTCAACCAACACCACCGACTCAACAAGCAAAGGCTACGAGAACAACCAGCCCGGCAGCAAGATATTCGTGTCACCGCTGCTGTACTGAGCATTATAATAAGGTATATATATAAGTATGGAAACAGAAGACATCATCAGAACGCTCACGCCCGCCCTCTCCTCCCGCATGCTCAGCACGGAGCAGCGCGAGGCTTTCGAGCAGGGGCTTTCCCTGCTGGAGCAGGCCGCGTGTGCCACTGCCTTTGTGCGCGACAGCCGTCGTTTCCGCGACTACCACCGCCGCGTGCGCCAGTTGCTCACCTGTCTGCAGACCATGCAGACTACCGCTGCCGCGCCTGCCAAGCGCCACGTGGGCCGTCCCACCAAGGAGGAGCAGGCCGCTTATGCCCAGGCACAGAGGGAGAGGGCGCTTGAGGAGTCGCGCCGCAGCCTCTTCCCCGAGGTGAAGCCCGACATCACCGTGCAGCCGCTCACCTACGGCGGCATAGTGGCCAACCCCGACGGTGAGAGCATAGCCGCCACCATGCCCAACCTCATGCAGCTGCGTCCCTTCCTGTCCAAGCGGCTGCAGGAGCGCGTCAACACCGTGCGCGACCTGCGCAACGAGATGGCCTCCAAGGCCGAGCAGGCCAAGACGATGGCCGAGGCCAATGAGAAAGCCGCAGAGAAAGGACAGAGCGCACTCTACACGGAGGGGGAGGTTGCCGCTCTGGCCGCCCGTGCCGTGGAGATCGAGAGCCACCTCCTGCCTGCCATCTATCAGGCGGTGGACGAGGAGATGGGCGAGGTGTATCTGCGCCTGAGCCGCCGCACTGGCGACCCCGAATATATAGCGTATGTGGAGAAGGCCTTCAACATCGCGCCGCAGGACTTGCGCACCCAGTTCAAGCCGTTCTACGAGAAGGCACAGGCACGCAACCCGCTGTTTGCCGACACGGTGGCCCGCAAGATCGCCGAAGACCGCCCCGAGGTGAAGGCAGCCCGCGATGCCGCTGCCAAGCACAAGGCCGAGGCCGACGCACTCATCAAGTACATCATACGCAAGGACAAACCCGCCACTCGGAAACGTGTGGAGGGGATGAGTGAGCGCATCCAGCGGTTGCGCCAGGAATACAACGATATAGTCTCTGAGGAGGAGGTCATGGGATATGAGTTGCTTCTCAGGAAGACTGTGGAAGAGGCGGGGACGTGACTCTTTCTTCTTTATGTCTTAAACATGAATTGTTCTTAGAGTGCGATGCCGCCCCGCTTCCCGTTCCGGGCGGCACCTTTTTCTTTGTCCGTACCGTGCGGCAGGGAAAAGCTAATTTTGAGGGTGTAAATACAAGAAGCGAATGAAAAGAACAGATAAAGGCATGAATACCATACGCAAGACAGACCTTCGCCTGCCCCGCTCATGGAACGAGTGCAGCACGGAGCAGCTGGAACTCATCTCGCGCATCCTGCTGGAGCAGATAGAGCGTGCCGACCGCTACCATCCCTTCGATATGCGCAACGTGAAGCTGGCCTGCTTCTTTGTGCTCTCGGGGCTTGAGGTGGTGGAGGGACCGTCGCTCTCGTTGCCCATAGGCGAGCAGTACTATCTGTGCCGCCTCTCCTCTTCCGGCAAGGGCTGGCGCAGATGGTTCGCCCACCGCAGCGGTGGCGGCGACACGTTCCCGCTCTATTTGTGGGAGATAAACTACTGGCTCTCGCCCAAGGCCAGCACCAAGGACCGCCAGTCGGTAGAGTTCATATCCTCGGGTGCCGGCATCCTCGACTGGATGGACCGCGACTCTGGCAGCAAGCTCACCCGCTTCCCCTACCCCACGCTCCGCCTCCGCTGCCCGGGCCACTGGCTGCGCAGGCGCACCGAGTTCCAGGGTCCCGCTCCCGACATGGACGGATTCTCGTGGCAGCAGTACCGCTTCGCTTCCGACCTCATGGGGCAATACACCCAGCTCTCCAACAATCTGGTGCGCATGCGGCGGATGGGGTCGTTCACACCCGAGCAGATGGAGCAGCAGACCCACAGCGTAAACGAGGCCCGTTCCATGTTCCTGGCCACCATCTTCAACCGCCGCATCCCCTACCTCGACCCCAACACCTCGCTGCGCACCGTGGATTTCCATTATGACACGCGGCAGTTCCGCGACAATGCCGGCTACTTTCGCCTGTTCCCCGACCACCGCTGGCAACCCGTCCTCTTCTGGTGGACGGGCATGATGCACACGCTGAGCCGCCGCTTCCCGCATGTGTTCAAGGTGCAGCCTACCGACAGCAAGCAGCGCCCATCCACACCGCTGGAGATATACACCGCCACCATCGCCACCATGCAGAAGTATGCCTCGCTTACCGAAGACCAGGTGAACAACCAGTTGTACTCGCTCGTGCTGGAGCATCTGGAGCGGCTCTCGAAGGAGAACGAGGAGATGGAGAGAATAAGGAAGAGTAAGTGAAAAGTCCCTGCGGGGAGATATAAAAGGATTTATAGCAATGAAGATACATAAAGGAAGACAATACATCGTTACGGTCAATCCTGCATACATCCGTTATTTGTATAAGCACCGGGTGGGCGATAAGTCGCAGGCAGAGATTCTTCACGAAGTAATGCAGGATATAGATGATTTGCTTGAAGGAAAGGTGAGGTGGATATACCGATTTATCATGCCAGACGGGACTCCATCTTTCACCATCACGCCACTTGTGCAGCACAACCTGCAAGAACTACACAAGGCGAAGCGAAGAAAGAGATGATAATCGAACAACATTAACGGAATTATAGAGACTATGACAATAGAAGGCACAAAAAATCTGATAGCAGAAGCGCAGGGTCGCATAGCCGTGATGCAGGCTTATGTTGACGGTAAGCAGATACAGTTTTTCAACAATTTGAAAGGGAAATGGGAAGATATTGCAGACCCGAGATGGTCACAGGCCAGTTGTTATCGTATCAAGCCAAAATCTGAGTATCGTCCATTCGTCAACGCCGAAGAGTGTTGGCAGGAAATGCAGAAGCACCAGCCGTTTGGTTGGCTAAAGGACAAGGAAGATGGCCATTATTCTATGGTCACGGCGGTAGATGCTGTTGGAAATAAGAAGTGTATTGCGATAAGTGGCAATAATTGTTGGCCTTTCAATGAAGCAATGAGAGACTACACCTTCGCCGATGGCTCACCCTTCGGCATACTTACTGAAGATGAGAACCAAAGATGAAGTCCCGCCTGGCAAAGAAGATCATGCGCCAGAGGCCTGCTGTATGTGGCGGTCCTGACGGGCGTCGGCACACGGTGCGCTACTGGCACCTGCGGTGGATGGAGTGGTACAATGCAGGACAGCCCGTCATCTCCTTCAAGCCCTGCCGCGCCGTCAGAAACCACCGCATCGCACAGGCACTGGGCATGTGGGAGAGAAAACATTGAAAAATATAATAAAAGGATTTATAGAGAGAACAATGATCACAGTTACGTTAACTACCATTTTAGGCTGGGCGCTCTTGTTTGCCGCACTCTTCGGCTGGACGATTACCCTCGCCTTTGTCTTTCAGCGTGTGTGGATAATGCACAGGGAATGTCTTGCGGGAAAAAAGCAGCGGGAACATGAAGAGAAGTTGGATGTCGTCTCTGACAATCCACCTGTGCTCCTCACTCCTAAAGAGCGTCGCGAATACATGCTCAACCATATCGAGGACGGACGGCTTTACGCTATTTCCTCGCTTCGCAACTCTGAAACCTTCATCGTATGCGCCAAGCGATACGATGTCAAAGCAGAAAGGCTCTATTGCTATGCCTACCTTTGGATAAACGGAAAGAACACCTGTAACCTGCACGTCAGTGACCCTCGCGACACATCCAAGTCATGCAAAATTCTTGGCAACAAGTCACTGCGCATTGACTTCGACATCAACCCTAACATCGTCGTCTTTGAGGAAGAAAACATTTCCCCTTATATCGTAGATAGAGACTACAACACCTTCGTGCACAGCTTGCGGGCGGCAGGATTCTACTGGAAGATTGAAAAGGGAGAGGAGAACATGCCGGGCTCTTACAAATTTCTCTTGAAAGAAATAATAACAATATAACAAAAACAACACCATTTATGAAAACAAAGAACATCATTACGGCATCCATACTGCTTGTGGTAGCCATTATGGTAGGCTCGCTGGTAGCCACCTACTTCAGTTACAACAACCGCGAGATTGCGCTTCGCCAACAGGCAGAGGCACAGCGTGGAAAGATTGAGGGCGTACACGACAAGATGTGGAAAATCATCCAGCAAAAGGCTCAGGTTACGGACGAGTACAAGCAGACCTTCGAGAAGATTTATCCGCAGCTCATTGCCGGACGCTATCAGAACGACCAGGGCACGATTATGAAGTGGATAAAGGAGAGCAACCCCAACTTTGATTTGTCGCTCTACCGCGACCTTATGCAGGCCATCGAGATACAGCGCACCGAGTTTCAGACCTCGCAGGAACGTATGCTCGACATCATCCGTGAACACGAAACGCTCACTCGTACCTACCCTGCCCGATGGTTTGTGTCTAACACTATGCCTATCGAGTATAAGGTTATCTCTTCATCGCGCTCCAAGGAAGTGATGACGGAGGGCGAAGACAACGACGTGGACTTGTTCGGCAAGAAAAAATAAAGGCTTATGGAACTACTCGTTTTCCTTATCCCCTTCTTCGTGTCGGCTGTGCTGCTGCTGTTCTTTCGCAAGCAGACTACATGGTGGGAGCACGCCGTGCTTATTGTCCCCTCGCTCCTTGTGGGCGCAGCGATTATATGGGCGTTTGAACGAGCAGAGTCGAGCGACACCGAATACTTAGGCAGCTACGTCACGAAGATACGCTATTATGAGCCGTGGAATGAGCAGGAGGAAGAAACCGAAACCTACACCGACGACGAAGGAAACACTCACACCCGAACCTATTACGTCACGGTAAACCATTCTGAAAAATGGTCTTACTACGACCATTCGGGCCGTGAGCGCGATTGCACCAGTCAGGAGTTTTCGGCAATGAAAGACCGCTTGCAGGCTCCGTCGGTGTTTGTGGATATGCACCGCAACTATTACACCCGTGATGGCGATGCCTACGAATATCAGTGGAACGGACAGACCGCCCAGCTCTACACCGTGACCCGCAGCCATGAATACGAAAACAAAGTGAAGGCTTCGCGCTCGGTGTTCAAGTTTGAGGACATCAGCCAGAAAGAGGCTCGGCGCATCGGACTTTACGACTATCCCGACATTCATCTGCGCGACCAATGCCCTATCATCGGAGCCAAGTTCTCTGCCCGTCAGGAGCGGGCCATCCGTGTGCTCAACGCCCAATACGGACCGAAGAAGGAGTTTCGCCTCTATCTGCTCTTCTATCGTAACAAGCCGCTATCCATTGCCGACCGCCAACGCTCCTACTGGCAGGGTGGCAACAAGAACGAGCTTGTGGTGTGCGTAGGTCTTGACAGCCGTAACCGCGTGGTGTGGGGTGATGCCTTTTCATGGTGTGACTCGCCCGTGCTTTCGGTAAAGAGTCGCGACTGGTTTATGTCGCACCGTCTCGACCTCTGCGCCTTTGCCTCGTACATCGAACCGATTGTGCAGAAGGAGTGGAAGCGCAAGGAGTTTTCCGACTTCAAGTATCTTTCGGTAGAACTGAGCAACAAGGAGTATTGGGCTATCATTATCATCATGCTCTTGCTCAACATCGGACTGAGTGTGTGGGTGGTGGGGAATGATTTTAGGAATTAACATTGGAAAAAGCACAGCACTATGAAAGCAGAAGACAACAACCGTATGGAGGCACTTGCCTGCATCATCGCCGACCTGAAGGCTGAGAACATGATGATGACAGAGCGTGTGCATCAGCTCACGGACGACTACAACGACGTGGCACGTCAGTTGCGCGGAATGGAGAAGCACAAGGACGAAGACCCGTCAAAGCAGACGCTCGGCGAAATGCAGCGGATGCGCGACCATTGCGACAATCTGGAAAGGGAGGTCGTGGAACTGAAGCGTTTTGCAGACGCAATCCGCTTCTTTGTGAAGAACAAAAACCTCTACGCGAATAAAGGAACGACTTGCGGCTACATACCAGGCCACCCTGCTGTGTGTTCTACGGCCTGTCTGGAATGTGCCTCGTGCTTGGATGTCATTGAAGGCTGCGGCGTAATCTGCCAACAGGTTCTTTTTGGCTTGAAGACCGGCTCTGTCAGACAATGACCGACCCTCACTACAAGCGCGGCACCATCCGCAAGGACGGCAAGCTGTACGGCCGCTATCCCGACGGTTCGCTCTACCGCATCTACTCCACCTCTGACCGACCCTTCCTTCAGATTGTGGACCGCAAGGGCGAGACGTTCCTTCGCATACGCCAAGCCACCGAGCAGGGCTACACCGACTGCCCTTGCCCTGGTGCTGCCGACCTTAGCTATCCCTCCTCGGCTCTAAGGCGCAGCCGGACGGTTGGGGGGGTAAGCTGGTGAACGCTCTGACCGCAGCAAGCGGAGGGGTGTGCGTGTTTGTAGAATTATAAAAGCAACAAGACAATATGATCACAAAACTCAACTTCACCGACCGCACCATCAAAAGCTACGCTATCCGCAAGCTCACACCCAAAGAGTGTTTCCGACTGATGGGCGTTCGCGACAACGTAATCGGCACCATGCAGAGCAGCAATGCCCAGGCAGCCGAGCGAGTGCCCGACTGGAAAGGCAAGGGCAAGCCCGAAGACATGGCGGTATCTGCCTCACAGCAATACAAGCAGGCAGGAAATAGTATTTGTATAGATGTGTTAGCATATCTGTACCAAAATCTTTTCTACCCCACGCCCAAGCCACGCAAGCAGGAGCAGCTCTCGCTCTTCGACGACCCCGAAGACACCCTGCCCGACCTGCCGCCCAACGCCGCCAATACTAATAAGGAAAAGATATTTCTCACCACGTTCTCCGGCTACGACTCGCAGCTCATGGCAGCCGATGTTCTACGGGAGTGGCATCCCGACTTCCGATGGACGTGCAAGGGATGGAGCGACATCGACAAATACGCCTGTCAGATGCACAACCTCGTCTTCCCTCAGTTTGCCGACTGCGCCCTGGGCGACATCACCAAGATTGACTGGCACAAGGTGAAAGACTCGCTCCATGGCCGCGAAGTGGACCTCTTCACCTATTCCTCGCCCTGCCAGGACATCAGTCAGGCTGGCAAGCAGATGGGCTTGCAGGAGGGCAGTGACACCCGAAGCGCCCTGCTTTGGCGTGTGGCAGATGCCGTGGAGGTGCTTCGCCCGAAGTATCTCTTGCAGGAGAACGTGGCGGCATTGGTTAGCCAGAAGTTCATGCCCGACTTCCAGAAGTGGCTCGACAAGCTCTCCTCGCTCGGCTACGTCTCTCGCTGGGCTCGCCTTAACGCCAAGAACTACGGTGTGCCACAGAACCGCGACCGTGTGTTCTGCATATCCATGCGCCAGGACGTAGCCTTCGACTATCAGTTTCCCGAACCCTTCGAGCTTCGCACCCGACTGGAGGACGTGCTGGAAGAAGAGGTAGCCGACCGCTATTTCCTCAAGGATGATGCAGTGAGCAAGTTTCTCAAGGCAAACGACTCCGACAACGCCCTTTTCGTGCAGTTCGATCTGCCACCTACACATGAGGCAGCGATGTTCCTAAAGACATGGCTCACGCTGCGCATGAACACTCTCAACGGATGGGAGAGGGATTTGGACGAACTGCGCGATTGCATCGAGAACGAGCGAGATGTATTGAACAGTGACTTCGCAAGTTTTAACGAACACCATATATTCCCTTGCGAAGGCTTCGAGGATTTGTTCAAGGAGAATATGGGGAGGAAGAAATGATATTCCCTTTCAACACCGAATCCGATGGCACATCACGCACTATCAAAGCCAATTACTTCAAGAAGGGTGCATACAATGTTCTTGACGTTTCACCCCAAGGAGCAAACTTCAAAGCCACAGGCGCAATCGTGATATATGAATAACAACCCTCGCCCCATCATCCTCGGCTCCTACAGCCCCTCGCAGAACGGCATCATCGTTTCACCCGAAGGCATAGCCCTGTGCATAGCTGGGGGAGGTAAGGGTCACGATGTGGATAAACCGAAAATATTGATAGAGTATGATTGACCGTTCCGTCCTCGTCCACTACCGCACCGAAGAGGCCAAAGCCTACCGCCGCGAGCATGGCGACCGGGGGGGGTGCAAATACCAAGACAAGCTGCATCGTCCCAGTCCGTGGCCGTGGAGCAACACCATCAGCACAGTAACAAAAGACAACCTCCTATGCGTAACATTCAGATAGCAGCCTTTCGAGGTCGCGACCCCGACAACCCGTCCGACCGCAAGCATCCCTCCTGCGGTCGTTTCCGTCAGCGCATGGAGATAAACGCATTGGGTCTAACCAACACGCTTACGTCAGTAGGCAAGGATAATATGGCATATATAGAGTATTTATAAAGAAAAGAACATGGATATAAACGAACTTATAAACCGCCTTGAGCTTTTGCGTAAAGAACATGGCGAATTGAAAGTAACAGTCAATGACGACGAGATTGATGATGCTTATTTTGACAGTGACAAAAACACCGTCGATATTGAAGGCGTTAATGGCATATTTAATAATCCTGATTGTTGGTAATGAAAATCCCATTCGTGCAACGCCTCTCGCACCTCTGCCCACGTCGGGGGGGGGTACTCCACCGCATTGTCCGCACGCTACGACGGATTGGCAGGACTCTTTGGCGAAAACCACGGGCAGCACACAATGATATTGATAGAGTATGACTGACAAGTATTACATCGGCTGGGTACGCAGCGGCAAGGACGGCAAGGGTCTCGTAAAGAGCCGACCGCGCAAACAGATAGCCAATGCCGTGACAACCTCACCGCCTGGCTGTTTTGCCGACCCTCGTGACGGACTTGGCAACACCACGCCGCATATAGTATATGAGTATGAGTAACCGCAAAGACCTGATAAGGATGAAGTGGCGCGACGACGACACCATCCGCTTCTATCGCGACACTCCCGACAAGCGAGGAGTGAGCGAACTTGTGATAAACAATGTGAGGGGGGGTAGCCTACACCATCGTGTCGGGCAATGTCGCCAATGTCCTCATTTCGCTATAGTTTATAACAAAACCACAACAAAATATGACACTAAGAATTGTTCCAATGGAAGCCTACAACGGTTGCATACCCGTGACCGTATGGATGGTTCAGAAAAGAGTCGGAGGCTGCATCTTCGGCAAGTGGGTAAACATCAAAGGATTTACCGACAAGCGAAAGGCTGCGGCATTAATGAGTATGTTGTATAATTAAACAAAACCGTAAAATTTAGAAACAATGGAAAAAGAAACAAACAACCGCATGGAGGCACTTGCCTGCATCATTGCCGACTTGAAGGCAGAGAATATGATGATGACGGAGTGTGTGCATCAGCTCACAGACGACTACAACGACGTGGCACGCCAGTTGCGCGGAATGGAGAAGCATGACTCTAATACAGAAGGCTACACTCTTGGTGAACTGATTGAAGCCTTGGTTAAATGCGAGGCGTTGGAAAAGGACAACAAGATATTGAAGCAACAATGCGTTCAGTTTCAGACGGAGCGCAACGAAGCCAAGGCCCGTGTCAATGATTGCGAGTGGAAAAAAGAAGAACTGTTTAAGCAAATAGCACGTTTTGACAAGTCGGAGTTTAAGGAGATAGGAACCGCTTGCGCCCACCGACCCTTTGCGTCGGAAGATAATCCAGTAAAGGTTGGCTCTACTGAATGTTGCAACTGCCGACACTTTCTCAAGATGGATAAGAGTTTTTGCGTGCTGTGTGCGTGTCGTTACGACAGCGTGAAAGCAATGGAAGCGCAAGAACACAAGAACGCTAATGACTGACCCTACCCACACCCTCGTAGTCGGCATGATGCAGACACCACCCTACGACCGTATGTTTGAGCAGAGCCGCCGCGTGTATTCCGCTAAAGGAATATCGCCCACGCTGCATACGCAAGGGGGGGGGTGATAGAGAGATAAAGGTATTGGCGGAGCTATAGAGCATGTCCGCACCATATTACGGCTTATCCATACCTTTGCACATGAGCATACGAAGAAAGAGGATATACTTATCCTATATAGGAGGATATACTTCTCCTATGTGATAGGATATACTTCTCCTATGCAAGAGGATATACTTGTCCTAAGTTCGGGTATATGCACATTAACAAACATTCTAAATTCATTTAGCACTATGGCAATGAGTTTGAAACTTTCTCGCACGAAAGCCTACAACCCCTCCACAAAGGAGCAGGGCTTCCGTACATCCGTAAAGTCCAACGGCAAGGCAGACATGGACTCTCTGATTTCGTCTGCAAGTAAGAACACCACCATGCACAAGGGCGAAATGCAGCTTGCCTTTACGCTCGTGCTTGATGCCATCAAGGACGCTCTCGTAGAGGGCAAGACCGTCGAACTGAAAGGCATCGGAACCATCGGCTTCTCTTGCAGTGGCGCATGGACAAAAACGGCTGACGAGCAGGCAACCGTGGAGCACAAGATTGGTGTAGCCTTCTATCCAAGCAACGAGGTACACGCAGCCGTAGCCACAGCCAAGACTTCGTGGACCAAGGACGGAGAGGGCGACGAGCCTGCCGCTCCCGGCACAGGCGGCACCGAGCAGAAGCCCGGCGGTGGCCTCGACGGATAAGAGAGAATAACTTTAGGCATTATGAATTCTGTTCCTGTAGGCAGCGGCGTTTGTCGCGCCGCTTGCCTACAATGAACGAGCCCGCATTGACCTGAGATAGGCCGATGCGGGCTTTTCTTATGCCGAAATGAGCGATTCTAATACACCACCCCTTCGGCGGCTCGCTGCAAGTCTGTAATTTTGCATGGGTAATATGTCGTAAAATACTATCTATAATGGAACTAAGACACCTAAACTCATTCGTTACCGTGGCAGAAACCCAGTCGTTCAGCATCGCCGCCACGCGGTGCTTCGTCACACAGTCGGCAGTGAGCCAGCACCTGAGAGCCCTGGAACAAGAGCTGGGCTGTTCCTTGCTCATACGCACCTCACGCTCGGTCACGCTCACCGAGAGCGGCGAGGCCATGCTTCCCCTGGCCAAGGAGATACTGCGCCTCACAGCCCTGTGCCGTGAGCGCATACAGGCCTTGAACAACTGTCTGCAGGGCGAACTGCGCATAGGGGTGGGCTACTTCATAGCGCCCTACATCCGCCAGGCTGCCGTCACCTTCATGGAGCGCTACCCACGGGTGAGGCTCAATGCGGAGTTCACCAAGGCATGCCGCATCAACCAGGCCCTGCGCGAACACAAGATAGACCTCGCCTTCACCATGAACACCGCCTACCGCGACGAGGGCATAGAGTCGCGCCCCTGCATCCCCTTCCGCATCTGTGCCATCATGCGTGACAATCACCCCCTGGCACGCAAGACCAAGGTCACGCAGGAGGAACTGATGCACCACAGCGTCATCATGCCCGACGTGGGCGACCGCGTGTTTGCCACCCTGCGTGCACTTCTCCACTGCGACCTCTCGCGGCTCAACGTGAAGTGTGTGGTGAGCAGCCCCGACGAAGCCCTCGAGGTGGTGGAGCGCACGCGCTGCATCACCTTCCTGCCCCGCCTGTACATATCGCACCGCCCCTCGCTCACGGCACGTCCCGTGGAGGGCATCGACTGCCGCATGACCAGCAACGCCCACTGGATGCGTGACACACCCATGAAGGTGGCGGCACAGCGCTTCCTGGAGATAGTGCACGACGAGGCCGTGCCCTACGTGGAGGCCATGGACGATGCGCTATAACACATTCCTGTGGCTTATCCTACCATTAGCCTTTCTAATCCCGAATGCTTGCATAAGCACACTTTACGCCTGCGGCTTGCAGGGGCGGCCATATACCCCGACATTTGCACCAAGTCCGAATGACGGGCGAAACCCTTAAAATCATACATCACCATGCAAATCAAGACACAAGACGGCAACTACGACGTTGCCAGCAAGAACCTGGGCAACACTGCCCTGGGACTCGGTATCGCAGGACTCGCCACCAGTCTGCTGGGAGGCGGAGTGTCCATGCTCACAGGGCAGGCACCCACCGCAGGCGGCGGACAGAACAGGTTCGTGACCAAGGGCGAGGCCGACCTGATGCAGGAGAACGGGACACTGAAGACCGAACTTGCCATCCAGAAGAGCGAGAACTACACCGACAAGAAGCTGGTGGAAGTGACACAGTATCTCGACACCAAGCTGCGCCGGCTGGAGGACAAGGTGGATGCCAACAAGGACGCACAGCAGGCTGTGAACGCACAGCAGATGGCCTACAACGCCGCTGCCAATGCCAACATAGACGTGCTCAAGTCGCAGGTGGCAGCGCTCACAGGAGTGACCAAGCTCTTTGTCCCCTCCACCAACGTGTGCCAGACAGGCTGCGGCTGCGGCTGCAACCAGTAACCCGCCCCACAGCACACCGATATGGAGTACAGCAATGCACAGATACTGGCCGCAGTGGTGTCGGAGTGGGCACGACCGGCCATCTCGCAGATAGCGGCAGGCAGGCTCATGCGCCTGCCCATGCTGCAGTCGCTGCAGGCCACCGTGAGCTCCATGGGGCTGGTGAGCGGGTCCTACTCGCTGCAGGCCGACATAGAGCCGGTATTGCAGCCCGTGGTCAATGCCATGCTCACCCCCGTGCTGTCGCGCTACCTGTCGGCTCTGCCCGACGAGGGCATACCGCAGATGGCTCACGACGTGGTGGAGCAGATGCGGCACCGCGGACAGGTGTCGCTGCTCGACGGGGCGGTGACGCTGGAGGAGGAAGACCTCGACGAACTGGCCTCGCTGCTGGAGAAGAACCTGCCCGTCACGCCGCAGCAGGGCTATCAGGTGGTACGTTGAGGAAAAGAACAACAGTAGAAGAAAGGAACACACACACATTATGAACAGACTTACACGCCCGGCCGTCATCACGGCCACACTGGCTCTGGGAGCCACCACGGCGGCACCGTACTACGATGTGAACATCACGCAGCAGCTGTGCACCGCCGCCTGTGCCGACGAGAAGCCCGTATTCGAGCCCAAGTTCTCGGTGCGCGGCATCACCGCCGTGGGCACCTCACAGTATATCATCACCATGCACGTGGAGGGAGTGGTGAGCTACGTGCCCTGCCGCTGCGGCACCTGCTGCACACGCTCGCAGGTCATCAGCCAGGACTTCACCATACCCGTGTTCAGCGCCACGCCCGTCACCTCGGTCACGCCCTCGGCAGGAGCATCGGTCAACGGCATCGTCCGCACCGCCTGCTGTGACTGCTCGCGCACCTTCGTGTCGGACACCCCGCTCACCCTCACCATCGCCGCATGATGACACCCACAGCCCTCGCCGCCACCGTGGCGGCCATGCTCATACAGCACCTGGGGCTGGCACAGGCCGTGGCAGGAGTGCTGGCACGCATAGCCTCGTGCATGCAGTGCACGGTGCTGTGGTGCGTGCTGGCCGCCCTGGCCTACCGCCGCTGCGATCCCGTAGCGGCGGTGGCTCTGGCGGTGCTGGCAGCCTATGCCTCGCACTGGCTGTCACTGCTATTGATATACTTGCAACGCATCTTCACACACATCTATGGAAAAGGAACAGAAGAAGAAGAAAAATGAGGAGAAGGAGCCACTGCGGCAACCCGCCTCCGGCCCCGCACTCCCGCAGGTGCCGCCCATAGCCCTGCCGCTCATACCGCATTTCAGGGGCATCTGCCCCAATTGTTGAACATACACGCAAAAAAATCTCCGCAAAAATGACTTATCAGGACATCATCAGCGCCGCCCGCAAGGAAGGGAAGGCCACAGAGAAGAACATGCAGGAGGCAGCCGAACGGCTGTCACAGGACCTGTGCGGCTTGAAGCAGAAGCATGAAGGCATCTACCAGACCATCATACGCAACCAGCACGCAGCCTACTTCGGCAAGCACTACAGCGAGCAGATGGCACACTGCGACGTGGACGACCTGGAGTGGAGCGCCGACAACGAGGACGGTGAGGCAGCGGGCTACGGAGCACGCTGGACAACGGACGAACTGGAACGTCTGACCACAGGCATGCACTTCCATGCACGGGTGAACATGTGGGACAAGTTCGTTGCCTTCAATGCCATGTATGCCGACCTGTGCCGCTTCATGGACGAGGACGAAATCATCAAGGCAGCCTATGCCTTCTACTTCCACGACGATGACTGGCAGAAGGACGGCGACTGCACGAAAATCTGGGATTATATGACCCACCACTACCTGTCGCTGGAGGAAGACACGGCAGCATCGTTCCTGGCATAGACAGGCACCGCACACCGCTTGCCGACAAGGGACACACCGCTTGCCGACAAGAAAAGAGTCCGCATTGGCCGAAGAGAGGCCGGTGCGGACTTTTCTCTTTCTCTGTGCGCACGGATGGGGCTGTCCCGCCTGCATGCCGCCTTTTGCCTATTTTTGCATCGGAAGACAAAACACAGAAACACACATGAAGGAGACAACGCCTTTCCAGCGCCTGAAGGACATCTGCACCCGAGCCTGCCATGAGCGCCAGGCATGTGCCGAGGGCTACAGGCAGATGCTCGCGGCACAGAACGTGAGCCAGATGATGGCCGTGTGGCGGGCCAACTGGGACGATGTGGTGACAGGCAAGTTCGCCCAGACCCTCACGCACCACCTGCCCACCCTATACCCCGACATACGCGAGGAGATGAATGCGGCAGGCATCTACCTCAACGAATGCCCGCAGCGCATCAAGCCCAACGTGCTGGTGATAGTCACCGGCGGCACGGCAGCAGAGCCGGTGGAGATATTCGCCCTGGCACAGGCCTATGTGACAGACACGGCCTGTGTGGTGGCACATGGGCACTCGCAGGTATATAACACCAGCGCCAGCCAGGCACAGATAGTGCTGCGTGACCGCACCTACTGCAGTGCCGAGAGCGGGATGGTGGAAGCCCGCGACTATTCCTCGCTCCGCTGCACAGGCACCTGCCGTGCGTTCCTGCACGGAAGCACCGTGTGCAGGGCGGCAGGCGGTGCGGTACACGTGTTCTCGTGCGAGAGTCTGGTGGCCGAGGGCAGCACACAGGTGTTCCGCCACAGTCCGCACTCCCGCATCACCATATCCTCACAAGATGTTAAACTGACCATACTTGACACACCATGAACAGCCATATAGCCATCCTGGCAGGCGGCAAGCCGATGACCCTGCCGCAGGACTTCTCCATCAGTGTGGAGATGAACAATCCGCTCTTCCATGATAGCGACCTCTTCTCGTACCCCGTGGAACTGCCCGTGGAGGGCAACCGCCACGTGCTCAAGGACGTGGATGACGTGGCGGCAGACATGCGTCCCATCGACCTGGAGCGCACACCCATGCAGATATACATCGAGGGCATGCCCTTTGCCAGCGGTCCCGCCGTGGTGCAGGAGGACGAGCGCACCGACGGCAAGGTGTCGGTGAGCATAGATGCCAGCACGCGCTCATTCTCCGACCTCATCAGCGACCTGAAGTGCAACGAGGTGCCCATACCCGCACACTATCGACCCAGCCTGCTCATAGGCGAGAAGATAGACGAGGTGAACGTGCAGGTGCAGTACGCCACCAGCGTGACCATCAAGTACCATGGCAAGAAGGGCAACAAGAAGCATGCCTCGGTGGGCTCGAACCGCACCTCGGGCACCTTCCATCCGCAGGCGCTGGGTTTCTCCTTCCCCGGCAAGTGCAAGGAGGATGCCAAGACGCATGTGGCCGAACTCGAGACGGAGCGCTCGTACCCGGGCAAGGTGAAGCTCAAGATGCCCAAGGTGGAGCAGTCGTACATCAACGTGAGTGTGCCTTACCCCAACGCGCCCTTCTGCAACGCCCGCGTCTGCTACGCCCACTACGCCCTGGATGCCGACGGCAAGACCTCCTCGTCGAAGGCGGAGTACAACGAGAACTGCGTGTGGGAGGACTGCGGTTCCATCTGGACACTGGAGGCCGACCGCCCGCAGTCGGGCATCTGCTTCTATGTGCTCTTCTTTCTCGACTGTCTGTTTGAGCACCTGGGGCTGAGCTTCGACAACTCGGCGCTCACGGCCATAGAGGACTTCAACCGCCTGTGCTTCTTCACCACCAAGTGCGCCTACGACACCAGTCCGCTCCACGTGGGGTCCCTATACAAAAAGGACGACGAGGAGGTGCAGCAGGGACTGAAGCAGGAGGGCGACATCAAGCTGGGCTACTTCCAGAAGCAGGCCGGGTCGGACAAGGAGGTCAAGAAGCTGTTTGACGAGGTGAACGCTTGGCTCGACTCACGCGGTTGCGGCGGGACGCTCTCGCTGGAGAACCCGCGCGACAAGTCGGTGCAGGAGATCACGTATCAGAAGGTGTTCCTGCGCTCGCAGATGGTGATTGACCACCGCTTCCCCAACCCCGCCTTCAAGCAGATAGTGTCCTCGGGCGGCGTGATAGATGCCTCAAAGAAAGTTACCGTGGGCCAGGACGGTGTGGCCAGCATCACCACCCATTCCCGCATCACAGGAGCGCAGATGAGTGCCAGCGTGGTGAACATGTATGCAAGTGGGAAGAACTTCCCCGCCGAGTCGGTATCATCGGTGATAGATTCGCTGGAACAGCAATTTGGAATCAAGTTCCACTATGACTTTGACCGCAAGCACGTGACCGCCTACCTCATACGCGACGTGTTCCGCAAGCAGGCGGCACAGCCCCGCACCTTCCATGCACAGGTGCTCAGCATGGTGCCCGTGACCGAGAAGCTGACCGGTGTGCGCGTGGGCTACTCTGCCGAGAGCGACCGCAAGGAGCAGAAGCGCAACGTGACCGAGGGCGTGAAGGACTATGACACCAACTATGACTATATCGACTACAAGAAGGACAACGTGGTGACAAGCCTCACCTACCGCGAGATCATACGGCAGGTGAACAGCGGGCAGCAGAAACTCTTCATCGACCTGCAGACGGGCAACAAGTACCGCGCGAAGATTAACTCTGAGTTTACCGATGCCAGCAACATGGAGTCGCGCCTGTTTGAGGTGGCGGCCTACAAGGGCGTGGAGATAGGCGACTGCTCCGACGAGAACGAGGACTACGTGCAGGAGTTCATCAGCGACTTCTCGCCCGTGGGCTTTGTGGATGTCAACTACCGGAAGGCACTCGACGCAAGCAACGTCCCCGTGTGCTTCACCGATGCGCCCGTGCAGCCCGTAGAGGGGCAGGACATCGAGGGGTATGTGGCCACGGAGGTCAACGGGTTGTATGCACAGAACGTGCTGGCGGCATTCGTGGACGAGGACATGGAGCATGAGTTCGTGAAGCAGTATATCAAGAACACCCTCTCATCGCAGGTGGCCGACTTCTACGTCACCGAGACGCTCTCCCTGCGTGAGAGCTACGACACCACCAAGACCGACGACGGCAACTCGCCCCTGCAGAGCCACGACTGGGGACTCTCGGTAGCCATCATGCGCGGTGGAGGAGTGGATTCCACCCATGAGCCTTATGCCCCCAATTACGACGGCTTCGGCAACTCCAAGTGGCGCACCACGGCAGGCAAGTATGCCCTGTCGGCCGACTCCATCGACTGCTACGGCAACGGGTATGACTACCACGACCCCGATGAAGGACAGGGCTCTGGCGAGCGCTTCTCGCTCAAGCCGCGTGCATGGGTGCAGCCCGACTGGGCCGATGCCCCGCTCATCTCTGGCACACCCGAGGTCAAGAACCGTGGGTATGTGGATGCCATGCTCATCGACTATATCCACTTCCTGCTCCACCGCAAGAAGTACTATGTGGAGTGCCTGGCTCCCGTGGCACAGATAGCCGACATACAGGAACACTGGCAGGAGTGGTGGATGATAAACGGGCGCAAGTGCCTGGTGGATAATGTCAAGGTGGAGGTGTCTGCCGAGACGGGAGTGGGCAAACTGGAGATGGAGGTCTATTCCATCTAATCATTATTTATACTACACACACATACGTATATGGCAACTTCTATAACCCTGACATCGGGGTCCGTGTTCTGCGGCAACCCCATCACATTCGACATCAAGCCCATGGTGCTGGCATCCGTCCCATCGTTCCACCGCATCATGCTGGAGGTCACGTGCGGCACCTCAGACCGCAACATGGAGGTCATCAAGCGGCATGCACCCGTAGAGCAGGAGAGCGCCGATGCCGTGGTGCGCGTGGATGTATCGCCCGCACTGCGCATCTTCGCCTCTTCCTATGAATACACCTCCAGCCCGACGCAGTACCCCGTGGTACGCTTCTGCGTGAAGGCTTATGACGAATATATGACCGGCGGCGAGGTGCAGCGCGGCCCTGCAGTAGTGTTCCCTACCGAAGGACAGTACATGCGTGCCATCTTCGGCGTTTTTTCTGACATGGAGCGCATACTGTCGGGCGGCAGTCTGGGCGTGACGCGGCTGTCACGCAAACCCACCGACTCGCCCCACCTGGCCTATGTGGGCGAAACGCTGGTCTATCCCCTTTCCTACGACAAGCAGCAGACGTTGCCCGAAAGCGCATCGCTCACCGCCCCCGAGTCGAAGGAGACGGTGATAAGCCAGGCGGGCATGCAGGAGACAGGCGGGCAGCAGATATTTGCCCTGCTGCAGACAGAGGGTGCGCACCGCACGGTGTTCCGCTTCATCAATTCGTTCGGAGTGCTCGAGAGCGTGAGCGTACCCAGGGCATACAGTCAGAAGATGGCACTCACCACCACCTCCTACACCGTGGCGCGGCAGGAGACCTTCAACAAGTTCTCACGCGGCACAGTGACCAAGACGGGCGACCGTGAGACGTGGCTGTTCACCACCGACCCGCTCACCGAGGCATGGCTGTACTGGTATCTGCATGAGTTTCTGAAGAGCGAACACGTGTGGATGCTTGTGGGCAGCGCCTATGTGCCCTGCCGCATCACCATCGACGAGGAGATAACCTTCCGCGACGACACGCAGCACAAGTTCTATTCAGTTTCATTCTCAGCCGAGCTCGACATAGACGGAAGTCCGTTTGTGGTGTGAGCTAATTTCTATATACCATGATACACGCCGCCCCGAAGACCTTGCACCCAAGGCCTTCGGGGCATTTTCTTTGTCCCTGCCGCCTGCCTGTCCTTCCGTATCTTTATCCTCAGAAAACATAATTACAGCGATGATAGAGAAGGAACATTTCATCTTCAATACGCTTGCCGAGGCATTGAAGTTCAAGGTGGGTGCCGACCCCAGGAACACCACCTACAGGCAAGGATCCTTTGCCCAGGATGCCGCTCTGCAGACGGGAGAGCCCGACATCTCCTACTACGCCGAAATCATGATCCGCGAGACCAGTCAGATATGGCGGTGCAACCAGTTTTGGCTCAACGACGTGGAGCGCAGCCCCGACAACGACCTGACCACGGAGCGTGCCGAGCGCATAGCGGCCGACGACCTCCTGCGCACCGCCACCGAACAACTGAAAGCGGACACTCTGACGCTCAAGCAACAACTGCAGACTGAGACCGACACCCGCACCACTGCCGACGAGGAACTGTCACGCACGCTGGCCAACCAGCAGTCTGCCCTCACGGCACTGGGACTGCAGGTGGAAGGGCTGGCGGGTGTGCTCATCACCATGGACGAGTACCGCGCCACTTCGCCCAAGAAGTTCCAGACCTATTATGTAGCGCGTGACGAGACCGACAAGGCCAAGCTGAAGTGCTGGCGCATATATCTGCGCACCCAGCTGATAGGTGAATTTGAGAGCAGCGGCAAACTCACCCTGCCCAAGTTCCCAATGAGATTTCCTTTCCGTTTTGCTTAACAACCATTATCAGATAATATGGCAAAGAAATTTACAGACATCAACGACCTTCTGCGCAAGAAGGACAATGAGGAGGCACGCGAGGAGATAGAGTCCTCGGGTGTGCCGCAGAACGAGTGCCTGTCTGCCGACGAATTTGTGAAGCAGATAGTCACCCCAATCCAGGAGCTGCAGGCTGATGCCAAGAAGAGTGTCAAGTCCGTCAAGTTCAACAATATCACCTACGAACCTGATGCTGACGGTGTGGTGTCGTTCAATCAGATGGTGGAGAGCGACAGTTATGCCATACGACTGGCATCCGACCTGAACGGCGACCGTAACATCAAAGAGGGTGACACGCTGACAGCCAACGTGCGCTACATGGCACTGAAGATTACCCAACTGGGCGACCGCGTAAATTATCGTGACGTGCCAGGCACACTGCGCATCGACATCAAGAAGGAGGGGTCTGACACATGGCAGAACCGCTACACCCAGGCAAACATCGTGTCACAGGACGAGAATTACGATGCAGGGAGTGCGGCTTCCTACCCCGTGAGCGTAGAGATAGGCAAGTATCTGACAGAGGGCCGACAGGACGTGCGCATCAGAGTGACTTCCTACTATGAAGACGAGAACGGTGTGAAGCGTGAGTTCTTCGGCGACCTCATCTACTCCATCAATGCCGTAAACCTCACCGTCAAGAATCTCACCGACTGGTCGAAGCGCATCCTGGCCTCTGACGGTGGATTCCCCTTCTCATTCTCCGTGATGGGAGCCGTTGACAAGAAGCTGCATGTCACCATGACGGGTGCCACGGGTACATGGACGATGGAACCGAAGACTTTCCTGGCCGACGAGCAGCGTCCTGAAGCCAATCCTTACTCGTGGACACAGCAGGAGATTTCGGCTTACGGACTGTTGTCGCACGGCGTGCATACCGTCACGGCATGGGTGACGTGCGATGACGGCATGGGCGGCGAATTGTCGTCGGAAGTGCAGGTCAACCGCTTCATGGTGGTGAATGCAGCCACTGCCTCTCCTGCACAACTGGTACAGCCCTACCTCATGCTTCAGGGCGTGCAGAGTGTGGTGGAGAACTATGTGCGCACGGTCATCTCCAACTTTGCCGTATGGGTGCCGAAGAGCGCAGACACGCCCACTCTGCCTGCCACCGACCCGCTGCCCGTGAGCATCCGCATCACCAATGCCGGCGACGGCGACCTGGACTACACGGCTTCATACTATGTGTCGGAGCAGAAAGCCCTGGTGGGCGAGCGCTACCCAATCGATACCACCATCGAGATTGAGAACTCATCCTCTGGCGAGAGCCCTGCCTCTTATCAGGCCTATTTGCGTGTGTTCCGATACAACGGCGACGAGGTGGTGAACTTCCTGCGTGAGAGCCAGGGAAACCGATTTGTGGTGTTCACCGTGGATAACAAGAACGACTATTCGCCCGTGGCAGGTGCCCACTTCTATCTTGATCCCAAGGTGCGCAACAATACCGAGACACACTTTCAGACCATCGTCAACAAGCAGACGCAGGAAGAAGTGCCTTCTGTGTGGAACGGCTTTTCGGGTACGGGCGATGCCTGGGTGCAGGACGATGATGGCGTGAAGGTGCTCCGCATCCCGAGCGGACGAACGATTGTCATCGGTTACGAACCGTTCGAGGCGTTCAAGACCAATCCGTCGGCGGCGATGTCGCTTGAGATGGAGTTTGCCGTGCGCAACATTACCGCCGAAGACGATCCTGTGATAAGCGTGTCGCAAACCATTGAGAGTACGCTTGAAAAACTGGGCATCATCATCAAGCCGCTTACGGGTGCTGTATGGGCGCAGGAAAAGCAGAACGAGGATGACCAGGACTTCGGATTCGAGGAAGACAAGCGCGTGCATCTTGTGGTGACGCTCACTCCGGCTCTCGTGGCCAAGGGCAGTGACGAGTTCAAGTGGCAGACACCGAACAAGACTCCTTCCAACCGACCCACCGTGAAGGTGTATGTCAACGGCAAGCCGCAGCGTGCCGTGCAGTATAGTGTCGATACCAACGGCGTATGGATTCAGGGTGAGGGACACGGCGGCATCCGCCTGGGCCATCCGTCGTGCGACCTCGACATATACACCATCCGCTGCTATCGTGGCGTTACGCTGTCGGCACAGAACGTGCTTCAGAACTTCACAGCCACACGCCCCGATGCCGAAACAAAGAACGCCATCCGCCAGCGCAACGATATACTGGATGGCAATGGGCGCGTCTCTTATCGCAAGGTGAAGGCGAAAAACAAGCGATGCCTGACCCTTGTGGGCACGGACAACTACAAGATGAACCAGGACAAGAAGGTGGGCTATGCCTGCTATTGGAACATCGACTACTACGACAACAGCGGCAACTACGTGCCCGAACTGTCGGGCACAATAGGCAAGGCTGCTTATCTGGCTTATGTGGCTGGCGCACTCGGCGGCAAGAAGTGTCTGATGAATACTGCTCAGGGAAGCACGGCCAACACGTATTGGTGGAACAACGAGCAGACGAAGTGCGACAAGGTGACGTACCGCATCCGCGTTCCCTTCCTTACGCTTCATCCCGAATTTGGATGGAAGCCCGAGAAGTCGGACTTCACCGAGACGGCAGCAGCCTCTTTCCCTCTCTATCTCAACGGTGAGCAGATACAGGGTGCCGACGTGGCTACGCTCTCTGAGGCACAGAAGGAGAAGCTGGAGATCGAGGTGGTGGATGGATGGATTGACGGCAACGGCATGTATCACGGACAGTTCTACACGCCTGTCGTCGGTGGTCCGAAAGCCACGAAACTCGTCAACAAAATCAACTATGCCTCGCCGATGCAGTCGCACAAGATGGGTGCCACACGCCTCTACAACGACGTGATGAAGGCCGTGTGCAAGGATGAACTGCCCGGCTGGTTTGCGGCGAACCCCGAGGCGCGTTTTGCCGTGTACGAGGACTGTTATTACTTCTTCAATCAGCCCGAAGGCGAGAAGGAGCCGGTGTTTGTCGGCTTCGGCACATTCGGATCGGGCAAGTGCGACAAGGCTACGTGGGGATATGACAAGAGCAAGATGTTTGCCTTCGAGGGCCTGAACAACAACCTTCCGCTGTGCGACTTCCGCGTACCTGCCGACGAGGATGTGACGTATAGCGTGGATGATGAGTCGTGGGTGTATAACGGCATCAAGTCGTTTGAGTACTCATTGGGCAAGACGAATGCTGACGAAACACCTGTGGCAAAGAACGATGCCCTGTTCCGCCGCTACTGCAACTTCATCTATGCCCATGATGTGCGTATGCAGTATTTCCGTGGCGACCGTGCCGCGTTTGACACGCATTATGCCAACGTATATGACCGTGCCACGGCTGTGGGGGCCACGGATGCCGATACGCAACTGCTCGACGAGATGCAGACCACGAAATACTGGTTGCGCGACGGTGACGAAGCGTTCCACCTGCTGCGCTTCAACTATGCCACAGGCAAGTTTGTAGATGCGGGCACCTGGACGGATGCCGACGGATATAAGCCGGGTGTGCGCAACCTCTCCACGGATGCCATCACGAAAGCCACCTACGAGGAGTGGAAGCAGAGTGAGGATGTGGGCGACTATGCCCAGCTGAACACCCGATTCCAGATGGCAATCGCATCATCGTTCAACGAGCACTGCGGCAAGTATCTCAACAAGAAGAACCACCAGGTGCACTACACCCTGGTGAACTACCTCTATGCGGGTACTGACAACTGCTCTAAGAACACCTATTACACTATAGACATCACCACATCCCAGTGCTGGCTCTATCAGGACGACCTCGATACCATATTCAAGACCGACAACAACGGACGACAGACGAAGGTGTATTTCCTTTCCCGTTATTTCGATGTTCAGGACACGAAGGACGGACTGAAGAAGCAGAAGGACTATGAGGGTACGGCTTCGGCATTGTTCAATGTCATGGAGGCGGCATGGGAGACGCTCGACCCCACCGCGCTGCCTGCCAATATGCGTGAGGTGCTGACGGCGATGTGTACGCTTGTGGGGGCCAACGAGGAGCTTGACGGACTGACCACCACGCAGCGCCAGACACCTTACGGCTGTCTGCACAAGTACTTCTTCGCTACGCAGAAGTATTTTGCCGAAGCGGCATGGGCGGAGCAGCAGCGCATCCGTTATGACTGGCCCGCATCGTGGGGCTACGAGAGTTACGGCAACCAGGCGCGTGGTGTGCTGGCCGTGACGCAGGGCATAGGCGACCAGCTCGAGAGTGAGGCGCAATACATGACACGCCGCCTGGCTCTTGTATGCTCGTATGCGGCATGGGGCGACTTCTCCAGTGGCGTAAACACAGGCTCTACGGGTCTGGTGGATGCCAGCGCAGGCCTTCAGTTCACGCCCGGCTCGGGGCGCACAGGAGGTGAATATACGTTCGACCTCGTACCGCATCAGTTCCTCTATCCCTGCGGTGTGCGCGACCGTGCGCTCATCAACCCTCACTTTCGCATGATACCGGGGCGGCATTATACCTTTACCGTCAACCCTGCATCTACGCCTATCCCAGGTGACTCGTCAGTGGGATTGGCCGCTACAAACTACTACCGCTCCATCGGCAACGTGGGCAATATGGTGGTGGGCAACAACAACTTCACCATCCAAGGCCGCCGCCTGACGGAGTTCATTGCTGAGCCGAAGGCGGGCAGCAGCGCCTTTGCCCCGAAGCAGATAGACGTGGATGCCGCCAACCTGCAGAAGTTGTCGCTCAACGGGGTAAGTACCTCCAGCGGCACGTTCAACCTCTCCAAGGCATCGCGTCTGCAGACACTCGACCTTCGCGGCACGAAGTACGGACAGGTGCGTATGCCGTCTTCGCCACAACTCACCGAGGCGCGTTTTGGTGCTGAACTGTCGCAACTGGAGGTGCGCGACATGCAGCAGTTGCAGACGCTCACGCTGGACGGCTACTCCCGTCTGACTGCGCTCACCGTGCTCAACTGCGGGTTCGACACGCGCTCTCTGGTGCGTGGATGCAGCGAGGCGGCTGCCGCACTCAGCACGCTGCGCATCGACGGCATCGACTGGACGGATGTAGCGCCGGGCATACTTGCTTACATGGTGGGCATCCCCTCCTGCGAGATAGTGGGGCGCATAGCGGTCACGAGCGGACAGAACGTGGATGCCGAACTGAAACTGGCACTGCTGCGCAAGTTCGGCAACATCGACTCTGCCGACAACATCATCTATATCACCTACTCACTGAGAAACGTGACAGGGCTGCAGATCACCACACAGCGTTTTGTCATTGCCGAGGCGGGCGACTATCCCTACCAGTGCAGCGTGCTGCCGTCGATGGCAAACAACTTCTCCGACATCAGGTGGGAGGTGTCGGCCAACGACTTCAATGTGACTGTGGATGCCGAGACGGGTGTGCTGCATGCGCCTATGGTGGGCGAGGAGAGCAACAATCCAACGGCCACGCTCACGGTGACGGCATATCTGACAGGCGGTGGCACGGTGTCGGCCAGCGTGGTGCTGAAGCTGTTCAACCGCATCCCCAAGCTGGGTGATTTCGCCTACTACAACGGCGAGTTTGACTCGGTGCTTTACCCGGGCAAAACGGTCATCGGATGGGTTTATAAGGTCACGCCGTATGCCGACCTGCCCTCTGACCTGCTCAACGAGTACCTGCAGGACGAGGAGACGGCTGCGCAATACAATGCAGGTAAGACTATGTATGAAGTGCTCATTGAGGGTACTGACGATGTGACGCTGCGCACCACAAACGGTGCCAACTCGTTCAATACGATGGCATGGGGCATCTATCCCGAGGATGCCGGCACGCAGGGCTTCACGCCCGAAGAGCGGGCACCCATTGCCGAGGCGCTGCAGACGACCGATGACAACCTGCTGGACATACCTGACGTGCGCAACTGTACATCAAGCGGACTGACCGATACCGAAGGTCAACCTACCCGTTACATCCGTGATAACAACGCCTATGACGACAGCACAGCCGACGGCTTCCCCAAGTTCGACGGTAATGTTGCTCCTAACAGGTGGGACGGCAGGAGGTGTACGCGGGCCATCGTGGAGCATGCCAACAAGGTGCTGGAGAAGTACGTGGCCGACGGTGTGATGACCGACAGCGAGGGGCACAACATCTTCGACTACCTGCCTGCCGGACGCGGACATATCATCCCTGAGAACAACGAGGAACTGGCCGACCTGCTGGTGGCGCTGGGCAATCTGGGCGGCGGCGACCGCTGGATGCAGTTGGCCTATCCCGCTGCACGTGCCTGTGTGCTGTACGAACCCACCTCGGGCGGTAAGGCCATCGCGGGCCTTGCATCGGCGTTTGCCAAGGGCAGGTGGTATCTGCACGCTCCTGGCGATGAGTTCCGTCTGTACGTCTTCTTCCGCAACAGCCGCGCCCTCTCGCCTGCCGACACAGGTACGCCCACCTCGGAGTTCTCCGACGAAGACAACCCTCTGCGCCCCACCGCGCCCACCGATGCCCGCCGCCCCTTCTATGCCAATCTGCAAAAAAGGTCCAAGGAGGCAAAATTAAACTGCCCGATAAGCGTACCCGCGCAGACCGCTCGCTGGTCATCCGTTGAGAGCGGCCGGTCCAACGCCTGGTATTGCCATTTCTACGACGGCGGCCTCAACGGCGGCAACAAGTATAACAGGTTCCGGGTGCGCCCTGTCGTCGCTTTTAACTTCGCCCTTTAGCCTTAAACACTCGGTGCGCCTTAATAGCGCACCGCATGCGTGAGAGGACAAGTTGCACAAGATTAGGTAATTACACTCTCCGCGCAATAGCGCGGAGAGTGTTTTCTCAAAACTTTCTTTCCCAACGCTTGCATGTGTTAGAAAAAAGTCGTACTTTTGCGTTGTTCTTAGACGTTAAGGACTAATACCATGGAGAACAAACAAGATATAAATAATACAGACAAAACAGAAACTGTTCACATAACGGAGGAGCAGAAAAGGAGAAGCGGCAAACTCAAGAAAGAGGTTGTCAAAACCATCCGACAGCAAGCCGTTTACCGTGATGCGCAGAACCTGTTTTTTGTCCTGGCACAGACACGCAAGACTTGCCCTGTCAACTTCCGTGCTGTGCTGGAGACCCTGTATCTGGGGTGCAATGCCGTACTGGTGGCGCTGTCGCTCGCCTATTCCGAGCCGGCGGCGAGGGTCGATCAACTGACCATCGCCAGTGCGCACCTCGATGCAGTGCGTACATCAATGGGTATTCTGCGCTCCATGGGCTGCATGAGCCGGGATGATTACAAGAAAGCCAAGTCGCTGGCAGAATCCTGCACCAAGCAGGTACTTGCCTGGCGGGCGTCTTCAAGGGGTCTGTGTCCCGCGATGTAGTAATGTTCAATCACGAGAGTGAATTATGATTCGCGGAAGTGTATCACTGGAGATGTTAGAAGGGGGGCTTACCTATCATGGGCTTCGGTCATACGGACGGGAGACCCTGAATGGTTACGAAGATGCAAAGCCCCAATACGACGCGCAGACCAATCGCTGGTCATCCGTTGAGAGCAACCGGTCCAACGCCTGGAATTGCAATTTCAACGACGGCAACCTCAACAACAACAACAAGTATAACAGGTTCCGGGTGCGCCCTGTCGTCGCTTATGACACTCCTGCCGACTTCCTCAATCTCGTGTTTGCCGCTTTCCATGACTGCTGCCGCACCAAGCGTACCAGTGCAGAGTGCATAGCCTATTGTGAGCGGGCGCAGCAGGACCTGCCGCTGCTGGCTCACGAACTATATACAGGCACCTACCAGCCTGGCCCCAGCACGTGTTTCCTGGTCAAATATCCCAAGTACCGCGAGGTGTTTGCTGCCGGATTCCGTGACCGCATCGTACACCACTTCATCTATCTTCTGCTCAACCCCTGTTTCGAGGAGCGCTTTGTGGCGCAAGGCAATGTGTCGTTCAACTGCCGCAAGGGCTTCGGCACACTGGCAGCGCAGCAGGCGGCATTCGAGGCCATCCGTACCGCAACCGACAATTACCGCACGCCTGCCGTGGTATATCGGGGCGACCTGGTGTCCTTCTTCATGTCCATAGACAAGCGCATCCTGTGGGGCAGGCTGGAGCCGTTCATACACGAGGAGTACCACGGACCCTATCTCACCCAGCTGCTCACGGTGACACGCACCGTGGTGTTCCATTGTCCCGAGAAGAACTGCCTGTTCAGTACCGACCCAGCCGAATGGGCGCTGCACGTGCCTGTCCATAAGTCGCTCTTCACCAACGGCGACTCTTTCGGTATGCCTATCGGCAATCTCACTACACAGATATTCGCCAACTTCCTCATGTCCTTCTTCGACGAGTTCGTCATCCGATGGATGAAGGGTCACGGACTGGACGTGCACTACGTCCGCTTTGTGGACGACTTCCTGTTCATCTGTCGCAACAAACACTTGCTCAAGTGCCTGATAGCCGACGCAGCGGTGTTCCTGCAGAGCGAACTTGGCCTGACGCTCCACTTCGACAAGCATCATTTCCAGCCCGCCGCACACGGAGTGCTCTTCGTGGGCGCTTATCTCAAGAACTGGCGCATGTATCTCTCTGGCCGCACCGTGGCACGCTTCATCGAGCGCATGCACGGATTCGACGGCATGCTGCTGCACAAGCAGAGCATCACGCTGGCCGACACACAGAGGATGGAACAGGTGGTGAACTCCTACCTGGGATTCCTGCATGGGAAGCGCACCTACAACATACGCCGGGCGGCACTCGCAGCCATGTGCCCACGCTTCTATGACCATGCCTACATACGCGGCCGCTACACCTCAATACGCTCACGCCGCAGGCTGAAAACGGCATCATTGTAAAACGACACAAATAAACACACACATACCATGGACACACGGATTTTCACTCAGGAGACAACGGCATCCGGCACACGGCCGCTGCCCATAGTGCGCTCTTATGCGCGGCAGACCGAGTTTCTCACGCTCAACCTGGACATGAAGCCCTGTGAACCCGATGGAGAGGCACAGGACGCTCCCTCCGACGATGCAGGGCAGAAGCCTGTGCTGTACCGTGGCATCACTGTGAGCGTGTCACACCGTGGGCGCATGGATGCTGCCGGCATACTGTCCCTGCTCTATGCCCAGGGACTGTACCCGCGCACCGACACACGCTTCCTGCAGGCGCTCGCCTGCACCTTCGGCATCACGGGCTACAGGCAGCTGGCAGCCCTGCTCATAGGCGGGCGCTACTCCTATGCCGAGGAACTGGCCGCACACCGCAAGGCACTCTCCGGCGACACCGCCGATCTGGAGGAACTCTCACGCTTTGCCGAGGAGTGCAAGGCCATGGCACGCCCCGTATTCACCTCCAACGAATAGCACGAGCATGGTCTCCTATACCATCACGCAGAACAACCTGCGCATACACCGCTCCTATCAGTACCCCAAGGCCAGCATGCGTGGCATACTCGACGGCATCCGCGAGGTGACACCCAGCTCACAGGTGTGGTACCGCCACCTGCACTCCATGTGCGAGGAGTGGTGTGTGCACAACGCCCTCTACCGCCTCCACATCATGCGCTCCCACACGCGCGACGTTGACCTCAACTACCCCAACCATTTCACCTGGGCCTACGCCCTGCTCGCTCCCCTTGCCCGCCTCATTATCCCCTGATTGTGTATCTTTGTATCGTAACTTTTAACGATACACATCATGGTACAGGCCACACCGCGCGACTACTGGATTTCACCCACAGCGCTCACCTTCACCTTCAATGCCCTGAACTTGCCCGACTATGTGCAGGTCTCCTGCGTGAGCGGAGCACAGATTCTCGTGTATGTCAAGGGCATCATCCCCTATGACGAAGGGCACAACTACCGCCGATGGACGCTGCAGGCAGCGCCCACAGTGTTCAACACCCACACCGCCAAGTTCGTCTATGTCGCCCTGCCGCGCGATATGCAGAGCAGCCAGTCCGCACTCGTCGTGTTCCCGTCCGAAGAGATAGACATCTACGGACAGAATGCGGCAGGAGAGCAGATAGGCTCCGATGACCGCTTCTACATATTCCTGCAGGGCATCATCTCATCCTCGGGCGACAACGGCACGGTGGAGCGCAGATGGCTGCAGGCAGCCTCCATGGGCTACCTGTCATCCGACGAGGCACTGGATGCCGGACCCACCGACACCGAGTGGTACGAATATGCGGCAGGGGTGCTCACCTTCCTCAAGGACCTCACCATGAAGGCAGGCACGGCCTTCATACAGCTCATGGCACGCTCGCTCACCATACTGACGGGCGGCAGCATACAGTTCGAGGGGCAGGACGGGCAGCTCACGGGCATAGCCTCCTCCACCACACCCGTCACCGCACCCGACAAGGCGGTCACGCCTGCATATATGGACACCAACGCCCTGTCCAAGGCACACAGCGACGCCACACCCTACGACCTCGCCATGCGCAACCTGGTGGTGCGCGGCAAAGCCGACATCTTCGGCAACACCGTGATAGGGGGCACCCTGCAGGTGGGTGACTACGCCCAGGGGCTCATGGGTGCTCAGGTGGATTTCTATGGCAATGCCGAGTTTGAGAGCATCGTGGCACGCTCCTTCCTCGAGGTGCCCGAACTGCGCTACAACCGCACCACCATCACCGTGGGCAACAAGTGGCAGACGGTGGGAGCAGGCATCATAGGCCGCGTGTGGCTGGGCAAGGACGTGGGTATGGATTCGCTCGAGGGAGTGGCACGCCTCAAGCTGGAGCCGGGCGAGATAGGGGCCATAGCCGTGGATGACAAGTGCCAGGGCGTGTTCCACTTCGACGGCGGCACCAACGACCCCTCCACCACCGACTCCCGCGACGGCAATTTCCACTTTGCCGGCTTCACCACCATCTATTTCCTCATTACAGAGATATACACCCCACACACGCTGCCCGCAGCCGTCATGCGCGACATCGTGGACGAGGGCGAGCAGGTGGGCGACCACCAGTACTTCCGCTACGAACTGCGTGCCAAGTCCTGTGCCGCCCTGCCTGCCGAGGACCGCAACCGCTGGACCGACACCTCACACCCCCAGCCCGCCCTGCACTTTGCCGCCTATGCCAATGCCACCGACTCCTCGCGCCAGGCATCGCGCCTCACCACCACCACCTACCAGCTCCACCTGGCAGGCATGACGGGCTGGACCTACACCCAGGACAACATGCGGCTCATCATCGGTTGGCTCAGCGGATTCTCGGTGCTGCAGCAGGTGTGGGACGAGGAACAGAAGAAGTTCGTCACCGTCAACAAGGAACTCACCGGCGAAGGCATAGCCACGGGCAACATCTACATGTGGGGCACCATCGACCAGTTTGCCCGCGTGCCATCACTCGTGTCACAGCAACTCTATTTCCGCACCACCGCCAGCGCCTCTGAGCGCCCGCAGGGCATACAGCTGGCAGCCGACCGCCTGTCGGTCATTCTGGACGGATGGCAGAAGGAAGCCCCCCTGCCCACAGCCCAGGAGCGTGCCGTGTGGCAGCAGTGGGTGTTCACCTATTCCGACGGCACCATGGCCGTGGGCGAGGTGGCATTCCAGTCGGCCGACCCCACGGCACTCACCGCCCAGCTCAGCCGCACGGTGGTGAGCCTGGCCGTGGGCGACTGGTACGATGCCTCGGCTCCCGACGAGATCACCTTCGACCTCACCGCACGCCTCCTCTCGGGCACCACCGCACAGCCGCTCACCTCGGCCACCGCCGTATGGGGCGACGGCACGGGAAGCGCCGCCGACGAGGGGGGCGTGACACTCACCTTCACCACCGACCTCTCTGCCGACCTCACACAGGCCACGCTCCACATCACCCTGCACGGCTACGTGGGCGTGATGGTCAATGGCACCGTGCCCGAGGACACCTTCATCACCGTCACCCTGCAGAGCGAGGCAGGCACAGCCACAGCCGTGGCCACACTGGCACAGAACCGCCGTGGCGAGGACGGTGCACCGGGCGCGACGGGCGACCGTGGATATACGGGCCTGAGCGTGCGGCGCGGCGAATGGGAGGCAGGGGTCATGTACCGCAACGACTCGTCCGACGGATCCCTGGCACCCGACGGGCACCGCTACCTCGACGAGGTGTCGGTCACAGACATAGCCACAGGGCAGGCCACATGGTATCTGGCACTGCCCGCCCACAACGGCATAGCATCCTCCCAGGACAACGCACCCACAGTGGCAGGAGGCACGCTGTGGCAGAAGATCAACGACATGCGCCCCCTGCGCACCTCCTATGCCGACATCTACACCGCCTTCATCGAGTTCCTGCGCGTGCGGCAGATAGAAGTCACCGACGATGACGGACAGCCCTACGGAGCCTTCGGGGGCGGCACAGGACAGCAGTACCCGCTGTGGTTCGGAGGCACCACACCGCAGGAGGCACGCACGAAGTTCAACCGCCAGGGCGACTTCTGGTCAGGCCCCAACTTCAGCGTTGTGGATGGACAGATAAAAGCCAGCGGAGGCACCTTCTCGGGCATCACCGCCGTCAATGGCACCTTCTCGGGTCAGATAACCGCCAGCATGCTCAAGCTGGACATGGCCACCAACAAGTCCGACGAGACCATCAACGGCACCGTGTTCAAATATGACGGAGGCATACTGCCCAGTCTGTTTGACTTCACGGGCGTGCTCCAGCTCATCTGCTTCGTACCGCAGCTCACCCGGGAAGCCGTCGAGGTGCCCGTGTCATGCGGGAGGACAGCCGGCATATACGACTCATCCGACGGCGTTGCTTCAGACGGCACACGCAGCGTCACCCTGGGCGCAGGCATCTACATCTTCTACGGCTTCCGTCCCTTCACCTACTCCGATAAGGATTACTGGTTCTACAAGAAACTCCTCTGATAAATACACACACAACAAAACACACACATCATCATGGACACATCACTCTCACTGCGCAAGACCAGCCGCCCCGTGCGCGACATCATCATCCACTGCTCGGCCACACCCGAGGGGCGCGACTACACCGTGGCCGACATCACACGCTGGCACCGCCAGCGCGGCTTCGACACCATAGGCTACCACTACGTCATCTACCGCGACGGCACCATACACGAGGGCCGCAACATCGACCGCGTAGGAGCACACTGCCAGGGACACAACACAGGCTCCATAGGCATCTGCTATATAGGCGGAGTGGCAGCTGACGGGCACACACCCAAGGACACACGCACCCCCCAGCAGCGCCAGGTATTGCGCACACTGGTAGAGGCACTGCAGCGGCTCTACCCCGGTGCCACCGTACACGGTCACAACGACTACGCCGCCAAGGCATGCCCCTCCTTCCGCGTAGAGACCGACCTGTAAGAGGCAAGAAGAAACATCGCTTGCCGACAAGAAAAAACACCGCTTGCCGACACCGAAAAACCGACACAAAAAAAACCGCCTGTCCTCACGGATGGGCGGGTTCATAAATCGATAAATTATTACTTTTGAAAAAAGAATTATTAAAACGCAGGAGTTCAGGTTATGAGACCTCTGCACTGCAAAGGTACAGCTTTTGTCCCTATCTGCCATCGCACCATGCACTCTTTTTGCCATGAGCGCAATGCTTTTCGCCCTCATTCACCAGGCACAGTGAAGTCTATCCACTTCAAGTTGGGGAAGAACTGCTGATAGTTGTCCTTCGTCACGTCCTGTTCCCAATCGGTGCCGTCCATGTACTCTATGCAGATGCTCACGGGCAAGGCGTGCACCTTCTCCACTCCGATGAAAGCGTTGTTAGCCACGCGCTTATACTTCTTATTCGTGTCGAAAGGCCCCGTTGACGACACCGTGCGCAACTGCAGGTTTGGTGTCATGCCTACTGACACGTCGCCCACCTCGTTTACGGCGCACCACTCCACCTTGACATACTTCACCTTCTTCTCTCCGTCGCACGTAAAACTGACGTACAGCGCCTTGGAGGTGTAGAGGATGGTCGGCTTCAACTTGAAGGTCGAGAACACCACTTGTGCTTTTGCTGTATAGGCAACGAGCATCATTGCCAACAGCAACATCATTTTGATTGCTTTTTTCATACGTTTATATTTTTATACGTTCATACTTTCGTGTTTTTTTCTCTCCACGAATTTACTCAAAAACTATTCTACTTTATGAAACACCCAGACTGACTGTGCGTTACTTTCGTTGAAGAACACTATTTTGTCCTTCTCTCTTACATAGATATACGAGCGTGCGCCTGTTCCGGGTGTGAGGAATATGTCGAAGGCTGCGTGTCCGTTCTTGGTAGAGCAAGTAGTGGTGATGTCTATGCCTATTTTGGGAGCCGTAAACCTGACCTTACCATTTTTCCCTACCGTCATGGTAAATTGGGCGGCTGTTCCGCCCGTTGAGTATGCCGTTGTCCACCATGAGCCTACGAGAGCACCGTCGTGGTCGGAAGCGTCGGTATAGTCAGCGAAGGTATTGTTTGTGCCGTAGCTTAGCATGTAGCTGCTCAACTGATGCGAATCGCCATTTGGAGCCGTAGCCTCGATTGTCTTTGAGTTAGACCGCAGTTCGGTAATGGTGAGCGACCCGTAAAGGATGTCGTTCCAGTCGAAGCCCTTGTATGCGCCCGTCGTAAATGTGGTGACGAGTTTGCCGTCCGCTACAGCCCACGTACCGAAGAAGTTTGACTCGGCCCATGTGAGCGTCCCCGATGTAATGTCGCCGATTCCGCTCATACAAGTTACCAGTCGGTTGCGGTAGAAGCGGAACTCGCTGCGCTTGTTGTCCAGATACCATTTATACCCCATGATGTAATTCCCCACACGCTTCTCACTGAATGGGCCGTCGGCATCGTCGCTGCTGCAACTGCCCATACTCACACATGCTGCCATCATCATTGCCAGCAGCATCATCATCTTGATTGATTTCTGCATACCTTGATATTTTTATACGTTCATACTTTCGTAGTTTTTTACTCTCTCCCTCCACACCTCTGTCCTGCCCGTCCCCCGCCCTTGCCCTACCTTTGTGGGTGGAAAGTTCGAGGCAGTTTTCTGTGACTTGAATCATAAGACCACCGTAAGACCACCGTAAGACCACCGTAAGACCAACTCTGAGTCTGAAAACGGCTGCACGGCACGTCAGAAACACGATGTCTTCTCCGTGAAACAATCGTAGAATCCTTGCCCACGTTTTCCGCCAAAACATTTTTTCATCTTCTAATTTTTTCGCATAATGCCAAAAGTTAGATTCTCTACGGACATTCAGTCCATCTCTGGTAAGTTATGCTCCAAGGAGGGCGTGATTTACAGCGTGAACAAACGCACGGGCGAAACCTACCGTTCCGACCGGCATGTGATTAACAACCCCAACACCGAGCAGCAGCAGGCTGTACGCGCCACCTTCAAGAAGAAGGCTCAGTTCGCCTCTTCCTGGTGGAGGCAAAACCGCCCGTCCGCAACGTCGGCCAAGGGCACAGAGGCTTACCTTGCCGTGATGAAGGCCTACAAGTCGCAGTACAAGATAGGCAACCCCTACAGCTACATGCGCTCCCTCGTCACCGACGACCTCAAGGTCATCCTCTCCGGCAACGACCTCACAGGCGGCGTGACCCCCGGCGGCACCACCGAAGGCGGCGGCACCCAGGGCGGCGGCCTCGACGGATAACCCGTCCCGCTCACCTGTTACCCTCACTTCCCACGGCAGCCCCACAAGCCCTGCCGTGGGATTTTTGGCTTTATGGCTCGGGCAGCAGCACCACCCCTACACGCACCCTTGCCCCGCAGTGAGGGCAGAAGGCGGTGGTGTTGATGACGTTGTGGCCTGCCGCCATTTCTCCCCCTTTTGTGCCCGCACTTTGTGCTTCTGCATCGCTTACGTTCTCTGCTTCCTTCTCGGCGACATCAGTGGCTTCTGGGATGTGCAGCTTCAAGTTTTCTTGCATGCCGCTCTCGCCTTCCTTCTCTGTCTCGTCCAAATCATAGAAGAACTCGCGCGGGTCAACGCCCAATCCTTTTGCCAAGGCAAGCAGTGTGCTTGTCTTTGGATTGTTGCCTATGCTTTTCTTAATGTTCTGTTGCGCCACGCCTGTGGCTTCGGCAGCCCTGACAAGAGTAATGCCATGCTCGTTGAGATAACGCAGCACATCAAGTACTATATTCATAACGATAATCCTTTTGTATTTTTTTTGTGCGCAAAGGTAATACCATTTTATTGCCAATGCAAGGAAAATCCGCTAAATCTAATGTTTTTGTATTATTTTAGTACTATTCCTCTTTGATACGACCTTTTGCTGTACTTTTTGGGGTGGAAAAAAGCTTGAATATGAGTGTTTGTCTTGTGTCTGAATTATTCTTTCTCCCCTATAAATATTTAATAGCCAATAGTTTAACCCACTTGTCATTTTGTAGAAGCCACCCCAAGAGGGGTACTTAGTTTATTGATAATCAGAGCAATCGCATCCATCAACTCACCCCCGAAACCTCGATTCGCACGATAGACCCCCCGCCGCACTGAGGACCCACGCGCGTGCCCGCGTACGGGTACGCGCGTGTATATGCGTACGTACACACACACGTACACACACACGTACACACACACGTACACACACACGTACA